>Ga0209382_10000032_pt1 | contig 171894 bp, 161 predicted proteins | sample SoiMetdeltSBSDD5_FD_187599 | JGI IMG/M metagenome (GOLD analysis project Ga0209382, IMG submission 187599) | Bulk soil microbial communities from a Populus tree surrounding site in Tennessee, USA - Soil MetaG P. deltoides SBSDD5 (SPAdes) (version 2) | ecosystem: Environmental > Terrestrial >...
TCCCCTCCAATCGCTATGCTGATGGCGCTGAGCACGGTCGTGCACAGGGCGATCCCCATCGCTCAGAGGCACAACGAGCGGCTTCCACCGCTTGACGCTTCCCGGGCGCGGGGCGAGCAGGACGAGAATGGGCGGAAGCAAAACCGCCGCGCCGACGTTGGAATTCCGCGGCGTTCTTCGTTGGCACAACGACTGAGACGAGGGGACCTTTCTTCATCGTCGCGTCGAGCGCCAGCGCGCGCCGGCGGCCGGCCCGAACTGCGCACGATGGTTTCGGTCGTCGTCCCGTGCAAGAACGACGCGCGTTACCTCCCGTCCGCGCTCGAGAGCATTCTCTCGCAGAAGTACCCTCACCTCGAGTGCATCGTCGTGGACGGCGGCTCCACGGATGAAACCATCGACGTCCTCGAGCGCTATGGCGACAGGATTCGCTGGCTGTCCGAGCCGGATCACGGTGCCTTCGACGCTGTCAACCGGGGTTGGAAGCTCAGTAAGGGCGAGATCCTCGCCTGGCTGAACGCCGACGACCTCTGGGCACCCGACGCCGTCCGCACCGCCGTGGAGGTCTTCGAACGCCGGCCGGAGGTGGACGTCGTGTTCGGAACGGCCGGTGTCGTCGACGAGCACGGGCGGCTGCGCGGCGACCTCGTGCCCAGCACCTGGGACCTGGAACACGCGCTCAGTCACTGCCTTCCTCTGATCCCTCAGCCGGCCTCCTTCATGCGTCGGCGCATCCTCGAGCAGGTCGGGTGGCTCTATCCCGCCTGGTGCCACGATCACGATCTCTGGCTACGAATCTCACGAGCTGGAGGCACGTTCGAGAAGATCCAAGCTCGCCTTGCCATGGACCGCATGCGTCCGGAAAATCTGCGCCGCGTCCCCGAGCTTGTTATTCCCGCGAAAATCGAGCTGACCAAGCGCTTTTTTGCCGCGCCTGGATTGCCGCCGGATCTTCAGAGGCTCCGACGACGGGCGATCAGCGCCGCCTACGTGCGCGCTGTCGATTATCTCCAGATCAAACAGCCCCGACACTGCGTCCGGGCCGCTCGATTCCTGGCGCAGGCGGCGGTCACGGATCCCTTCAACATCGGGTCCATCGGCAGGCGGGCCACTCGACCCTTTCGTCGGCGCGCCAGGCGGTTCCTCGGCAAGATCCTGGCCTGGGCTTCGTAGTCTTGGCGCTCCTCACCGCCGTCGGCAAGCGCCTGCCCAGCTCCCGGCCGCTCTCGTGACCCCCCTCAAGCGGCGGCTGGGCCGCGAGGTGGAGCGTGTGTTCGTCGGGGAAACCGGGAGTTGAACCTCAGGATCGACAGTCTTCAACAACGGGCTGAGCACGTGGCTTCGCGGCCGTTGGCGCCGGTGGCCGCCCAGATCCATCGCATTGCAGCCGAGGTCCCGCGACTGGCGGATGGGCTGGAATCACTGCGGCACCAGCACGAAACATTACGGGGAAACGTCCCGCCCGATGTTTGTGGGGCGCCGCGCACGCCCCGCCCCATACCGGGCTGGCATACCTCTGGGACGTGGAGAGTCAATCAGACCGGTTGCTCCAGGATCGGGCCGAGCGATGGTCATCTCTGAAGAGCCCCGTCCCGATGCGACGGCTGGGCGATCTCCTCCTCAAGATCTGCGCGGTCCAGGCGAAGCCGTCCAACCACCGCCCCGCACCGGCCTCAGCGCCCGGCCCCCTCGATCACGCGCCACTCGTGTCGCAAGCGGGCCACGCCCGTCTCGTCCGAATCGGAGCATACCTGAAGAGGATTTCGGCGCGTGTGCTGGTCGTACGGCTGCCCATCGCGGCCGTAGGCGGCGACGTCGAGGAAGTAGAGGCCGGTGACGAGGTCGAGGCTGTCGACGGTGACTTCGATCTCACCTGCAGCCGCGCCTCGCACGCCCGGCTCGGCCATCCGCGCCCCATACACGACGAGTCCGTCCGAACGCACGATCTCGAAGCCGAATACGAGCGGGGACGCCGGCATCCGCATCCGATAGGACAGCGTGGCCTTCAAAACTTCGCCCGCCCGGTACAGATCACGGGGTGCGCCGTCCTTTCCGCTCAGGAAGACACCGACGATCTCCACGACGGGGATCGGGAGAGAGTCGATCCCAGCGTGGGACACGGCGGAGGCGGCGTCCGCGTGGTTGGCTTCCCTCTGGGCGAGGGCCCGATGATAGGCGTCGAGGACGGCCCAGGGCGGCCCCATCGCGCGCACGACGCCGCGATCGAGCCACATAGCCTCGTCGCACCAGCGCTCCACGGCCGCCGGATCGTGCGTGACCAGGACGATCGTCTTTCCGCGCTGCCGGAAGCTGGCGATTCGCTCGCCACACTTCTTGGCAAAAGCCTCGTCTCCTACCGCCAGGACCTCGTCGATCAACAGAATGTCCGGGGCCAGATGGGCCGCCACCGAGAAACCAAGACGCATGATCATTCCCGACGAATAGGTACGCGCCGGCTGCTCGATGTAGTCACCGATGTCGGCGAAAGCGACGATTTCGTCGAGACGATCAACGATCTCCCGGCGCGAGAGGCCCATCAACATTCCGTTGATGACGATGTTCTCGCGTCCGGTAAACTCGGGATGAAAGTCGGCTCCCAGCTCGATCAAGGCGGCCAGGCGTCCTTCGACCTGCACGGTGCCGGCGTCCGGCCGGTAGATCTTTCCTATTACCTTGAGCAGCGTGCTCTTCCCGGAACCGTTCTCGCCGATGATGCCAACCGACCGCCCCCGCATCACCGTGAGGTCGACATTACGGAGCGCCTCGTAGCAGTCAGCGCTCCGCAGCGGCTGGTGCCGGAAGCAGTCGATGAAGGCGGACTTCAGCGTCCGCTGACCCCGTCCCGCGCGCATGCGGAAGCGCTTCGTTACCCCCCGCAACATGATGGCCGGCACCGTCATACGTCCTCTACCACCACCCATCGCCAGCGCGCGTAAAGCTGAAGCGCCAGCGCGAGCAACGCCATCGACACACCGGCGGCAAGCAGAGTCCTCGGCGCGGAGGGGAAGCGGCCGTAGTAGAGGGCGTCCTGATATGACGCGATGATCGATGTCATGGGATTCGCGAGGAGCAGTGACCGGAAGGAGGCAGGCACCATGGGCAGAGAATAGAGTATCGGCGTCAGGAAGAACCACAGGGTCAGGAGATTGCCGAGGAGGTGTTGCAGGTCGCGGTATCGCACTGTCAGCATCGCCAGGATCACCGCCAGGGCGAGGGTGAACACGTATTGGATAGCGACGGCTACCGGCAACCCAAGGACCGCGTACGTCAGGGGGACGTGATGGCCGATCATGAAGAGGAGGAGCAGGGGCAGGGCGAGGATGAAATTGACGAGGTTGGCCGTGACCGCGACAGTGGGAAGCATCAGCGGCGGAAAGGCGACGCGCTTCACCAGGCTGCTGCCCTCGATTATCGAGGTGGCGCCGGTCGTGAGCGCCGAAGTGAACCAGATCCAGGGCAGCAGGCCCGTGAAGAGGAAGACCGGATACTTTGCCATGTCGACCCGCATGTAGACGCTGAAGACGAGTGAGTAGATCGCCATCAACAGGAGCGGATTCAACAGGGTCCAAAGGAAGCCGAGAAACGATCCCCGGTACCGCGTCTTGACCTCTCTCCACACGAGCGCCAACAGCACGTCCCGTCGGGAGGCGAGTTCCCACAGCGACGTCACTGCGCACTTCCCTTCGTCGCCCGAAGGAAATCGGGTGGAGAGTTGCTGACGATCAGACGTCTCCTGCGTCCTTCGAGCAGATACCGCACGGATGGATCAGGACCCGTCGCCCGACCGTTTATGTCCGCGGCATTAATGACGATGCATCGTGGATGGACACTGTCGTTGATTATACGTCCAACCGGAACACCCCGAGGTGGTCCACGGTCCGCCCAGCAGATGCTCGAGGTCGTCGGTCCTGGCCCCGATACTTTAAACTCTCCGGGATGAAACCGCCGCTGCCGGAAATCCTGCCCGACGAGCCGCTGTCGCTGGTCCAGACCTGGCTGGCCGAGGCGGCCGCGGTGTCCCGCCACGCCACCGCGATGACCCTGGCCACGGTCACCGACGCCGGGCGTCCGGCCGCCCGGATGGTCATCTGCCGCGGCTTCGACGCGCAGGCTGGCTGGCTCGTCTTCTACACCGACCGGGAGAGCGACAAGGGGGCCGACCTGCGCGGGCATCCCCATGCGGCCCTCGTCTTCCACTGGGAGGCGGTCGAGCGCCAGGTCCGCATCTCGGGCCCGGTGACGACGACGTCCGAGGACGACTCCGACCGCTACTGGTCCACGCGCCCGCCCGACGCGCGCGCGGCAGCCGCGGCCAGCCGCCAGAGCCGCCCTCTCGGCTCGCGCGCCGAGCTGCTCGCGCGCGTGGCCGAACAGGCGCGCGGCGGGCCAGCCGTGCCGCGGCCACCCCGCTGGGGTGGGTACCGCGTGTGGGCCGAGCGCGTCGAGCTGTGGGTCGGGCAGCCGGCGCGCGTGCACGATCGCGCCCGCTGGTGTCGCGCGCTCACGGCGACCGGGGGCGGCTACGCGGGCGGCCCGTGGCGCGCGACGCGGCTCATGCCGTGACCGCGCTCGCCATCCGGGAGGACGTGCCGCTCGCGCCGCTCACCACGCTCGGCGTCGGGGGGCCGGCGCGCTGGTTCGTGAAGGCCGGCGACGAGGCGGTGGTGATCGCCGCCCACGCGTGGGCGCGCGCGCGGGGCGTGAGCCTCCGCGTCCTGGGCGGCGGCTCCAACGTGGTCGTCGCCGACGCAGGCGTCGACGCCCTCGTCGTCCACCTGGCGCTCCGGGGCGTGGACGTGCGCCGCGTGGACGGCGCGGTGGAGGTGACGGCGGCCGCCGGCGAGCCGTGGGACGCGCTCGTGGAGTCCACAGTCGAGCGCGAGTGGGCCGGCCTCGAGTGCCTGAGCGGCATTCCCGGTCTCGTCGGCGCCACCCCGATCCAGAACGTCGGGGCCTACGGCCAGGAAGTGAGCGACACCGTCACGGCGGTGCGGGCCCTCGACACGGAGGCCGGCCGTGTCGCGACGTTGCCGGCCGCGGCGTGCGGCTTCGCCTACCGCGACAGTGCCTTCAAGCGCGATGCGCCGGGACGCTGGGTCGTGCTGGGCGTCACCTACCGGCTTCGTCCCGGCGGTTCCCCGACCCTCGGCTACGCGGAGGTCGAGCGTCATCTGGCCCGGCACGGCGGCGCGCCCACGCTGCGCGCCGTGCGCCAGGCGGTGCTGACCATCCGTCGCGGCAAGTCGATGGTGCTCGACGACCCGGCGGATCCCAACCGCCGCTCCTGCGGCTCGTTCTTCCTCAACCCGATCGTCGAGGCCACGGACGCCGCCGCGGTGGCCACCCGCGCGGCCGACGCGGCCATGCCGCGCTGGCCCCAGCCCGACGGGCGCGTGAAGCTGTCCGCCGCCTGGCTGATCGAGCGCGCGGGGTTCGCCCGCGGTCAGCGGACGGGCCCGGTCGGCCTGTCCACACGCCACACGCTGGCCATCGTCGCGCACGACGAGGCGCGGACGGACGACGTGCTCGCGTTCGCACGCCGGGTCCAGGAGGGTGTGGAGTCGCGCTTCGGCGTCCGCCTCACGCCCGAGCCCGTGCTCTGGGGTCCGGCGTAGCCAACGGACGCTGGTACGAGGGTTGCTGCACCCGGAAGCATGGCGATCCAGGCGCCGGCGGTGACCACGGAGGAGCTGAGACGCCACGTCACCAGGGCGATCCAGCACAGCACCGACCTCATCGTGGATCTGCAGGCGCTCGCTCGGGGCTTCCAGAGCATCGTGCCCGAGCTGCGAGACGCGACCGAGAGCGACCGCTGGGCCGAGGTCACCCGCATCATCGCGCTCGACGCCGCGCTGCCGGACACGCTGGCCGCCGTCGTGGAGACGCTGGCTGACGTCCTGGCGGGCCTGACGTCGTCGGATGGAGGCCGGGGCTGGCTCGAGCACCAGCGCGCCCGGCTCGACGCGGGCGAGGACGCCGCCGCCGCCTGATCCCCGCTTGCCTCCCGGGCCCCGGCGTGTTTGCATGGGGCCGGTCGCCACACCGCCACCGGGAGGACGTCATGGGAGAGACGCTCAATCTGACCGCCGAGGATGGTCATCGCCTGTCCGCTTACCGGGCCACGCCGTCCGGCACGCCGCGTGGCGGCCTGGTGGTCGTCCAGGAAATCTTCGGCGTGAACTCGCACATCAGGAACGTGACCGACGGCTTTGCGGCCGACGGGTACGTGGCCATCGCGCCGGCGCTCTTCGACCGGGTCGAGCGGGGCTTCGAGACGGGCTACGCGCCGGCCGACATCGAGCGCGGCCGCATGGTGCGCGGCAAGCTGCAGATCGAGGACGCGGTGAGGGACGTCACGGCCGCGGTGAAGGAGCTCCAGAAGGCCGGGCCCAAGGTCGGCGTGGTCGGCTACTGCTTCGGCGGCACGGTGGCGTGGCTGGCCGCCACGCGCATTCCCGGGGTGGCCGCCGCGTCGTCCTTCTACGGTGGCGGCGTCGCCGACGCGGCCGGCGAGCAGCCGCGCTGCCCGGTGATCTTCCACTTCGGAGAGACGGACGCCTCGATTCCCAAGGAGCACTGGGAACGCATCAAGGCGCACCATCCGAACATCCCCATGCACGTCTACCCCGCCGGTCACGGATTCAGCTGCGACGAGCGGGGCTCCTACCACGAGCCGAGCGCGCGGCTGGCCCGCCAGCGCACCATCGACTTCTTCCGGACCCACGTCGGCTAGAGGCTTGCTCGGCGAACCTGTCCGGCGCAAGGAAGACCGGCGCCTGCTCACCGGCGCCGGCCGCTTCGTCGAGGACGTCGCGCGTCCGGGGGCCGTCCGCCTCGGCGTCGTGCGCGCGCTGCACGCGCACGCGCGCGTGCGCGCGGTCGAGCTGACCGCGGTCCGTCGCCGGCCGGGGGTGATCGCCGCCTGGAGTGCCGCGGACCTTCCCGAGGTGGCCCGCACGATCGCGGCGGCCTGGGGCGGCGCCCACAAGGGTCGGCCCTTCGCCGTGCCCATCCTGGCCGGCGAGCGCGTGCGCTACGTCGGCGAGCCGGTCGCGATCGTCGTCGCCGAGGACGCCCACACGCTGGCGGACGCGCTGGCCGACGTCGAGGTGGACTACCAGCCCCTGCCCCCACTGGCCAGCGTGGAGGCGGCGAGCACCACCCCCACCCGCGTGCACGACACCTGGCCCGACAACACCACACTGCCGGTGGCGGCCGCCATCGGCAACGCCGACGCCGCCTTCGCGAGCGCGCCGCTGGTGGTCGGCGGGCGCTTCCGTCACCCGCGTCTGGCCGCGGCGCCGATCGAGACGCGCGGCGCCGTCGCGTGGCCGGACGCCGACTCGGGCACGCTGGTGGTGTGGGCGTCGATCCAGAACCCGTACCGGCTGCGCGACGCGGTGGCGACCGCGCTCGGGCTGGCGGCCGAGACGGTGCGCGTCCGCGTCCCCGACGTCGGCGGCGGCTTCGGCCCCAAGGGCGACGTGTACCCGGACGAGATCCTCGTCGCGCTGGCCGCCGTCCGGCTGGGCCGCCCGGTGAAGTGGATCGAGGGACGACGCGAGGATTTCAGCTCGCTCGGGCACGACCGCGAGCAGGTGCACGACGCGCGCCTGGCGGTGACCGGTGACGGACGCATCGTGGCGCTGGAGACGTCGTTCCGGGCCGACGTCGGCGCCTACCCCGCCCAGGGCGACGGGCTCACGCTCAACACGGTGAACCACATGCCCGGGCCCTATCGGGTGCCGGCCTACCGCGGCAGCGGCCACAGCGTGGTGACGACGAAGATGTTCAACGCCGCCTACCGCGCGGCCGGCCGCCCCGAGGCCGTGTTCGTCATGGAGCGGCTGATGGACCTCGCGGCGCGGCGCGCGGGGCTCGATCCGGCCGAGCTGCGGCGGCGCAACCTGGTCCGCCCCGACGAGATGCCGTATCGGCCCGGCCTCACCTACAAGGACGGCGTGTCGGTGACCTACGATCCCGGCGACTTTCCGGCGGCCTTCGAGCGCGCGCTCACGCTGCTCGACTACGACGGCTGGCGCCGGCGGCAGAAGGCCCAGACCGGCAGCGCTCGCCGTATCGGCGTCGGCGTCGCCTGCTACGCCCAGGGAACCGGACTGGGGCCCTACGAGGGCGCGACCGTGCGCATCGATCCGAGCGGCAAGGTCTACGTCGTGATCGGCGTGGCGGCCCAGGGCCAGGGTCACGCGACCACGCTGGCCCAGGTCGCCGCCGCCGAGCTCGGCGCGACGTTCGAGGACGTGACGGTCGTGGGCGGCGACACCGAGCGCTTCCCGATCGGCATGGGCACGGGCGGCAGCCGCGTCATGGTGAACACGGGCCCCGCGGTGGCCGGCGCCGCCCGCGAGGTGCGGGCCAAGGCCGCGCGGGTCGCCGCCGAGGTGCTGGAGTGCGCGGTCGAGGACGTCCGCATCGAGGCCAGCCGGGCGTTCGTCGCCGGCCTGCCCGACCGCGCGGTGCCGCTGGGCCGTCTCGCCCACGTCGCCGTGAAGTCGAAGGCGCTGCGCGGGCTGCCGGAGCCGACGCTCAACGCGTGCACCTACTTCTACCCCGACACGGTCACGTGGGCCTTCGGCGTGCAGGCGGCCGCCGTCGAGGTCGACGTCGAGACGGGCGCCACGCGCCTGCTCGGGTACGCGATCGTCCACGACCCGGGCCGCGCCATCAACCCCGCCATCGTCGAGGGTCAGCTGCACGGCGGCTCCGCGCAGGGGATCGCGGCGGGCCTCCTCGAGGAGATCGTCTACGACGACGCCGGCCAGCTCCTGACCGGCAGCCTGATGGACTACGCGCTGCCGCGCGCCGACGTGCTGCCGCCGCTGGTCGTGACGCTGGACGAGCACCGATCCGTCGTCAATCCGCTCGGCGCCAAGGGCGTCGGCGAGAGTGGCGCCATCGGCGGCGCCGCCGCGATCGCCAATGCGATCGAGGACGCGGTGGCGGACCTCGGCGTGACGATCCAGGAGATCCCCGTGACGCCGGCCCGCCTGTGGGCGCTGCTGGCCGCCGCCCGCGATGCACGCCCGTGACCGCCGGGGCGCTGGTCGGCTCGGCGGCCCCGTGCCGGGCGGGTCGGGGACACGCGGGGTCGCGCCGTCGTCGCCGGTCGCCGACGCCGCACCCCATCCCGTGCTCGGGCTGCGCGACGCGATCGGGCTCATCGTGGGCACGATCGTCGGCGTCGGGATCTTCCGCACGCCCTCGCTGGTGGCCGAGCACGCGGGCAGCGCCGGCGTCGCCCTGCTGGCGTGGGTGGCGGGTGGGCTGGTGTCGCTGCTGGGCGCCCTCTGCTACGCGGAGCTCGCCTCCGCCTATCCCAACTCGGGCGGCGACTATCACTACCTGACCCGCGCGTTCGGGTGGCGGCTCGGGTTCCTGTTCGCCTGGGCCCGTCTCACGGTCGTGCAGACCGGCGCGATCGCCCTGCTCGCCTTCGTCCTGGGCGACTACACCGCGGCGACGCTGGGCCTCGGCCCCTGGGGCTCGCCGCTCTGCGCGGGGCTGATCGTCGCGGTGCTGACCGCGACGAACATCGCCGGCGTGCGACAGGGCGCCGCTACCCAGAACGTGCTCACCGCGCTCGAGGTGGCCGGCATCCTGCTGGTCGCGCTGGCCGGCCTGGTTGCGGAGCCGGCGGTGGTCGCCACGCTCGGCGCGGGGGCTCCGGCCTCGGCCGGCGCCTTCGGGCTGGTGATGGTGTTCGTGCTGCTGACCTACGGCGGCTGGAACGAGGCGGCCTACCTGTCCGGCGAGCTCCGGGATCCTGGCCACACGATGGTGCGCGCCCTGGTGTGGAGCCTGGCCCTGGTCACGGGACTCTACGTGCTGATCAACTGGACGTTCCTCGCCACGCTGGGCGTGGCCGGCGTGGCCGGCTCCAAGGCGGTGGCGGCCGACGTGGTGCATCAGACGCTCGGCGCCGGCGGGGCGCGCCTGACCGGCGCCCTCGTGGTGGTCGCGGCGCTCACCTCGATCAACGCGGCGATCTTCACCGGCGCCCGGTCGTCGTACGCCGTCGGGCGCGACGTGCGCAGGCTCGGCTTCCTCGGGCGCTGGCATCCGGGCACGCGGACGCCGGTGAACGCGCTGCTCACGCAGGGCTCGGTCGCGCTGGCGCTGGTGGCCCTCGGCGGGCTCACACGCCGGGGCTTCGAGACGATGGTGGAGTACACGGCGCCGGTGTTCTGGCTGTTCCTGTTCCTCACCGGCGTCGCGCTGCTCGTGCTGCGCCGTCGCGAGCCCGGCCGGCCGCGGCCGTTCCGCGTTCCGCTCTACCCGCTCACGCCCCTGGCGTTCTGCGCGACCAGCGGCTATCTCGTGTACTCGAGCCTGGCCTACACCGGCCTGGGCGCGCTGGTCGGCGTGGGCGTGCTGGCCGCCGGCGCGCTCGGCCTGGCTCTCACCAAGGGAGGATCGTGACATGCTCCGCAACCGAACGCTCGTCGGCGTCGCGCTCGCGCTGATCGCCGCCCTGGCCGTCGCCTCGACGGGCGCCCAGCCGCTCAAGCCCCTCGACAAGGAGCCCGAGGTCCCCTACGTGCCGACCCACGAGCGGATCGTGGCCGAGATGCTCAAGGTCGCCAAGGTCGGCAAGAGCGACGTCCTCTACGATCTCGGCTCCGGCGACGGCCGCATCGTCATCACCGCGGCCAAGAAATTCGGCACCCGCGGCGTCGGCGTGGACGTCGATCCGGTCCGGGTGAAGGAGGCGCGCGAGAACGCGGCGAAGGCCGGGGTGGCGGACCGCGTGAAGTTCCTGCAGCAGGACCTGTTCGAGACCGACATCCGGGAGGCCACGGTGGTCACCCTGTACCTGCTGCCCGAGGTCAACCTCCGCCTGCGGCCGAAGCTCCTCAGCGAGCTGAAGCCGGGCACGCGCGTCGTGTCGCACAACTACGACATGGGTGACTGGACGCCGCTCAAGACGCTCCAGGTCCGCGTCCCGGAGGACCACACGATCTACTACTGGGTGGTGCCGCGCCCGGGCGCCAGCCGCTGAGCGACGGCGCCGCGAGGACATGGCCCGCGCCGCCAGGACGTCCACCGTGATTCTCCTCGTGCGACACGGGCAGACCGCGACCACCGGCCGCGTGCTGCCCGGCCGGGCCCCCGGCCTGCACCTCTCCGACGACGGCCGCCGCCAGGCCGACGCCGCCGCCCAGCGCATCGCCCGGGCCAAGCGCGTCGCCGCCGTCTACGCCTCGCCGCTCGAGCGGGCCCGCGAGACCGCGCTGCCGATCGCGCGCGCTCGCGGTTTGGCCCTTCGCATCGAGCGCGGGCTGCTGGAGCTCGACGTCGGTCGGTGGACGGGCCTGCGCCTGGACCGGGTCAGCAAGCGGCCCGAGTGGACAGTCGTGCAGCGCTATCCGAGCGGCTTCCGGTTTCCCGACGGAGAATCGTTCGTCGAGATGCAGACGCGCGTGACGAGCGCGCTGGCGACCCTGGTCGAGCGCCACCGCGGCGGCGTGGTCGTGGCCGTCTCTCACGCCGACCCCATCAAGGCCGCGCTCGCGCACGCGCTCGGCATGCACCTGGATCTGTTCCAGCGCCTCGCGATCGCGCCGGGCTCCATCACGACGATCGCCTACGGCGCGAACGGCCCCACGGTCCTGGGCATGAACGTCCTGGGCGAGGCGACGCCGGCGTGAGCGCGTCGTTCGAGTTCGACGGCCCGGACCACTTCACGGCCGGCTCGGTGGGCCCGCCGGGCCAGCGCGTGTTCTACCTGCAGGCGCGCGAGCAGGGCACCCTCGTGACGCTCAAGTGCGAGAAGGAGCAGGTCGTCGCCCTGGGCGAGTACCTCGGCGGGGTGCTGGCCCGGCTGCCCGGCGACGCCGCCACCGGCGGCAACCGGTCGGACCTGCTGCAGCCGATCGAGGTGGCGTGGCCGGTCGGATCGCTGGGCGTCGGCTACGACAGCGACCACGACCGCATCGTGGTCGTCGCCAACGAGCGGGTCGAGGAGGCAGAAGAGGACGAGGACGTGGAGCAGCCGGCGCGGCCGGCCCGCGAGGCGCCCGAGCCGGCCTCGGCGCGCTTCGCCATCACCCGCGCCCAGGCCGCCGCCTTCGTAGAGCGCGCCCGCGCGCTGCAGCGCGCCGGGCGTCCGACCTGCCCGATGTGCGGCGAGCCCCAGGACCCGGCCGGCCACGTCTGCCCCCGCAGCAACGGTCATCGCGTCGCCAAGGCGTGATGCCAGCGACCACGGCCGTCGACGTCCTCACGCGCGGCGCGCTCACCGTCAAGGGCCGGCTGCCGGGCAGCAGCAACGCCACCCTGCTGGTGGAGGCGCACCTCGACGGCGAGACGACGCTGGCCGTCTACAAGCCGGCCCGCGGCGAGCGGCCGCTGTGGGACTTCCCGCCGGGCCTGTTTCGTCGCGAGCTGGCCGCCTGGCACCTCTCGGAGGCGCTCGGCTGGGGCCTCGTCCCGCTCACCATCGAGCGCGAGGACGCGCCGTACGGGACCGGCTCGCTGCAGCGGTTCGTCTCGGCGGACTTCGAGCAGCACTACTTCACGCTGCGCGAGGACGCGCACCACCACGACTGCCTGCGCCGCATCTGCGCCTTCGACGTCCTGGCCAACAACGCCGACCGCAAGAGCGGCCACTGCCTGCTGGCCGAGGGCAGGATCTACGCGATCGACAACGGCCTGTGCTTCCACGTCGAGCCCAAGCTGCGGACAGTCATCTGGGACTTCGCCGGCGAGCCCCTGTCGCCGGCGATCGTGGACGACCTGCGACGCCTGGTGGCCGCGCCGCTGCCCGCGCCGCTGGCCGGGCTGATCGACCCCGACGAGCGCCGCGCGCTCCTCAGGCGCGCCCGCCACCTCCTCAAGACCGGACGCCTTCCGACCGACACGCTCGGCCGCGGCTATCCCTGGCCGCTCGTCTAGAGGATCTCCCGCGAGCGTGAACACGGGCCGCCACGAGCCGTACCTGCCGGCGACCGACATGCCGCGGTTCCTGCGAGAGCTGGCGGAGTTCGTGGGGTTCGACGAGGCGGCGGCGGCGCTGGTGCGGCGCACGGCGCCGCTCGTGCTGGCGCGGGAGGAGGCGCTCACCGCGGCGCTCTACGCGCACTTCTTGCAGTTTCCGGCGGCGGCGCGGTTCTTCCTCGGTGACGACGGTGAGCCGGACCGGGCGCGGCTGGAGCGCCGGCGCCACTCGCTGGCCCGCTGGCTGCGCGAGACGGCCCAGGCGTCGCTCACCCACGAGCACGCCTACTACCTGCTCGCGATCGGGCTCTCGCACAGCCACCGGCCGCACGGCCCCGGCGGAGTGGTGCCGGCCCACCTCGTGGTCGGCGCGATGAGCCTGACCCAGACGGCGCTGGCCGACGCCTTCGCCGCCGAGCTGCCGGCCGGCGAGGCCCTGGCCGCCAGCGGCGCCTGGAACAAGTTGCTGCTGGTGCACCTCGCCGCGCTGCTGCTCGGTTACCTGCCGCCCCGACCGGGGTGAGGTAGAATCCAGACGGGAGGCTGGCCATGGCGGGAGAGACCTTCGACCGGACGCTGGAAGACATCGGCAACATCGTCCACCTCGAGCACGTCAACGTGCGCGTCCCCGATCAGCAGCTGGCCACGCAGTTCTACGTGGTCGCGCTGGGGCTCACGCGGGACCCCTACCTCATGGTCGGGCTCGAGAACATGTGGATCAACGTCGGCCACTCGCAGTTTCACCTGCCGACGGCCGCCGCCCAGGTCCTGCGCGGCGTCACCGGGCTCGTGATTCCCGACTTCGACGAGCTGCCCGCCCGCCTGAGCGCCGCAGCCGAGCGGCTGAAGGGCACGAAGTTCAGCTACACCGTCGCGCCCGATCACGCGGACGTCACCTGCCCGTGGGGCAACCGCCTCCGCCTGCACCGGCCCTCGCCGCGCTTCCCGCGCATGGAGCTGGGGATGCCGTACGTCGAGCTGCCGGTGCCGTCGGGCACGGCGGCCGGGATCGCCCGCTTCTACACCCAGATCATGAACGCCCCGGCGGCGGTGGTCAGCAACGGCAGCGTGGCCGCCGAGGTGAAGGTGGGGACGTCGCAGAGGCTCGTCTTCCGCGAGACGAGCGAGCCGCTGATGTCCTACGACGGCCACCACATCGCGATCTACATCGCCGACTTCTCCGGTCCGCACGACAAGATGGTGGAGCGCGGGATCGTCAGCGAGGAGAGCAATCCCTACCAGTACCGCTTCGTGGAGATCACCGATCCCGACAGCGGCAAGGTGATGTTCGAGCTGGAGCACGAGGTGCGGTGCGTGACCCACCCGATGTACCGGCGGCCGCTCATCAATCGCAACCCGGCCCAGCGCCAGCCCACCTACGTGGCCGGGCGCGACGCGCGGGTCTGGGCCTAGCGGCGCCGACCCTCCGCTCCGGGCGAGCGGCCGATCGGGGCGATCGGCTGCTCGCCTCGTCGAAGCGTCAGCGCGACCCGCGGCCCTCGATTTCGTCCAGGTGCTCCTTGCGGTGAGCCGCGCGATCGAGGCTGAGCGGGCTGCCGGCGGCGGCGTTTTTGGTCACGAGATCGTCCGGCAGGGCCGCCACGCGCCGATCGACCGCCGCGGCGATGCTGACGGCCAGCTCGGCCACCTGCCGCGGCGGCAGCGCGAGCAGGAACGGCTTGCCCGAGTCGTTGAACCAGTCGACGTCCGCCTCGCGAATTGACGGCGGCGGCGTGCCGCGCTCCCAGGCGTCGATCAGGGTCAGGATGCGCTGATCCCAGAACGCGAGGTGTCCGAGAATCGCGGCGACGGTCCAGCCCGCCGGCATCGCGCGGGCGAGGTCGGCGTCGCTGGCCCGGGCCACCAGCCGAGTCAGACGGGCGCGCTCGGCGTCGTTCCGGGAGACGTAGCTTCGATCGATGGCCATCCTTGCACCTCCAGCCGGTTCGCCCGTTGTTGGAGTCACGCCCGTGTCCCGCGACAGGCCGGACACGTCAGGTCGGCCGCGTCAGGCCGGCCGTAGTCCGCGGCGGCCGCGGTCGTGGTCACGTAGCCGTTGATCACGTCCTCGCGCAGCCGAGCGAGATCGCGGGCGCCGGGCCCGCCGTAGCCGCCGGCCCCCGGCGCACGCAGCCGGATCTCGGCGTCCGGCGGCGCCGTGAAGGCGCCCTTGCCGAGCAGCGCGCGCTCGGTGCCGTCGCGATCCGCCAGGGCGATGCGCCCCGGCGCGCCGGGCCGCCCGCCGGCCAGGCCGAAGGGCGCGGACCTCGTCCGCTCCAGGCAGACGCTGGCCCGCGAGGAATGGCCGAGCACGCGCCAGACACGCTCGACGCCGCAGCCTCCGCGGAAGCGGCCGGGGCCGCCGGTGTCCGGCACGATCGCGTAGCGCTCCACCCGGACCGGAAACGACATCTCCAGCAGCTCGATCGGCGTGTTCATGGTGTTGGAGATCCCGCTCGCCACGCCGGTGATGCCGTCCTTGCCCGGGCGGGCGCCGAAACCGCCCTTGATCGTCTCGTAGGAGACGTAGCGCCCGCCGCTGCGATGGTCGACGCCGCCCAGGGTGAGGATCGCCGACGTCCCCTGCGAGCAGGCCATGACCCGCTCCGGCGCCAGCTGGGCCAGCGCGCCGAACAGCATGTCGCACACGCGATGGCTGATCTCGTGGTTGGCGTACACGACCGGCGCCGGCGCCACCGCGCTCACCACGGTTCCCGGCTCGGCCACCAGCCCGATCGGTCGCCAGCAGCCGGAGTTGGGGGGGACGAGGTCGCCCGGGTCGGCGACCATCTTGATCGCGCAGTAGATACCTGACGCCGTCACGGTGAGCGGCGCGTTCATGGGCCCCGGCACCTGACGATCGGTGCCCGTGAAGTCCACGGTGAGCCGCTCGCCGCGCTTGTCCACGCGCAACCGGATCCAGAACGGCCGATCGTCGTGCTCGCCGTCGTCGAGGATGCCGTCGCCGTCGCAGAAGTCCTCGAACGTCGCGCTGCCGTCGGGGAGCGCGGCCAGCATCCCGCGCATCATGCGCTCGGAGTAGTCCAGGACCTCCTGCATGATCGCCAGCAGCCGGACGACGCCGTGCTTGCGGGCCAGCTCCTGCAGGCGCGTGACGCCGCGGTGGTTGGCGGCCAGCTGGGCGCGCAGATCGCCCCGGCGCTCCTCCGGCGTGCGCACGTTGGTGAAGATGATCGCCTCGACGTCGCGGTTGGGCACGCCGGCCGCGTGCAGGCGCACCGGCGGCAGCCGGAGGCCCTCGCCGTAGATCTCGGTGGTGGCGCCGTAGGAGCCCGGCGTCGCGCTGCCGATGTCGGGCCAGTGCGCGCGCACGCAGGCGAAGCCGAGCAGGACGCCGTCGTGGAAGGCCGGCGTGACTACGTTGACGTCGGGCAGGTGGCTCCCGCCGAAGTACGGGTCGTTGTGGATGAACGCGTCGCCGGGCGCGAAGGTGTCGAAGGCCTGGATCACCGCCTTCACGGCGACCGGCATCGAGCCGAGGTGGATCGGCAGGTCGGGGCCCTGGGCGACCATCTCCCCGCGCACGTCGAACAGGCCGCACGAGTAGTCGCCGGCGATCTTCAGCAGCGGCGAGTACGCGGTCTTGGCCAGCACCACCTTCATCTCCTCGGCGGCGCAGTACAGGGCGTTCTTCACCACCTCGAACGTCGCCGGATCGACGTCACGCACGGGTGCGCTCCAGGGCCAGGAACCCGCCGGCCTCGGCGGTCAGGCGCCAGCCGGGTGGGACGACCACGGTGCTGTCGGCGCTCTCGACGATCACCGGGCCTGCGCGGGTCACCCCCGGCTTGAGGGCCTCGCGCGCCAGCACGTCGCACGGCACGGCGCCCGTCTCCTTGAAGTACGCCGGCCGCGCCGGGTGGGAGACGGAGCCGGCGGCCGCCGGGCAGGAGACGTCGAGCGGCGCCAGGCGGCCCACGGCCGACACCCGGAGGTTCACGCACTGCACGGGCTCGTCGGGGCTGGCGTGGCCGTACGCCGCTCGGTGGCGCTCATGGAAGTCGCGCGCCAGCCGCGGCAGCGCCGCCGCATCCACGAGGCCGCCGGCGACCGGCACGGTCAGCTCGTACGCCTGGCGCGGGTAGCGGCAGTCGGCGGATCGGGCCAGGTCCCAGCGGCTCTCGGGCACGCCAGCGCGACGCAGCATCGCGCGGGCCTCGTCCTCCATCGCGGCGAAGGCGCCGGCCATCTCCTCCGGCGTCGTCGTCGCGAGCGGCGCGTAGAACGTGCGGGCGTAGTCGCGGCGCACGTCGGTGGCGACCAGGCCGAGGGCCGAGAACCCGCCGGGGATCGGCGGTACCAGGACGCGCGGGATCTCGAGCTCCTCGGCCAGGCGGGCGGCGTGGACCGGGCCGGCGCCGCCGAACGCGACCAGGGCGAACTCCCGCGGGTCGTGCCCGCGCTCGACCGAGACGATGCGCAGCGCGCCGGCCATGCCGGCATTGACGACGTCGACGATGCCGGCGGCGGCCTCCAGGACATCCAGGCCCAGCGGGATCGCGACGTCGTGCTCGATGGCGGCGCGCGCGCGGCCGAGGTCGACGGGCAGCCGGCCGCCGAGCAGCGCGACGGGGTTCAGGTAGCCCAGCACCAGATCGGCGTCGGTGACGGTGGGTCGCACGCCGCCGTGGCCGTAGCACACCGGGCCCGGCTCGGCGCCCGCGCTCTCCGGCCCCACCCGCAGCACTCCGCCGGGGTCGATCCAGGCGATCGAGCCGCCGCCGGCGCTCACCTCGGCGAGATCGACGACCGGCACGCGGATCGGGTGCCCGGTGCCGTGCAGCCAGCGCCGGACGTTCCCGCCGCCGCCGACCTCGTAGTCCGACGTCGTCGTGATCTCCCCGCGCTCCACGAGACTGGCCTTGGCGGTGGTCCCGCCCATGTCGAAGGAGATCAGGCTCGACAGCCCGCGCCGCCGTCCGACCAGCGCGGCGGCGATGACGCCGGCCGCCGGGCCCGACTCGACCGCCATGGCCGGCATCCGCAGCCCCTCGCGTGCCGAGAACACGCCACCGCTGGAGCCCATCACCCAGGGCGCCGGCAGTCCCATGTCGGTGACGGCGGTCTCGAGGCGCGCGAGGTACGACGCCAGGATCGGCCCGACGTACGCGCACACGGCCGTGGTGCTGGTCCGCTCGAACTCGCGGATCTCGGGCAGCACCTCGCTGGAGAGGAACACCGGCCGATCCGGGAAGGCCGCCCGCAGCCGCTCGCCGACCGCGCGCTCGTGGGCGTCGTTCAGGAACGAGAAGAGCAGGCAGACGGCGATCGCCTCGACCCGGTGGGCCTCGATGAAGCGGATCGCGGCGTCGACGTCGGCGTCGACCAGCGGCGTCACCACCTGCCCCTGGGCGTCGACGCGCTCGCGTATCTCCAGGCGGAGGTGGCGAGGCACCAGGACCGCCGGCGCGTCCTGGTGCAGGTCGTAGAGGCTCGCCCGGGCCGAGCGACGCAGCTCGAGCACGTCGCGGCACCCGTGCGTGGTCACCAGGGCGGTGCGCGCCCCCTTGCCTTCCAGCAGCGCGTTGGTCACGACGGTGGTGGCGTGGGCCAGCCAGCCGACGTCGCCGGGCCGCACGCCGCCGTCGCGCATCGCCGCCCGCAGCCCGTCCACGACGCCGCCGGCGAAGTCCCGCGGGGTCGTGGGCACCTTGACGACGCTCGCCGCGCCGGTGGCCTCGTCGGCCAGGACGACGTCGGTGAACGTCCCGCCGATGTCCACGCCGATGCGCCAGCTCATCGCGCGGCGCCGTCCACCAGGCGGACGTCGGCCGGGCTCAATCCGAGCCGGATGCCCAGGCCCCGGAACTGCTCGGTCAGGGCGCGGTAGAGCTCGGCCTCGGCCGGGATCACGTCGCTGACGCGCACCCAGGGATGCACGCCGACCCTGATGGCCGTGTCCCCGACCGCCGCGATGCCGACCAGCGGCGCCGGGTCCTTGAGGACGCGGGCATTGCGCGTCACCACGTCGGTGGCCGCGGTCAGGGCGGCCGCCACGTCGGCCAGCAGCGGGACCGCCACGGTCAGGTGGAGCTGTCGCATCGTGCCGAAATTGTGCAGGATCTCGCCGACCAGCTTGCGGTTGGGAATGATCACGCGCGAACGGTCGGGGTGGAGCAGCGTCGTCGAGAACAGCTCGATCGCGGCCACGTCGCCGCGCACGCCGGCGATCTCGACGTACTCGCCAACGCGGAACGGCTTGGTGAAGATGATGGTGAGCCCGGCCATGACGTTGCTGAGGACGCCCTGCATGGCGATGCCGAGACCGAGGCCGGCCACCCCGATGCCGGCCACCAGCGGCGCGATCTGGAAGCCGAACTTGTCCAGCGCCACGACGATGGCGAACAGCATGACGACGATGTAGAGGATGCGCACGATGAGCATGCGCAGCGGCGGCTCCATGGCGCGCGCCTGCAGCCGTCGATCGACGAGCCCACCGAGCCAGCGCCCCACCAGGGCGCCGACGGCGAGGATGAGGAGCGCCCCGAGGACCTGGAAGCCGTAACGGATCGCGAGGTCGATCACGAGCTGCCGGGCCATTGGGAACCTCCCTGGGTCCCCGACCATAGCACGCCGCGCTACAATCCAGGACCGTGAGCCGGTTCCGCCGCCGGTCGCTGATCATCGCCGCCGTCGGCCTCGGCGGGCTGATCGTGGTCCTCCTGATCGTCCTGCCCCTGATCGTGCGTCGCGTGGCGGTGGACCGCATCACGCGCCTCACCGGCCGGGCCGTCGCCCTGGCCGACGTCGATCTCAACCTCTTCACCGGCCGTGTCGTCCTGCACCGCTTCCGCCTCGCCCAGCGCGGCTCCGACGCCCCGGCGCTCGAGCTCGATCGGCTCGGTGTCCGCGTCGCGCTGACCTCGCTCGTCACCCGGAACATCCGGCTGAGGGAGCTCACGCTGACGGCGCCTCGGATCTACGTGACCCGGCTCGACGCCGCGCGGTACGACTTCGACGACCTGCTGGCGCTCACCCCACCGCCGGATCCCGCCAAGCCGCCGCCCACCTCCACCACCACGGTGACGCTGGAGCGGCTCGCCCTCGAGCGCGGCCTGGTGGTGGTGCGCGACCAGGCGGTCGCGCCCGCCGCGACCTGGAGGGTCGAGGACCTCGCGGTGGACGGCTCCGATCTCAGCACGCGCGCCGGCGCCCGGCCCGGCCGTCTCTCCGTGCGCGCTCGCCTCAACGGCTCGCCGGTGGGGTTCGAGGCGAACGCGGTGGAGCTGAGCCGGGCGGCCGTCGATGCCCGCGTGTCGCTCCGCGCGTTCGACGTGGCCCTGGCCGGCCCCTACGTCCCCCCCACCGTCGCCGCCGTGCCCACGGCGGGCCGACTGAGCCTCGATCTGCGCGTCACGACCTCGCGGCCCCCGGAAGCGCCGCTCCGGGTCGCGCTCGCCGGCGCCGTGGGGCTGGCGGACGTCGCGGTGCTCCGTCGCGGCGCGTCCGCGCCCCTGCTGCGGATCCCCCGGCTCGACATCGCCGTCAAGGACGCGCGGCCGCTGGAAGGCGTGATCACCCTGGCCGGGATCGAGCTGAACGGTCTCGACCTGAGCGCGCTGCGCGATCGCCAGGGCCAGATCGACCTGCTCGCGCTCGCCGGTTCGCCGGAGACCGCCTCGCCGGCGTATCCGCCGCGCTCGCGCTCGCCGGCCGACGCCCTGAAGTCTGCGGCGCCGCCGCCGGCTGCGGCCCCGGCCGCCGGGGCGCCGCTCCGCATCGCCGTCGAGCGGATCGCGCTCGCCAAGGCGCGGTTCGCGTTTCGCGACGAGGCGATCGCGCCGGTGACGACGCTCGTCGCGGGAGACATCAACGCCACCGTGACCAACGTCACCTGGCCCCCGACCGCGCCCCTGGCCCTGGAGGCGAGCCTGGCCTTGCCGACCGCGGGCCGCCTGACCGCGAAGGGCACCGCCACGCTGGCGCCGTTCTCGGCAGACCTCACCACCTCCCTGCGTGGTGGATCCATCGAGCCGTACCATCCCTACATCCCGTTCAAGGGGCGGCTGGCCGGGCGCTTCAACGGCGACAGCCGGTCGCGGGTCGCCGTGGACGCGGCCGGCCGGGTGACGGCGACCTCGAAGGGCACGAGCTGGATCGAGGGGCTCGAGCTGCGCAATCCCGCCGACCGCTCGACGCCCCTGAAGATCGAGCGCTTCGAGCTGGCCGGCATCGACTTCGGCTGGCCCACCCACGCGCGCGTGGCGACGGTCACGGTGCGCCGTCCGAATGCGCGCATCGAGCGCGACGCCGGCGGCGCCCTGCGCCTGCGCGAGCTGCTCGAGGTGTCGCCACCGGCGGAGGCGCCGGCGCCGAGCCGGCCGGCGCCGGCCGCGGCGCGCGAGCCGAAGGCGGCGCCGGTCGTGCCCCCCGACGTGCAGGCGCGCGGGGGAGCTATCGGTTTCCCGCTCGACGTCGGCGCCTTCGTGCTCGAGGACGGGTACGTGCAGTTCCTCGACCGCACCGTCGAGCCGGCGTTCTCGGAGACGCTCGCGCGCCTGGCGGTCAGGGTCGAGGGCCTGTCGAGCACGCCCGGGCGCGTGGCGAAGCTGAGCACCCAGGCCATCGTCGGCGGCGACGCGGCGCTCGAGGCCCAGGGGCAGCTCGCCCCGCTCGGCGAGCTGTACGCCGACATCCGCGGCGAGCTGCGCGACTTCACCCTGGCGCGCGTGAACCCCTACGCGGACAGCTTCATCGCCTGGATCGTCGACCGCGGCAAGCTCGGGGTGCGCTTCCACTACCGCGTGGAGCGTGGTCAGCTCGACGCCTCCAACGAGATCGTCGTGAACAACATCCACGTGACACCCTCGCGTCAGGACGACGAGGTCAAGAAGCGGGTCGGCCTGCCGCTGGGGCTCATCGTCGCCCTCGTCACCGACGCCAACAACGACCTGAAGATCACCCTGCCGATGTCGGGGTCGCTGCAGACGTGGAGGACGGACTTCAGCGACGCCATCTGGACGGTGGTGAAGAACGTGGTCGTCAACATCGCGGCGGCGCCCTTCCGGGGGATCGGCCGCCTGTTCACCGGCGGCGACAACAAGGTCGAATCGCTCGCCATCGAGCCGGTCACCTTCCCCGCCGGCGGCGACGTGATCGCGGGTGGCATGGAGCAGCACCTCGTGAAGGTCGCGGACTTCCTGCGCCGGGCGCCGGCCATCCGGCTGTCGCTCACGCCGTTCGCCAGCTCGGCCGACGTCGACAACCTCAAGGGCCAGGGGCTCACGGCTCGTCTGCAGGCCGTTCAGCGTGAGAAGAAGCTTCCGGACTTCGCCGCCGCTGTGGCCGCCGAGTTCAAGACGCGCTTCCCGGCGCCGGCGGGGACGGCGCCTCCCGCGCCGGACGCGCAGCTCGCCCGCCTGCGCGAGGCCGAGCTGCTGCCGGACGCCAAGGTGACCGAGCTGCTCCAGCGACGGGTGGCCGCGGTCCGGGAAGGGCTGGTGAAGGGCCAGGGTATCCCCGAGGGCCGCCTGCAGCCGAGCGAGCCCAAGGCGACGGCGCCGGGGGAGGCCGCCGGCCGCGTGGAGCTCGGCATCGTCCAGTGAGGCGCCGAGCCCGACGGCGCCTCCCGGCCGGGCGTCAGCCCTCCTTCAGCTCGATCTCGACGAAGGCGAAGTCGAAGGAGTTCGCGTTGCGCACGTCGTGCTCGACGCCGGCCGGCCGGAAGTACGACACGCCGGCGACCAGCTCGGCGACGCCGTCGCCGGCCGGTCCGCTGGCGGCCAGGCGCCCGGTCGTCAACGGCACGATGACGTAGGCGTACTCGTGACGGTGGAATCCCGTGGTGGCGCCGGGCGCGAAGCGCCATGCGGTCACGCGCACGCGCTCGTTGTCGATCTGCACGATGGGGACGGCTCGCGGGGCGCTGCTCACGGTGGGATGATACCGGCGCTGGTCCCGGAGAGGAAGGTACGACATGAGTGAGCAGGAGCCGACGACGCGCAACGAGGTCCATGGCGACGCGGGCGACGTCGTGGCCGGCACGGTCACGATCCGGCAGGGCGGCGCGCGCTCGGTGCGCGCGCGGGAGATCTCCATCCACCAGGGCGGGGCCGGCCGCGCGCAGGCCGAGCAGATCGCCGTCACCCAGGGCGGCATCGGGGTGGCGCGCACGGGCTCCGCCCAGGTGACCGCCGGCGCCGTCGCGGTCATCGCCGCCGCCGGCGAGGTCGACCTCAGGGCCTCGGCCGCCAAGCTCGTCCTGTCCCGCGACGAGATCGAGCTGGAGCACTCCGCGGCCGTGGTGGCCATCGCCCCCCGCGTCGAGATCAGCGACAGCGCGGTCGGGGTCCTCCTGGCCCGCCACGTCGAGGGCCGCAACGTGCGCGTCATGCTCGGGCTCAGGGAGGCGGTCGCCTTCGGCGCGGCGGCCGGCGCCACGCTGGGGCTGCTCGCCCTCTGGCGCCGTCGCTGATCAGCCGTCCAGCAGCTCGGCCAGCTCGGCCTGGATCGCCGCCCGGGCGCGGCGCGCGTGGCCGGCCCCGTAGTTCTCCAGCAGGGCCTGGCAGAGCAGAGGCAGGGCGATCGTCACGTCGGCGAAGAGCATGACGTTGGCGCCGTCGACGGCTTCCTTGCCCCACGAGATGCACTCGCTGGCGACCGACGCCCCGCCCAGACCGCCGTAGACGGCGTTGTCGGTCGTGATCTGGATGGCGGCCAGGTGCGGGCTCGGCTCGGTGGCGCCGCGGATGGCCTTCACGCTGGTCGCGGTGATCTGCAGAAAGTCCTTGGGAACGCCGCCGCCGAGGAAGACCGCCGACGTCCCCGGGCCCGGTGGCATGTAGCGCGCCATGATCCGCAGCGCGACCTCGTAGTCGGCGAAGAAGTCCACCACCGGCCCCTTGGCGCGCGCAGCCCGGTAACCCTCGGCCAGCGGCCCGTCGGGAGCGGCCGGCACGAAGAGCGGCACCCGGTGGCGGAAGCACGTGGCCGCGACCGTGGCGCCCAGGCCCCGGCCGTCGAGCCAGCGCCCGAACTCGTGCATGAAGCGCACGCCCGTCAGGGTCGGGCCCCGCCACCGCCCGGCCAGATCCTCGAAGAAGCCCCGCGTGAAGTCCTCCATGGCGTCGTACTCGCCGCTGCTGACGACGTGGTCGTAGAAGCGATAGAACCCGCGCTGCCACAGCGTCTCGTCGTCGACGCGCTCGGGCTCGACCTGGAAGAAGCGGGCGCCGAGCGGCTCCAGCAGGTCCTCGGTGACGTTGGCCGAGGTGGCAGCGACGACGTCCACGTAGCCGCGCTCGACCAGCCAGGCGATCAGCGGGCCCAGGCCTGCGCTGGCCAGCGAGCCGGCCACGCCCAGGCAGATGAGGCCGTCGCCGTCGATCATGCGCTGCCACACCTCGAAGGCTTCGCCGAGCTTGCGGCCCTGGAACGCCGAGCGCCGCATGCGGCCCAGCAGCGGGCCGAGCGTGTGGCCGCGGCCACCGTCCTCGCCGTCGCCGACCAGACGCATCGGCGACCGCCGCTGCCACGCCCTCGCCGTCTCCCCCGCCGCTTTATCGTTCACGGAATCCTCCTCGCCCGCTAGACTCTGCTGCATGGCCTCCGCGGTCGCGCAGCTCTTCGATGCGATGGCGCCGACCTACGACGATCTCGAGCCCTGGTACGAGCACCTCTACGATCTGCTGCACGCGATCCTGCGCGAGGCCATCGGCCCGGCGCCGGCCCTCGGCGCCCGCGCGCTCGACGCCGGATGCGGCACGGGCTTCCAGAGCGCGCTGCTGAGCGAGCTGGGCTGGCAGACGCACGGCGTGGACGTCTCCGCCGGCCTGCTGGCCGTCGCGCGGCGCCGTCAGCCCGACGCGGCGCTCGCGCTCGGCAGCGTCGAGGCGCTGCCCTACCCGGACGCGCGCTTCGACGCGATCGTCTGCTGCGGCAGCACGCTGTCGTTCGTCGACGAACCCGCCCGGGCGCTGACCGAATTCGGCCGCGTGCTGCGTCCAGGCGGGCGGCTGCTCCTGGACTGCGAGCATCGTCCCAGCCTCGACCTGGCCTGGATGCTGGCCAGCTCGCTGGCCGGCGACGCGCTCGGCTACGGCGTGCCGGCGCGCCAGGCGTGGCGGGCGCTCGCCTCGCCCCGTCGCCTGCGCGTGTCCTACCCCGGCTACGGCCTGCTCTGGCTGTTCACGCGGCGCGAGCTGACCGCGATGCTGCGGGCGGCCGGCCTCGTCCCGGTGCGCGCGTGGGGGCTGCACGGCGTCACCAACCTGATCCCCTCCACCGTGCTCCACGGCCAGCGCGTGCCGCGTACCCTCGGCCGGGCCTACCGCGCGCTGCGCCGGCTGGACGCGGCGCTGATCGACACGGCGCCCGCGCGGGCGCTGGCCAACAGCCTCGTGATCCTCGCCAAGCGGGCTCAGCCCAGGGCGTAGACCTCGACCTCGGCCGTCCGTCCCTTCACCTTCACCGCCGGCAACCGGGTCAGCGGCAGGTCGCCGTCGAGCCGCGCGCGGGTGGTGCCGCTCACCACCACGTCGGTCTCGAGCTCCTTGGTGAGTCCCTGCAGCCGCGACGCCAGGTTCACGGCGTCGCCGACCAGCGCATAGGACAGGCGGTCGGCGCTGCCGATGTTGCCGGCCAGGACCCGGCCCGTGTGGATGCCGATCCCGTTGCGCAGCGGCGGGCGACCCGTCCGGACCCGGCCGGCGTTCCAGGCCGCCAGCCGCGCCCGCATGTCCAGCGCGGCGCGGACCGCCTGCTCGGCGTGCCGTGGTCGGGCCACCGGCGCGCCGAACACGGCCTCGATCTCGTCGCCGATATATTGCAGGACCAGGCCGCCGTGGGCGCGGATGGCCGTCTCCATCTCGGTGAAGTACGCGTTGAGGTCGCGCACCACCTCCCGCGGGTCGCTGGCCTCGACCCACGGCGTGAAGTCCCGGATGTCGGCGAACAGGATCGTGGCGTCGCGGGGCTCGCCCTCGAGGGCGATGCGGCCGGCCAGGATCTCGTCGCGGATCTCCCGGCTGACGTACTTGCCGAACGTCTCGCGGAGGAACTCGCGCTCCTGTAGCCCGCGCACCATGCGGTTGAATCCCTCGGTCAGCCGCCCGATCTCGTCGTTGGCCACGACCGGACAGCGGACGTCGAAGCGCCCCTGCTCGACGCGTTCCATCGCCGACTGGAGGTCGCGCAGCGGCTCGGCCACGCTGCGCGCCACCGACACCGCCAGGCCGACCGCCATGCCCATGGTCGCCAGCACCAGGAACAGGACCACGGCCAGCATGCGGTTCATGACCTCGCCGGCGTCCGCCCCGGCCGCCAGCGCGCCGGCGGCGCCGCGGAACGAGGCCATGCCGAGGACGGTGATCGGGATCACGGCCACGAGGAAGAACGCGGCGAGCAGCCGCGCGCGCACCGGCAGCCGCGGCGCCCCGGGCACCGTGGTCAGCCCGCCGTCGGGGAAGAACGCTCGCAGGTGCGGACGCCACTGCCGCTCGACGATCAGGAAGGCCAGCGCGGTGGCGGCGGATCCGCTGATCACGACGATGCCGAAGAGCATGCGGAGGGCGTGCATCGGGGTGAACAAGCCGGCGATCAGCAGCCAGCCCACGCCCCACACCCCGCCGGCGAGCACCCAGCCGAGAAGCGTGACGCCCGCCACGAAGTAGGGCAGCTGGATCGCCCGCCGCCGCATGAGGTCGCCGGCCGGCCCCGGGGGCGGCGGCAACGGCCCGGCCAGGGGCCGGTTCCACAGGACGCCGAGGCCGACCCCGATCGCGATGAGCGCGACGAAGCCACCCACGAAGTACAGGATCTCCCCCACGCTCGGCATCGGCGTGCTCTCGATTGCGTGGTAGTCGACGAACCTGAAATAGGCGAACGTGACCAGCGCGCCGACCAGGTTGGCCGGCCACGCCAGGTGGCGTTGCCAGGACGTCCCCGCGCTCGGCTGCTCCATGTCGACCTTTCCCGACCGCCGGCCGGCGGCCGCGCCTGCCCAGGATTCTACGCGCTGGGTTTAGAATGGGGGCCTTATGCCGATCCGGACCAAGGATCTCCGCGTCGAGAGCATCCGTCCGCTGCTCCCGCCCGCGATCCTCCTCGAGGAGCTCCCGCTCAGCGACGCCGCCGCGCTGACGGTGAGCCGCGGACGCGACGAGGTGGCGCGGATCCTGCGCGCCGAGGACGATCGGCTGGTCGTCGTCGTGGGACCGTGCTCGATCCACGACCCCGTCGCCGCGCTCGACTACGCCAGCCGGCTGCGCGGACTGGCCGACGAGCTGGCGGCCGACCTGCGCATCGTCATGCGGGTCTACTTCGAGAAGCCGCGCACCACGGTCGGCTGGAAGGGCCTCATCAACGACCCGACGCTCGACGGCTCGTTCGCGATCAACGCCGGGCTGCGGGTGGGCCGCCGGGTGCTGCTCGACCTGGCCGAGCTCGGTCTGCCGGCCGGCTGCGAGTTCCTCGATCCCATCACCCCGCAGTTCACCTCGGACCTGGTCACCTGGGGCGCGATCGGGGCCCGCACCACCGAGAGCCAGGTGCACCGCGAGCTGGCCTCGGCCTGCTCGATGCCGGTGGGCTTCAAGAACGGCACCGACGGCGGCGTGCAGATCGCCATCGACGCCGCCCGGGCCGCCGCCCATCCGCACCGGTTCATCGGCGTCACCGAGCAAGGGCTGGCCGGCATCGTCTCCACGACCGGCAACCCCGATTGTCACGTCATCCTGCGCGGCGGCGCCACCGGTCCGAACTACGACGCGATCCACGTGCAGAAGGCGCTGGCCGCCCTGCGCGACGCCGGGCTGCCGCCGCGCCTCATGATCGACGCCAGCCACGGGAACAGCGACAAGGACCCCGGGCGCCAGCCGCTGGTCGTGCGCGACGTCGCCGCCCAGGTCGCGCAGGGCGAGACCGGCATCATCGGCATGATGATGGAGAGCTTCCTGGTCGAGGGTCGTCAGGACCTCGACGATCCCGCGCGGCTGGCCTACGGCCAGAGCATCACGGACGCATGCATGAGCTGGGAGACAACCGTCCCGGTGCTCCGCGAGCTCGCCACCGCCGTCCGTGCCCGCCGCCGATCCCGCGGAGAGCCTCGCTAGGCCCAGACGCCTCCGGGGCGCCGGGAGATTCTGAGGGTGCTCGTCGGCGCGGTGCTCGTGGTCGCCCTGCTGGTCTCCCCGAAGATCGGGCCGGGGGCCATCCCGGAGGAGCAGCAGGTGGGGGTCGCGCGGATGACGGGCGGGGATGTCGAGCAGGCGCTCCGATGGCTGGCCTGGCCGCGATCGGGGTCTGTACCTGGTCGGGCACTACGCGCTGTTTCGAGCCCTGACGGGGAGCTGGCTGGCCGCCGCGCTCGGCGCCCTCTCGGCGCTGGCCGTGCGCGACGCGCTCGGCGGCGAGTACTGGGGCTTCGGCGGGCTCCGCGACGTCCTGCCCCGGGCGATCGCGTCGGGGTTGACGCCCCTGCTGCTCCTCGCGTTCCTGCGCCTGCGCGGCCAGCCGTTCTTCGCCGTCTACTTCATCCTGGTCGGTCTCGTCGCGAATCTCCATCCCGTCTCCGGGCTTCATCTGGCCCAGATCAGTGCGCTCACGCACCTGTGGCTGGGCCGTTTCCGGCTCCCGGCCTGGAGGGACCAGTTGATTGGGAGAATCGGTTCTGTTAGCGTCGCACGCGGCAGGGCAGCGGGAGGGTCGTGAACAACGCAGATTCGGAGGCCGACGAGGCGACAGGCGACCTCGGCGACCGTACGCTCGGCGCCCGCGGGGCTCCGGCGCGGATCGCGGTCCTCGGAGCCGGCGGCTTCATCGGCTCGCACCTGGTGCCCGCGCTGGCGCGGCGCGGATGCGAGATCGACGCGGTCGACGCGACGCTCGCGAAGCTGGGGCCGACCGACGCCCGCGTTCGCCGCCTCGAGGCCCGCATCGACCGGCCGGGGCTGCTCGAGGAGCTGGTCGACCGCTGCGACGCCGTCGTGTCCCTGACCGCGCTCTGCAATCCGGCGCTCTACAACACCCGTCCGCTCGAGGTCATCGACGCCAACTACACCGACCTCGTGCCGCTGGTGAAGCTCTGCACCGCCCGCGGCAGGTGGCTCATTCATTTCTCGACGTGCGAGGTCTACGGCCGGGCCGGCCGCGACGGCGACGGACGGCCGACGGCGCGCATGATCGAGGACGCGTCGGCGCTGTGGCTGGGTCCCGTCCATCGCGAGCGCTGGAGCTATGCCTGCGCCAAGCAGCTGCTCGAGCGTGTCATCTTCGCGAGCGGCCGCCACCACGGGCTGCCCTTCACCATCGTCCGCCCCTTCAACGTGATCGGTCCGCGCATGGATTTTCTGCCCGACATCGACGGCGAGGGCCGGCCGCGCGTGCTGGCGGCGTTCATGAGCGCGCTCCTGCGCGGCGAGGACCTCCTGCTGGTCGACGGCGGCCGGCAGCGCCGGTCGTTCATCTTCATCGACGACTTCGTCGACGGAGTGGTGCGCATCGTCGAGCGCCGGAGCGCGGCCGAGGGCGAGATCTTCAACCTCGGCAACCCCGCCAACGACGTCACCATCGCCGAGCTGGCGGCGCTGCTGGGCCGCGCCTACCGCGCGCAGGTCCTCGGTGCCGCTCCGCGCACGCGGGTGGTCACCGCCGAGGAGCTGTACGGCGTCGGCTACGACGACTCGGAGGAGCGGGTCCCGGACATCGCCAAGGCCGAGGCGCGTCTGGGCTTTCGGCCCCGCACCCCGCTGCTCGAGATGCTGCCGGCGATCGTCGCCGATTACATCGAGCGCTACGCTCCGCTCATCGCGGCGCGCGTCGGGCCCGTCCCCGGATGAGGCTGGTCGTGGTCACCCCCGCCTACAACGCCGCCCGCCACCTGCGCGGCGTCGTGGACCGGCTGCTGCAGGCGTCGCCGCCGGACCTGGTCCGGATCGTGCTCGTGGACGACGGCAGCCGCGACGACACCTACGCGGTGGCCACCGCGCTCGCGGCCCAGCGCCGGGAGATCGCCGTCGTGCGGCGCCCCGACAATGGTGGCTATGGCGCCGCGATGAAGGACGGCCTCGCCGCGGCGCGCGCCGCCGGCGCCGAGATCGTGGCCTGCCTGCACGCCGACGGGCAGTACAGCCCGGAGGCGCTGGGGAGACTCGTCGCCGAGCTGCGCGGGCGCGGCCTGGACCTGTTGCAAGGGTCGCGCATCGCCGCGGGCACCGCGCTCGCGGGCGGGATGCCCGTCTACAAGTACGTCGCCAACGCGGTCCTCAACGTGCTCGAGAACGCCACCCTGCAGCTCCACATGACGGACTACCACAGCGGCTACCTCGTCTACGGCCCCCGCACGCTGGAGCGCATCGCCTTCCGCTCGTTGAGCGACGGCTTCGACTTCGACCTCGAGGTGATCGCGTCGGCGCGCGCCGCCGGGCTCGCCGTCGGGGAAGCCCCCATCCCCACCCACTACGGGGACGAGATCTCGCACCTGCAACCGGTGACGTACGGCCTCCGCGTGCTCCGCGTGCTCTGGCGATACCGGCGGGGCCGCTACGATCCGCCGCGAGCCGGCCCGGCCGCGGCTGGCCGCCCCGCGCGGTCGGTCTAGGCCCTCACGCTCTCCAGCACGAGGGTCAGGAAGCCGTCGACGCGGGGCTTGTCGATCCAGCGGACCACGACGACGAGATCGTGGTCGGGGTCGATCCAGATGACGTTGCTGCCCGCCCCGCGGGCCGCGTAGCACGACTCGGGCGCGCGCGACGCCTGGCCGCGGCCCGTGTTGAGCCACCACAGCATCCCGTACTGGGGGTTCAGCGCGCACGGCCGGACCATCTGCGCGATCCATTCCGGGTCCAGCAGTCGCCGCGTCGCCCACGCGCCTTGCCGCTGGACCAGCAGGCCGAACCGCGCGTGATCCCGGCTCGACATCCAGAGGCCGCCGCCCCAGTGCGACCCACCGGGCACGGAGGGCAGGCGGCGCCCGCCGACGTCGAGCCAGGAGTTGTGGTACGGGTGCCACGCCCAGCCGGCCGACGCGCCGATGGGGTCCATGATCGCCTCCCGCAGCACGTCGGGCAGCGCGCGCCGGAAGCGCTGCAGGAGGGACAGGCTCAGCCGGTTGACGCGCACGTCGTTGTACTCCCACAGCGTGCCCGGCGCCCGCAGCGGCCGGGGCTGGCCCTTGATCGCCATCCCCAGCTCGCTCTTGCCCACGTCGCGGTTGTGGTCGATGGAGTCGGCCTTGCCCCACAGCGTGCCCTGCCACTCGCTCGTCTGCGTCAGCAGGTGCCGCCAGGTGATCGCGGCGTTCTGTCGCGAGGCGTACCCGTCGTCGACCGCGGTGGCGGCCATCGGCTCGTCGACGTCGCCGATGAGTCCCTGCTGCACGGCCAGACCGGCCAGCACCGCCAGGTAGCTCTTCGCGATACTGAACGACATGTCGGCCCGATCGGTCTCGCCCCACTCGGCGACGATGTAGCCGTGGCGCACCACGAGCCCGCTGGGATCCCGGCGCGGGCGCACCGGGCCCAGGACCCGGGAGTCGAGCGGCTCGTCGGCGACGCCGATGTAGCGGCCCTCGGCGGTGAGGAAATCGCGGGGCCAGGCGCTCTCGTGGCTGCGATGCCAGGCGACGGCGGCCTGCAGGTCCTCCGCGCGCATGCCGAGCTCGGCGGGCGGTCGGGTTTCCCAGTGGACGGCGGACGGGACGTAGGCCATGCGCCCATCTTATCGCGCGCAGCGGGGTAGTATAGTCGGGCCCATGGCCATCGACACCACGCGCACCCGCTCCTTCGTCCAGCGGGCCTGGGACGCCGACATCGTGCCCGCCCTGACCGAGTACATCCGGATCCCGGCCAAGTCCCCGGTGTTCGACGAGCGGTGGTCGGAGCACGGCCACATCGACCGCGCCGTCTCGCTCATCACCGCCTGGGGCCGCACCCGGCGGATCGAGGGCCTCGCGATCGAGGTCGTCCGGCTGCCCGGCCGCACGCCGGTGATCCTGATGGAGGCGCCGGGGGTGGGCGGCGACACCGTGCTCCTCTACGGGCACTGCGACAAGCAGCCGGAGATGGTCGGCTGGGCCGACGACGGCGGGCCGTGGACCCCCGTCCGTCGCGGCAACCGGCTGTTCGGTCGCGGGGCCGGTGACGACGGCTACGCCGCCTTCGCCGCGCTCACGGCCATCGAGGCGCTGCAGACGCAGGGCGTGGCGCACGCCCGCTGCGTGGTCCTCATCGAGGCCTCCGAGGAGAGCGGCAGCCCCGACCTGCCCGCGTACGTCGAGACGCTCGCCGACCGTCTCCGGCCTGCCCTGGTCGTCTGTCTCGATTCGGGCTGCGGCGACTACGAGCATCTGTGGGCCACGACGTCGCTGCGCGGCGTGACGAGCGGCACGCTCACCGTGGAGGTGCTGCGCGAGGGTGTGCACTCCGGCGCGGCCGGCGGCATCGTGCCGTCGAGCTTCCGCATCCTGCGCCAGGTGCTGGGCCGACTGGAGGACGAGCGCACCGGCGAGATCCTCGTGCGCGAGTGTCACGTCGAGGTGCCGCCCGACCGGCTGGCGGAAGTGCGGGCGGTGGCCGCCGTCCTCGGCGACGAGGTGTGGGACAAGTTTCCCTACGTGGCGGGCATGCGCCCGGCGACGAAGGACCCGGTCGAGGTGCTGCTGAACAACACGTGGCGTCCGTCGCTCGCCGTCACCGGCGTGGACGGCATGCCGGCCCTGGCCGACGCGGGCAACGTGCTGCGCCCGCGCACCGCGGTCAAGCTCTCGCTCCGCCTGCCGCCCACCGCGGACGCCGCGCGCGCGATGGCGCGCGTGAAGGCCATCCTGGAGGCCGATCCGCCCTACGGCTCCCGCGTCACCTTCACGAGCGGCGAGCGACCGGGCTCCGGCTGGAACGCTCCGGCCACCGCGGCCTGGCTGCTCGACTCGGTGAAGCGCGCCTCCAGCGCCTACTTCGGCGCGCACCCCATGTTCAGCGGCCTCGGCGGCTCGATCCCGTTCATGCAGATGCTCGGCGAGCGGTTCCCCGGGGCCCAGTTCCTGGTCACCGGCGTGATGGGCCCCGGCTCCAACGCGCACGGCCCCAACGAGTTCCTCGATCTGCCGACAGGCGTCAAGGTGACCGCGTGCGTCGCCCAGGTGCTCGCCGACCACGCGACGACGGCGACGCGATGAGGGGCATCGTCGGCTACGGCGCCTACCTGCCCTACTGGCGGCTCGAGCGCAAGGCCATCGCGGATGCCCTGGGGGTGCCGGCGGGCGCCGGCGCCCGGGCCGTCGCCTCCTACGACGAGGACACGACCTCGCTCGGCGTCGAGGCCGGGCGGGCGGCGCTCCACGGCGCCGGCGTCTCGCCGCAGACGCTCTACTTCGCGACCTCTGCGCCCGCCTATCTGGACAAGACGAACGCCACGGCCATCCACGCCGCCCTCGACCTGCCGACCGCCGCGATGGCCATCGACGTGGTCGGCTCCGTGCGGTCGGCGGCCGGGGCCATGCGGGCGGCGCTCGATGCGAGAGGGCCGGCCCTGGCCGTGCTGAGCGACATCCGCACGGGGTTGCCGGGGGGCGCCGACGAGCGCGACGGGGGCGACGGCGCGGTGGCATTCCTGCTCGGCGACGCCGCCGCCGACGCCCGCACGATCGCCGAGCCGCTGGGCGCCGCCTCGGCGACCGCGGAGTTCCTCGACCGCTGGCGCCTGCCCGGCGAGCCCGCGTCGCGTCTGTGGGAGGAGCGCTTCGGCGAGCATGCCTACGTGCCGCTCGGCGAGGCCGCTCTCGTGGAGGCGCTCAAGCAGGCTGGCGTCACGGCGCCGGCCCTGGCGCGCCTGATCGTCGCCGGCCCGCACGGGCGCGCCGTCAGGCGCGTGGCGGGGGCGGCCGGGGTGAAGAAGGAGGCGATCGCCGACGATCTGCTCGGCACCGTCGGCCACACCGGAGCGGCGCACGCGGGGCTCATGCTGGCCGCCGCGCTCGACGGCGCCCGGGCCGACGAGCTCATCGCGGTGGTGGCGCTGGCCGACGGCGCGGACGTCACCGTGTGGCGCGCGACCGGGGCCGGGACGCGACCGATCACGAGCGTCGCGGACCAGGTCGGCGGCGGCGGCCGCGTGTCGTATCCCACCTTCCTCGGCTGGCGCGGCTTCCTCACGCGCGAGCCGCCCCGCCGGCCGGACCCGCAGCCGCCCGAGGCGCCCCCGGCCCGCCGGGCCGAGGCGTGGAAGTTCGCGTTCACGGGCAGCCGCTGCCAGGCCTGCGGCGCCCGTCACCTGCCGCCGCAGCGCGTGTGCGTGAAGTGCCACGCGGTGGACCGCATGACGGCCGAGCGGCTGGCCGACGTGCCCGCCACGATCGCGACGTTCACCGTCGATCGCCTGGCCTTCTCGCCGTCACCACCGATGGTGGTCGCCGTGCTCGACTTCGAGGGCGGCGGCCGGTTCCAGTCCGAGATGACCGACGTCGATCCCCGGGCCGTGAAGATCGGCGATCGCGTGACCATGACGTTCCGCCGCCTCGTCACGGCCGGCGGCGTGCACAACTACTTCTGGAAGGCGAAGCCTCTCCGCGGAGGACACGCATAATGGCCAGCAATGGAATCCGGGACCGGGTCGCGATCGTCGGCATGGGGTGCACGCCCTTCGGCGAGCACTGGGACAAGAGCGCCAACGACCTGCTGGTGGACGCCGCCGGCGAGGCGCTCACCTCGGCCGGCGTCGAGCTGCGTCAGGTCGACGCCTTCTGGCTCGGCACGCTGTTCTCTGGCCAGAGCGGGCTGACCCTCTCCCGTCCGCTGAAGATCGAGTACAAGCCGGTGAGCCGGCTGGAGAACTACTGCGCCACCGGCTCGGAGGCGTTCCGCAACGCCTGCTACGCCGTGGCCTCCGGCGCCTACGACGTGGCCATGGCCATCGGCGTCGAGAAGCTGAAGGACTCCGGCTTCTCCGGCCTGCCGAGCACGCGCAGCTCGGGCGACGGCACCCAGGCCGCCATGACGGCGCCGGCGATGTTCAGCCTCCTGGCCCCGGCTTACGCCAAGAAGTACGGCATCGACGAGGCCCAGCTCAAGGAGGTCATGACGCGCATCGCGTGGAAGAACCACAGGAACGGCGCGCTCAACCCGCGGGCCCAGTTCCGCAAGGAGGTGCCGAAGGAGACCATCGCCTGCTCGCCGCTGGTGGCGGGCGCGCTCGGCATCTTCGACTGCTCGGGGGTCAGCGACGGGTCGGCGGCGGCCGTCATCGTCCGCGCCGAGGACGCCCACCGCTACACGAAGAACCCCCTCTACGTGAAGGCGCTGTCGTTCGTGGCCGGTCCGGCGGCCGGTCCCATCGATCCCGACTACGACTACACCACCTTCCCCGAGGTCGTCGCCTCGGCGGCCGACGCCTTCGCGCAGGCCGGCATCAAGGACCCGCGGCAGGAGCTGGCCATGGCCGAGGTGCACGACTGCTTCACGCCCACCGAGCTGGTGCTGATGGAGGATCTCGGGTTCTCCAGCCGCGGCACCGCCTGGAAGGACGTGCTGGCCGGGACCTTCGACCTCGACGGCGAGCTGGCCGTGAACCCGGACGGCGGCCTCAAGTCGTTCGGCCACCCGATCGGCGCCTCCGGGCTCCGCATGCTGTTCGAGTGCTGGCTGCAGCTGCGCGGCGAGGCCGGCAAGCGCCAGATCGCCAGCGTGGGCCGCGGCCGCACGCTGGCCCTCACCCATAACCTCGGCGGCGCCCCGGGCGAGTGCGTCTCGTTCGTCGGCGTCGTCGGCTCGGAGCCCAGTGCCTGATGACGACCAAGATCCTGTTCTCGCCGAAGTTCCCGAAGCCCGTCTTCGACGTCGCGGTGGAGATGACACCGCCCGGGTTCGAGCTCGTGCCCGTCGATTCCACCGGCCCCCAGTTCCTGGAGACGGCCCGCGACTGCGAGTACTTCATGGGCTTCGGGCGCAACCCGCTCAGCCACGACTTCTACGCGACGGCCAAGAAGATGAAGCTGGTGCAGCTCATCAGCGCCGGCTACAACACGCTCGACGTGGAGGCGGCCCGCGAGGCCGGGGTGCCGATCGCCAACAACGGCGGCGCCAACTCCGTGGCGGTCGCCGAGCACGCGGTGATGCTGATCCTGGCCACGCTCAAGAAGCTGGCCTGGCAGCACAGGAACTGCGTCGAGGGCAAGTGGCGGGTCGGCGACTTCGCCGAGACGCGCCTGTACGAGCTGGAGGGCAAGACCGTCGGCATCGTCGGGCTCGGCAACATCGGCAAGAAGGTCGCCCGCCGACTGCACGGCTTCGACGTGACGATCGTGTACTACGACATCCTCCGGCTGGCCGAGCACGAGGAGGACGCGCTGGAGGTGCGGTTCGTCCTGCTGGAGGAGCTGCTGAAGATCGCCGACGTGGTCACGCTGCACGTGCCGCTGACCTCGCACACCAAGGACATGATCTCGGAGCGCCAGCTCAACCTCATGAAGTCGACCGCGGTGCTGGTGAACACCTGCCGGGGTCCGGTCGTGGACGAGCTGGCCCTGCACAAGGCGCTCATCACCAAGCGGATCGCCGGGGCCGGCCTCGACGTGATGGTCGACGAGCCCCCGTCGAAGGACAACCCGCTGCTCAACGTCGACACCATCACGATCACCCCGCACACGGCGGGCCCGACCTGGGAGAACTGGCCGAAGGCCTTCCGCAACGCCTTCGACAACATCCTGCGCGTCCACGCCGGCCGCAAGCCGATGTGGGTCATCCCGGAGCTGCGCAGTCTCGTGCAGTGATCGATGCCGAGTGCCCGCGGCTCGACCTGAACGGCCGCGGGCGAGCTAGCCGCCGACGAGCGTGCGCGCCAGCTCGATCTCGCCGATGTGGGTGAAGCCGTGGCTCACGCAGACCTGGGCCAGCGCGCGGATGCCGGGCATCTCGCCCAGCGGCTTGATCGTCACGGTGGCGTCGAGCGCGGCCGGATCGATCCGGGCGAGGAATTCGTCGGTGCTGGCCCAGACCTTCGCCACGTAGTCGCGGAAGAGGCCGAGGTCCTTCAGGCGCAGCGCCTGGGCCTCGGCCGTCGACATGCCGGTGCCCTGGGCCACCGGCGGCAGGCCGAGCTTCTCCGCGTAGCCGCCCTCCGCCCAGACGATCGGCCGGCGAGCCTGCAGGATGTAGCGCACGACGTTGTCCTCGGTGCGCACGTAGTGCCACACGCCCCACGCGATCGTGTTCGCCGTCGGGTGGCCGGCCGGCACCCGATGGAGCTGCTCGGGCGTCAGCTCGTCGAGGACCTTGTCGTACGACCTGTGCAGGCGCGCGAGCTCGAGCGTGATGAGTTCGACGGCGGTCATGCCCATTCCTCCTGGCGTCGCCATGCGTTCGGCGCGGCGTGAGTGTACCCCGAACGCCGGCGCCGTGCCGGCTCCCGCTCGCCCGGGGTGAACACCCGGCGAGCGGGACGTCACGCTACTTCGTGGCGAAGCAGTACCTCGCACATCACCAGCAGCGTCAGCGCCCCCACGATCATCGGCCCTACCCTGTTGCTGTTCATCGATAACCTCCATCAGGGGCTTCCGGTCGATATTCCTGCAGGAACAAAGAAGCGTCGTCGAGGTTCCGAAGGTAGCCGCCTCGGTGACCGCCGGTCGGCGTCAGCGCGGTGTCAGGCTCGCGAGATAGTGGACGAGGTTCTCGATGTCCTCGGCCGAGAGCGGCCTGGCCGCCATGGTCATGGTGCCATCGAGGTCCGACGCGGTGCCGTTGCGGAAGCCGGCGAGCAGCTTGCGGAGGTAGGCGAGGTCCTGGCCGGCCAGCAGCGGCACCTGCTGCTGGCCCGTGAGGGCCGGGGTGTGACACGACGAGCAATGGTGTGTGTCCACCAGCGGACGACCGGCCGCCACCTTCGCCGGATCGACGACCGAGCCGCGGGCCTTCGGGGGCTGGGCGGCGTAGAACGCCGCGAGGTCGGCCATGTCCTCGTCGCTCAGGCTCTGCGCGAAGGGCGACATCTGGGCGTCCTTGCGGCGGCCGTCGCGGAACTTGATGAGCTGCCAGTGGGTGAAGAACGTCGGCTGCCCGGCCAGCGAAGGTGTCCCGGGAACGGTCGCATTCCCATCGGAGCCGTGGCAGGCGGCGCAGGGCGCGGACTTCCGCCGCCCCGCCTCCACGTCGGCGCCCTCGACGGCGGTCGCCGACACCGCCGCGAGGACGACGAGGGCCACGAGCGTCGGCCGACCGACGACGAAACCGAACGCTCCCCCCGTCCCGTCCGTTCGCGAGAGAAGTGACACCGTCCCGAAGCGTCTCACCGGATCCGCTCTCGCGCCAGCGCCCCGAGCGGCTTGCGCGCGTGACGCGGATGGACGTCGGTGACGCCGGGGCGCGGCCCCGAGGCCGCCGCCCGGCGTCATCGACTGCCCGTGACTACCGCTGGTACGAGACGCGGTAGATCGCGCCGGCGTAGTCGTCGGAGATCAGCATCGAGCCGTCCTTCATGTGCTGCGTGTAGACGGGACGGCCCCACGGCTGATTCTTCTCGAGCCAGCCCTCGGCGAAGACCTCGTACTTCGGCACGTCACCCGACCGCAGCGTGACCATCATCACGCGGTAGCCGCTCTTCTCGGTACGGTTCCAGGCGCCGCGCTGGGTCAGGAACGCGCGGTTCTTGTACTCGCCGGGGAACATCGCGCCGGTGTAGAACATCACCCCGTTCCCCCCCACGTGGGGGCCGGTCTTGATGAGCGGCGGCGCGAACTCGCCGCACGAGTGTCCCTTGCCGAACTCGGGGTCGAGGATGTCGCCCTGGTGGCAGTACGGGAAGCCGAAGTGCAGTCCCTTCTTCGGGGCGACGTCGAACCGGTCGCTCGGCACGTCCTCGCCCAGCCAGTCGCGCCCGTGCGTCGTGAAGTACAGCTCCTTCGTCACCGGGTGCCAGTCGAACCCGACGCTGTTGCGCACGCCGTGGGCCCAGTACTCGAACCCGCTCCCGTCGGCGTTGACGCGCGAGATGTTGGCGTGCGTGTCGGGCGGCATGCAGATGTTGCAGGGCGCGCCGATGTTGAAGTAGAGCTTGCCGTCGGGCCCGAAGGCCAGGTACTTCCAGCCGTGCGGCGCGTCCTTGGGCAACGTCTCGTACACCGCCTCCATCGGCGGCGGGCTGTCCAGCTTGTCCTCGATGCCCACCATCTTCGTGATGCGATGGATCTCGGCCACGTAGAGCGTGCCGTCCCGGAAGGCCACCCCGTTGGGCAGGTTCAGGCCCTTGGCGATGGTCTTCACCTCGCGCGTGCCGCCCTTGTCGAGCACCGCGTACACGTTGCCGGCCACGCGGCTGGACACGAACAGCGTCCCCTTGCTTCCCCACGTCATGACGCGCGCGTTGTTGAGGCCGTGCGCCCACAGCTCGACCTTGAAGCCCGTCGGCACCTTGATCTTGCCGACTGGAATCTCGCCGGGGGCCTTCGGGGCGGGAGGCTGGGGAACGGGCGCCAGGGGGGAGCTGGCCAGCTCGGCCGGCTGGCCCTGCTTCCACGACGGGGGCGGCGTCGGTTGCTGGGCCTGGGCCGGGAGGAGCCACGAGGTCACCACACCGAGCAGCAAGGCGGTCAGGGCCATCATCAGCGTGCGACGCATGGGAAAACCCTCCTGCGCTAGGGTGGGTCGGACTCGCGCGGTCCCTAGGTAATACGCCCCTCCCGCCTTTGTCAATGGCCGCGGGCGGTGCCGAGGGGCCTCAACCCGGCGCGGAAATAGGCGCTTGACGACCCCGACCGCCTCCCCTACTATGGGCGTCGATTGTCGCGGCAGCGGACCCCGAGTACCTGGAGGTGACGGTGATGGCCTGGGAAGCGCCCGAATTCGTGGAAGTGAAGATGGACGCGGAGATCAACTCGTACCAGGACGATTTCGGCCAGGAGCCGGACGACCGCTTCTAGCCCGGTCGCCGAGATCCGACAGCCCTTCCGTGAATGCGGAAGGGCTGTCGTGTTTAATGGGGGCACGATGCTCATCCGCGTACTCGGCTCGGCGGCGGGTGGCGGGTTCCCCCAGTGGAACTGCGGGTGCCCGAACTGTCGCGGCCTGCGCGAAGGTCGCGTGGCGGCGCGGGCGCGCACCCAGGAATGCGTCGCGGTCAGCGCCGACGGCGCCGCCTGGCTCCTGCTGAATTGCTCGCCCGAGATCCGGCAGCAGATCGAGGACTTCCCCGGGCTGCACCCGCGGGGCTCGCGCGACTCGCCCATCGCCGCCATCCTCCTCACGAACGGTGACCTCGACCACTGCCTCGGCTTGCTGTCACTGCGCGAGTCGCACCCGCTGGTCGTGTACGCGACCGAGGCCGTCCGGCGCGGATTCGTCGAGGACAACGTGCTGTATCGCACCCTCGAGCGCTTCCCCGATCAGGTGACCTGGCGCACGCTCAAGCTGGGCGGCGAGGAGGAGATCGTCGGACCGGACGGGCGCGCGAGCGGGCTCACCGTGCTCCCGCTGGCCGTCCCGGGCAAGCCGCCCATCCACCTCGAGCACCGCGGCGCCCGGGTCGCGGAGGACAACATCGGCGTGCGCATCCTGGAGCGCGCGACCGGCCGTCTGCTGGCCTACTGCTCGGCCGCCGCCGCGGTCACCGACGAGATGCTGCGCGTCCTCGACGGCGCCGACGCCGTGTTCTTCGACGGGACCTTCTGGTCGAGCGACGAGCTGCCGGCGCTGGGGCTGGGCAGCAAGCGCGCCGAGGAGATGGCCCACGTGCCGGTCGGCGGGGCCGCCGGCAGCCTCGCGCGGCTGACCCACCTGCGGACCGGACGGCGCGTCTACATCCACATCAACAACACCAACCCGATGCTCCGGGAGGACTCCGCCGAGCGGGCCCAGGTGGCGGCGGCCGGCTGGGACATCGCCTGGGACGGAATGGAGATGACGCTATGAGCGGTGCTGCGGCGCGGCCGCCGCTGTCGCGCGACGAGTTCATCGAGTGGGTGCGCCGCGAGGGGGAGGCGCGCTATCACGACCACCACCGCTACCACCAGCTCATGCACGACGGCAAGCTCACCAAGCTGCAGCTGCAGCAGTGGGTGCTGAACCGCTACTACTACCAGACGCGGGTGCCGATCAAGGACGCGATCATCCTGTCGAAGTCCGAGGACCCGGCCTTCCGCCGCATGTGGATCAAGCGCATCCGCGATCACGACGGCGAGGCGGCCGGCCAGGGCGGGCTCGAGCTGTGGCTGCGGCTGGCCGAGGGCGTCGGGCTCGATCGCGAGGAGGTCGCGTCCTGTCGCTCCGTCCTGCCCGGGGTGCGCTTCGCCTGCGACGGCTACCTCGCGCTGGTCCGCGAGCGGACGCTGCTGGAAGCCGTCGCCTCGTCGCTGACCGAGTTCTTCTCGCCCGACCTGATGACCCGCCGGGTGCTGGCCTGGGAGCGCCACTACCCGTGGATCAGCAAGGACACGCTCGACTACTTCCGTTCGCGACCCCCGCTGGCCCGGCAGGACTCGCTGCAGGCCATCGAGTTCGTGGTCGCGCACGCGACGACTCACGACCTGCAGGCCCGCTGCGTGGCCGCGCTGATCCGCAAGACCGAGATCCTGTGGCACCTGCTCGACAGCCTCTACACCGCCTACGTCGAGCCCGGCTGGGGTCCCGCCGGCGCCCGCGTGTGACCAACTGAGAGTCGCGTGAATCTCGCCGAAGCTCGGGATCGACGCAGTGGCCATGGCCGGCGACGCCTCGCGTGGAGTGTGCCGACACCGGGACGTGCGCCGACACCGGGCCGTTCGCTGACCCCGGGACGTGGACTGCGATGCCGCGGGCGCGCCATCATGGCGAGCCGTCGTCGCCGTTCGAGCGCAGGGCTCGGCGAGCGAGCCGCCCTCGCCTCTACTGGCCGCCGACCGAGCCCCCTCTGGGGGATGGGGGGCCCGAGCGAGCCGGGCCCGGAGCGAGTTACGGCGACAGGCGAGCCATGCTGGCGCGCCTGCGGCATCGCAGTCCACGTCCCGGGGTCAGCGAACGGCCCGGTGTCGGCGCACGTCCCGGTGTCGGCACACTCCGCGTGAGGCGCCCCATAGCATGCTGACGCTGGAGACGCGGCCGCGGCTGGCGGGCAAGGCGCGGTTGCGGTGGGATCGGAAGGGAGAGCGATACATGCTGCTGTATCCGGAGCGGGGCCTGGTCCTGAACGGGACCGCGGCCGACGTCGTCCGGCTCTGCACGGGTCAGCTGACCGTGGGCGCCATCGTGGACCAGCTCGCGGTCAAGTACGCGCCCCAGCCCCGGGACGCGGTCGAGCGAGAGGTCCTGGCATTTCTCAGCCGGATGGCGGAGCGCGCGCTCGTGACGCTCGGTGATGACTGACGAGCCACGGCCGTACACCCTGGTCGCCGAGCTGACGTATCGCTGTCCCCTGCGCTGCGTCTACTGCTCCAACCCGATCGACTTCGCCCGTCACGGCGATGGGCTCGGCACCGCGGACTGGCAGCGGATCTTCCGCGAGGCCGAGGACCTCGGCGTGGTGCAGCTCAACCTCACGGGCGGCGAGCCGTTGCTCCGGCGCGACCTGGAGGCCCTGGTCGAGACCGCCCGCGCGCTCGACCTCTACACGAACCTCATCACCAGCGGCATTCCGCTGACCCGGGAGCGGCTCGCCGACCTCAAGCGGCGCGGTCTCGACAACGTGCAGGTCTCGATCCAGGACGTCGAGGCCGCGGCCTCCGACCGCATCGCCGGCCTCAGGTCGTTCCAGCGCAAGCTGGAGGTCGCCGGCTGGGTGAAGGAGCTGGGGCTGCCGCTGACCCTGAACACCGTTCTGCACCGCGACAACCTCGATCGCGTCGGCGAGGTCGTCGCGCTGGCCGAGTCCCTCGCGGCCGACCGCCTGGAGCTGGCCAACACGCAGTACCTCGGCTGGGCGCTGGTCAATCGCGAGGCGCTGCTGCCGACGCCGGAGCAGCTCGACCGCGCGCGCGAGATCGCCCGGGCCGCGCGCGCCCGCCTGCAGGGACGCATGGAGGTCCTGTTCGTCACGCCCGACTACTACGCCGGCTTCCCCAAGTCGTGCATGGACGGCTGGGGCCGTCGGTTCATCGTGGTCGCCCCCGACGGTCTCGTGCTGCCTTGCCACGCCGCCCACACGCTGCCGGGACTCGTCTTCGATAACGCGAAGGACCGGCCGCTGGCCGAGATCTGGCGCAGCTCGGCGGCCTTCGGCGCGTACCGCGGCGAGGCGTGGATGCGCGAGCCGTGCCGGAGCTGCGAGCGGCGCGCGATCGACTTCGGCGGCTGCCGCTGCCAGGCGTTCCACCTCACCGGCAACGCGGCCGCCACCGATCCGGTCTGTCCGCTCGCGCCCGATCACGCGCTGATCACCGAGGCGCGCCGCGCCGCGCGGGCGCCGGCGCCCCCCGCGCTGCAGTACCGCACCGCGAGCCCGGCGCCGCGCTGACACTCGCGGCCGGCATCCGCGCCGCCGCGTGACCGAGCGCGAGAGCCTCGTCACCGCCCAGCTGTGGCTGGCGTTCGCGATCATGCTGTTCGTGGCCGGCGTCGGCAACACGTTCCCGGTCTTCTTCCCGGCCCTGCTCGCCGAGTTCGGCGGCTCCCGCGCCGCCACCGCGATGTCGCTGACGCTGTTCTGGGTCGGCGGCGCGGTGCTCGGCCCCCTGGCCGGCCTCCTCGTCGACCGGGCCAGCCCCCGGGCGCTGGTCACCGGTGGGCTGCTCGCCACCGCACTCGGGCTGGCGGTGGCGGCGCTGGCGCCGACGCTGCGCGTGTTCACGCTGGCGCTGGGCATCGGCGGCGGCATCGGGATCGGGCTCACCGGCATGGTGACGCAGGCGGCCGTCATCGCCGCCCGCTATCGTCACCGGCGCGGCTTCGCCACCGGCATCGCCTTCTCGGGCTCGATGGCCGGCTACGCGATCGCCGGGCCCGTGCACGCGGCCATCGTCGGCCTCGGCTGGCGCGGCACGCTGGGCCTCTACGTGGCCGTGCTGGTGGCGCTGGTGCCCTGGGTGTGGCGCGTCTACCCGCGCCGTCTGGCCACGCACCCGGCGGTGGCGCCGGTGGCGGCCGCGCGGCTGGGCGCGCTCGTGCGGACCGTGCCGTTCTGGGCGCTGGCCCTCGTCGCCGCCATCGGTCCGCTGGTCGGCAACCTCTCCACGGTGCTGCATTCGGTGTACTTCGCGTCGCTGGGGTACTCGGCGGGGCACGCCTCGCTGATGCTGATGGTCGGCGGTGTGCTGTCGACCGGCGGCCGCGCCCTCATCGGTCTGGTCGCCGACCGCATCGGCGCCGCCGCCGCCGGCTTCCTCTCCTACGCGACGTCGCTGGTGGGGACGCTGTGTCTGGTCGGCCTGGAGCTGCGACCCGGGACCGCGCTGGTCGCCGGGTACCTGCTCTTCTTGTTCCTGCCGCTCGGCACGCGCGCCACCGTCGTCTCGCTGCTCGTCGCGCGCATCGCGCCGCCCGCCCGGTTCGGGTCGGTGTTCGGCTGGCTCGTCGTGGGCAACAGCCTCGGCGCCGCACTGGGCCCGCTGGCCGCCGGGACCATCTACGACCTCTCGCACTCCTACCTGGCCATCTACCTCGTCGCGGCGGCGCTCGTCGTCGTCGCCCTGGCCGCCCTCGCGGTGTTCGTCCGGACCGCGCCGGCCGCTCCGTAGCGCCCTGACGCCCGCCGGCCGGGTCCGGCCGCGCCGGGCCCGCGGCGCCGCGGACTGCCGGGGAGGCCGGTCAGGCCTTGCAGAAGCGGTGCACGCCGTCGGCGCCGACGACGCGAAGCGCGCGTCCGTCGGCCTCCACGAAGTGCAGGTGTGAGAGCGCCTCGCCCAGCGCGAAGCTGAGCTGGTGCGAGTCCAGCTCGCGGCGGAAGAGCACGGGGACGATGTCGGCCGCGCTGCGTGGCTCGGTGATGGCATCCAGCGTCTCGGCCAGCCGCGCGTCGTGGTGGGTGCGCAGCTCGGCGAGCCGCTCGGGCAGCCCGCGGAACGGCAGGCCGTGGGCGGGAAGCACGAGGGCGTCGGCGCCGATCCCGCGGAAGCGCTCGAGCGAGTCCAGGTAGAGCCGCAGCGGGTTGCCCCACGGCTGGTCGGGCCAGACGCTGACGTTGGTCGTGATGCGCGGCAGCACCTGATCGCCGGAGATCAGCACCCCGGCCTCCGCGCACCACAGCGCGCAGTGCTCGGGCGAGTGGCCGCGGCCGACGATCACCTCCCAGCGGCGTCCGCCGATGGCCAGGCGGTCGCCGTCGCCGATGGCCCGGAACGCGCTCGCCATGGTCGGGACCAGCGCGGGATAGTGGTTGCCGCGCCGGGCCAGCGAGGCCAGGGCCGCCTCGTCGCAGCCGTTGCGGCGATAGTGCCGCAGGCGCGGCTCGTTGTCGCGCGGCTCGCCGGTACGCCAGGCGAGCTGGCCGATGAGGTACTCGGCCTGGGCGCACCACAGGTCGACGCGGCAGCGCTCGGTGAGCCAGGCGGCGTTGCCCATGTGGTCGGGGTGGAAGTGCGTCACGACGACGCGCGTGACCGGCCGACCGCCGAGCCGATCGGCCAGGATCCGCTCCCACAGCGCACGCACGTCGGGCAAGCCGACGCCGGTGTCCACGACGGCCCAGCCGGCGCCGTCGTCGACCAGCCACAGGTTGATGTGGTTCAGCTGGAAGGGCAACGGCATGCGCAGCCACGTCACGCCGGGCGCGACGTCCAGCGCCGTCCCGGGCGCGGGCGGCTCACTCCACGGATGGTCGATCGCCATGCGCGAGAGTGTACCCCGTGCGGGCCCGGCCTTGACAGCGACCGCGCATCCTGCGACGATCCTCGCCGTGATCCCGGACCGCGCGCGGACGCAGTGGTGGTGGTGGTCGTCCTCCTGAGGGCGGCCCGGTCCGACACGCGCGCGCGAGCGTCGAGCACGAGACCAAGGAAGCCGCCCTCCCGGGCGGCTTTCGTGTGTCAGCCGCCCGGGCCGGCTCCGCGTGAGAAGGAGACGAGCCCATGACGACGACCAGCTACGAGACCGCGGGTGGCATTCGTGTCGAGCGCACGGTCGAGGCGATCCCGGTCGCCGGCTCGATCGATCCGGTCGTCGATGCGCTCGACGAGCGCCGGGGGGTCCTGCTCGCCTCCAGCTACGAGTACCCCGGCCGCTACACCCGCTGGGACATGGGCTTCGTCGATCCCCCGCTGGTGCTCGTCGGCCGCGGCCGCCGCTTCCGGATCGACGCGCTCAACCCGCGCGGCCGCGTGCTGCTGCCGCCGATCGCCGGCGCCCTCGGCGCGCTGGCCGCCGTCGAGCGCCTCGTCAGCGCCGGCGATGCCGTGGAGGGCGCCGTGGTGGCGCCGTCGGACCGGTTCGTCGAGGAGGAGCGCAGCCGGCAGCCGTCGATCTTCTCGGTCCTGCGCGCCCTCGTCGCGCTCTTCCACCACCGCGACGAGCCACACCTGGGGCTCTACGGCGCCTTCGGCTACGATCTCGCCTTCCAGTTCGAGCCGATCCGCCAGCGTCTGCCCCGCCCGCCGGACCAGCGCGACCTCGTCCTCTACCTGCCCGACGAGCTGACCATCGTCGACCACCGGCGCGAGGTGGCCATGCGGCGACGCTACGACTTCGCGTCCGCGGCGGGCTCGACACGCGGAGTGCCGCGGACGGGCGGCGCCCTCCCCTACGCGGGCGCCGCGCGCCGCCCCCCGCGGGCCGACCACGAGCCCGGCGAGTACGCCGCGCTGGTCCGCGTGGCGCGGCAGGCGTTCGAGCGCGGCGATCTGTTCGAGGTCGTGCCCGGTCAGACCTTCTTCGAGCCGTGCCCGGCGCCGCCCTCGGAGCTGTTCCGCCGGCTCCGCGAGAGCAACCCGTCGCCGTACGGCTTCCTCATGAACCTGGGCGAGCGCGAGTACCTCGTGGGCGCCTCGCCCGAGATGTACGTGCGGGTCGACGGCGATCGCGTGGAGACCTGCCCGATCTCCGGCACCATCGCCCGGGGCCACGACGCGATCGGCGACGCCGCCCAGGTCCGGACCCTGCTCGGCTCGGCCAAGGACGAGGCCGAGCTGACGATGTGCACCGACGTCGACCGCAACGACAAGTCGCGCGTGTGCGTGCCGGGCAGCGTGCGGGTGATCGGACGGCGTCAGATCGAGATGTACGCGCGCCTCATCCACACCGTCGACCACGTGGAGGGCCGGCTGCAGCCCGAGCGCGACGCCCTCGACGCCTTCCTGGCCCACGCCTGGGCCGTGACCGTGACGGGGGCGCCGAAGGCGTGGGCCATGCAGTTCATCGAGGATCACGAGCGGTCGCCGCGCGCGTGGTACGGCGGCGCCGTCGGTTTGCTCGGCTTCGACGGCAATCTCAACACCGGCCTGACGCTCCGGACCATTCGCGTGAAGGACGGCGTGGCGGCAGTCCGGGCCGGGGCCACCCTGCTCTACGACTCCGATCCCGCCGCCGAGGAGGCCGAGACGGAGCTGAAGGCCTCCGCGTTCCTCGACGTCATCCGGCGGGAGCGGAACGCCGAGCGCCGGGCGGCGGCCACCGTCGCGCGGACCGGCGCCGGCCGTCGCGTGCTGCTGATCGACCACCAGGACTCGTTCGTGCACACGCTGGCCAACTACCTGCGCCAGACGGGCGCCGCGGTCATCACGCTGCGCAGCGGATTCCCGCCCGAGGCCTACGACGACGTCAAGCCGCACCTGGCCGTCCTCTCGCCGGGGCCAGGAGCGCCGCGCGATTTCGACGTGGCCGGCACGCTGGAGGCCCTGGTGCGCCGGCGCATTCCCGCCTTCGGCGTCTGCCTCGGGTTGCAGGGCATGGTCGAGTACCTCGGCGGCACCCTCGGGGTCCTCGATCCGCCCGTGCACGGCAAGGTCTCGCGGATCCGCGTCCGCGGCGGGCGGCTGTTCGAGGGGCTGCCGGCCGAGTTCCTGGCCGGCCGGTATCACTCGCTCTACGCGATCCGGGCCAGCCTCCCGGCCGGACTCGAGGTCACCGCCGAGAGCGACGACGGGATCGTCATGGCGATCGAGCACGCGACCCTGCCGCTGGCCGCGGTGCAGTTCCATCCCGAATCGATCATGACCCTCGGCGACGACGTCGGGTTCCGGCTGCTCGCCCGCGTGGTCGAGTGGCTGGCCCGCGCGCCGGAGCCGATGGCGGCGCCGGTCATTCGGTGAGCCACACCGTGTCGAGCTGCTGGTTGACGTAGTGTGAGGGCGTGATCGTCCAGCCCCGGACCTTGGCGCTGTGCGGAACGATGCGCTGCCACTGCAGCGTGTAGACGTAGTGCGCCTCCTCGTCGAGCAGCCGCTTCTCGAAGGCGCGGAGGTGGCGCTTGCGCTCCTCCGGATCGAGGGCGCGCGCCTGCTTGACGAAGAGCTCGTCGAGGACGGGGTCCTTGTAGCGGCTGTAGTTGTTGTCGGAGATCCCGGTCGACTGGAACTTCTGCAGGTCGATGTCGGGCTCGACGATGAAGCTGCACTGGGCGTCGCTGGCCACCTCGAAGTCGCCGCGTCGGAGCACGGAGACGTGGGCGGAGGCCTCGATCGTCTCCATCTTGACGTTGAGGCCGATCTGCCGCCACTGGTCGATGAGCCAGATCGCGATGGGCTCGTACGGCTGGGGGACGCCGCGATTCTTGAACGTGAACGAAAAGCCGTCGGGCACGCCGGCCTCGCGGAGCAGACGCCGCGCCTCGGCCCGGCTGGCCGCGATGTCGCGTGCGTAGCCGGCCAGCTTCTCCAGCTCGGCCGGCGGCGTCGCCCACGGCGTGCCCGGCACCTGGATGCCGCCGACCTCCTTCACGACCGCGATGCGTGAGAGGTTCTTGGACGCCTCGTAGCGGTCCAGCGCGAGGGTGAGGGCCCGGCGAACGCGCCTGTCGTCGAAGGGCTTGCGCTCGTGGTTCATGGTGACGAGCTGCACGCAGTCCCAGGGGCTCTCCTGCACGGTGATCTTCGACCCCAGCGACTGCACCAGCGCGTCGCGGTCGGCCGGGCTGAAGCCGCGGAACTGGATGTGCGCGCGCTCACCGCGGACGGCCGCGACCTGGGCCGACGACGACGACATGAAGATCGCCCGGTACCCGTCCAGGTACGGCTTGCCCTTGTCCCAGTAGTCCGGGTTCTTCTTGCCGATCCAGTGCGAGCCCTTCACGTGCTCGACGAACTTGAAGGCCCCGGTCCCGAGCACGTTCGTCTCGTACCAGCGCATGTCCTTGGCCAGGATGTCGGCCTTGTAGACCCAGTTGTAGGGCGAGGCCAGGGAGACCAGGAACGAGGCCTCGGGCCACTTCAGCCGGAAGCGGACCGTCTGCGGATCGGGCGCCTCGATGGCCTCGATCACGTGATAGGAGCCCTTGCGCATCGAGACCACCCCGGCCGGCGGGAACACGATCTTGTCGTAGGTCGCCTTGACGTCGCGCGAGGTGAGGACGCTGCCGTCGTGGAACTTCACCCCCGACCGCAGCTTGAACGTGTAGACGAGCCCATCCGGGGTGATCGTCCACGACTCGGCCAGGTCGGCCACCGGCCGCGTCCCCGTGCGGTCGACGGGATCGATGCGCAGCAGCGTGTTGTAGTGCGGCGCGAGCGGATGCACCATGCCGAACGTCCCGTCGCGGTGCCCGTCGTAGGAGGGTGGCTCGGACGGCACCAGGAAGACGAGCTCGCCGCCAGGCCGCGGCTTGTCCTGGGCCTGGGCGGTCGCCGCGGCCAGCACGCACATCAGGACGAGCAGCACCCGCGTCGACATGAGGGACCGCCGGATCGTGGCGCGCGATGGGCAGGGCGGTGGCGTCGAGGCAACCGGGATCGGAGCGAGCGTCGGATCGGTCATGACACGCTCCTGGCGAAGTGTTGGACCCGTAGCGTCTTGCCCGGAGAGTAACGCCGATCGCGTCGGGGATACAGGGGGCGGCCGGCCGCCGCGCGCACGGCGCCGGGAAGCCCCTTGCCGGCATCGGGCTCAGCCGCTAAGGTGACCGCATCCGGGAGACGAGGTCGCCATGTTCGACGTGGACCGGTTCGTCACTGACTGTCACGCCGGCGCCGGGGATGGGGCGCGCGGTGTCCTCGACGTCATCGCCCGCGCGGTGGCAGCGCCCGCCGAGGTGATCACCGCCCTGGGAGAGCCGCGGCGGGCGGGCATCGAGGTCCTGCACCGCTCGGCTGGGCTCACCGTCCTCAACCTCGTCTGGGGACCACGGATGTGTCAGCTGCCTCACAACCACGCGATGTGGGCCGTCATCGGCATCTACTCGGGGCGGGAGGACAACATCTTCTGGCGGCGGCCAGCCGGACGGCCGGGCGGTCGGCTCGAGGCGGCCGGGGCGCGGGCCCTGAGCGAGCGGGAGGCCGTGCCGCTGGGCGCCGACGTCATCCACTCCGTGCTGAACCCGATCGGGCGTCTGACCGGGGCGATCCACGTCTACGGCGGCGACTTCTTCGGGGTGCCGCGCAGCGAGTGGGATCCCGAGCACCTCGTGGAGCGCCCGTACGACGTCGACAAGACGCTGGCGCTGTTCGAGGAGTCCAACCGTCTCTACCCGCCGACGTGACGACCCGGCCCGGAAGGCGACCGCGGCGGGCCCCGTGGCGCCCGGGACCAGGCCGCCACACCTCGCGGCCGGCTACGCGGCCCAGTTCGCCGACGAGGAGGTCGCCGCGGGTCGATCGCCTCATCGCGATCGAGCCGTCGCGCCCGATGCGCGAACGGGACCGGCGCCGCACGGCCCGGCGTGGCGCTCGACGTCGTCTGGCTGCCGCTCGCGGCCGAGGGCTACGCATTCCACCGCCGGTGCTCGGCCCCGGGACACCGACCTCCGCCGGCTGATCCGCGCGTACAGCACGAACCAGGATTACGTGGCCTACGATATCGTCGACCTGCTCGAGTCGCGCGGAACGATTCGTGTGGGCGGACGGGCGCAGACCGAGCCGGTCAGTCCGTCGAGAGCGTTCGAGCGCAGGGCTCGGCGAGCGGGCCGCCCTCGCCGACTGCCCGCCGACCCATGGAGCCCACGAGGATCTTCAGACGTCGGGGACGCGCGTCGACTGCCAGGCGATCATGCGCCAGGTGCCCCCGCTCCTGGCGTAGACGGCCAGGTAGCGCACGGTGAAGCGCTGCTCCTTGCCGGCGTTCTCCACGTGCATCTCCGACACGCCGTTGACCACGCCGACGTCGCCGTGCACGCGCACGCGCCGCTCGCGGGGCGCGATGCCGCGGTAGTGCGGCTTGCCGGCTCTCAAGTTCCCGACGTGCTCGGCCCTGGACTCCAGCCGCGCGGTCGAGTGCACGTAGGTCAGGTCGTCGGCGAGGACGGCCTCCCGGGCGTCTCAGGCGCGGTCGGCGATCTCCTTGATCCTGCGGAACGTCAGCACGCGGCGGCGGTTGCCTTCCGGCAGCTTCTGAATGTCCGCGTCGGTGAGCGCCACGGTGTTGCCGTAGGCCTCGTAGACCGGAATCTCGTCCCCGGCCAGCGGCGGCATCGCCTGCTTGCGGGTCATCGCGGCCTCGACGTACGGGGCCAGCGCCTCGCGCTTCGCCCGCTCGCGCTCGGCCTGACGCTCGGCGAACTCCGGCATCACCGCGGTCGCGAACAGCTCCAGGCTCTCGCAGATGTGCTCGTGGCGGTTGCGGCCGCCCTGCTGGATGAAGATCGTCTGGTCGACGCCGCAGTCCTCGAACGTCCGCAGCGTCTGCCGCAGGTCGTCGGGAGCGCCGATGCAGCCCACGCCGCCGCCCAGCACCTCGGTGCCGAGCTGCTCGCGCACGGCCTGGAAGGCCTTCCAGATGTCCGTGCGTCCCGGCGTGTGCTTGCCGAATACGTAGTGGTGGGCCAGCGCGTACTGGAAGAACCGGAAGCCGTCGGCGCCGCGGCGCTGGGCCTCGGCGGCGTCCCGGTGACACGAGAAGCCGGTGACCATGGCGATGTTGGCGTTGACGGCGTGGCCGATCGGCACGCACTCGCGCTTGAAGGTCTCGTAGTAGTCGTCCACCCACTGGCGGGCCTCGGCCGGGTCGATGAACGCGAACGTGAGGGCGCCGATGCCGAGCTGGGCAGCCAGGTGGATCGTCTCGCGGTTCGAGCAGGCCACCCACAGCGGCGGGTGCGGCTTTTGCACCGGCTTGGGCAGCACGTTGCGGACTGGCATCGAGAAGTACTTCCCGTGGAAGCCTGGGTAGGGTTCCATCACGAGCATGTTGGCGACCTGCTCCACCGTCTCCCGCCACATCGCGCGCCGCTCGGCGGGATTGACGCCGTAGCCCTCCAGCTCCGCCCGCGAGGCGGACTCGCCGGTGCCCCATTCCACCCGGCCGCCGGAGACGAGGTCGAGGGTGGCGATGCGCTCGGCGACCCGGGCCGGATGGTTGTAGCCGGGCGGCATGAGCACGATGCCGTGCCCCAGCCGGATCCGGCGGGTGCGCTGCGAGGCCGCGGCCAGGAACACTTCCGGCGCCGACGAGTGCGAGTACTCTTCGAGGAAGTGGTGCTCGACCTCCCAGGCGTAGTCGAGGCCCAGCCGGTCGGCCAGCTCGACCTGGGTCAGCGCGTCCTGGAACAGCTTCAGCTCGTCGCCCTCCGCCCACGGGCGCGGCAGCTGGTGCTCGTAGAAGATCCCGAACTTCATGGGCGCCGGCCGCGGCGGGCGTCGAACTCGGCGGCGACCGCCTCGTCCTTGGCCAGCAGCCCCTCGGCGTCGACGTCGGCGTAGCTCATCACGCCCATGTCGGCGTAGGCCTTGCGGATGCGTGGCCCCCACAGGCCGATGTCCTTGATGGTCGGCACGATGCGGGTGAACAGCCGCGTGCGGAACAGCTTCATCCGCTCGGAGGCCTGCACCATCCGGACGCACTCGTCGACCGGCAGGCCCAGCGTCTCCCACACCTCGATCGACAGGAACCGGTCGCGCATGAGGTAGCACGCCTCGACGGCGAACTCCTCGCGCTCGTCGCGCTCGGCGTCGGTGAGCTGCGGGTAGTAGTCGCGCAGCGCGATGCGGCCGAAGGCCACGTGGCGCGCCTCGTCCTCCATGACGTAGGCGTTGACGGCGGCCGCCAGCGGGTTCTTGGCGTGGTCGCGGATGGAGGCGAACGCGGCCAGCGCCAGGCCCTCGATGAGCACCTGCATGCCGAGGTACGTCATGTCCCAGCGGGCGTCGGTCAGCACGTTGTCGAGCAGGCTCTTGAGCGTCGGCGTGATCGGGTAGGCCAGCTCGAACTTCTGGTGCAGCAGCCGCGCGTAGACCTCGACGTGACGCGCCTCGTCCACCACCTGGGTGGCCGCGTAGAACTTGGCGTCGATGCTGGGCACCTGCTGGACGATCTTCGAGGCGCACAGCAGGGCGCCCTGCTCGCCGTGCATGAACTGCGAGAGCTGCTGGGCCTGCAGGTGCCGCCGGAGGTTCGCCCGCTCCGTCTTGGTCAGGCGGTGCCAGATGTCGGAGCCGAAGATCGAGATCTGCTCGTCGGGCAGCTCCTGCGGATTCTCGGGGTCGAGGTCGAGCGACCAGTCGATGCGCGTGTTGCCGTTCCACTGCCGCTCCTTGCCCTTCTCGTACAGATTCAGCAGCGAGGCGCGGCCGTCCTCGTACTCCCAGCGCATGAGCGAGTCGAAGCGGCTGGGCAGCGTCCACTCGATCGGATCGACCGGCATGGCGTAGCGCTGGTGTGTCGTCATGGGCCGCCTCCTGCGGGCGCACCGACGTGCTGGCTCGATGGGGTCTGGATGCGACCGAGGATATCACGCCCTCCCTGGCTCGCGCCGCCGGCCTCGGCTATCATGCGCGCCCGTGAACAATCGCTGGGTGACGCTGGCTCTGGTGTTCCTGGCGCGCACCTCCATGGGCTTTCAGTTCCAGTCCGTCGCCGCGGTGGCCCCGCCGATGCTCGCCGAGCTCGGCCTCAGCTACGCGCAGCTCGGCACGCTCATCGGGCTCTACATGCTCCCCGGGGCCCTCTTCGCGCTGCCGGGCGGCGTCATCGGCCAGCGTCTGGGCGAGCGGCGGGTGGTGATCGCCGGGCTCGCGCTGATGGTCGCGGGGGGCCTGCTGACGGCCGCCGCCACCGGGTTCGGCGGCGCCGTCGCCGGCCGGCTGCTCAGCGGAGTCGGGGCGATTGTCATGAACATCCTGCTCGCCAAGATCGTGGCCGACTGGTTCGCGGGCCGGGAGCTGTCGACCGCGATGGCGATCATGCTCACGTCGTGGCCGGTCGGCCTGGGCCTCGCTGCCGCCACGCTCGGCGCCGTCGCGGCCGGATCGTCCTGGCGGACGGCGGTGAGCGTCACGGCGGCGGCCGCCGGGGCGGGCTTGCTGCTCATGCTGCTCTGCCGCGATGCGCCGGGCAGGGCCGCCGGAGCCCCGCGGGCCGCGCTCCGCGGCCGCGCGCTGGCGCGGAGCATCAGCGCCGGCTTCGCGTGGGGCTGCTTCAACGCGAGCATCGTGGTGATCGTCGCGTTCGGCCCGGGCCTGCTGATGGCCCGCGGCGCCACGCTGGCCGAGGCCGGGAGCGTGGTCAGCCTGGCCATCTGGCTCACCTTGCTGTCCGTCCCTCTCGGAGGGCTCCTCACGGACCGGCTGGGCCGGCCCACGATGCTCATCGTCGCCGGCAGCCTCGTGGCCGCCGTCACGATGCTGCTCATCCCGGTCCTCGCGCACGCGGCCGTCGCCTTCTGCCTCGTCGGCCTGGCGCTCGGCGCACCTCCGGGTGGCCTGATGGCCCTCCTGCCGCGGGCGCTGGCCCCGGAGCACCTGGCCACCGGCCTCGGCGTCTTCTACACGGTCTTCTACGTGATGATGGCGGTCACCCAGCCCGCCGCCGGCCTGGCCCGGGACCTCGTCGGCGACCCGGCCGCGCCCATCGTCTTCGCCGCGGTGGTCATGGCGGCGACCGTGGCCGGCCTGGCGGTCTTCCGACGCCTGTCGCCGGATGCGCCGGGCGCCGAGCACGCACGCGAGGAGGGACGTCGATGAGCACGATGCTGCTTCCCACGTCCGTCGTCGGCAGCCACGGGCTGCCCGGCTGGATCTGGCTGGCCCGCGAGGCGATGGAGGCCGGCCGCCTGGGCGCGCTCGACGTCAGCGAGCTGGCCGAGGACGCCACCCAGATCGCCCTCCTCGACCAGGAGCGCGCCGGGGTGGACGTGCTGACGACGGGCGAGATGGGCCGCGTGCGGTTCATCATCGGCTTCTACGACCGCCTCACGGGCATCCGCGCGCTCGATCCGCCCCGACGGCTCGGCCAGCCGTTGTGGGACACCAACACGCCGTTCGAGGCGACCGAGCCCATCGCCGCTCCGCAGGGGCTGGGCATCGTCGAGGAGTTCCGGCTCGCGCGCTCGCTCACCGACCGGCCCCTCAAGGCGACGGTGCCCGGCCCCTACACCCTGCTGGTACCGCTGAAGCTCGGCGGCGCCTATCGGGACCGGGACACGCTGCTGGCCGATCTGGTGGCGATCGTCAACGCCGAGTGCCGCGCGCTCGTCGAGGCCGGGGCCGGCTTCATCCAGATCGACGAGCCTCACCACGGCATGTACGCCGGCAGCGTGCACGACGTCACCCGCGGCATCAACCGCGCCGTGGCCGGCGTGACGGCCAAGATCGCCGTGCACGTCTGCTTCGGCAACCTCTACGGGCGGCCGTTCAGCGCGGTGCGCGACTACCGGAACCTGTTCCCCGTCCTGGGCGACCTCGACGCCTCCCAGGTCGTGCTCGAGTTCGCCAACCGCGGCCTCGACGAGCCGGGCCGCTGGCGGGACTGGCCGGCCCACCTGGAGCTGGGCGCCGGCGTCATCGACGTCAAGGCGTTCCGGGCCGAGACCGCCGACGAGGTGGCCGAGCGCATCCGCGCGCTGCTGCGCTGCGTGCCGGCCGAGCGGCTGTGGCTGAACCCCGATTGCGGCTTCTGGGAGACGCCGCGCTGGGTGGTCAAGCGCAAGCTCGCCGCGCTCGTGCAGGGCACCCGCATCGTCCGCAAGGAGCTCGGCGGCTGACGGTCGACGGCCCGCGGGGCCGTCGCTCACGCGCGGGCCGGCCTGACGGCGTTGATGTAGGTCCAGCAGCACCGGAAGGCGGGCCGGCCGCCGAACAGGGTGTCCATCGCGTGGCGGATGAGCGCCAGCCGGTCGCGCACCGCCGCCTCGCTGGCGGCCGCGCCGTCCACCCGGGCGGAGCCGCCCACCCAGCCCAGCACCGCCTCGTGGTAGGCGCCGAGGAACTCGAACCAGTCCTCCACGCGCGCCTCGATCGTCCGCGCCTGCACGTCCTCGACGGCGAAGCCGGCGCGCTCCAGGCAGCCCAGGTAATAGTCGAGCGGGCGGACCGGCAGGAAGACGCGATCCCGGTGGGCGACGTGGGCGCGCATCCGCGGCTCGTCGTCCAGCAGCGGGCGATAGGCGGTGTAGCGCGCGTCGTTGCGCACGAGCCCGGTCGCCATCTCGTGGATGGCCCACACGGTCTCGTCGAGGATCCATTCCGCCGGCCCGGCCGCGGGATTGCGGATATTGCCGGACTGCACGAACACGCGGCCGCCGGGACGGATCGCGCGGGCCCACGAGGCCAGCGTCTCCGGGAGGTCGAGGTAGAGGTGGATCGCGTTGGTGGAGGCGATCGCGTCGACGCCGCGCACGACGAGCGCGGGTCCCAGGACCTCCTCGAGGTACTGCAGCCGGCTGTCCTCCTTCCGCCAGCGCAGCAGCCGGAACGCCACACGCGGATCGTCGCGGAACTTGTCGAGCGCCACCCGCAGGAACTTGGGCGAGCTGTCCGCGATCAGCACGCCGATCTGGCGGTCGAACACCCGCAGCTTGAGCCGGTCGAGCAGGATGCCGGTGCCGCCCGAGTAGTCGACCAGCACGTCGCCGTCGCTCAGGTGGCGGGCGAGATCCTCGACGGTCGGATCGAGGTTGCGGTACCAGCCGTGGTTCTCGACGGTGTCGTAGCGGAGGCCGAAGGTGTCGATCGGCTGCTGGGTCCAGTCGTCGTCGGGAACGCGCTCGAACCCGCCCGGCCAGGCGAAGGCGGGGTGGGCGCCGCCCGATTGCTGCACCGGCGCGCTCAGCGCGCGGTGCAGCTCGAGCAGCTCGGGGACGGTCGCGGGCGCGCGCCGGCCCCAGCCGCACGCGGTGGCCACGCCGAAGTCCGACACGAACTGCCGGGCCACGCGCATGCGCAGCGCCGAGCCGGCCAGCCCGTCGGTGCGATGCACGAGGCCGAGATACAGCTCGGTCTCCGGACGCAGCCGCAGCTCGGCCAGCGGCGCGTAGTAGGCCTCGTCGGTGCGGGCGCGCGGCACCGGCAGGTGAACCCAGTTCAGGGGCCGGCTCAGGCTGGCCGTGAGCGCGTTGGCGATCTCGACCAGCCGGGCGGCGTCGGCCGGCTCGACGTGCCGGTGCTGGACCTCGCCGTAGCAGAAGTGGTAGCCGAGCTCGACGTCGGGCGGGACCTGGCGCGACAGGCGCAGCAGCCGCTCGAGGATGCCGCTCTTGACGTCGTCGAACCAGGCGGGGAACGCGCCCTCCAGCATCCCGAACTCGAAGTTGGTGTCCCACTGCACGGCGAGCTGGTCGTGGGGCACCTCGGCCAGGACGAGCCGCAGCTCCTCGAGCAGCCGCGCCTCGTAGGCCGGCTCCAGGACCGCCTGGTGCTCGGGCACGACGAACGCGCTGATCGGCGCCAGCGGCGTCGGCAGGCAGACCTGGAAGCGGCTCGCGCCGGGCACGCGGCCGTCCCGCTTGAGGCGGGCAAAGGCGCGGTAGGAGGCCAGCGCCGCGTCCGCGTAACCGAGCGCTTCGAAGCGGACGTGCTCGGCACGGGCGCCGTCCTCGAGACGCACGCGGGGCAGCGGCCGCCAGCTCGCCGGCCCCGGCGGTACGATCTCCAGCCGGGTCTGGGAGGTGAAGACGGGGAGCTGCCACACGATCCAGTCGGAGCGCGGGCCCGTCTCGCCGTCGGGAATGCGCCGCAGGCGATCGCCGATCGCGGCGGCCATGGTCTGGAACACCGTCTCGGCGCTGGCGAGCGGCACGCTGCCGACCAGGTGAACGCCGCGCGCCGGAGACTCGGCCGTGGTGGTCGACATCGCTGACCTCCGCCGCCCGGATGACGCCGGTCACTATACTCCATCGGAGACCGCCGCTCGGCGGGCGCGGCCGGAACCCGAGACGGAGGAGCGCGATGACGAGGAGCGGACGCGTGGGTCTCGGCGTCGGTGTCGCGCTCCTGCTCGCGCTCCTGGCGCTCCTGCTTCGCTTCGGGACGGCCGCCTTGCTGTCGCTGAGCCTGGCGTTCCCGGCCACGGAGGGCTGGCTCGCGGCGGCGTCCCACGAGCCGGCCCGCACGGAGATCACCGTCGCCAGCGGTCGCCGGCTGATCGCGGCCGACGTCTACCAGCCACCCCGCCCGCGATCCGCGTTGGTCATCGTCCACGGTCTGTCACGGGCCGGGCGGCGCCACCCGGAGGTCGTCCGGCTCGCTCGCCTGCTCGGAGAGCGCGGTCAGCTGGTGGTCGTGCCCGAGGTGGCCGGCCTGGCGCGATTCGCGCTCGCCGGAAGCGAGGTCGACGACATCGCCGCCGTCCTCCGCCACGTGGCGGCACGCCGCCATCCCGTCGGCATCGCGGGCTTCAGCTTCGGTGCCGGCCCGGCGCTCCTGGCGGCCGCCGAGGTCGGCGACGTGCGGGTGGCCGGCAGCTTCGGCGGCTACGCCGACCTGCTGAACGTGGTGGCCTTCGTCACCACCGGCGTCCACACGTTTCACGGGCAGCGGTACCACCAGCGACAGGAGGAGTACAACCGCTGGAAGCTCCTCGCGCTGCTGTCCGGCGTGGTCGCGAGCGAACCCGACCGTCAGACGCTCGAGGCCATCGCGGCCCGGCGGCTCGCCGATCCTGGCGACGACACCGGGGCGCTCGAAACCAGGCTGGACGCCCCCGGCCGCGCGGTGCTCCGGCTCGCGCTCAACCGCGAGGAGGCGTCCGTGGCGTCGCTGGTGGCAGCGCTCTCCCCGGAGACCCGCGCGATGCTCGCGCGCCTGTCCCCCCTGCCGACCGTCCCCCGGCTGCGCGGGCGGCTGCTCATCGGCCATGGCGAGGCGGACGACTCCATCCCGTTCACCGAAAGCCTCCGGCTCGCCGAGGCGGCGAACGGCCGCGCCCGCCTCGCCATCCTGCACACGTTCCACCACACGGGACCGCAAGGCGTGTGGTCGTCCCTGGCCTTACGGGTCGCGGACGGCTGGAACCTGATGCGCCTCGTCGACGACCTGCTCGACCCTGCGGTCGAGCGACGGTATTGAACCGCGTCGACAGATCGCCGCTCGCGTCCGATGGCCTGCCCGCGGGGACGTCGGAGATCAGCGGGCCGGCGAGCCGGAGCCGCCGCGCAGGCGCGGGTCGAGCACGTCGCGGAGCGCGTCGCCGAGCATGTTGAAGCCGAAGACGGCCAGCGAGATCGCCGCGCCAGGGAAGAGCGCCATCCACGGCGCGTGATACATGAAGGTGCGACCAGAGCCCGAGAGCATCCCGCCCCAGGAGGGATACGGCGGCGGCACGCCGAGACCAAGAAAAGACAGCGCCGACTCGGCCAGGATCACGGCCCCGAGCCCGATCGTGGCCAGGATGATGATCGTCGCCATGATGTTCGGCAGCACGTAGCGCATCAGGATTCGGCCGTGCCCGGCGCCGATGGCGCGCGCCGCCTCGACGTAGGGATTCTGCATGATCCCCAGCGTCGCGCCACGAATGACACGGGAGGCGCCGGCGGCTCCGATGATGGAGAGTGCGAGGATGAGGTTGAGCAGGCCGGGTCCCAGCGCGGCCAGCAGCGACAGGACAATGACGAGGGCCGGGAACGAGATCCACGCGTCGACCACCCGCTGGATGGCGATGTCGTAGCTTCCCCCCAGGTACGCACTCGACACGCCGATCGCGACCGCGAGCAGGTTCGCGAGCGCGACGGTGGCAAAGCCCACGGTCACCGAGATCCGCGCGCCGTACACCACCCGGCTCCAGATGTCGCGCCCGAGGTTGTCCGTACCCATCCAGAACCGTGCGCTCGGCGGCTTCATGCGCGCGATGGACTCGTCGTAGGAGTAGGGCGCGATCCGGTCGGCGAAGATGGCCATCGTCAGCAGCATCACGATGATGACGGCGCCGATCGCGCCCAGCGGCTTGCGCCGGCAGAAGCGCACGATGGGGCCGCTCGAGCGCGGCCACCGCCACGCACGCGGCGGCGCTTCGGGCACGGCGATCGTCTGGGCAGAATCGGTCATCGGCTCAGTACCGGATCCGGGGATCCACCACGGCGTAGAGGAGGTCGACGCCGAGATTGGTGATCACGATGATCGTGACGATGATGAGGTTGATCCCCTGGATCACCGGATAGTCGCGCTGGAAGATCGATTCGACAAGGAGCTGGCCCATCCCGGGCAGGCTGAAGACTTGCTCGATGATCACCGAGCCACCCGCGATCTGCGCCACCTGCAGCCCGAGGACTGTGACGACCGGGATGATGGCGTTCTTGAGCGCGTGCTTGAGGACGATCGCTCGCTCGCCGACGCCCTTGGCCCAGGCCGTCCGCACATAGTCCTGGCGCAGGACCTCGAGCAGCAGGCCCCGCGTGAGCCGCATGATGGACGCCGCCGAGGCGATGCCGAGGATCACCGCGGGAATCACGAATTGCAGCACGTGGGTCAGCGGGTCCCGAGAGAACTCGACGAAGCGCGTCATCGGCGTCCAGCCCCACCAGATGGCCGGCAGCAGGATGATGACGATGGCCTGGACGAACGAGGGAACTGAGAGCCCGAAAATGGCCCCGCTTCGCATCACGAAGTCGAGTGCGCCGTCGGGACGCGCCGCGGCGATGACGCCGACCGGCACGCCGATCAGTACCGCGACCGTGAGGGCCATCGTGCCGAGCGTCAGCGTGACGGGCAACCGCCGGCCGAGCTCGGTCAAGACCGGCTGTCGGGTCCACAGCGACTCGCCCAGGTGGCCGCGGCCGATCGAGGCCAGCCACGCGGCGTACTGTATTGGAATGGGCCGGTCGAGCCCGAGCTTGGCGCGCAGCTCTTCCAGGTCCTTGCCGTACGCCTTCTCCTCGAGCATCAGCTGCACCACGTCTCCCGGGACCAGGCGGGGCAGCGTGAACACGATGAACGAGGCGATCAGGAGCGACGGAACGGCCACGAGCAGGCGCCGTAACACGTAGTGGCGCATCACGCATGCACCGGCACGCGCCGTCCATGGGCCGGCGCGCGCACCGACGGGTCTACTTGTCGATCCAGATGGCCATCATGCGGCCGCCGAAGTCGAAGCCGTTGTTCGGCATGTAGTTCTTGATGTACGGCTCCCAGGCCGAGACCACCTTCGCCGACGCGTCGACACCGAAGTAACCGTGCTCGGCCGCGTAGCGCTGGATGTCGTAGATGATCTGCTTGCGCTTGGCAACGTCGAATGTCCGCCGCTGTAGCTTCATCATCTCGGTCAGCTTGGGATCGTTGACCGGCATGACGTTCAGCGGCTGCTCGGGCATGAAGACCCGGTAGAAGTACGCCTCCGGATCGGCCCAGGCCCCGCGGAGGCCGCGGTACATCTGGTCGAACTTCCCATAGATAGTGCTCGAGATGAACGCGCCGTACTCCTTCAGCTTCAGGTCGATGTGGAAGCCGCCCGCGTTCCAGTTCTTGACATCGACCTGGACCGCATCCATGAAGTCGGACGTGTAGCCTGTACCGGGCGCTTCCACCGTGACCTTCACGCCGTTGGGATAGCCGGCCTCAGCCAGCAGGCGCTTGGCCTCGGCCGTCGAGTGCTGGTAGTTCTTTCGGCCCTCGGGGCCGAGCTGGTCGATGGGAATGGACCACTCGGCGAACGCAGCCGGGACGACGGGGTTCGGCGTCCAATGGCCCCCCTGCGAGTACGCGTTCGTCTCGGCGGTCTCCTCGATGTTGGTGGCCCGCGCGAGCGCTCGGCGGACCCGGATGTCGTTGAACGGTGGCTTGTCGATCTTCAGTCCCACGGCGGCCCCGACGAGCCACGTGTACTGCAGGGTCTGCAGGCCAGGCTTGCGCTGCTTGACCACGGGCAGGTCGATCTGCCGGACGACCTGCTGGTATTGCGGCCCGAAGTCCGTCTTGCCCGCGAGGAACGCAGCGAGCGAGGACGAGGGGTCCTTGTCGATGAGCATCTCGACGCCGTCGGCATAGGGCAGGCCGGACACGAAGTAGTTGGGGTTCCTCACGTAGGTGATCTTGACGTTCGGCTCCCACCGTTCGAGCATCCAGGGTCCCGTGCCGACCACCGACTCGACCTTCTTGAGGTCGCCGAATTTTTCGACGCACTCCTTGGCGATGATCCAGGTCGACGTCGACGCGAGCATGTCGAGGAACCAGGCGTTCGGCTCCTTCAGCGTGAACTTGACCGTGTACTTGTCGAGGGCCTCGATCCGGTCGACGGACTCGAGCACCGGCCGGTTGGGATTCCCCTTGACGGTCAGGAACCGCTCGTAGGTGTACTTGACGTCGTCGGCCGTGAGCTCGCGGCCGTTGACCGGCGGCTTCGGGTGCCAGCGCACGCCCTTCTTGAGCTTGAAGACGTAGGTCGTTTCGTTCGGCTGGGTCCACGATTCGGCCAGGTCGGCCTCGATCGGGTACGTCATGGGCTGGACCGACGGCCCGGCCTTCACCTTGACGAGCCGGCTGTACACGAACGACAGCGGCACCATCGTCACGAACGAGATCGTCTGTTGCGGGTCGAAGCCGGTCACGGGATCGCTCTGGAAGGTGAATCGCAGGGTGCCACCGCGCTTGGGAGTCTGCGCCTCCGCGGCAGGAACGCGGAGCTGGGGACCCGTCACGGCAAGGACGGCGGCACCACCCGCCTTGAGGACGTCGCGACGTGTCAGGGAACCAGCAGTGGCAGGGTTCTCGCTCATGGGCGCCTCCTCGTCACAGCCAGTACATCTGGGGACTCCCCAGGCCGCTGCAAGGCGGATCCCGGTAGGCGGAGACTTAGAACTCAATCGCGCCGGATGTCAAGGGCGGAGATGGTGCGACGCGCGGCCGACGCGCCGCGGCTCAACGCGCGGTCAGCTCGGTCCAGAGCCGGTCGGCGCCGCGCGCCGCGACGGCGCGCCCGAGATGCTGGGCCCAGCGGCTCTCGCTGCCGAACTCGGCGCGCCACGACCACAGACGCCGCGTGGCGAAGTGCAGCGAGTGCTCGTAGGTGAAGCCGATCGCGCCGTGCGCCTGGTGGGCGAGGCCGGCGCCGACGCCGGCCGCCTCGCCTGCCCGGACCTTGGCCACCGCGATCTCGAACGTCGCCTCGCCGCGATCGGCCGCGCGGAACGCGTGGTCGGCGGCGATGCCGGCCGCGGCCACGTGGCCGGCCAGGATCGCCAGGTTGTGCTGGACGGCCTGGAAGGTGCCGATCGGCCGGCCGAACTGCTTGCGCTCGGTCACGTAGCGCACCGACTGCTCGAGCAGCGACTCGAGCGCGCCCGCCATCTGGGCCGCGCGCACCATCGCCCCGAGCGCGATCACCGCCTCGGCCGTCGCGCGCGGCCCGGCCGGCGCCGCCGACACGACGGGGGCCGCGTCGAAGACGAGCGTGTCGCGCGGCTCGCGGGCGAGGTTGCGGTCGGCGATCACCCGACCCGCGCCCTGGCCGACCAGGGCGAGCATCGGCCCGTCGTCCGACTCGACGGCGGCGACGACGTGACCCGCGGCTGCGCCCCACGGGACGCCGGTGACGGCGCCGGTCAGGCGCCACGCTCCGCCCGCGCGCGCCAGCCGCAGCCGCTCACCCTCGCGGACCGGCGCGACCGTGAGCGGGCCCAGCGGCGCCGCGAGCCCGGCCTCGCCGAGCAGCCAGCCGCCGACCACCGTCTCGGCCAGCGGGACAGGCGCCGCGTGCTTGCCGGCCGCCCGCACGACGACGTAGGCGTCGGCCCAGGTGCCGCCGGCGCCGCCGGCGGACTCCGGCAGCAGCGGCAGCGTGAGGCCCCCCTCCTCGAGAGCGCGCCACAGGGTCTCCGGCCACGCGCCCTTCTCGGCCGCCTCGATCAGCTCCTTGCTGACGAGGTCGCCGAAGAGCCTCGTGACGGTGGGAGCCAGCAGCTCGCCGAGCTCGCTCATCCGATCGGCAGCAGCGACCCGATCGCGGATGCGCTCACCGCAGACCCAGGCCGCGAGCGATGATGCCGCGCAGCACCTCGCGGGTGCCGCCGCGGAGCGAGAAGGACGGCGCGCGCTGCACGAGGTATCCGAGCGTCTGCTGCAGGTCGCTGCCGGTGTCGATCGTGGGCTCGAGGTCCAGGAGCGCGTGGACGACCTCCGGGACGGATTGCTCGAACGTCGTGCCCACGTCCTTGACGACGGCCGCCTCGAGGTTCGGGTTCTGCCCGGCCTGCAGCATGCCGGCGACGGACAGCGACATCTGCCGCAGCGTGGCCAGCTGCGTGACCAGCCGTCCCACGACCTCGGCGGCGCGCCCGTCGGGCGAGGGCCCCACGACGCGGATCAGCTCGACGATCAGCGCGATGCTGGAGAGGTAGCGCTCGGGGCCGCTGCGCTCGAAGGCCAGCTCCGTCGTCACCTGCTTCCAGCCGTCGCCCTCGGCGCCGACGCGCATGTCCCCGGGCACGAACGCGTCCTGGAAGACGACCTCGTTGAAGTCGTGGGAGCCGGCCAGGTTGATGATGGGCCGGATGGTGATCCCGGGCGACGTCAGGTCGACCAGGAATTGCGAGAGGCCCTCGTGCTTCTTGTCGGGCACGACCGCGGTGCGGAACAGCGCGATGGCGTGCCGGCAGCGATGGGCGTTGCTCGTCCACACCTTGGTGCCGTTGACGACGTAGCCGCCGTCGGCGCGCACCGCCCGCGTGCGGATGGAGGCGAGATCGGAGCCCGAGTCGGGCTCGCTCATCCCGATGGCGAAGTACGACTCGCCGCGGACGATCGGCGGCAGGAAGCGCTCGCGCTGCGCCTCGGTGCCGAAGCGCAGCAGCAGCGGACCGCTCTGGCGCTCGGCGATCCAGTGGGCGCCGGCCGGCGCCCCCGAGGCCAGCAGCTCCTCGAGCAGCACGTAGCGCTCGAGGAACGAGCGCTCCTGACCGCCGTAGCGCTTGGGCCACGTGAGGCCGATCCAGCCGCGCGCGCCGAGCTTGCGGCTGAACTCGGGGTCGAACCCGCCCCACGAGCGCGCACGACGCACCGACGCCCGCTCGCCCATCGCCTCGCGCAGGAAGGCGCGGACCTCGTCGCGGAAGGCCTCGGCCTCGGGCGGCAGGTCCCGCAGCTCGAAATGGAAGACGCTCACGGTGCCGACTGAGTAGCACGTCGCTCCCGGCGCTGCAACCGGCCGGCGGACGCGCCCGATCCGCTCAGCGCCCGAAGAAGCCGCCGCGCGGCCGCGCGTGCGCGTGAAAGTGGTCGGGGATGTTGCGCATGTGACCGTCGATCCAGAACTCGCCGACGCGCTCGGCCGCGACCTCGCGGAGCCTCGCCTGCATGTGGCGCAGGTGCTCGGCCGGCGGCTCGGTGCCGTGGTAGCGCCAGACCACCATCGGCACCTCGCAGATGTCGCACTCCGCAATCCAGCAGATCTCGTCCTCGTGGAACCAGGGCGTGATCTTCGCCGCCCGGCACAGCTCGCACCCCGGGCTCTTGACGAACGGGGTGTCGCCCGCCCCCGGCTCCCCGGGTCGACCGAGCGGCGCGGCGATGTCGTCGGGATCGCTCATGGGATCCCGACGAGCGGCGTACTCAGGCGGCCATCGGATACCCGGCCTGCTGCCAGGCCTCCACGCCGCCCTTCAGCGCCTTCACGTTGCTGAAGCCCTGCGCCCGGAACCGCTCCGCCTGACCGGCGGCGCTGGCCTCCTGCGGTCAGGCGCAGTAGAAGATGAGCTGCTGGTCCCGGGGCAGGGAGGCCGCGCGCTGGCTCAGCTCGCTCAGGGTCGTCGCGCCCTGCAGCGGCACGCGCGCGCACTTCGCGTCGTCGTACGCGCACACCAGCAGCGCCCGTCCGGCCTGCGCCTCCCGTCTCGCCTCCTCCACGCTCACCCGCTCGATGCGCTCCGATGCCATGGCACACCTCCCGGTCGGAGACGGCGTGCAAGGCATGTACCCGCGAAGCGGTGGGGAGCCATCGGGGGGAGCGGCGCCTCGCTCCCCTGATCGTCAATACTCGGGACCGTCGAGCAGCGGGAACGCGCTGAACACGTGCGGGGGCGCGACCGGCGGAGCCGGGTGCACATGGGAGGCATCGAGCGCGGCGAGGCGGTCGGCGCCGAGCAGCGCGAGCGCGATACGGATCTCGTCCTCCAGCAGCTCGAGCATCCGTACGCAGCCGGCGGCGCCGGCGGCGGCCAGGCCGAAGCACGGCATGCGCCCCATGCCGACGACGTCGGCGCCGAGCGCGATGGCCTTGACCACGTCGGTCCCGCGCTGGAAGCAGCCGTCCACGATGATGCGGGCGCGGCCGGCCACGGCCCTGACCACCTCCGGCAGCACGTCCAGCGAGCCCCGGCCCTGGTCGAGCTGTCGGCCCCCGTGGTTGGACACGTAGACGACGTCCACGCCGTGCTCGCACGCCAGGGCGGCGTCCTCGGCGGTGGCGATGCCCTTGAGGATGAGCGGCACGTGGTGCGTGTCCTTGAAGCGCTTGACGTGGCTCCAGCTGAGCCCCGCCTGGTAGTCGAAGCCGGTGGCCCGCACGCGCCACGGCTTCACGAACCGGCGGGCCAGGTCCCGCTCCCGGCGGCTGTAGGACGCCGTGTCGACGGTCAGGCAGAACCCCGTGTAGCCGTTGGCCACCGCGCGGCGGACGTGGTCGTCCACGAAGGCGTCGTCGCCGCGGACGTAGAGCTGGAAGATCCGGAAGTTGTCGGCCGCCTTGGCCACCGCCTCCAGGCCCGGGTTGCACACGGAGGACAGCATCTGGGGCACCCCGAACTCGGCCGAGGCCTGGGCCGCGGTGGCCCCCCCACCCGGGGTGAAGCTCTCGATCGACCCGATGGGGGCCATCATCACGGGGATCCGAAGAGGCTTGCCCAGGAGGGTGGTGGTGCAGTCCACCTTGGAGACGTCGCGAAGCACCCGGGGCCGGAAGGCCAGCGAGTCGATGGCGAGCCGGTTCCGGCGCAGCGTGGTCTCGGTCTCGGTACCCCCGACCAAGTAGTCCCAAGGTCCCGGCGCCAGGGTGGCGCGGGCGGCGCGAACGATCTCGTGCAGCGTCTGGAACCGGTCCTCCAGGCCCGAGCTCACGGCCGGCAGGATAGCAGATTTAAAACGCTGGGAATCACCCCCGAAATGTGTCACCCTTAGGCCCCTCATGAGAATCGAAGTCGTCGAGAACCAGATCGAGGCGGCGCTCAAGGCCCTCAAGAAGCGGATGCAGAAGGAGGGCCTGTTCCAGGAGATGAAGCGCCGCGCCCACTACGAGAAGCCGTCGGTCAAGCGCAAGCGCAAGCAAGCCCAGGCCCGACGCAAGCGGCGCAAGGCCATGCGCCGCCAGCAGGCGACCGAGGACGAGTAGCCCGCCGCACCGGCCGTAGGCCGGCCGCCCCCGCGCGCGGCGTTCACACCAGCTCGATCCCCACCAGGTTTCCCAGTTCTCGCAGCGCGACGACGGGATCGCCGACCTTGATCGTCGCCAGGCCGAGGGCCCGGGCGGCCTTGAGGTTGGCGCCGATGTCGTCGAGGAAGGCGATCCGCGCCGGCTCGACGCCGAGCCGCTCGCAGGCGAGCCGGTAGATGCGCGGATCGGGCTTGCGCAGGCCGACCAGCCGCGACTCCACGAACACGTCGAAGTGCTCGCGCAGGCGGTGCGGGATGATGTCGTCCTCCGGCCCGTCCCGCCGCCAGTTGTTGGTCAGCGCGCCGACGCGAAGCCCGTGTGCGCGCAGGCGACGGATCGCCTCCAGCATGGCCGGCCGCGGCACGCCGGCGGCGGCGATCGCGGCCATGACGGCGGCGCCGTCGACCTCCAAGCCGTGCGCGCGGCAGTCGGCCTCGAACGGCGCGCAGAAGGACGCCACCGTCAGCTCGCCGCGCTCGAGACGCGCCCAGGCGCCGGACTCGCCGCTCGCAGCCACCACACGGTTGATCGAGTCGCCCGGCAGTCCGCGATCGCGCTCGTACCGGGCGATCGCGTGCAGCGGCGACTCCATCACCACGCCGCCCATGTCGAACAGCACGCCGCCCAGGTCCGGCACGCGTCGGATTGTAGCAGCGCGCCACGCGGGCGGCGCCCGAGGGGCGTCCCGGGGCCCGTGATACCATCCCGACCGTCCGCTGCCGATCCCGACGAAGCGAGGTAGCCGCCATGACAGCCATCACCAGGTCCGTCGATCTCGACCGCCGCGGCCGCGTCGCGGTGCTGACCGTCGACAATCCGCCGGTCAATGCGCTCAGCCAGCACGTCCGGCAGGGTCTGCTCGAGGGCGTCAAGCAGGCGATCGCCGACGCCGCGGTGAGCGCGATCGTCATCACCTGCGGTGGGCGGACGTTCATCGCCGGGGCGGACATCACCGAGTTCGGCAAGCCGCCGGCCGCGCCGGGGCTGCTCGAGGTGCTGGACCTCGTCGAGTCGAGCCCCAAGCCGGTCGTGGCCGCCGTCCACGGCACCGCGCTCGGCGGCGGCCTCGAAGTGACGCTGGCCTGCCACTACCGGGTCGGCGTCAAGGACGCGCGGTTCGGCCTGCCGGAGGTGAAGCTCGGGCTGCTACCCGGCGCCGGCGGCACCCAGCGTCTGCCCCGCGTGGTGGGCGTCGAGAAGGCGCTGTCGATGATCGTCAGCGGCGATCCGATCCGGGCCGACGACGCGCTCAAGCACGGGCTCATCGACGAGATCGTGGAGGGCGACCTCACCGCGGCCGGGGTGGCGTTCGCCGAGAAGGTCCTCGCCGAGCGGCGTCCGCTCAAGAAGATCCGGGACCTCGACGACAAGCTGGCCACCGTGCGCGGCAAGCCCGAGGTGTTCGCGAGCTTCCGCAAGTCGGTGGCGCGACAGACGCGCGGCTTCCGGGCGCCGGAGAACTGCATCAAGGCCGTCGAGGCGGCCGTCACCCTGCCGTTCGCCGAGGGGCTCAAGCGCGAGCGCGAGCTGTTCCTGGAGCTGCTGAATTCGGCGGAATCCAAGGCCCAGCGTTACTTCTTCTTCGCCGAGCGCGAGGCGGCCAAGATCCCCGACGTGCCGGCCGACACGCCGGTCAAGGACGTCCGCAAGGCCGCGGTGATCGGGGCCGGCACCATGGGCGGCGGCATCGCCATGAACTTCGCCAACGTCGGCATCCCCGTGACCGTGGTGGAGATGAGCCAGGAGGCCCTCGACCGCGGTCTCGGCGTCGTGCGCAAGAACTACGAGGCGACGGCCAGCCGGGGCCGCCTCACCGCGGCCGACGTCGACAAGCGCATGGGGCTGATCCAGGGCACCACCGAGTGGAACGAGATCCGAGATGCGGACATCATCATCGAAGCCGTCTTTGAAGAAATGCCGATCAAGAAACAGGTGTTCGCAAAACTTGACGGACTGGCGAAGCCCGATGCGGTGCTGGCGACCAACACCTCCACGCTCGACGTCGACGAGATCGCCTCGGCAACGACCAGGCCTGCGAGCGTGATCGGCACCCACTTCTTCAGCCCGGCCAACGTCATGCGCCTGCTCGAGAACGTGCGGGGCGCGAAGTCGTCCAAGAGCACGGTGGCCACGGTCATGACGCTGGGGCGGCGCATCAACAAGGTGCCGGTCCTGGTCGGCGTCTGCTACGGCTTCGTCGGCAACCGCATGCTGCACCAGCGCGGCCAGCAGGCCGAGAAGCTCATCCTGGAGGGCGCGCTGCCGCACCAGGTCGACAAGGTGCTGACCGATTTCGGCTTCCCCATGGGGCCGTTCGCGATGGGCGACCTGGCCGGCCTCGACGTCGGCTGGCGCATCCGCAAGGGCCGCGGCGTGAAGGCGCCGGTGGCCGACCGCATCTGCGAGCTGGGGCGCTTCGGCCAGAAGACCGGTAGCGGCTACTTCAGGTACGAGAAGGGCGACCGCACGCCGATCCCCGACCCCGAGGTCGAGAAGATCATCGTCGACGTCGCCACCGAGCAGGGCATCACGCGCCGGCACATCACCGACGAGGAGATCCTGCAGCGCCTGCTGTACCCGATGGTCAACGAGGGCGCCAAGATCCTCGACGAGAAGATCGCCATCCGGGCCAGCGACATCGACGTCATCTGGGTGTACGGCTACGGCTGGCCCGTCTACCGCGGCGGCCCCATGTTCTGGGCCGACCAGATCGGCCTGCGCTCCGTGCGCGACACCATGCTCGCCTTCCACAAGGCGACCGGCGACGCGTTCTGGACGCCCGCCCCGCTGCTGGCGCGGCTGGCCGACGAGGGCAAGGGGTTCACCGGCCAGTGACGCCAGGCGACCTCGCGTTCACGCCGGCCACCGAGCTGGTCGGGCTGATCCGCGCGCGCAAGCTGTCGCCGGTCGAGCTGACGCGCGCGGTGCTGGAGCGGATCGAGCGGCTCAACCCCGTGCTGAACGCCTTCTGCACGATCACGGCGGACAGCGCCCTTGCCGCGGCGCGACGGGCCGAGCAGGCGGTGATGAGCGGCGAGCCGCTGGGGCCGATCCACGGCGTGCCGTTCTCGGTCAAGGACCTCGCGCTCACCCGCGGCGTGCCCACGAAGTTCGGCTCGCACATCTTCGCCGGCCGGGTCGGCGAGGTCGACGCGCCGTACGTGAGGCGACTGCACGCGGGCGGCGGCATCATGGTCGGCAAGACGACGACGCCCGAGTTCGGCTGGAAGGCGCTCGGCGACAGCCCGCTGACCGGCGTCACCCGCAATCCCTGGAACACCGGCGTGACGACGGGCGGCTCGAGCGCCGGCGCCGGCGCCGCGGCCGCCGCCTGGCTCGGGCCGCTGCACCAGGGCTCGGACGGCGCCGGCTCCATCCGGATCCCGTCGGCGTTCTGCGGTGTGGTCGGCGTCAAGGCCAACTACGGCCGCGTGCCGCTGTGGCCGGTCTCCAACAACGACTACGCCACCCACGCGGGCCCGATGACGCGCACCGTGGCGGATGCCGCGCTGATGCTCGGCGTGATGGCGGGCCCCGACCCGATGGACGCCACCGCGCTCGACGCCGCGCCGCCCGACTACCTGGGCCTGCTCGATCGGGGCGTGAAGGGGCTGAAGATCGCCTACAGCCCCGACCTCGGCGGTCTGCGCGTCGATGCCCAGGTGGCCGGCGTCGTGGCGGCGGCCGCGCGCGCGTTCCAGTCGCTCGGCGCCGACGTCGAGGAGGTGAAGCCCGGCTTCGCGGACTCCCACGAGATGATCCGGCTGCTGTGGGGCGCCCACTACATCGGCACCTACGGTCAGTTCCTCGACGAGTGGCGAAGCCGGATGGACCCGGGCCTGGTGGCCTGCATGGAGGCGGCGACGCGCTGGAGCGCGCGGGACTACGTGGCCATGCGCGGCCGCAAGATCGGGTACTGGGACAGCGTGCGCCCGCTCTTCGAGCGTCACGACCTGCTGCTCACGCCGACCACGTCGGTCGCCGCCTTCGAGGTGGGCCGTCTCAATCCGGAGGGCTGGCCGCAGCACGAGTGGGACTGGTTCCCCTGGGCCTCGTTCTCCTACCCGTTCAACTTCACCGGCCAGCCGGCGGTCACGGTGCCGGCCGGCTTCACGCCGGGCGGTCTCCCGGTCGGCGTGCAGATCGTCGGCCGCCGTCTCGACGAGGTGACCGTGCTGCAGGCCGCCGCTGCCTTCGAGCGCGTCCGGCCGTGGGCCGACCGGCGGCCGGAGATGGCGTCATGACGGGTGATCGAGGCCCGGACGCGGTCGGGTTCATCGGGCTCGGTACCATGGGCGGGCCGATGGCCGCCAACCTGGCCAAGGCGGGCGTGCCGCTCGTCGTCCACGACGCCAGCGCCGCCGCCGTGGCCGCGGCCATGCGGCAGGCCGGCGTGACGGCGGTGGGCTCGGCCGGCGAGGTGGCCGCGCGCGTCGCCGTCCTCTTCACCGCGCTGCCCAACGACGAGATCGTGCAAGCGGTCTACCTCGGGCCCGCCGGCGTCGCGGCGGGCGGGCGCGCCGGTCTCACGACGTGCGACTGCTCCACGGTGAGCCCGGAGGCGACGCTGGAGGTCGCCGCGGGCCTGAAGGCCCGCGGCATCGTGCACATGGACACGCCCATGCTGGGCTCGCAGCCGCAGGCCGTGTCCGGCGAGATCTTCTTCATCGTGGGCGGCGAGCGCGAGCGGCTCGAGACGATCAAGCCGTATCTCGACATTATGGGCCGGCTGCACATGTACGTCGGGCCGTCGGCCACGGGCAACCGGGTCAAGCTGCTGCACAACGGGCTCGGCGCGGTCGTGGCGGTGGCGGTGGCCGAGACGCTGGCGGCGTGCGTGCAGTCCGGCGTCGATCCGCGGGTCCTCGACGAGGTCGTCCGCCACGGCGGCGGCATGGCGTTCGGGACGTACTTCGACCGCCGCGTGCGCCGGATGCTCGACGGCGACTTCTCGCCGACCTTCGCAGCCGAGCTGATGCTGAAGGACGTCGGCCTGGCGCTCGATCTCGCCCGCGCCGCCGGGGTGCCGACGCCCATCCTGGAGGAGACCCGGCGGACCTACGCCGAGGCCGTGGCCGGCGGCTGGGGCAAGGAGGACTTCTCGGCCGTGACCCACGTCATCGAGCAGCGGATCGGCCGGAGGATCACGCCCAAGCCCACGACGTGACGCGCGCCCCGTGGACGGCGCCATGACGCCGCTGCCGATCGCGGACTACGCGCTGATCGGCGACTGCGAGACCGCCGCGCTGGTCGGCCGCGACGGCTCGATCGACTGGCTGTGCCTGCCCCGCTTCGACTCCCCCGCCTGCTTCGCCGCGCTGCTGGGCACCGAGGCCAACGGTCGCTGGCGCCTGGCGCCGTCCGGCCCCGTGACGCGCGTCCGCCGGGCGTACCGGAACGACACGCTCGTGCTCGAGACCGAGTTCGAGACGGAGACCGGCGTCGTCGCCGTCGTCGACTGCATGCCGCCTCGCGTTCCCGAGTTGGTCCGCGTCGTGGAGGGCCGGCAGGGCCGGGTGGCGATGGGCATGGAGCTGGTCATCCGCTTCGACTACGGCTCGCTGGTGCCGTGGGTGCGCCGCACCGGCGAGGGGCTCGTCGCCGTCGGCGGATCGAACGGCCTGAGGCTGCTCGCGCCGGTGGCCCTGCGCAACGAGGACTTCCGGACGTTCGCCGACTTCACGGTCTCGGCCGGCGAGCGGGTCCCGTTCCAGCTCACCTGGTATCCCTCGCACGAGGGCCCGCCCGCCAGCCAGGACGCTGCGCGGAGCCTCGAGCAGACCGAGTCCTGGTGGCGCCGGTGGGCGGGGCGTTGCACCTACGAGGGCGAGTGGCGCGACGCCGTCGTGCGCTCGCTCGTCACGCTCAAGGCCCTCACCTACGAGCCGACCGGCGGGATCGTGGCCGCGGTCACGACCTCGCTGCCCGAGCAGCTCGGCGGCACCCGCAACTGGGACTACCGGTTCTGCTGGCTCCGCGACGCCACGTTCACGCTCTATGCCCTCATGATCGGCGGCTACCTCGACGAGGCGCGGCACTGGCGCGACTGGCTGGTGCGGGCGGTGGCCGGACAGCCGGCCCAGGCACAGATTCTCTACGGCGTGGCCGGCGAGCGCCTGCAGCCCGAGTGGACCCTGCCGTGGCTGAAGGGCCACGGCGGGGCCACGCCCGTCCGGGTCGGCAACGCCGCGACCACCCAGTTCCAGCTCGACGTGTACGGGGAAGTCCTGGACGCTCTCCACGTGGCCCGCCGGGCCGGCCTGGACCCCGACGAGAACGCCTGGCGGGTCGAGCGCGCCTTCGCCGACTTCGTCGCGACCGCGTGGAGGGAGCCGGACGAGGGGATCTGGGAGGTGCGTGGGGGCCGCCGGCACTTCACCCACTCCAAGGTGATGGCGTGGATCGCCCTCGACCGCGCCGTCCGCGCGGTCGAGCGCTTCGGACTGGCCGGTCCGGTCGACCGCTGGCGCGCGACGCGCGAGGCGATCCACGCGGACGTCTGCCGTCACGGCTTCGATCGCGAGGTCGGCGCCTTCGTCCAGTCCTACGGCAGCCGGGAGCTCGACGCCAGCCTCCTGCTGCTGCCGCTCGTGGGGTTCCTGCCGGCGGACGATGCTCGCGTGCAGGGCACGGTGCGCGCGGTGAGCGAGCGCCTCACCGCGGACGGCTTCGTCCTCCGCTACCGGACCCACACCGGTGTGGACGGCTTGCCGCCGGGCGAGGGGGCGTTCCTGCCGTGCACCCTGTGGCTGGCCGACAACTACGCCATCCAGGGCCGCCTCGACGAGGCCCGGGAGGTCTTCGAGCGCGTGCTGGCCGCCCGCAACGACGTCGGCCTGCTGGCCGAGGAGTACGACCCGCGCTCGCGGAGCCTCCTGGGCAACTTCCCCCAGGCCCTCTCCCACGTCGGGCTGATCAACACCGCCCGCAACCTGGGCCGGGCGGGCGGTCCGGCCGAGCATCGCCGGGGCGCCTGACCGCCCGGCCACGCCGTCCGGCGCCCGGAACGGCCCGCGATGGCAATTGACACCCGCGGCCGGACAGGGCACAATTCTGCCACATGGAATTCAGGGCTCTCGTAATCGCGAGGTCGACGAGCGCGGATTTCCCGCTCGCGAGCCTGCCCCTGACCTAGGCGCGCGCCCTCTCCAGGGCGCGCGCCTGAAAGCCTCTCCCGCTCACACGGGGAGGCTTTTTTGTTTCACGAAACGGTTCGTGGCGATCAGCGAAAAAGGAGGCTCCCGTGGCGCCGAAGGCAGGTCCCCCCAAGACGATGCCGTTCCATCACTACCGCCAGTTCACGCCGATCCCGCTGCCGGACCGGACGTGGCCGCACCGGGTCATCACCAAGGCCCCGCGGTGGTGCAGCGTGGACCTGCGCGACGGCAACCAGGCGCTCATCGACCCGATGGACCCCGAGCGCAAGCGGCGGATGTTCGACCTGCTCGTCCAGTGCGGCTTCAAGGAGATCGAGGTCGGCTTCCCGTCGGCCTCGCAGACCGACTTCGACTTCGTCCGCCAGCTCATCGAGGAGGACCTGATCCCCGAGGACGTCGTCATCCAGGTCCTCACCCAGGCCCGTCCCGAGCTGATCGAGCGCACGTTCGAGTCGCTGCGGGGGGCGCCGCGGGCCATCTGCCACCTCTACAACTCGACGTCCACGCTGCAGCGGCGCGTGGTGTTCGGCCTGGACCGGGCCGGCATCGTGGACATCGCGGTGCGGGGCGCGCAGCTCTGCCAGCGGCTGGCGCGCACGATCCCGGAGTGCGACGTGCGCTGGCAGTACTCGCCGGAGAGCTTCACGGGGACCGAGCTGGAGTTCGCGGTCGAGATCTGCGAGGCGGTGATGGACGTCTGGGAGCCGACGACCGCGCGGCCGATCATCCTCAACCTGCCGGCCACCGTCGAGATGGCCACCCCCAACGTCTACGGCGACCAGATCGAGTGGTTCCACCGCCACGTCAAGTCCCGGGACTGCATCGTGCTGTCGCTGCACCCGCACAACGACCGCGGCACCGCCGTGGCCGCCGCCGAGTTCGGCGTGATGGCCGGCGCCGACCGCATCGAGGGCACGCTGTTCGGCAACGGCGAGCGCACGGGCAACGTCGACGTGGTCACGCTCGCGCTGAACCTCTTCAGCCAGGGCATCGATCCCCGGCTGGACTTCGCGGACATCGACGCCGCCCGCCGCACGGTCGAGTACTGCAACCGGCTGCCGGTCCACCCGCGCCACCCCTACGTGGGCGACCTCGTGTACACGGCGTTCTCCGGCTCGCACCAGGACGCGATCAAGAAGGGCTTCGAGGCGCTCGGCAAGGACTACGACCTCTGGGAGGTGCCCTACCTGCCGATCGACCCGCACCACGTCGGGCGGAGCTACGAGGCCGTCATCCGGGTGAACAGCCAGTCCGGCAAGGGCGGCGTCGCCTACATCATGAAGTTCGAGCACGGCCTCGACATGCCGCGGCGGCTGCAGATCGAGTTCTCGTCGGTCATCCAGCGGCTCACCGAGCAGAGCGGGACGGAGATCAGCGCCGACCAGATCTGGTCGGCCTTCCAGACGACGTACTTCGCGACCGACCGGCCGGTGGCCCTGATCGGCCACCCGCTGATCACGACGGCCCCCGACACCGGGGAGACGACGCTGGAGGCCCACGTGCGCCTGGCCGCCGGCGAGAAGTGGGTCAAGGGACACGGCAACGGCCCCATCGCCGCCTTCGTCGACGGTCTCCGTCGTGATGCCGGCCTCGCGGTCGAGCTGACCGACTACGCCGAGCACGCCCTGGGCGAGGGCGCCGATGCCCGGGCCGTCGCCTACGTGGAGACCAGGACGGCCGAGGGCAAGACCCGGTGGGGCGTGGGCATCGACGCCAACATCGTGACCGCGTCGCTGCGCGCGGTGGTGAGTGCCGTGAACCGCCGCTGACCTCCCCCGATCCGGGCCGGGCGGCCGCACGGCCGGTGAACACCGTGCGGTCGCCCCCTGACGCGCCATGGTCCCGGTGTTAGGATGAGGGCCGCCTCGAGACTGCCAGACACCGGGAGGACCCGTCCATGGCATCGGGCATCACCGCCACGCTGCTGCACATCGACCTCACCAGCCGGACGACGCGGATGGAAGAGGTCCCCGAAGTCACCGTTCGCAAGTACCTCGGCGGGGGCGCGCTCGCCGCGCACATCCTCCTGCGCGAGCTCCGGCCCGGCGTCGAGCCCCTCGGCCCCGACAACGTGCTGGTGCTCATGACGAGCGTCATCAACGGACTGTCGCTGTCCGGCACCAACCGCTACACCGCGGCGGCCAAGTCGCCGCTGACCGGCGGTTACGGCGAGTCGGAAGCGGGCGGCTGGTGGGGTCCGGAGCTGCGCGCCGCCGGGTGGGACGGCGTGGTCGTGCACGGCAAGGCCGAGCGCCCGACGTATCTGTGGATCAAGGACGATCGGATCGAGTTCCGCGACGCCGCCGCCTACTGGGGCCGGCTCTCGGGCGAGGTCCAGGACGGGCTCGAGGCCGAGCTCGGCGACAAGCGCATCCGCGTGCTGCAGTGCGGGGTCTCCGGCGAGCGCGGCGTGCGCTTCGCCGCCATCGTGAACCAGCTCAAGCACTTCCACGGGCGCAGCGGGCTGGGCGCGGTCATGGGCAGCAAGAACCTCAAGGCGATCGTGGTCCGCGGCAGCAAGCCGCCGGCGGCCAGCGACAAGGACAGCGCCAAGCAGAAGCTGGTGTGGTTCAAGGACCACTACGATCGCGGCAAGGACCGCTTCCACCAGCTCGGCTCGTCCGCCGGCGTGCTGGCGCTGGAGGCCGGCGGCATCCTGCCCACGCGCAACTTCCGCGACGGCTCCTTCGAGGGCGCGCGCGACATCAGCGGCCAGAAGATGCGCGACACCATCCTGGTCAACCGTGGCACCTGCTACGCCTGCGCGGTGGCGTGCAAGCGGGAGGTCGAGGTGAAGGAGCTGGGGGTGACGCCGAAGTACGGCGGCCCGGAGTACGAGACGCTGGCCGCCACCGGCTCGCTGTGCGGCATCAACGACCTGAACGCGCTGGCGCTCATCAACCAGCTCTACGCGCAGTACGTGCTCGACTCCATCTCCACCGGGGCCGTCATCGCGTTCGCCATGGAGTGCTACGAGCAGGGGCTCGTCACGACGTCGATGACGGGCGGGCTGGAGCTGACCTGGGGCAACGTCGACGCGACGATCGCGCTCATCCACCAGATCGGCAAGCGCGAGGGCTTCGGCCGGCTCCTCGGCGAGGGCGTCAAGCGGGCCGCCGCCGAGCTGGGCCGGGGCGCCGAGCGGTTCGCGCTGCACGTCAAGGGTCAGGAGCTGCCGATGCACGACCCGCGCGGCAAGAAGGGCCTGTCGCTGGCCTACGCGCTGTCGCCGACCGGCGCCGACCACATGGAGGCGCCGCACGACCCGCTCTACGCCGGCTTCCACCCGCAGGGCCACCCGCTGGGCGTGCTGGGATTGATCGAGCCGCTCGACCCCCTGGACCTCGACGCCAGGAAGGTCCGCGCGTTCTTCGAGACCCAGAAGGTCTGGTCGTTCTACAACTCGGTGGGCATGTGTGATTTCGTCGGGGCGCCGCTCAACGTCATGGAGCTCACGCCGCTGGTCGACTACGTCAACGGCGTGACCGGCTGGAACATGAGCCTCTACGAGGCCATGAAGGTGGGCGAGCGCAACAACACGCTGGCCCGCGTGTTCAACAACCGCGAAGGGTTCGGCCCCGGCGACGACATCCTGCCCGATCGCCTGCACGAGGGCATCGGCAACGGCGCGCTGAAGGGCTCGAAGGTCGACCGCGACCAGTTCCTGGCCGCGCGACGGACCTACTACGAGATGGCCGGCTGGGACGCGAGCGGGCGGCCGACCGTGACCAAGCTGGCCGAGCTCGGCATCGCCGAGGTGACGGCGTGACGCCCGGGCTCGAGCGGCGGCGGCTCGGCAGCAGCACGCTCGAGGTCTCGGCGATCGGGCTCGGCTGCATGGGCCTGTCGGGCGTGTACGGTCCCGCCGACGACGCGCAGTCGATCGCGCTCATCCACAAGGCGATCGACCTCGGCGTCGATCACATCGACTCCTCGGACATGTACGGCTGGGGCCACAACGAGACGCTGATCGGCAAGGCGCTGTCGGGCCGCCGCGACCGCGTGGTGCTGACCACGAAGTTCGGCCAGGTGCAGAACCCGGGCGGCCCCAACCTCGTCGACGGCCGCCCCGAGCACGTGGCGCAGGCCTGCGAGGCCAGCCTCAAGCGGCTGGGCGTGGACGTGATCGACCTCTACTACCAGCATCGCGTCGACCCCAAGGTGCCGATCGAGGAGACGGTGGGCGGCATGCAGCGCCTGGTCGAGCAGGGCAAGGTCCGGTTCCTCGGCCTCTCGGAGGCGGCGCCGGAGACCGTCCGCCGCGCGCATCGGGTGCATCCCATCGCCGCCCTGCAAAGCGAGTACTCGGTGCTGTACCGGGCCGAGGCGGAGCAGACGCTGCCCACGCTGCGGGAGCTCGGCATCTCGTTCGTCGCCTACTCGCCGCTGGGCCGCAGCCTGCTGACAGGCCAGATCCAGAAGCCGCAGGACATCCCGGAAGGCGACCGGCGGCTCGCCCACCCGCGCTTCCAGGGCGACAACCTCGTGCGCAACATCGAGCTGGTCAAGAAGCTCGAGGCGCTCGCCCGCGACAAGGGCTGCAGCGCCGGCCAGCTGGTGCTCGCCTGGCTCCTGGCCCAGGGCCGCGACGTCGTGGCGATCCCCGGGACCAAGCGTGTCGACCGGCTGCAGGAGAACCTCGGCGCGCTCGACGTGCGGCTGACTCCGTCCGATGTGGCCGCCATCGCCGCGGCGGTTCCGACCGGCGCCGCCGCCGGTCCGCGCTACCCCGAGGCCCAGCTCAAGGGCGTCTACATCTAGCGACTCTCGATCGAGCCCGGGCTATTGATGAACGCGGTGACGGCCGAACGGACACGGCGGAAGGCGGGTGGATGGGGGTCCTCTGACCACGCCCCGCTCGGCTCCGGACGACGCCGTCGAAGTTCCCAATCTGTCGGGCGGTGGCGTCCTCGGGCTCGCAGGGAACGGGTCACCCGGACGCCCACCCACCCGCCTTCCGCCGTGTCCGTTCGGCCGTCACCGCGTTCATCGATAGCCCGGGCTAGCAACTCTCGCGGGATTCGGTGATTTCGGCGCGAACGCCCCGGACACCGAATCCAGCGGTCCGTGGACCGGGATAGCCTTGGGACGCGCGTATACAATCGGGCGGGGAGGAGGCGCTTGAGCCGACCGTTCCGGGTCATGCCGATCGCCGGCGCGCTGGGTGCCGAGGTGGCCGGCGTCGATCTCTCGACGGACCTCGACGAGGCGACGGTCACCGCGCTCCGGCAGGCGTGGCTCGAGCATCTCGTGCTGTTCTTCCGCGACCAGGACCTGCCGCCGGCGCGGTTTCTCGCCTTCGCTCGCCGCTTCGGCGAGCCGATCGAGTACCCCTTCGTGAAGGGGCTCGACGACGTTCCCCAGATCATCCCGGTCCTGAAGCTCGAGACCGAGCGCGTGAACTTCGGCGGGATCTGGCACTCCGACACCGCGTATCTCGACGTCCCCCCGATGGCGAGCATGCTGGTCGCCCGGGAGGTGCCGGCGGCCGGCGGCGACACCGAGTTCGCGAACATGTACCTGGCCTACGAGACGCTGTCGGACGGGCTGCGGCGCCTCCTGGACGGGCTGGTGGCGGTCAACAGCTCGGCCGCCGCCGACGTGTCGCGCACGCGGGAAGACCGGCTGAAGGACAGCGCCCGAGCCGACGCCAGGAAGGAGTACGCTGCCGCGCATCCGGTGGTGCGGGTGCACCCCGAGACGGGCCGCCGGGCGCTCTACGTCAACGTCGCCCACACCGTGCGGTTCGAGGGCATGACGGAGGAGGAGAGCGCGCCGCTGCTGCAGTATCTCTACCGTCACCAGGTGCGGCCGGAGTTCACGTGCCGGTTCCGCTGGCGTCCGGGCTCGCTGGCTCTCTGGGACAACCGCTGCGCCCAGCACAACGCCATCAACGACTACCATGGTCACCGCCGGCTCCTGCACCGGATCACCCTGGCCGGCGACAAGCCGGCGGGACCGCGATGAGCTCGCCGCCTCCCATGACCCCGCCCGCGCGCGTCAGACCCGCCACACCCAGTAGAGAAAGAGGCCGATCATCGTGACGCAGACGACGAGATCGATCGCGAGACCGGCGACCAGGCCGATCAGGGCGCCGGCGCCGCTGCGCACGCCCTGCCGCAGGTCGGCTCCGCGCAGCAGCTCGCCGGCGATCGCGCCGACGACGCAGCCCACGATCAGCCCGATCGGCCCGAGGAACAAGCCCACGAGGGCGCCGACGACCGCGCCCGCCATCCCCATGCCGCTGGCGCCGTGACGTCGAGCTCCGAGCGCGCCGACGACCAGATCGAGCAGGAAGGCGAGGGCGGCCAGCGCGCCGAGGATCGCGAGCCGGCCGACGCCGAGCGTCTCGAACTGCGTCGCGAGCGCCCACACGAGCGCCCCGGCCACCACGAACAGCGGGCCCGGCAGCCAGGGCACGACCGAGCCCACGATCCCGGCCACGAACAGCAGCGCCACCACGACACCGACGAGGGTCATCTCCGGCCCGAGCCCCCGTCTGGATGGCAGCGGGTTCGCACGGCTGGGCGCCGATGACGGGCTCGGGATCGCGGGCGGTCCGGGTGCGGCCACCGGGGACGGGCCGGGCGCGCCGCGGCGCGCCCGCGTGGGCCGTGCTGTTCGCGCTGGTGACGCTGGCCGGCTGCGCGACGCACCTGCGTCCGGGGCCCGGGGCCGTGGTCCTGCCCGGCCCGGGCCAGGCGGCGATCGCCGAGGAGGCCGGCGTGCGGATCGTGGCCAGCGCGGACATGTGGCGCGGGGATCCCGACACCCTCGATCGGATCGTCACGCCGATGCTGGTGAGGATCGAGAACAGCGGCACCACCGCCGTGCAGGTCCGCTACGAGGACTTCGCGCTCGTGGCCGACGACGGCCGGCGCTTCGCCGCGGTCCCGCCCTTCAGCATCAGGGGCGTGGTCTCGAGTGTCGAGCCTCCCGTGTACGCGCCGTACGGGCCCGTCTACGGTTATCCGCACCTGGGCTTCTCCCCGTACTACGGCGCGTACTGGCCGTACTGGTATCGGTGGGTCACCCTGCCCACCGGCGACATGGTGCAGAAGGCGCTGCCGGAGAGCGTGCTCCAGCCCGGTGACCGGTCGACCGGCTTCCTGTATTTCGAGGACGTCGACAAGGCGCGCCGCGTGACGTTCCAGGCGCGCCTGCCCGTTCCCGGCCCGGGCGACCGCAGCGTCAGCATCACGATCCCCTTCGTCGTGGAGTGACGGTCACCGCGCCTCGTACGCGACCTCGCCGCCGACGACCGTCATGGCGACCGGCAGCTGGCGCAGCTCCTTCACCGGCACGCGCGCGATGTCGTCGGCGAGGACGACCAGGTCGGCGAGCTTGCCGGGTTCCAGGCTGCCCTTGCTCGCCTCCTCGAAGGACGCGAACGCGCCGTTGATCGTGTGCATCCGGATGGCGGTCGTCAGGTCCACCCGCTCCTCGGGGCCGCACACCTGACCGTCGGAGGTGGCGCGCGTGAGGGCCTGCTCGATGCCGAGCAGCGGCGCATGGTGGGTCACCGGGGCGTCGGACGAGCCGGCGACCGGCACGCCGGCCGCGATGAGGCTTCGGGCCGGGAACATCGTGTCGGCGCGGTGCTGACCGTAGTTGGCGATGTAGCCGTCGCCGAACTCCCAGAAGAACGCGGGCTGCATGATGGGCAGGATGCGCTGCGCGTGCACGCGGGCGCGGAGGTCCGGCGGACAGATCCCGCAGTGCTCGATCCGGTGGCGGATCCCCTCGCGCGGCGCCTCCCGCTGGGCGCGCGCCATCGCGTTCAGCGTCTGCTCGATCGCGCGGTCGCCCACGGCGTGCACCGTGCACTGGAACCCCTGCCGGTGCGCCCGGCCGATCAGGTCGTCCAGGTCGTCCTGGTCCCAGTACAGGATGCCGTGATCCTGGCAGTTCGAGGTGTAGGGCTCTCGAGTTGCCGCGGTCGGGCCGCTCGAGGAGCCGTCCGTCATCACCTTGAATGCGCCGAGCTTGAGCCGCCCATCGCCCAGGCCGGTGTGCAGGCCCGTCCCGAGCAAGCCCATGAGGGGATGGGCCCGGCTGTTCACCGTCGCGAAGGCGTAGATGCGCAGGCGTAGCTGCCCCCCGCCGGCCAGATCCTGGCCCGGCACGAAGGCGGGTCCGACGAGGCCGCCGGCGTCGTGCACGCTGGTGGCGCCGGCCGCGAGGTAGTGCCGGTTGGCCCGGAGCAAGGCGTCGCGGAACTCCTGGGCCGAGGGCAGCGCGGCCGTCTGCAGCGGCGTCTGGGCCGTCTCGTAGGCGACGCCGAGCTGCCGTCCCCCCTCGCGATCGTAGCGGCCGCCGGGTGGGTCGGGCGTCGCGTCGGTGATGCCGGCCAGCGCCAGCGCCCGCCCGTTGACCGACGCGATGTGGCCGCACGTGCGGACGAAGATCACCGGGTGCTCCGGCGCGACGGCGTCCCAGTCGAGCCGGTTCGGATGACGTCGCTCGGCCAGGCGCGACTGGTCGTAGCCGCGACCGCGGATCCACGTCCCCGGCGGCTGCGACGCGGCCTGCCGACGGACCGCCTCCTGCAGCGCCCGGATCGACTGCATGCCGGGCGCCTTGCAGTCGATGGAGGCGGTCGCCATCCCGAGGCCGGCGAGGTGACAGTGCGCGTCGACGAAGCCCGGCAGCAGCGAGCGTCCGCGCAGCTCGATGACGCGCGCGCCCGGCCCGGCCAGGGCCCGGACGGCCGCGTCGCTGCCGGCGGCGAGGACGCGCCCGCCCCCGACCGCCAGCGCGGGGACGACGTCGTTGGTCGCGTTGACGGTGTGCACGCGGCCGCCCGTGAAGATGAGGTCGGCTCGGGTGGTCATGGTGCGATAGCATACCGCGCATGCCGACCGACCCCTGGATCGAGACCTATCGCGGCACCGTGTTCCGCTGGGAGGTGGACGCCAACGACCACCTGACGGTCGCGTACTATCTCTCGCGCTTCGGCGACGCGGCGGCCAACGTCCTGACCACCCTGGGCGTCGGCGACGCCAGGACCGTCGACTGCTACATCCGCTACACTCGCGAGCTGCGCGTCGGCGACCTCATGCACGCGGAGAGCGCCGTGATCGACGTCGACGCCGACGGCCTCGTGCTCGGTCACAAGCTGCTGGAGTCCACCGAGCGGGCGCTGTGCACCACGGTCGAGCACCGGCTGGCGGTGACGCTGACGCCGGAGCAGCGCCGCCTCGCCGAGACCCGGCGGGCCGCGTGGGACGGGCCGGCGCGCGAGCGGCGGGCGCCCCCGCGCTCGCTCGATGGCTTCCTGCCGTCGGCGCGCGACGCGGCCAAGCCGGCCGAGGTCGACGGCGACGGACGGCTGTCGCTGTCGGCGGTGATCCACCGGTTCTCGGCCGCCAACGGCCACGTCATCGCGGCCTTCGGCCTGACGCCCCGCTACATGCGCGAGGCGAACCGCGGCTTCTCGACCTTCGAGTTCCAGCTCGGCTTCGAGGGCGGCGCGCGGGCGGGCGATCCGATCCTGGTGCGGAGCGCGCTCGGTCACGTCGGCAACTCGTCGATGCGCATCCTGCACGTCATGACCAACGAGCGCAGCGGCGTCCGGGTGGCGACGCTCGAGCAATCCGGTGTCCACCTCGACCTCGACGCGCGGCGAGCCGTGCCGCTCCCCGACGGCCTGCGCCAGGCGGCGCGGGCGCTGCTCGTCGCCACCGGCTGACCTCCCCACGAGTCTCCGGGAGAACGCGCGGTCCCGTCCGTGACCGTCCCCGGCGGAACCTCCCGGTCCGTGCCGGGGTGTTCGTGGCGCCGGGCGTGGTTGCCGGCCGGCGAGGGCTGATCTAAGATGCGGCCGCCAACCACGAGCGACACGGGAGGAAGCCGATGAGCCGGACCCACAAGACGCTGTGCCTCGCCCTCGGCGCGCTGATGCTGACGCTGCTACCGGCCATCGTCCACGCGCAGAAGAAGACCCTGGTGGTGGCGCTGAACCAGGATCCCGACCTGCTCGATCCCACGCTGGCCCGCACCTACGTCGGCCGCATCATCTTCCAGCACATCTGCGAGAAGCTCTACGAGATCGACGAGCACCTGACGATCCAGCCGCAGCTGGCCGCCGCCATGCCGGCCGTCACCGACAGCGGCAAGACCGTGACCATCAAGCTGCGGCCGGGCGTGAAGTTCAACGACGGGACGCCGATGACGGCCGAGGCCGTGAAGTACTCGCTCGATCGCCACCGCGAGATGAAGGGTTCGACCCGGCGCAGCGAGCTCGATCACGTCACCGCCGTCGAGGTGGCGGACCCCCAGACGATCCGGCTGCGTCTCAAGTCGCCGCTGGCCCCGCTGGTGGCCATCCTCACCGACCGCGCCGGGATGCCGGTGTCCCCGGCCGCCGCCCAGAAGCTCGGCGACAAGTTCGGTACCGCGCCCGTCTGCGTGGGCCCCTGGCAATTCGTCGAGCGCGTGCCCCAGGACCGCATCGTCGTCGAGCGGTCGCCCCACTACGTCGATCAGGCGGCCGCGAAGTTCGACCGGATCGTCTTCCGCATCATCCCCGACGACAACGTCCGCCTGGCCAACCTGCGCTCGGGCGACATCGACGTCATGCACCTGGTCGCCCCGACCGACGCCGCCAGCCTCAAGAAGGAAGGCCGCTTCGAGGTCTCCAACGTCACCGGCCTCGGCTACAACGGCATCACGATCAACCTTCGCAACAAGAGCGGCAAGACGCAGCCGCCCGGCGACCTCGGCACCCCGCTGGCCAACGACCCCCGCGTGCGGGAGGCGCTCGAGCTGTCGATCGACCGCGAGGCGCTCAACCAGGTCGCCTGGGACGGCCTCTACACGCCCGGCTGCACCGCCATCGCCCCGCCCAGCCCCTTCTTCGACAAGGCCCGCAAGTGTCCCGGCCGCGACGTGGCGCGGGCGAAGAAGCTGCTCGCCGACGCCGGCCTCGCGAGCGGCTACGCCCTCGAGCTGGTGATCGTCAACAACCCGCAGCAGCGGCGCGTGGGCGAGGTCATCCAGGGCATGGCCCGCGAGGCCGGCTTCAACATGACGCTCACGCCGAAGGAGTTCGCCTCCTCGCTCAAGGACAACGAGGACGGCAAGCACCAGGCCTTCCTGATCGGCTGGAGCGGGCGCGTCGACCCCGACCACAACATCCACCAGTTCCACACCTGCGGCGGCAGCCTCAACGAGACGCTCGCCTGCGACGAGAAGCTCGACGCCCTGCTGAACCGCGCCCGCGAGGTGTCGGACGTCGCCCAGCGCACCGCGCTCTACCGCGAGGCGGCCGACATCATGAACGCCCGGCGCAACATCGTCTACCTGTACTTCCAGAACTACATCGTGGCCTTCCCCAAGAACCTGAAGGGGTACAAGGCGGTGCCCGACGGTCTGATCCGCGTCAAGGGGACGTCCTGGCAGTAGCGCGGTCCCGCGCGTGAGAGGCCCGGCGGCGTGATCGAGTTCCTGGTGCGCCGGGCCCTCATCTCCGCGCTGACGCTGCTCATCATCAGCCTCATCGTCTTCACCGGCGTGCGCCTGATCCCCGGCGATCCCGCCCGGGTGCTGGCCGGGACCGACGCCGACGCCTCCGGGCTCGAGGAGGTCCGCGAGAAGTACGGGCTGCGGGATCCGATCCCGGTGCAGTACGCGCGCTGGCTCGGCCTGGCCCTGCGCGGCGACCTCGGGGAGTCGATCCGCACGCGCACGTCGGTGGCGTGGACGGTGGCCATCAAGGCCCCGATCACCCTGGAGCTGGCCGCCCTGTCACTGCTCGTGGCAATCGCCCTGGCCGTCCCCGCCGGCGTGATCGCCGCGGTCCACCGCAACACGTTCTGGGACGTGCTGGCCAGCGGCGTGTCGCTGTGCGGGGTGTCGGTGCCGAACTTCTGGCTCGGCATCATGCTGATCCTCCTGGTCTCGGTGCGGCTCGGCTGGCTGCCGGCCTCGGGCTTCGTGCCCCTGGCCGAGGACGTGGCCGGCAACCTCAAGCGCATGGTGATGCCGTCGCTGGTGCTGGGCACCGGGCTGGCGGCCGTGCTGATGCGCCAGACGCGCAACGCGATGATCGAGGTGCTGAGCGCCGACTACGTACGCACCGCGCGGGCCAAGGGCCTGGCCCAGCGCGCGGTGGTGGTGCGCCACGCGCTCCGCAACGGCCTCATCCCGGTGGTGACGATCCTCGGTCTGCAGATGGGCGCGCTCATGGGCGGCGCCGTGGTCACCGAGCAGATCTTCGTGTTGCCGGGCTTCGGGCGACTCATCGTGGAGGCGGTGTTCACCCGCGACTATCCGGTCGTGCAGGGCGTCGTGCTGATCACGGCGTCGTCCTACGTGCTCATCAACCTCCTGGTCGACGTCTCCTACACCGTGCTGAACCCGCGCATCCGCATCCGCGGCGCCGCCGATGGCGGGTAGCGCCGCCAGCCCGGCGCTGACGATGGCCGTGGCCACCGGGGCGCCCGCGTCGCGCGGGGGGGTCTGGCAGCGCGCCTGGCGGGTCGGTCGCCGGCGCCCGGCCGCGCTGGCCGGCGCCGCCCTCGTCGTCCTCTTCGTGGTCACCGCGCTGGCGGCGCCCTGGATCGCCACCACGGATCCCGTGCGCACCGACTGGGCCAAGATCCGCAAGGCGCCGTCGTGGGCGCACCCGTTCGGCACCGACGACCTCGGCCGCGACGGCTTCTCGCGGGTGGTGTGGGGCGCCCGCATCTCCATGCAGGCCGGCGTCTTCTCGATCCTGCTGGCCATGGCCATCGGCGTGCCGATAGGGCTCGTGGCCGGCTACTATCGGGGCGCGCTCGACCAGCTGATCATGCGCCTCACCGACGCCTGGCTGGCCTTCCCGTTCCTCATCCTGGCCATCGGGCTCGTGACCATCCTGGGCCCCTCGCTGGTCAACGCCACGCTGGCGATCGGCCTGGGCGCCACGCCCACGTACATCCGGCTGACCCGTGGCCTCGTGCTCTCGACCAAGGAGGAGGACTACGTGCAGGGCGCCCGCGCGCTCGGCGCCGGCGATGTGCGGGTCATGGCGCGCCATATCCTGCCCAACGTGGCGAGCGCCATCCTGGTGCAGGCCACGGTGGCCATCCCGACCGCGATCATCGCCGAGGCGGTGCTCTCGTTCCTGGGCCTGGGCGTGCAGCCGCCGGCGCCGTCGTGGGGCACGATGCTCAACGCCGCCCAGCAGTTCCTCGAGCAGGCGCCGTGGATGGCGTACTGGCCCGGCCTGGCCATCTTCACCCTGGCGCTGTCCTTCAACCTGGCCGGCGATGGTCTGCGCGACATCCTGGACCCGCGGGACTACTGAGCGCATCCATGTGGCGACGCGCCCGTCGAGCGATCGGGCGGTACCAGGAGCTGGTGCTCGCCGCCACCTTCCTGGGCATGGCGGGGTACGAGGCCGCCGAGATCTGGATGCTGGAGCGTCCAGGCTCGGGATCCCTCGGGCTCTCGATGCACGCGCTGCAGGTGTTCCTCATCCTCGTGGCCACTGCGGTGGCCTTCCGCGCCTGGCAGCGCAAGACCGCACATGAGGAGGCGCTCGCGCGGCTGGTGGAGCGCGTCGTCTTCGCCCAGGACGAGGAGCGCCGGCGCGTGGCCTACGAGCTGCACGATGGCATCTCGCCGCTGGTCGTCAGCGCCAAGCAGCACCTGGACACGTGCCGCGACCTGTGGGCGCACGATCCGGGCCGGGCCGCGGCCCAGCTCGACGTCGGGATCGGCCGGCTCGGGCTGGCGATCGCGGAGACCCGGCGCGCGCTCGCGGGCCTGCGTCCCTCCACGGTGGCCTCGCGGGGGCTCGGCGCGGCGGCCCGGCAGAGCGTCGAGGAGGCGGCCGCCGAGGCTGGCTGGGCCGTGGCGTTCCGCGAGGACCTGGGTGACGCTCGCCTGCCCCCGGTCGTCGAGACCGCCGCCTTCCGCATCCTGCAGGAGGCGCTGGCCAACGTGCGCAAGCACGCGCGAGCGGGCCGGATCGACATCGAGCTGCGTCGCTGGCCGGACGCCCTGCACCTCGACGTGCGCGACGACGGGATCGGTCTGCCGCTGGACGAGGGACGCGGGCGCCGCGGCCTGGGGCTGCTCAGCATGCGGGAGCGCGCGCGGCTCGTCGGGGGCACGTGCGCGATCGAGAGCGTCGGCGACCGGGGCACGCGCGTGCGCGTCACGCTCCCGTTGCCGACGGCCGGCTGACCGGGACGGGCGCGTGACCATACGACTGCTCGTCGTCGACGATCACCCGGTGGTCCGCGAGGGCCTGCGCAGCATGCTCTCCGACACGGCCATCACCGTCGTCGGCGACGCCGGCACCGCCGCCGAGGCGATCCGCCTCGCCGCCGACGTCGCTCCCGACGTGGTGCTCCTCGACCTGGGGCTCCCGGACCTCGACGGGTTGAGCGCGGTGGCCCGGCTCAAGCACGCGCGGGCGGAGGCGGCAGTCCTGGTGCTCACCATGCACGACGATCCCGCCCTCGTCCGGGGGGCGGTGCAAGCGGGCGCCAGCGGCTATGTCCTGAAGGGCGTCGGCCGGCAGGAGCTGCTGGCCGCGATCCTGGCCGTGCACCACGGCGAGGCGGTCCTCGACCCGCTGATCCTCCGCACGCTGACCGGCGAGGGGCCGGCCGCCGCGGCCACGCCGGGCCAGGAGCCGCTCACCGCGCTCGAGCACGACGTCCTCGCGCTGATCGCCGGCGGGTTGACCAACCGCGAGATCGCCGCGCGCATGCGCTGGAGCGTCGCCACGGCCAAGAAGTACGTCCAGCGGGTGCTCGTGAAGCTGCAGGTGTCCGATCGCACGCAGGCCGCCGTCGTGGCGCTCCGGCGAGGGCTGCTCGCCACCAACGGATAGCCAGGTGGCCACGCGATTCGTGGCCGTCTGGTAGTTGCCCGGCCGGGCGAACCCGGCATAGAAGGCGGCAATGCGCCGGGCGCTCGTCGCCGCTCTCGTCGGCGGTCTCGCTCTCGTGACCGGGTTCGCGTCGGCCCAGGCGCCCACCCCGCCTCCGGAGCAGCGGCCGGAAGACGTCGTGAACCTGCCGCCCGTCGAGGTCACGGCGCCCGCTCGTCTGCCCGGAGCGCCGCTGCCGGTCGACCACGTGCCGGGCAGCGTGCAGGTGCTGACCGGCGAGACCCTCCGCGGCGGCGGCGCCGTCTCGACCCAGGAGGCTCTCACCCGCCTGCCCGGGGTGAGCCTCGTCGACGAGCAGGGCAACCGGGCCCAGCCCGACGTTACCTTCCGCGGCTTCCAGGTCACCTCGGTCACCGGCGTGCCGCAGGGCATCAGCGTCTTCGTGGACGGCGTCCGCGTGAACGAGCCGACCGTCGAGGAGGTGAATTTCGATCTCATCCCGCTGGACGACGTCGAGCGGATCGAGATCCTGCGGGGGCCCTCGGCGATCTTCGGGCGCAACACGCTGGGCGGCAGCCTGAACTTCCTCACCCGGCGCGGCGGGGACACCCACGAGCTCGTGCCCGAGCTGGAGCTGGGTAGCTTCGGGCGACAGAAGTACCGGCTGCGGGCCAGCGGACCGGCGGGGCCGCTCGATTACTACGTCGCCGGCACCTACAGCGAGGAGGACGGCTGGCGCGACCGCGCCGCGGTGCGGCTGGGCCGCCTGTTCGCCAAGCTCGGCCTCACGCTGGAGGACACCGACGTCACCCTGTCGTTCCAGCGCGTCCAGAACCGCATCGAGCAGGCCGGCTCCCTGCCGCTCAGCGAGCTGCGGCGCGACCGCCGGCAGAACTTCACCGGCGGCGACTTCTTCGCGCCCCTGCTGAACCTGGTCACGCTCAACGCGCACCAGACGGTGGCCGAGCGCGCCCGCCTGAGCCTCAACACGTTCGTCCGCACGCTCGATGCCGAGCAGTTCAACGTCAACCTGGTCGGCGCCGACACCCGCTCATTCACCACGACGACCTCGGCGGGCGGCACGCTGCAGCTCGACCACGACGGGCGCGTCTTCGAGCGCGCCAACCGCCTGACGGTGGGGCTCGACTACGTGCACCACGGCGTCCGCGTGAAGGTGCTCGAGGAGGAGTCCGGCGTCTCCGACGTCGACAGCAAGGTGGACGACGACCAGCACACCTTCGCGCTGTACGCGCAAGACACCCTCGACGTCGCCCGCGACCTGCTCCGCCCCGGCGACCTCCTCGTGGTCACGCTCGGGGCACGGTGGGACTGGCTCCGCCACGTCATCGGCGACCGTGGCCCGCTCGACGCCGACCGGCCGAGCGTGGCCGGCTCGAGCACGTTCAGCCGCGTCAACCCCCACGTCGGCCTCAACTACAACCTGAGCAAGGCCGCCGGCGTCTACTTCACCTTCGCGCAGGGCGTCCGGGCCCCGGCGTTTCTCGAGCTCACGTGCGCCAGCCCCGGCACGGTCTGTCCCGGCCTGCAGGCCGGTGTGGCGCCCGATCCGCCGCTCAAGGCCGTGAGGGCCTATCACTACGAGGTCGGCGCGCGACTGACGCCGAGGCCCTGGCTGGGTCTCGAGCTGGCCGCGTTCCGGACCGACCTGGTCGACGACATCTTCTCGGTGTCGCCGACCGGCACCACCGGGCTCTTCTTCCAGAACGTCGGCCACACGCGCCGGCAGGGGCTGGAGGCGAGCGGCCAGGCCAGCCTGGCCCGCCGCTGGGATCTCCGCCTGAGCTACACCTACACGGAGGCGACGTTCCAGGACGACGTCGACCTGTCCACCCCCCGGCTGACGGCCGGCTGCGTGACCCAGCCCTGCACCCAGCACGTGCGAGCCGGCAGCGATCTGCCGCTCGTCCCGCGCCACCGGCTGAACGCGGCCGTCGAGCTCCACGTCACCCCCTGGCTGACGCTCTGGACGTCCGGCGCGCTCGTGGGATCGCAGCGCCTGCGCGGCGACGAGGCGAACGTCGAGCGGACGCTCGACCCGTACGTCCTGCTGAACGCCGGCGCCCGGGTGGGCTGGAAGCGCTTCAGCGGGTTCGTCACGATCGGCAACCTGCTCAACGAGGAGTACGAGACGTTCGGCACGTTCGCGCCGAATGCCAAGCGAACGGGCTCGCCGATCGAGCCCTTCGTGACGCCGGCCCTGCCGATCCACGTGGACGTCGGCCTGGCCTATCGCTTCTGATGCGCGTGCACATCGTCGGCGCCTCCGGCTCGGGCACAACGACCCTGGGCCGCGCGCTGGCCGCGCGCCTGGGCTGCCCGCACGTGGACACCGACGACTTCTTCTGGATGCCGAGCGATCCGCCGTTCCAGGAGATCCGCGAGCGCGAGGCCCGGCAGGCCCTGCTCGGCGCCGAGCTCGACCGTCATCGACGCTGGGTGCTGTCGGGCTCGCTGTGCGGCTGGGGCGACGTCTTCATCCCCCGGTTCGAGCTGGTCGTGTTCCTCTGGGTGCCGCCGTCGGTGCGGCTGGCGCGTCTGCGCGTGCGCGAGCAGGCTCGTTACGGTGCGGCCATCGAGCCGGGCGCGCCCCTGCACGAGCGCTTCACGCGCTTCATGGCCTGGGCGGCCGGCTACGACGACGGCCTGGACGTGCCCGAGCGCTGCCGGCGCCTGCACGAGCAGTGGCTGGCCAGGCTCCCGTGCCCGGTGCTGCGCCTGGAGGGCGGGGAGTCCGTCGAGGAGCGTCTCGGCCGGATCGGGTATCATCTCGGCCCAGACCCCGGCGGAGGTGACGCATGAAGCTCTGTCAGTTCTTCGTACCCGACAAGGGCAAGCGCGTCGGGGTGGTCATCGAGGATCGCGTGCTCGACATCACCGCGCCGCGCGCCGGCATCACGTCGGTCACCGACCTCATCGCCGCCGCCGGCACGGCCGCGCGTCTGGAGAGCCGGACGCGGGCCCTGGCCCAGCAGGCGCGCACGATGCTCCGGTGGCCCTCGCTCGACCGGGCGCCCTCGCCGCGGCGGCCCCACTTACTGGCCCCGCTCGACCCCCCGGAGGTCTGGGGCGCCGGGATCACCTACCATCGCAGTCGGGAGTACTACGAGGCCCACACCGGCGAGGGCGGTCGCACCAAGGGCATCTACGACTTCGTGTACGAGTCCGAGCGCCCCGAGCTGTTCTTCAAGGCCAGCGCCGCCCGCACGGCCGGGCCCAACGCGCCGATCGCCGTGCGAGGCGACTCCACCCTCACGGCCGTCGAGCCGGAGCTGGCGCTGGTCCTGGGCCGCGATGGCGCCATCGTGGCCTACACGATCGGCAACGACCTGTCGGCGTGGGACATCGAGCGCACCAACCCGCTCTTCCTGCCCCAGTCCAAGGTGTTCGACGGCTGCTTCGCGTGCGGCCCGGTGCTGGTGACGGCCGGCGAGATCGGCGACCCCCACGCGCTGGAGCTGAGCTGCGCGATCCAGCGTGGTGGCCGCACGATCTACGAGGGACGCGTCAACACCAAGGAGATGAAGCGCCACTGCGTGGAGCTGGTGGAATGGCTGTGCCGGTACAACGCCTGTCCGCCCGGCACCGTGCTGTCGACCGGCACCGGGATCCTGGTGCCGGACGAGTACGCCCTCGCCGACGGCGACGTCGTCGAGATCACGCTGGAGCGGGTCGGCACCCTGCGCAACCCGGTGCGCCAGCCCCGCCGCTAGGCCGGACGGCCCCTCACTGCGCCCCGCGTCCCGCCCCCAGCGGCTCGGCGGTCCCGGCGGTGGTCGCCCGGCGCGGCCCCAGCCGGCGCTCCTCCGTGCGAGCGGCCAGGAACGCCACGACCGCCGCGACGACGTCGGGGTCGCGCAGGACACGGCGGTGGCCCAGCCCGTCGGTCATCAGCAGTCCCGCGCCGCGCCAGGCGTGCGCGATCAGCCGGCCGTGCTGCCACGGGACGTCGGCGTCACCCCGATCGTGGACGACGAGCAGCGGCTGGCCGAGCGTCGGCGCCAGGGCCGCGACGTCGAAGGCCGCGAACGGCCGTCGGCCCGCCTCTCGAGGCGCGCCTGCAGGGCCTCGCCCACCTCGCGAGAGAACCCCCGGGTCGCCGTGAAGCGGGTCGTGGCCGTCACGAGGTCGGCGGCGGGCGCGACGAACGCCACCGCCCCGGCTTCGAGCCCCTCGTACAACGCGCGAGCGGCGACCGTCGCGCCCACCGAGTGGGCGACCACGCCGGCCAGCGGGCCCAGCGCCGCCGCCGCCCGCGTCGCCACGACCATCTCGGGGATCGTCACCAGTCCCTGGCCGCACGGTCCGTGGCCGGGGACGTCGAAGGTCATCGCGGAAAATCCGCGAGCCACGAGCGGCTCGACGAACGGCCCCAGCTGCATGCCGCGGCCGCCCCAGCCGTGCACGAGGAGGACGCCGGGGCCCGAGCCCCACTGCCACAGCTCGAGGTGCCGCGTGCCGACGAACAGCGGGCGGGTGCGGGCGGTAGCCAGCAGGGCGCGCTCGGCGTCGGGGCGGCGCGGCCGCGGCGGCGTGAGGAACTGGCGCTCCGCGAGCCGCGCGGCGAGCGACGGCACCAGCACTGACAGCACGCGGTGCCCTGCCCGGGTCAACGGCAGCGACCGTTCGGTTCTGTCAAGCTCCCTGCAGGACGGCGCCGGCGACGAGCGCGCCGAGCTTGGCGCGGGCGAGCGCGCGCGGGAGGTACTTCATGCCGCAGTCGGGAGCGGCGACGAGACGGGCGGAGGGGACGTGCTTGAGAGCCGCGTCGAGGCGCCGGGCCACCACGTCGGGGGTCTCCGGCTCGGGGTCGCCGAGGTCGAGGACACCAAGGACGATGGTCTTCGAGGGCAGCCCCGCCAGGACCGCGAGGTCGAGCTTCGGCTGGGCGGCCTCGATCGAGACCTGCGTCGCCGACGAGGCGTCCAGCTCGCTGAGGAACCCGTAGCCGCCGGCCTTGGTCGAGCCGGCCAGCGCGTGGGTGAACGCGTAGCCGAAGCAGAGGTGCACGCAGGTCGGCTTGCGCAGGCCGGCCAGGGCCCGGTCGATGACCGCCACGCCGTAGGCGCGGGCGCGGTCGGGATGGGCCTGGAGGTAGGGCTCGTCGAGCTGCAGCCAGTCGACGACGGGCTCCAGCTCGCGCAGCTCGGCGTTGACGGCCGCGGCGTAGGCCATCGCCAGCGCTTCCGGATCGCGATAGTACTCGTCCTGGGCGAGGCTCGAGAGCGTGAACGGTCCCGGCACCGTGATCTTGATGCGCCGGCTGGCGACGCTGCGCAGGAACGTCGCCTCGGCCACGGACACCGGCCTCACGCGCTCGACGGGACCGACCACGCGGGGGACGGGGGTAGGCCGGCCCAGCCGGGCGATGGCGCTGCCGGGGCGTTCGGGATCGAGGCCGCCGAGGGCGGTGGCGAACCGGTTGAAGTACGATTCGCGCCGCTGCTCGCCGTCGCTGACGACGTCGATGCCGGCCCGCTCCATGTCGGCCACGGCGAGCCGGACGGCGTCGTCCTGGGCCTCGTTCAGCTGCGGCGGCGGCACGCGCCAGACCTCGGGCCGCCGGATGCGGGGCACGGCGTTCGTCCGGAACGCCTCCCGGTCGACCAGCCAGTCCGGTTGCGGATAGCTGCCGACCACGGTCGTGGTGATCATCGCATCAGGCGACGCAGGCGCTCCTCGGCGTCGGTGATCGGCGAGCTGCCGCGGGTCATCTCGCGCGCCACGGCGAGCATGGGGTAGCCGTTCTGCGCCTCCTCCTGGAAGCGCCGGGCGAAGCCGCCGCTGGTGATGTCCTTCAGGATGGTGCGGAAGCTGGTGGCGATGGCCTCGCGGTCCATCTCCAGGGTGCGGGTGATGCCGCCGAAGAGCGCGGTGGGGCCGTGCTCCTCGGAGGCGCGGAGGAAGCCGGCCTCGCGGAAAGCGCGGAACACGCCCTCCATCTCCCCGGACATGTACATCTCCATGGCGAGCGCCTCGACGGGGATGCCCGCCTCGCCGCCCACGTCGAAGGCGACCAGGATCGCCGCGCCCAGCAGCGCGCCGACCGTCTGCTCGACGAACAGGTCCAGGGCCGCCTCGTGCGCGGCGGTCATCTCGACGGCGCCGGCCCGCAGGGCGCCGAACGCGTCGGCGAGGCTCAGCAGCCGCCGCTGGGCCTGGCCGGAGCGATCCGCCTCGACGCCCACGAAGGCCCAGAACCCCTGGCCGTTCTCGTACCGTGTCCGCGCCTGCCGTCCCGCGATGCGGGGCGCCAGCAGCAGCACGTCGACCTCCGCGGGCGGCCGGATCAGCGCGAAGGCCAGGCAGTAGCCCGAGCCGAAGGCGAGGGCCGAGCCCGGGCGCAGCGCCGGCGCGATCTCGGCCTCGAACACGGCGGGGATGACCTCGTCGGGCAGCAGCACGTACACCAGCGTGTCGGCGGCCGCCTCGGCGAGGGGGACGACCTCGAAGCCGTCCGCGCGGGCCTCGGCGGCGTACTCGTCGTCGCGATTGCCGACCCGCACCTTGGCGCCGGAGTCCCGGAGATTCAGCGCGGCGCTCCGCCCCAGATTGCCGTAGCCGAGCACGGCGACGCTCTCCCCGACGAGCCCCGCCGAGGGGGCATCGGCCGCACGGTACACCTTCATCGTCCCTCCTCGCTCATGCCGCCTGCCGTCTCAGTAGCGGTTGGCGATCGGCAGCTCGTCGGCGGGAAACAGCGTGATGATCTGGGCGCCGGCCGGGGTCACGATGACTTCCTCCTCGATGCGGGCGGCGGACACGCCGTCGGTGGCCGGGCAATAGGTCTCGACCGCGAACATCATCCCCGCCTGCAGCTCCATCGGATCGTCGAACGAGTTGAGCCGGCTGATGATCGGCCGCTCGTGCAGGCCCAGACCGATCCCGTGGCAGAAGTTCAGCCCGAAGGCGGCCATCTCGCCGTCGAAGCCGATGTCGGCGGCCCTGGGGAACGCGCGCGCGATCTTGTCCGTCGTCACCCCCGGCTTGATGAGGGCGATGGCCTCGTCCATCCACTCCCGGGCCTTCTTGTAGGCGATGACCTGGGGCCGGGTGGCCCGGCCCACGCTGAACGTCCGGTAGTAGCAGGTGCGGTAGCCGATGAAGGACATGATGATGTCGAAGAACGCCTGGTCCCCCGGCCGGATGATCCGGTCCGTGAAGTTGTGCGGGTGCGGGCTGCACCGCTCGCCCGAGATCGCGTTGATCGCCTCGACGTTGTCGGAGCCCATCTCGTAGAGCCGCTTGTTGGCCAGCGCCACGATCTCGTTCTCGCGGGCGCCCGGCTTGAGGGCCTCGAAGATGTCCTGGTAGACGCCGTCCACCATGGCGGCCGCCATGTTCAGGAGCGTCAGCTCGTCCTGGCTCTTGAGCATGCGCGCCTCCAGCATGACCTGCTGGCCGTCGCGGACCTGCAGACCCGCGTCCTGCAAGGCGAACAGGAATGGCGGCTCCACCACGTCGATGCCGAGCGGCATGTCGGCCACGCCCTCGGCCCGCAGGATGTCTCGGATCTCCTCGGCGGCCTTCCTGAACAGGCCGGCCCTCGGCGACACGGCGCCCCGCATGCCGACCATGCCGGCCAGCGACTGCCGCGGCGGGATCTGCGGGGCGTACAGCCGGTGGTGTCGCGCCGCCGAGCCGAAGTCCCAGACCCACGGCTCGCCCGGACCCGTCAGCAGGCACCAGCGGGTCAGCTTGTCGCGGGCCCACTCGCCGATGACCGTGCCGGAGAGGTAGCGGATGTTGTACTGGTCGAAGACGAGGACCGCCCCCAGGCCGGATGCCGCCAGGGCCTGCCGCGCCCGGCCCAGACGGTAGCCGTGCAGGCGACGGAAGTCGACGCGCTCCTCGAAGTCGACCTGCATGTGCCCGGGCGCCTGCAGCGGCCGGTCCCAGCGGTGGCGCGGATCGACGTCGTCAGCGGACACGGGGTGAGGCGCCGGCACCGACTTGTGAGCCATCGCGACCCTCCTTGCGGTCGGCGCATACTCTACCGCGACTCGACCACACGAGCCCACAGTCCGGCAGCCTCGCGCCCGAGGGCGTCGGTGACGCTGCGCATCGCCCGACTATAATACGGTCCGGAGGCCTCCGATGCGCGCACCCTCGCAACCCGAGCTCTATCGCCCGCGCCTGACCTACCCCGACATGCCCTACGATGGGATGCTCGATCGTCCCGTCGCGCTCTATCCGGAGCGCGAGGCGATCTCGTTCAGGGACGTGAGCCTGACGTTTCGCGAGCTCGAGGGGCTGGTCAACGCGTTCGCCAACGCCCTGCGCGGCCTCGGCATCGGCCGCGGCGACCGCGTCTGCCTGTTCATGACGAACCGGCCGGAGTACGTCGTGGCCTTCTATGCCATCGCGCGGCTGGGCGCGGTGTCGAGCCCCATGAACCCGTCCTACAAGGAGCGCGAGGTCGCCTACCAGCTCGGCGACGCCCAGGCGGTGGCGATGGTCGTCCAGCAGGATCTGCTCCCGATCGTGCGCGCCGTCCGCGGCGAGACCGCGCGCCTCAAGCACGTGATCGTCGTCGGTCCGGGGGCGACCGCCGCCCCCGACGTGTCGCGCTTCGCCGACCTGATCGCGGCGGTGACGACCGCGCGGCCCCCCGCGCCGGGCGTCCCCGGCGACGAGCTACTCGTGCTGCCCTACTCGAGCGGAACGACCGGGCTGCCCAAGGGCGTGCTGCTGAGCCACCGGGTGTTCCTGTCGAACAACATCCAGTTCATGTCGGCCATCCGCGCCACCGACGACGACACCTTCATGGTATTCCTGCCCTTCTACCACATCTACGGGCTCATGCTGATGGGCGGCGCCGTGCACGGCGGCACCCGCATGGTCGTGATGGAGCGCTTCGACATGGCCGAGGCGCTGCGACTGATCGTCGACACGCGCGTCACCATCGTGTTCGTGGTGCCACCGATCCTCCTGGCGCTGGCCAACCGGCCGGACATCGACAAGGTCGACTGGAGCCACCTGCGCATGTTCATGGTCGGGGCCGCCCCGGTGGCTCCCGAGCTGGCCCGTCGCGTGACCGAGCTGACCGGCGTGAAGGTGGTGCAGGGCTACGGCCTCACCGAGGCGGGCCCGGTCACCCACCTCAACCCGGTCCACGACGACGCGTTCCTCACGATCGACACCGGCGGGCTGCCGGTCAACGACACCGAGCAGAAGATCGTCGACCTGGAGACGGGCGAGCGGGAGCTGCCGGTGGGTGAGGTCGGCGAGATCGTCGTGCGCGGGCCGCAGGTCATGCTCGGGTACTGGAACGCGCCGGAGTCGACGGCCGCGGCGCTGCGCGACGGCTGGCTCTACACCGGCGACATCGGCCGTCTCGACGCCCAGGGGTACCTGACCATCACCGACCGGAAGAAGGAGATGATCAAGTACAAGGGCTTCGGCATCGCCCCGGCCGAGATCGAGGCGCTGCTCTTCGAGCACCCCGGCGTGGCCGACTGCGCCGTCATCGGCAAGCCGGACCCCGAGGCCGGCGAGGTCCCCAAGGCCTTCGTCGTGCGCAAGGACCCCACGCTGACGGCGGAGGCGCTCGTGGCCTGGGCCCGCGGGCGCCTGGCCGGCTACAAGACGCTCCACGAGGTCGCCCTCGTCGAGGCGATTCCCAAGACGGCCTCGGGCAAGATCCTGCGCCGCGTGCTCAAGGAAGAGGAGCGCAAGCGCCTCGGCCTGGCCTGAGCGCGCGCGGACGCGGGCGACGTCGACGGCCCGCGCGTGACAGCCTCGACCGTCAGACCAGCTCGAGCCGTTCCAGCACGGCACGCCCGAGGAGGCCGTAGGGGCTGGCCAGCGTCTCGGGGAGCTCGAAGTGGTTGTGGCCTTGCCCCAGGATCAGGCGGCCGAGCCGCCCCGCCCCCTCCAGCGCGCGCGCGAACTCGGCCGACTGGCGCTGGAACTCGGGACTCTCCTGGTCGCCGTGGGCCACGGTCACCGGACAGGCCAGGCGGCCGACGTGACGCTGCGGGCTGTACTCGTGCTCGATGCGATCGTCGAACCGCATGTACGACGAGCGGGCCGATAGACGCACGGGCTTCAGCTCGTACATGCCGCTGATGCACGTGCCGCCGCCCACCACGCGACCCGACAGGCCGACCGCGCTCCAGTCCGTGACGAGGACGTTGGCGGCCAGGTGGGCGCCCGAGGAATGTCCGATCACGTGGATGCGGTCCGGGTCGCCTCCCAGCGAGGGCGCATTCCGCGCCAGCCAGGCCACGGCCCGTCGCACCTGGGCCACCATGCCGTCGAGCCCGACGTCCATGACGGTGGCGAACTCCGGCACGGCGTAGTGCGCCCCCGCGTGCACGAACGTCTCGGCCGCGTAGGCCGCGCTCCGCGCGTCGCCGCCGCGCCAGGCGCCGCCGTGGAGGAACACCACGATCGGGGCGTGCGCGGACGCCGTGGGGTACAGATCGAGGGTCTCGATCGGCGTGGGGCCGTACGAGAGCCTTCGCGGCTCTCCGAGTCGGCCGCGGGCGGCGTCGCTGGCCAGCGCGCGCCGCCTCAGCACCTGTTGCATGTTCGGCGCCCACTGGGTCTGATCGTAGGCACGGTCGAGCGTGGCCTGGTCGTAGTCGAGGAAGACCCGGGTCCCGTCCAGGGCGGACGTCTTCACCGCGCCCGGCGCAGCTCGAGGAAGTACTGGTGCGGCAGAAAGGAGCGCTCGCCGACGAGCGTGAGCCCGGCCCGCCGCGCGTCGCGCAGGAACCGCGCGCGCGGGACGCGGCGCCTCGGCGGCGGCCCGAACTCCGAGTCCTCGTTCCAGTCGACGTTGACCACGCGCGCGCCCCGGGGCAGGCGCGACACCAGTCGCCGCAGGAAGGCGGCGCCCCCGTGCATGTGATGGTAGACGTTGATGATCACCGCGACCTCGCAGCGGCCGCTCGGCAGCAGCGGATCGTCGTCGCGGCTCAGCACCGGCGTGACGTTCCGCACGCCGGCCTGCTTGATCCGCCTGCGCATGACGTCGAGCACGGCCGGCTCCGGATCGAGCGCGTAGACGTGACCCGACGGGCCGACGGCCCGGGCCAGGCGCGGCGTGAAGTATCCCGGGCCCGAGCCGACCTCGGCGATCACCTGCCCGCGCCGCAGCCCCAGCGCGCGCACCAGCGCGGCCGGCTTCTGCCACTTCGCGCGGCGCGGCGCCAGCTGGCGCTTGAGCGCCCCCTTGAGCTCCTCAGGCGTCATAGACCTTCTTCAGCTCCCCGGCCGCCCACGCGACCGCGTCCTCGGGCTTCATGCCCTGGATCGCCTTGGCGAACATGTCCACCACGATGTACTTCGACAGGACCTCGGTCGCCTTGCGGCCGGGTGGCCCCGCGTGACCCACCTGGCGGGCGGACGCCAGCGTCTCCGGGAACACCGCGGTCTTGGGGTCCCTCTTCCACAGCGGGTGCTGGCGATACGCCTGGGTGCCGGGGATGCCGAAGGTGTCCATCGTCTCGAAGTACGGGTCGAAGCGCGCGCGATCCATGTAGAAGCGGATGAAGTCCTTGGCGACCTTCTGGTTCCGGGAGTACTTCATCACCACCGAGTTCCAGGCCGGCAGCCAGTAGAAGCGACCGGCCGGACCCGGAGGGTAGTGGCCGTGGTTGGTGCCCCGGTAGACCTCGGGGAACTTCTGGCGGGCGGCCACGTAGATGCTGGGCGCGTTGCCGGTGAGGGAGATCTCGCCGGAGAGGAAGGCCCGGTTGTTGTTGCTGTCGTCCCAGGCCAGGCCCCCCTCGTCGAAGACCTCCTTCCACAGGGCGTTGTTGAACTTCACGGCCTCGACCGTGTTCTTGCTGTCGAGCACCACCGTGCGCCCGTCGCGCTGCACCTCCAGGCCACCCCACATCCACACCAGCGGATAGCACCAGTTGTTGGGATCGTTGATGCTGTGGCCGAAGGCCTGGCCGAACGGCTTGCCCTTGGCCTTCAGGGCGCGCCCGACCTTCCGGAAGTCGTCCCACGTCCGGGGATACTCGAATCCGGCCTCCCGGAGCCAGTCCTCCCGGTAGGTGATGGCCCACGAGATGATGAACTGCGGCACCCCGATCCAGCGGCCGCCGGCCACGCAGTTCACCTTGGCGTAGTCGTACCAGCCGCCCTGCTTGCCGCCGATCTCCTCGGCCACGTCGCTCACGTCCACCAGCGACGACTCGTAGAGATGAGGGTGGTTGTTGGCCAGGATGATGATGTCCGGGCCGGCGCCGCTCTGGATGGCCGCGGTCACGCGGGTCTGCAGATCGTTCTGGTTGATGCGCTCGATCGCCACCTCGACGCCGGCCTGCTTGCCGAACTCCCGGGCCTGGCTCTCGAACAGCGCGTCGGCAGCCGGGATGAAGTGGGACCACTGCAGCAGGTGCAGTCGCGTGCCCTGCGCGTGAGCCGGCGCGCGCAGCGCGGCGGCGGCGCCCGCGGACAGGGCGAGAAAACGGCGGCGGCTGACAGCGCTCATGGAATCCTCCGCGCGCCCGTCCCCCGGGACCAGGCGCGCAGGCATCCTAGCGCGGGGCCGGCCGGCGCGAAAGCGGCCTGCGAGGACTGGCGGCCGGTCAGCGGCCGATCTGCGTGCGAAGAAAGGCGCCGACGGCGGCGTTGTAGGCGTCGCTGCGCGTCACGGGCGCCGCGTGGCCGCCGGAGTCCAGCACGGAGAGCTTGGCGCCCGGGATCCGGCTGGCGAGCTCGTCCGAGTAGAAGCGCGGCGTGATCGCATCGTCCTGGGCGACGATCACCAGCGTCGGCGCCCTGATCTCGCCCAGACGAGCGCGGCGGTCGTGATGCAGGATGGCGTCGATCCGGCTCGCGGTGACCTCCGCCGGGGCCGCCTCGGCCAGCGCGGCGGCGTGCTGCGAGGTGAGCAGCGCGTCGTTGGCGCTGATCCACGCGGGCGGTGACATGAACAGCGCGGAGGCCTGGAGGTACGCCTCGACGCCCTGCGTGAGCAGCACGCCCTTGCGCGATTCGAACAGCCGCCGGAAGTAGGGATCGGGTCCGGCCCAGGTCGCGCTGAGCACGAGGCTGCGCAGCCGGTGGGGATGCTCCATGGCCATCACCTGGCCGATCGCGCCACCGGTGGAGTGGCCGACCAAGTGGGCGGAATCGATGCCGAGCGCGTCCATCAGGCGCAGCACATCGGCGGCCATCTGCTCGACCGAGTAACGGATGCGCGAGTGCGTGCTGCGCCCCGTCCCGCGATGGTCGTGGACGACGACGCGAAAGTCCCGCGAGAAGTCGGCGGCCTGGCTCGCCCAGAACGACCCCCGACCGGACAGGCCCGGCACGAGCAACAGGGGCGCCCCGCGGCCGGTCTCCTCGTAGTAGAGCTCGGCGTCGCCGAGCGAGATCGTGCTCACTGGGCGTCGGCGCGGGTGTCGTTCAATCCGAGCGCGCGCTCGATCGACACGGTATCGGGTGGACGGGCGAAGGGGGCCGGCGCGGGCTCGCCGGGCCGACGGGGGCGGCCGATGGCCCGGAAGAAGTCCTCCAGACCGGGCGGGGTGATGACCCAGAGCATCACCAGGTCGTCGGGTCCGTCGTTGTGGATCTCGTGCTTCACGTCGTAGCCGAGCAGGCAGGCCGTCCCCGGCGCGAGCGGGTGGCTCACCCCATCGACCACGACGTGTCCCGCTCCCCGGAAGCAGATCTGCAGCTCGACCTGGTCGCCGTGGGAGTGCTCGCGCACCCGGCAGCCGGGGGCGATGGTCTGATAGCCCATGGCCAGGGCCTCGAACCCTGTCGAGGCGGGGAACAGGGTGGGGTCGGCGTGCCCGCTGGCGGGAACCGGCTGCCAGTAGGATGGCGCCTCGCCGGGCTGGACGACGACGGCGCGGCCGCGAACGGTATCGGTCGGGCTCATGGCGACCTCCCTCCCTCGGTCGCCCAAGTATACGTCCCGGCGCGATCTGTCATGAGCCCGACGGTCCAGCGTGACAACGGGACAGAAAAACGCTCGGCGCCGGCCGAGGGTCATCGATAAACTCGCGGGAGATCGTGGCCACCTCGGACTGCGAACCTGGCACCGCCGCTGCACCGTCTGGCATGGCCGATTCCCGGCGGGACGTCGTTCACTACCACTTCTCCGGCGTCGCCGGAGCCGGGATGAACCCCCTGGCCCAGCTGATGCGGACCCGCGGCCATCAGGTCCAGGGCTCCGATCGCTCCCTCGACCAGGGCAAGAACGCCGACCTGGCCGCGCGCCTGCGCCGGCTCGGCATCGACCTTCGCCCCCACGACGGGACTGCCATCGCCCCCGGCCTCGACCGCTTCGTCTACTCGACGGCCGTCGAGTCCGACACTCCGGAGATGCGCGCCGCCCGGGCCCTGGGGATCGAGATGGTGCCCCGCCCGGCCCTGCTGGCCGAGATCGTCAACGGCGGACAGCCGGGCGTGGCGATCGCCGGCACCAGCGGCAAGAGCACGATCACCGCGATGCTGGGCTGGCTCCTGCGCGAGAGCGGGCTACCGGCCACGGTGCTGGGGGGCGCCGGCCTCGCGCGTGAGGAGACGGCCAGCTGCTTCACCGCGGGCCCCCCCAACGGGCCGGTTGTGGTCGAGGCTTGCGAGTCCGACGGCACGCTCGTCGGCTACCGGCCGACGATCGGTCTGATCCACAACATCAGCCGCGATCACGCCGAGGTGGAGGCGTTGCGGGAGCAGTTCGGCGTCTTCGCCCGCAGCTGCCGGCGGCTCTTCGTCAACGCGCGCTGCGCGGAGGCGGCGGCGCTCGGCCATCGCGCGCACGCCGCGTCGTACGGCGTGGCGGCCGACGCCGATGCCGTGCTCGAGGTGATGGGCGCCGGCCCGCAGCGGGCCCGGGGCACCCTGAAGCTCGCCGCGGGCGCCGTCATGCTCGACCTGCCGCAGCCCGGCCTGCACAACCTCGAGAACGCCGCCGCCGCCGCGATGATCGCCATCGAGCTGGGCATCGACCCCGACGAGGTGACCGCCCTCCTGGCGCTGTTCCCGGGCGTGTCGCGTCGCTTCGAGGTGGTCGGCGTCACCGCCTCCGGCATCCGCGTCGTCGACGACTACGCCCACAACGGCGAGAAGCTGCGGGCCGCGCTCACCACCGCGCAGGCGGGCGGCCGGGTCGTGGCCATCTTCCAGCCGCACGGCTACGGCCCCGCTCGCTTCCTGCGGGACGAGCTGAAGGCGCTGCTGCCCGGGGTCCTGCGGCCCGGGGACCGGTTCTGCTATGCCGAGATCTTCTACGCCGGCGGCACCGTGGCCCGCGACATCTCGAGCCGCATGCTGGCCGACGACCTGCCGGCCGCCCTGCGCTGCGGCTTCGCCGCCGACCACGACGCGGCCCGGCAGTGGGCGCTCGCCGAGACCCGTCCGGGCGACACTGTCATCGTCATGGGCGCGCGCGATCCCGATCTGTCTCGACTGTCCCGCTCGATCTACGCCGCCCTCGACGCCCCCGTCGCGGCTCGCTCGTAAGCGCCGCCCCCCGACGCGGTCGGCCCGCACCGGACGTCCACGCCGCTTGACTTCGCGCCGAGCGGGCGATTAGCCTGCCTTGCTCGCGGCCGCCGTCTCACGCGGGCAGGAGGATCGGCGCATGGCGTACGTCTCGATCCAGGTCGACAAGCTCACCCCGAACGTCGGCGCCGAGATCCGCGGCGTGGATCTGTCCGAGCCCCTCGACGAGCGGACGTTCAAGGACATCCACGACGCCCTGATCGACAACGGCGTCATCTTCTTCCGGGACCAGCGCCTGACGCCGGACCGCCAGAAGGCATTCGGCCGGCTGTTCGGCGAGCTGCACCTTCACCCGGCGGCCCCGGCGCTGCTCGACGGCCACCCCGAGATCCTCGTCATCCACGCCGACGAGACCTCCAGGCACGTGGCCGGCGAGGTGTGGCACTCCGACGTGTCCTGCGACGTCGAGCCGCCGATGGGCAGCATCCTGTACATGCACGAGCTTCCCGCGGTGGGCGGCGACACGCTGTTCGCCAGCATGTACGCGGCTTATGAGGCGCTCTCCGCGCCGATGAAGCGGTTGCTCGAGCCGCTGACCGCGATGCACGAAGGCGAGCACGTCTACCGCGGCCGCTACGGAATCGACGACAAGGGCAAGACGTTTCCCCGCGCCGAGCACCCCGTGATCCGCACGCACCCGGTGTCCGGGCGCCGCGCCCTCTTCGTCAACAGCGGCTTCACCACGCGCATCGTCCAGCTCGGGCGTTCGGAGAGCGACGCGCTCCTGCAGTTCCTCTTCCGTCACGTGGAGACGCCGGAGTTCCAGTGCCGCTTCCGCTGGCAGGTGCACTCGGTCGCCTTCTGGGACAACCGCTGCGTGCAGCATCACGCGATGTGGGACTACTACCCGCAGCGACGCCACGGCCACCGGGTGACCATCCGCGGCGACCGGCCCGTCTTCCGAGCCTGACCGTGACGGCGGCCTGCCGAAGCAGGCCGGCACGAGCGGCGCCGGGCCCGGCTCCAGCGGGACGCTACAGCGACTGCAGGAAGTTCCCGAGCACGCGGTTGAAGATCTCCGGCTGATCGAGGTTCGAGGAGTGTCCGGCCTCGGGAATGACCTCGAGCCGGGCGCCGGGAATCTTCTTGGCCATGTACTCGCAGGGAGCCAGGAACGGCTGGTCACGGTCACCGACGACGACGAGCGTCGGCACCCGGATGGACGGCAGACTGTCGATCACCACCGCGTCCTGCTGGGCCAGCATCCCGCGCGCGGCGTGCGCCAGTCCCCGGGCGGACCGATGCAGGCCCATCGCCTCGCGCATCTCACGGCTCCGCCCGGCCAGCGCGTCGAGGCCCCGGGCTTCGAGGTCGGCGGCCCGCTCGTGGGCCCGCGCGTTCCAGGCGGCGCGGGCCTCGGCGTTGCGATACCCGGGCCCGGAGTCGCAGATCACCAGCGCGCGCACCCGCTCCGGGTGCGCGCGGTAGAACGCGAGCGACACGTAGCCGCCCAGCGAGAGCCCTCCCACGACCGCGCGCTCGACCCCACAGTGCTCGAGCAGCGCGCGCATGTCGGCGACGACGAGCGCGGTGGAGTACTGGGCCGGGTCGTCGGGGCTCTCCGTCTGGCCGTGCCCGCGCATGTCCCAGCTGATGATGCGGTAGCCGTCGCCGAGCGCGGCGCGCTGCCCGTCCCACATGCGGCCCGTCGCCGAGTAGCCGTGGCCCAGCAGCACGGGCGAGCCCTGGCCGCCGTCCTGGTACTCGATCTCGATCCCGTTGAGCTTCACTCTCATTCGATCACCCTGTCCGCCCTGAGGATCAGCGATCGCGGAATCGCCAGCCCCAGCGCCTTGCCGGTCCTGAGATTGAGGACGAGCTCGAAGGCGCTGGGCTGCTCGATCGGCAGCTCGCCGGGCCTGGCGCCCTTGAGGAGACGATCGACGTAGATCGGGACGCGCTCGCCCCACAGTCCCACGATGCTGGGACCGTAGGCGAGCAGCCCGCCGACCTCCGTCACCTCGCGGAAGGGCGAGGCCAGCGGCAGCCGGTGCCGGATCGCGAGATCGGCGATGCGCCGCCGCTCGGCGAAGAACGCGGAGCTCGACAGGACGAGCACGGCCTGGACGCCGCCCCGCTTCAGCGCGGCGAAGGCCGGCTCGTAGTCGGCGACCTCGCGGACGTTCTCGACGCGCGCCTCCAGCCCCTGCGAGCGCGCGGCCTGCTCGGCCACCGAGACCTGGCCGGGTCCGCCGGCGCCCCGGGGCGCCAGGATGCCGACCCGCCTGAGCCCGGGCACCGCGCTCTTGAGGATCTCCAGCCGCTTCTCCGTCAGCTCCGGCACGTAGAGCGTGATGCCCGTGATGTTGCCGCCCGGCCGGGCCAGGCTGGCGGCCCAGCCCTGCTCGACCGGGTCGTCCACCGCGAACGCCATCACGATCGGGATCGAGCGCGTCGCGGCCGCCGTCGCCTGGATCGCCTGGCTGCTGCTCACGATGACGTCGACCTCGAGCGCCACCAGCTCGGCCACCAGCCGCGGGATCCTCGCGAGGTCGCCGAGCGCGTAGCGATACTCGAGGATCACGTTCCGGCCGGGGATCCACCCGCGCTCGGGCAGCGCCTTCTCGAAGGCGGCCGGCCCCGGCCCGCGGCCGCCCGGGAACACGATGCCGAGACGCGGGGTCTTCTCGGCCGCCGGCGCGGCCGTCCCGACGAGCATGGCGGCGAGCGCGGCGACCACGAGGGCCGGGGCGGCGTAGGGTGACATCCCGGGCCATTGTAAGTCCGGAGACGCCGGGAGCCAGACGCTCCGTCGAACCCGCGCGTCGAGGCGACGGCCTGTCGCTTGACACTGCGGGGCCCGGCCACTAGCCTCCGGACAGCGGCGACGTCCGTCAGGTCTGGAGGACAGCATGGAATATCGGATCGTGTCGGCCGACGACCACATCGACATGCCGTGGCTGCCCCGCGACCTGTGGCAGACGCGCGTGCCGGCGGCGTGGCGCGAGCGCGCGCCCCGGGTCGTCGACACCCCGGAGGGCCCGTACTGGTTCTGCGGCGACGACCGGTGGGACGCCTGGGGCGGCCGCAAGGGCGCGGCCGGCGCGATGGGCGGCCGCCGGATGGCCCTCGAGCGTGGCGGCGTGCTCGAGCCCGGCGTCCTGAGGCCCACGACGACCGCGCTGCGCCTGGCCGACATGGACCGCGACGGCGTCGACGCCACCGTGATGTACGGGCCGATCGTCCCCCTGCTCATCGAGGACCCCGAGCTGCGGCGCGTCTGCTACCGGGCCTACAACGACTGGCTGGCCGAGTTCTGCGCGACGGCGCCCGAGCGCCTGATCGGCGCCGGGCTCATCCCCATCGACGACCCGGCGACGGCGGCCGACGAGGTCCGTTACCTCAAGCGCCTGCGCCTGCGCACCGGCATGTTCCTGGCCGCGAGCGTGAAGGAGCCGCTGTGGGACGATGCGTGGGAGCCGCTGTGGCAGGCCGCCGCCGAGACCGGCATCGTCATCGGCTTCCACCTGGGAGGCGGCCTCCGCACCGTCGTCTGGAAGGGGCCCAAGGCCGGGCACCCCGGCAACATGGGCGTGCGGGTGGCGACGTCCACGCTGCAGATGGACGAGCCGCTGGCGGCCGTCATCTTCTCGGGCGCGCTGGAGCGGCACCCCGGCCTCCGGATCGTGCTGGCCGAGACCGGCATCGGCTGGCTGCCGTACATGCTGGAGCGTCTGGACGACACCTACGACAAGTTCCTCGACGCCGCCGAGTTCTGGAAGCGCCAGGGTGGGCTGGCTCTCACGATGGAGCCCAGCCGCTACTTCAGGCGCCAGGTGTGGGCGACCTTCCAGACCGATCACGCCGGCCTGAGGCTGCTCGACGCCCTCGGCGACGATCGCGTGATGTGGGCCTCCGACTATCCGCACGCCGACAGCACCTGGCCGGAATCGCAGAAGGCCATCGAGGATAACTTCAAGGACGTCCCGGCCGCCTCGCGCCGGCGCATCCTCTGCGACAACGCCCGCGCGCTCTACGGTCTCTCATGACCCCCGTGGCCCCCGGCGCCACCGCCATGCCACGCCGCCCGCGCGGACATGCCGCGGCCGCGCCTGCATGGTTCGCCTGTCGCCGAAACTCGCTCCGGGCCCGGCTCGCTCGAGCCCCCCATCCCCCACAGGGGGCTCGGTCGGTAGCCAGTAGAGGCGAGAGTGGCTCGCTCGCCGGGCCCTACGCTCGAACAGCGACGACGGCTCACCATGAAGGCGCGGCCGCGGCATGTCCGCGCGGGCGGCGTGGCATGGCGGTGGCGCCGGAGGTCACGGGGGTCATGGGGCGGTGGCGGGTGCGGCGAGAGTCGAGGGGGGTGGAGCGGTGAGGCGAGCCGATGGACTTTGAGTACGCGCCCGAGCAGGAGGCGTTTCGCCGGGAGTTTCGGGGATGGCTCGCGGCTAACCTCCCGCCCGATCTGCGCGTCGACGATCCGGCCGACGATCGCGTGGCGTCCACGCGCGAGATGTTCGAGCGTCGCGTCGCGTGGCAGAAGACCATGCACGCGGCGGGCTGGGTCGGGATCGCGTGGCCCACGGAGTACGGCGGCCGCGGCGCCTCGATCGTCGAGCGCGTGATCTGGGACGAGGAGTACGCGCGGGCGCGGGCGCCCATCCTGCCGGGCATGGGGCTCAACCTCGTGGGGCCGACCATCATCCACTGGGGCACCGACGCGCAGAAGCGCCAGTACCTGCCGAGGATCCTCGGCGCCGACGAGATCTGGGCCCAGGGGTTCTCCGAGCCCGGCGCCGGCTCCGATCTAGCGAGCCTGCGCACCCGGGCCGAGGACCGCGGCGATCACTACCTGGTCAACGGCCAGAAGGTGTGGACGTCGGGGGCGCAGTACGCGGACTCGATCATCCTCCTCGTGCGCACCGATCCAGCCGCGCCCAAGCACAACGGGATCTCGTGCCTGCTGGTCGATCTGCGGTCGCCCGGCGTGAGCGTGCGGCCGCTGGTGCTGGCCACCGGCCATCACCACTTCAACGAGGTGTTCTTCACCGATGTCGCGGTGTCGAAGACGCAGCTGCTGGGCCCGGTCAACCAGGGCTGGAAGGTCTCGACGACCACGCTCATGTACGAACGACACGCCTCTGGCGCCCGCAATCCCATCGGCCAGGTGCGCGACCTGATCGCGGCAGCCCGGAGGCTGCCGGTCGACGGCGGCACCGCCTGGGACGACCCGCGCATCCGCCAGCGCCTCACGCAGCTCTTCATCGACTGCGAGGCGATGAAGTACACGCGCTTCCGCGCCCTCACACGTCAGATCCGCGGCGAGGCGCCCGGCCCCGAGGGTTCGATCCTCAAGCTCTCGGGCTCCGAGCTGGGCGTGCGGATCGCGGACGCGGCCGGCGAGCTGCTCGGCATGCACGCGCTCGTCAACCAGGGCAGCGAGCTGGTGCCCGACGCCCCGCGATGGTTCAACCGCCTGGTGGCCGCCCGCCAGTACACGATCTCGGCGGGAACGAGTGAGATCCAGCGCAACATCCTGGGCGAGCGCGTGCTCGGCCTGCCGAAGGGTTAGAGGGAGAGATCATGACGCCAGGGTCCTGGAATCGCCGCCAGCTGCTGAAGGCCGCGTCCGCCGTCGCCGTCACCGGCCTGGTCGCCGGGCGGGTGCGTGCCGCCGCCGCCCAGACGGTCAAGTGGTCGTCGGGCACTGAGGCGCCGAAGCTCAAGGCGCCGGCGAACTCCACCGACTGCCACCACCACGTCTACAACGCGAAGTATCCGGTCGATCCCACCGCCACGCTGCGCCCGGCCGACGCGCTGGTGGAGGACTACCGCGCGCTGCAGAAGCGCATCGGCACGACGCGCAACGTGCTGGTGCAGCCCTCGACCTACGGCACCGACAATCGCGCGCACCTGGAAGCGCTGGCGGCGTTCGGACCGACGGCCCGCATGGTCGCGGTCGTCAACGACAAGGTCTCGACCGAGGAGCTGAAGCGCCTGCACGGCCTGGGCGTTCGCGGCATCCGCTTCAACCTGGCCCAGGCCGGCGCCACGACGCCGGAGATGATGGAGCCGCTGTCCAAGCGGATCAACGACCTCGGCTGGCACATCCAGATCAACGCGCCGGCCGCCAAGATCATGGAGGTCATGTCGATCCTCGAGCAGGTGCCGTCGCCGATCGTCTTCGACCATCTCGCCCACATTCCCCAGCCCGACGGCGTCAACCACCCTCTCTACGCGAAGGTCCGGGCGCTGATCGACAAGGGACGGACGTGGGTCAAGCTGTCCGGCGCCTACGCCGACACCAAGGTGGGACCGCCGACGTACTCCGATTCGAGCGCGGTGGCGCGCGCCTACGCCAAGGCGGCGCCGGAGCGCTGCGTCTGGGGCAGCGACTGGCCGCACCCGACCGAGCACACCAAACAGCTCCCCGACGACGCCGTGCTGTTTGACCTCCTCACCGACTGGGTCCCCGACGAGAAAGTCCGCCACCGCGTCCTCGTGGACAACCCGGCGATCCTCTACGACTTCCCGAAGGGTTAGCGCTTGCTGATCGTCCCGGACTTTCGGTAACACGGGGACGCGGACGCCGTGGCCGCGGAGACGCCGGCATGACTCGCCTGTCGCCGTAACTCGCTCCGGGCCCGGCTCGCTCGGGCCCCCCATCCCCCAAGGGGGGCTGGGTCGGTGGCCAGTAGCGGCGAGGGCGGCTCGCTCACCGGACCCTGCGCTCGAACGGCGACCACGGCTCGCCATGATGGCGTCTCCGCGGCCACGGCGTCCGCGTCCCCGTGTCACCGAAGTCCGCACCGATCAGTAGCTGAGCCCGAAGAGTTCGGCGACGTTGTCGTGCAGGACGAGGCGGCGCTCGGCCTCGGTGAGGTGGGCGGCGTGCTGGGCCAGGAGCGCTTGCGAGTTGGGCCAGGTGCTGTCGCTGTGGGGGAAGTCGTTGGCCCACAGCAGGCGTCGGATGTTGCACAGGTCCTTCACCTGGAAGGCCGACCAGTCGTCCTGGAACGTCATGTAGACGTTCTCGCGGAAGTACTCGCTCGGCTTCCGCGTCAGCGTGCCCGACGGCAGCCAGTAGCGGTGCCGGTCGTAAGCGTGGTCCATGCGGTACAAGAAGTGGGGCGCCCAGCCGGCGTCGGCCTCGACGCAGACCACCTTGAGCCGGGGATGACGCTCGAACACGCCGCCCAGCACGAAGGTGCCGATGATGTCCTGGCAGCCGCGGATGATGCGCATGAACGCGTTGAGCTTCGGTCCCCGCGTCGGGGCCTGGTCCTCGCTGCTGGTGAGGATGTGGAAGCTGAGCGGGAAGCCGAGGTCGATCGCCGCCTGGTAGAACGGGTCGTACATCGAGTGGTCGTAGTCGGCGACGGCCGGGTTGCCGGGCATCATCACGCCGCGCAGGCCGAGCCGCTTGATCTGCTGCAGATCACCGATGCCGGCCTCGACCGAGCGCATCGCCGTCTGGCCGACGCCGAGCAGGCGCTGCGGGTGGGCGGCGCAGTACTCGGCGATCCACAGGTTGTAGGCGTCGAAGCAGGCCTGCTTGTACTCGAAGTCGGGATGGTTGCAGAGCATCATGCCGACCGTCGGATAGAGGACCTCCGCACTCACCCCGTCGCGGTCCTGGTCGGCCAGGCGCGCGTCCGGATCCCAGCCACCGCGGTGCAGGTCCTCGAAGCGGACGTTGAACATCGTCAGCTCCTCGGCTCGCTTGCCGGCGGCGGCGACCAGCCCCATCGGGATGGGACGCGCCAGCCCCTCGATCACGAACAGGTCGCCGCGGGCGGCGTCGTGCACGACGCGCGGCGCCCGGTCGCGGAACCGGCGATCGATCCGGTCGAGGTAGGTGCCGGGCGGTTCGGTGACGTGGGAATCGGCGGAGATGATCGGGGTCATGGTCGCCTCAGCAGTGCTTGCAGGGGGGCACGTCTCTCGAGTAGACGGGCTGCTTGAGAAACTCCTCGGGGTTGTATTTCCAGAACTGGCTCACGTGCGGATACGTGAAGATGACCGTGTTCTGCAGCTTGCCGGCGACCCGCTCCACCTTGCGGATGTAGATGTTCTGGGTCGGATTGCCGTAGGCGTCCATCTCGACCGGCCCGCGGGGCGCGTCGCCCACCTTGACGGCCCGCAGCGCCGTCATCAGCGCCGCCCGATCCTCCACCTTGCCCCCGATGGCCTTGACCGCCTCGCCGAGGATGCGGGCGCCCGTGTAGCAGTTCTCGCCGTAGAAGCCGGGCACCCGCTGGTAGACCTTCTCGTAGGCCGCGCGGAACTTCTGGTTGGCCGGCGTGTCCAGCGCCGCCGAGTAGTGATGGGCGCTGATCACCCCGATCGACTCCTCGCCGAGCTGCGGCAGCACGTGCTCGTCGGTGTAGGTCCCGTTGGTGATGAGCGGGACCTTGCCCTTGAGCCCGCTCTCCGCGTACTGCTTGGCGAACAGCAGCGTCCACCGGCCCAGCCCGTTGACGAACACCGCGTCGGCGTCCTTCTTGATCTGGGCCAGGTAGGGCCCGTAGTCCTGGACGTTCAGCGGCACCCAGAGCTTCTGGATGATCTGGCCGCCGCTGTCCTCGAACGACCGATGGAAGCCCCCGACGGTTTCCCAGCCGAACGCGTAGTCGAGACCGACCATGGCGATCTTCTTGTAGCCGAGCGTCCGGGCCGCGTACTCGCCGAACGGATGCATGTTGCCGCCGGCAGAGAAGCCCGTGCGCACGAGCCACTTCGGCCGCTTGCGCTGCGTGAGGTCATCGGCGGAGTTGATCGGATACAGCGTCGGGATGCCCTGCTGCTCGACGTACGGCACCAGCGCGTAGGCCACGTTGGAGAGGATCACGCCCATCAGCAGGTGCACCTTGTCGCTCTCGACGAGCTTGCGCGCCTTGGTGAGGGTGGTGGCCGGGTTGCCCTCGTTGTCCTCCAGCACCACCTCGACCTTGCGCCCGGCCATCTGCCAGCCGCTCTCCTGCCAGAACAGCTCGCAGCCTGAGTACATGTCCTTGCCGGCCGCCGCGATGGCGCCCGACAGCGGCGAGAGGAAACCGATCTTGATCGGCGCCTGGGCGCTCGCCTCACCGAGCGCGGCCAGGGACATGACCGCCCCCAGCAGCATCAGCCGTCCCCTCGAACGCATGCGCGATCCCTTCCGGCGAGCCGTCGCCTGGCGGTGATCCTACAGCAAACGGTCGTGGGCGCGGCCGCCATGTGCGAGTCGCGCGCCCGACCGGGCCGAAGCCATGGCGATCCTTCCCGGCTTCCGATACACTCGGCGGCGCCCGACAAGGAGAGGCGCCCATGGAGATCGATCGCCCGCTGCCGAACCCGATGACGCCCGAGGCCAAGCCCTACTGGGACGGCCTGCGCGAGCAGAAGCTGATGCTGCCCAAGTGCGCGGCGTGCCACCACGTGTTCTGGTATCCCCGGGTGGCGTGCCCGAAGTGCTCGGCCCGCGACATCGGCTGGGTTCAGGCCTCCGGGCGCGGAACGCTGCACTCGTTCGAGATCGGCTACCAGTCGTTCAACAAGGCGTTCAAGGTGCCGGCTCCCTACGTGCTGGCCATGGTGGAGCTGGCCGAGGGGCCGAGGATGCTGTCGAACCTGGTCAACGTGGAGCCCGATCCCAAGAAGATCCGCTGCGACATGCCGGTGGAGGTCGTCTTCACGAAGCTGACCGACGAGGTCACGCTGCCGCTGTTCCAGCCGGCGGGGCGGTAAGCGCCATGGCCAACCTGCGCGACCTCTCCAACGTGGCCTGCATCGTCGGCGTGGACGAGTCCGACGAGATGGGCACGCTGCCGCACAAGAGCCAGCTCAGCCTGCACGTCGAGGCCGTCACCAACGCCGTGCGCGACGCCGGGCTCAAGGTCTCGGACGTCGACGGCATCTTCACGGCTGGCCAGCACTCCCCCGCCACCATCGGCGAGGCGCTCGGCGTCACTCCGCGCTACGTCGACGGCACCACCGTCGGCGGCTGCTCGTTCATCATCATGGTCGGCCACGCGGTGGCCGCGCTGCACCATGGCCTGTGCGACGTGGCCGTCATCTCTCACGGCGAGTCGGGTCGCTCGCAGGTCGGCGTCAGCCCTCGGCGCGACACCGCCATTCCCGGCCAGTACGAGGCGCCCTACGGCTTCGGCCCGGCGCCCACCATGTTCGGCCTCATCACCACGCGGCACATGCACCGGTACGGCACCACGCTGGAGCAGTGGGCGCAGGTGGCCGTCTCCACCCGCCAGTGGGCGAGCCTCAACCCCAAGGCGCTGCGGCGCGAGCCGATCACCGTGGCCGACGTGCTGAAGGCCCGACCGGTCGTCTGGCCGTTCACCGTGCTCAACATCTGCCTCGTCACCGACGCCGGCGGCGCCGTGGTGCTGACCCGGGCCGACCGCGCGAAGGATTGCGCGAAGAAGCCCGTGTACGTGCGCGGCCTCGGCGAGGGCACCGAGCACGTGAGCCTCACGCAGATGAAGGACCTGACGTTCAGCGAGGCCACCCGCATCTCCGGCGACAAGGCCTTCCGCATGGCCGGCGTCGGGCCGGGCGACTTCCAGCACATCATGCTGTACGACGCCTTCACGTCGGGCCCGCCGATCATGCTGGAGTCGCTCGGGGTCGCCAAGCGCGGCGAGGGCGTACGCTTCTTCGAGGAGGGCCGCTCCACGCCGGGCGGCTCGCTGCCCATCAACACCAACGGCGGCGGCCTGTCCTACACCCACACCGGCATGTACGGGATCTTCCCCATCATCGAGGCCGCCCGCCAGCTCCGCGGCGAGTGCGGCGCCCGCCAGGTGCCGAATCTGCGGACGTCACTGGTGAACGGGATGGGTGGCATGCTGTCGGCGGCTGGCACGCTGGTGCTGTCGAACGACGGAGCGCGGTAGAGCCGACGATCAGGCGAAGACCTCGGCGACGTCGATACGGACGTCGTCGAGGGTCGCCGGGCTGATGACGTCGTCACGGCCCGCGCGCCGGCGGTCGCGATAGCCGTCGCCCTCGGGCGATCTGATGCACGCCGACGCCGGCCTCACGATCACGGCCGGCGGGTGGCTCGCCTTCGCCAACTACGCGGGCACGCTCGGCGGAGCCCTGGCGGCGACGGTCGTGCGAGGGATGGGCGACGCGTTGCGGGCGCCCACGCCACGCGGATGATCGCCGCCATGGCGTCGGCGTTCGCGGTCGGCCAGATCGCCGGGCCGCTGGTCCTCCGCTCCACGAGGGGCAGCGACGGCGAGTTCTCACGCCCGCTGATCGTCGGCGGCCTGGTCCTCGGTGCCAGCGCATGGGCGCTGGCGCGTCCGGCCGCGAGTGACTCGGGCGGAATTCGGTGACGCCGGGCCGGGGATGTCTGAGGTTGCGGGCCCCATCATGGCGAGCCGACGTCGCCGTTCGAGCGCAGGGCCCGGCGAGCGAGCCGCGCTAGCCTCTACTGGCCGCCAGCCGAGCCCCCCTTGGGGAATGGGGGGCCCGAGCGAGCCGGGCCCCGGAGCGAGTTACGGCGACAGGCGAGCCATGCTGGGGCGCGCGACTTCGACATCCCTGGCCCGGCGTCACCGAGTTCCGCGCGAGTCATTAAAGCGGCTGACTCACAGCAGCGACGGCGATGGCGTCGGCGGCCTCGGTGGTGCTGGCCTTGCCGCCGAGGTCGCGCGTGACCGTCTTGCCCTCCTTCACCACCTTCTCGATCGCATTGACCACTGCCCTTGCGGCATCCGGATGGCCGAGGTGCTCCAGCATCATCGCGCCGGTCCAGATCTGCGCGACCGGGTTCGCGACGTTCTTGCCGGCGATGTCGGGCGCCGAGCCGTGCACCGGCTCGAACATCGACGGGTACTCCTTCTCGGGGTTGATGTTGCCGCCCGGCGCGATGCCGATCGAGCCCGCGATGGCCGGACCGAGGTCCGACAGGATGTCGCCGAACAGGTTGGAGCCAACCACCACGTCGAACCAGTCCGGGTGCTGCACGAAGTGAGCGGTCAGGATGTCGATGTGGTACTGCGCGGTCTTGACGGCCGGGTACAGCGCGCTCATGGCGGCGAAGCGCTCGTCCCAGTACGGCATGCTGTGGATGATCCCGTTCGACTTGGTGGCCGAGGTGACGTGCCGGCGGCGCTTCAGCGCCTGCTCGAACGCGAAGCGCATCACCCGGTCGCAGCCCTTGCGGGTGAAGATGGCCTGCTGGACCGCCATCTCCTCCGGCGATCCCTTGTAGAGCCGTCCGCCGATCTCCGAGTACTCGCCCTCGTTGTTCTCGCGGACGATCAGCATGTCGATGTCGCGCGGCCCCCGCCCGGCCAGCGGCGAGCGCACGCCCTCGAGCAGCCGCACAGGACGCAGGTTGATGTACTGGTGGAAGCCCCGGCGGATGGGGATGAGCAGTCCCCACAGCGAGACGTGGTCGGGCACGCCGGGGAAGCCGACGGCGCCGAGGAAAATGGCCTCGAACCGCCGCAGCTGTTCGAGCCCGTCTTCCGGCATCATCCGGCCGGTCTTCGTGTAGGTCTCGCACGACCAGTCGAACCGCGTCCACTGCAGCTCGAACCCGAACCGCTTGCCGGCGACGTCGAGCACGCGGGCGGCGGCCGGCACCACCTCCTTGCCGATGCCGTCCCCGGGAATCATCGCGATCGCGTGGGGCATGAGCTCCTCCTTGCCGGAAGGATACGTCAATCAGCCCTTGCCGAGGCCGGCGCTCCGTGCTGAGCTATCCGCCGGCATGAAGCCGCTGGGGCTGGTGACGCTCGCCCTCCTGCTGGTGGTGGCGCCCGCCGCCGGACAGGCGCCGACGCCGGGCGGCTGGCTGAACCTGCGACTGCGCGAGGATCTCCCGCAAGGGTTCTCGATCCACGAGAGCCCGACGATCTCCACCATGTGGCCGGCCATGCCCTGCCTCAGCAATCTCGTGCTGTTCGATCCGCTCAAGCCCGTCCACACCGCCGAGACCGTCATCGGTGAGCTGGCCGAGCGGTGGTCCTGGCAGGACAACTACCGGAACCTCGTCTTCTTCCTGCGCCCGAACGTGAGGTGGCACGACGGCCGCCCGTTCACCGCCCGCGACGTCACCGTCACCTTCGACATGCTCCGCGAGCCTCCCGAGACGTCGAAGCTCCGCCTGAACCCCCGCCGCGACTGGTATGCGAACGTGCAGACGGTGGAGGCGATCGATCCGCAGACGGTGGTGTTCCGGCTCAAGCGCCCACAACCCTCGCTCCTGCTGATCCTGGCTTCGGGTTTCACGCCCATCTACGCCGCCCACCTGCCACCCGCGACCTATCGCACCGGGTGCGTGGGCACCGGTCCCTTCAAGCTCAAGGAGTGGCGCCGCGGCGAGTTCGTCGAGTACGTGAAGAACCCCGATTACTTCGTGAAGGGCCGGCCGTACCTGGAAGGTCTGCGCTACCAGGTCATCCGGGAGCGCGGCACGGCGGCGGCGGCGCTGCAGACCCGGCGCGTGGACGTCGCGTTCCCCGGCGACACAACGAAGCCCCAGGCCGACCAGCTCAAGGCCGCGGTGCCGAGCCTGAGCATCACCCAGGTCGGCACCGCCGTCGTCGACCTCCTGCTCCTCAACACCACCCGCCCGCCCTTCGACAACTGGAAGGTCCGCATGGCCGTGAACCGCGCGATCGACCGCCGCGCGCTGATCGACGCGGTGTACCAGGGTGGAGCCGCGCGGGGCGCCGCCATGGCCCCCAGGCCCCACGGTGTGTGGGGGCTGATCGAGGGTGACCTGCGCACCCTGCCGGGGCTCGGCACCCCGGCCGACGAGAAGACCCGGGCCCGGGCGCTCCTGGCCGAGGCGGGGTTCGGCGCGGCGAATCCGCTGAAGCTGGAGCTGCAGACGCGCGGGCTGCCCGCGTTCCTCGACCTGGCGTCGTTCCTCGCCACCGAGCTCAAGCGCGTGGGCATCGAGGCGACCGTGCGGCAGGTCGAGACCTCGCAGTGGGAGCCACAGAAGATGCGCCGCGACTTCATCCTCGGTGCCGACCGCACCGCCATGGAGCCCGACGACCCCGACGCCACGTTCTACGAGCACTACTCGTGCGGCTCACCGCGCAACTACTCGGGGTATTGCGACCCCGAGCTGACGCGACTCATCGAGCAGCAATCGCAGGAGCTGGACCGTCCCCGGCGCGCTGCTCTCGTGCGCACGCTCCAGCTCAAGCTGGCCGAGGCCGCCGTGAGCCCCATCCTGTGCTGGCGGCTGGACTACTTCGCGGCGTGGCCGCACGTGAAGAACCTCGTGCCGCACCACTCGCTCTACGGCTGGGGCCGGCTGCAGGACGTCTGGCTGGACCCCTCGGTCACGCCGAGCCGGTGAGGATCGCGATCACCTGGGGCAGCGCCGCCGCGGCCCGCGCCTGCAGCTCGGCCGGCGTCAGGCTCCCGATGGGGTGCGCCACCACCGCGAACGGATAGTCCGGGCTGCCGCAGATGGCCGCCTGCGCCTTCGCGCTGGCGACGAACTGGTCGGTGCAGATCACGGCGGCCGGTACGCCCCGCCGGTCCAGCTCGATCCCGTCGTGCAAACTGCACGTGGAGCAGGACCCTCAATCACCGATCGCGGTCACCACGGCGTCGCACTCTCGCGCCAGCCGGTCGAGCACGGCAGGATCGGCGGTGCGGCTGGCGCTCGGCTTGTGCACCACGACGACGTCGCGCAGGCCGTAGCGCGACGCCAGCCGCTGGCGCACCAGCTCGAGCAGGTGGTCGCCGTTGACCTTGCCGTTGTGCAGCAGCCCCAGCACCTTGCCGTCGAGGTCGCCGACGCGCTTGGCGACGGCCGTGTCCTCCGCTGCGTCGGCGCTCACGGTCGGATCGAGGATTTTCAGCGTCATCGTGGATGGCTCCCCCGGTGTGAGTCTGGAATCTCGCGCGTGACGGCCAGCGAGTTGCGATCGCGGCTCCACGACGGGATGAACGCCGAGTGGCCGCCGGCGCCGCCGCCGGCCACGACGACGTGGATGTCCTCGGGTCCGTGCCCGCGGTGCACCCACGTCGTCTCGTCGCCGGCCTCGACGGCGCCGGCCAGCTTGCCGCCGCGCTTGAGGTCGGCCCGCGTGCGCCGGGCGCGCGCGTGGAGCGACTCCCGCAGCCGGGGCTTCGTCCAGCCGTCGCGGACCAGGATCGCGACGTGCTCGGGGGCCAGGACCAGGAACGACTCGCCCGGGCTGAAGCTGCCGAGACACGCCATCGTGTCGGCGAGCGCCACGATGATCTCCTCCGCCGTCTCGCCGTAGTGGCTCAGCACGTTGTGCGGCCCCTCGGCGGCGAAAACGGTGACCGCGCTACTCCCCGGCCGGCAGCCGCGCGTCACGTGCAATGGCTCCCACGGATTCGCCTCCTCGAGCTCGGCGATGCAGTACGTGTATTTCCCGGGGTGACCCTGCGTCGAGCGGTCGAGCAGGCCGGGCATGGCCCCCAGGCAGTTGAGCGTGACCAGCCGGATCGCCCGGCCGATGGTCGCATTGGCGCGCCAGCCCGGGCCGAACACGTTGCCGCCGGCGTTGAAGCCCAGCCGCCGGCGGATCGGGCCGTTGACGACGACCAGCGTGGCCGAGCCGCCGGTGCTGGTGATCGCCCCGTGCAGCGTGAATGTCGGATCGGCCATCGCCTCGAGCGCCGCCAGCAGCACGGGCATGTACTCCGGGAGGCAGCCTGCCAGCACCGCGTTGATCGCGATCTTCTCGGCCGTGATCGTGCGGCGTCGCGTGGTCTCGGTGAGGACGACGTCGGTGGCCGCGCGCCCGGCCGCCTCGAGGAACCGCCGCACGGCCTCCGGGGTCGCGGGCACCACCGGCAGGCCGTCGGTCCAGCCGCGCTCGCAATACGTCTCGATGGCCTCCACCCACCCGGCGACCTCGACCTCCGCAGCGGCCAGTGTCATGAGGACCCCCGCCGGAAGCATACTGCGACGCACGGGCGCTCGCTCGGGGTGGTATGGAGTCTTGTGGATGCTCTCTCCCGGACCTATGATTCCCCGGTGTGAGCCGGTCTGCCGTCGCCGGATCTGCCACCTCCCTGGTCAACCCCCAGGAGCCAGCCGACTTCATGCTGCCGCTCGGCGCTTCGACCCTCAGGAGATCGGAGCGCTGCGCCACCCCGGATGTTATCCACCAGCGTCTTGCCGTATATCCCGACGACCGCATCGCACCACATGCCGCAACCCCGCGAACATCCAGGGCCCTTCCAGCCGGGTCCTGGACGGTGAGCCTGGATATACAGACCTGTGCGAACTCATCACCGAGTTCAAGATAGAGAGCGTTGGGCAGCAGGGCATCGCCGCAGTGCAACTGAACTTGGCTGACGAGCTCGTCGTTGCTTGAGGGAGGGCGGGCCTTGCGACGTCGATTGGCATACCCTACCAGCGCCTTGATGCTCGGCCTCATCCTGACAGCCCCGTGCGCGGCGTCAGCGAGCGAGAGGCTCGTCGTTGACGGGTCGACTGGGGTTATGCCGCTGGTGGCGGCGCTCGCCAAGGCATACCAAGAGCGCCATCCAGCCGCCGTGGTGGAGATCGGGAAAGGCCTCGGAACGAAGGCGCGGCTTCAGGCCCTGGAAGAAGGAAGGATCGACATCGCTCTGGCCAGCCACGGCCTGGTTGTCGAAGAACTGAGCCGGCGAGGCATCGTGGTACATGAGATCGCCAAGGTGGCCGTCGTCTTCGGCGTGAACGCGAGCGTACCCGTGGCGAACCTCACCGACGCCCAGATATGTGAGGCGTACGGAGGCAGAGTCACCAGCTGGAAGGCGTTCGGCGGACCCGATCTTCCTATCGCCGCTCGCACCCGGCCCGACTCGGAGGTTGACACCGAAGTCGTCAGAGACAAGATCGCGTGCTTGAGGGACCTGAAGATGGCCGAGGGCGTGAGAGTGATGGCCAGGTCGGGGGACATGGCGAAGGAGCTCGCTGGCACTGTCGGCGCGGTCGGGATGACGACAGCCACTGTCGTGGAACAGAGTCGAGGACAGATCAAGGCCGTATCGCTCAATGGAATCAGCCCCAGCACGGAGAATGTCGGAAGCAAGACTTACACGTTAACCCGAGACTCGTTTCTGGTTACGAGATTGACGCCACCTCCGACTGTTGCCAAGTTCATCGAGTTCGTTCGAAGCTCCACGGGCGCGGCAGTCATCGTGGCCAATGGGGCGGTGCCGGTCAAGTGAGTCGGGAGGAGACCTGTCTGCCCAACAACACGTTCGACCGGACCGCTGGCTCGCGTTCGCTCGCCGCGGCCGGTCAACGTGCGCGTTATGCGGAAGTGCGGCTGCTCGTCGGAGGAGCAAAATGACACCAGCCGAAGGCAAATACTTCGCCGCCGATTCCGCGTTCGAGATCGAAGAGGAGCGGCTTCAACTCGTTGAGGCTTACGGGGATGCCATTACACTTCGTCACCTCGACGCAATCGGAGTGGTCCCCGGTTCGCGATGCCTCGAGGTAGGCGCGGGCCGCGGCTCCGTTGCGCGGATGCTCGCCGAGCGCGTCGGTCCGAACGGGCGTGTTGTCGCCACCGACATCAACCCGAGGTTTCTGAGTCATTTGAAAGCGGCTAACGTCGAGGTGCGTCAGCACAACATCCTCATCGATCCGCTGGACGGGCCGTATGATCTTGTCCATAGTCGGTATCTGCTCGAGCACCTCTCGGAGCCGGAGAAAGCGCTCCGGCACATGGTCCACGCCTTGCGCCCTGGCGGCGTGCTCCTCGCGGAGGCCAGCGATGCGTTGTGTTTTGGTTCGGCCGATGACGCGTCGCCGAACGCAGGCGCCCTACAGACGCTGACCGCGGCGTTGATCGAAGTTGTGTCGGTCTCCGGTGTGGTGGATCCCTTCTTCGGCCGGAAGCTTCTGCGGTTGCTCAGCGATGCAGGGCTCAGGGACGTCCGCGCCGAAGTCCACCTCGACATCTCCCGAGGTGCGTCCGAGCGAGCGCGCCTCCTCCGCATGACGATCGAAACACTTCGCGGACTCGTTGTCCGCTCGGGCAGGCTGACTGAGCTGGAGCTGGATGCGGGCCTAGCAGTGCTTGACGACCCGCGAGCGAGCATCATGTCCATGGCCACCGTCAGTGCTGTCGGCCATACCTCGGCTGACGAGACGCCGGTCCCAGAAGCGCTCGTCGGCTCGCCCCGCATAACAACACGATGAACCTGACGGCGCTTCGCGCCGCACGTTATCGTGGGCGTTATGCGGACTGACGCAGGGTTCGGCGTGACAGCATGACTGCCTGGCTGCTTCTGGGTGGCGCGTTTCTTCTCGGCGTCGTTGTGGGTCTAATCGCTGGGAGGGTCGTCTGGAGGCAACCGCCCGATTTGACGCAGTCGACCCAGCCGCTGCCGGGTCCGTTGCCCGACGACGAGTATCGTCAGCGCACGGAGCGGAGCCGTGAAGCGTACCGTCAGAGCATGGAGAAGTATGACAAGCTAGTTCCGTGGGCAAGCGGCGGCGCCATAGTCCTCTCCATCACCTTCCTGAACTCCCTTGCCGGGCGGGCACTGACGTCTACCTCCTGGGTCCTTGCTTGCGCTTGAGCCAGCCTCATCCTCTCCTTCCTTTCCTCGATTGGGTCGCAGTACACGAGTAGCAGGATTCACTCGTGGCAGAGCGCACTTCTTCGAACACTTCAGAAGCCTCCCAATCCGGGGGCCAGTGCCGATGATCGGCGCACCTGGGAGGCGGAAGCCCGCCGCTACGAGCGTCGCTTTGAGCGCAACGGCACGTTCACCCAGTACCTCAATGTCGCCGCCGGCGTTCTGCTTACGCTCGGCTTGACCTTGCTTGCCGTCTTCGCGTATCTGAACGCTCCGTTTGGGAAATCGTCCTGGGATTCGGCCAACGGCATTTGAATCGGCCTCATAACTTCGCACTAGAGCGGTCGCGCTTCGCGCGCCGCTCACCGCGGCGTTAGATGGTCAACAGGAGCCCATCCGTGCGGTGAAAATGGCGATACTCGGTGCTAGAACAATACACATCAGCGGCGACATGACGCGTCACGGCCGTGGGGGTCGTCATCCTGCCCGCGGCGGCGGCGAGCTTAGGCCTTCATGAACTCGCGCCGGACATTCCTTGTGACTGTGACCGGCGCCCTCCTCACCGCGCCGCTCGCCGCCGTGGCGCAGCCGACAGGGAAGGTTCACCGGCTGGGGTACCTGGGCAGCACCTCCGCTTCGGGCTACCATGCCCAACTCCTAGAGGCTTTTCGGCGAGGGCTCCGCGAGCTCGGCTATGTGGAGGGCCGGAACCTCACGATCGAGTACCGCTGGGCGGAGGGGAGGTACGACCAGCTTCCGGCGCTCGCGGCGGAACTGATCCGCTTGCCGGTCGACCTCATCGTCACCCACGGGACGCCAGGAAGCCGGGCGGCCAAGCAAGCGACGACGACGATCCCCATCGTGATGGCGATCAGCGGCGATGCCGTGGCCACCGGGCTCGTGGCGACCCTTGCCCGCCCGGGCGGAAACATCACAGGATCGACGTTCTTCTTTCCCGAGCTCATGGCGAAGCGCCTAGAGCTGCTCAAGGAGGCCCTGCCACACGCGATCCGGATGACCGCCTTCGTCAACCCCGACAATCTCGCCGCGAAGCCCGCACTCGGAGCGATGAAGCTGAGAGCCAAGTCGTCGAAGGTCGATCTCGACGTGGTACAGGTCCGGGGGCCAGATGAGTTTGCCAGCGCCTTTTCGGCGATGGCCAAGACGCGGGTCGACGGGATCGTGATGATCGACGACCCGGTGCTGATCGGGAATTCGCGACAGATCGCGGACCTCGCAGCCAAGACCCGAATTCCGGCGATCGGCGACAGGGAGTACACCGACGCGGGTGGCCTGATGGCCTATGCCGTGAACCTCCCAGGTTTCTGGCGACGTGCCGCCGTCTTCGTTGACAAGATCCTCAAGGGTGCGAAACCGGCAGAGCTGCCCGTCGAGCAGGCCACGCGGTTCGACGTCGTGATCAATCTCAAGGCCGCCAAGGCGCTGGGGCTTACGATTCCGCAGTCCTTGCTCCTACGGGCGGCTCAGATTCTTGAGTGAAGCATCATAGCGGAGGGCATGAGCATCGAGGCGCTACGGAGCGCGTTGAACCACTGCCATCTAACATCCGCATTCAGCTGACGGCGCTCCGCGCCGCAGCTGATACGGAGCGTTAGGCAGCAATCACCCAAGGGATGACGTGCCGCACACCCGACGGCTGGTACCGGTAGGAGCCAGCTATGATGCCATACGCAACCAATCAAAGCGTTCGGATCCACTACCGAGTCGAGGGGGAGGGCCCGACCCTGGTTCTTCAGCACGGGTTCACCTGGAACATGGAAGGCTGGTCACGGCATGGGTATGTCGAGGCTTTGAGACCGCACTATCGACTCATTCTCGTGGATGCCCGTGGGCACGGCGCGAGTGACAAACCGCACGACTCAGCTGCGTACGATCTCCCGCTGCGCGTCGGAGACGTTGTCACCGTCCTCGACGCCCTCGATGTTCATACGGCACATTTCTGGGGATACTCGATGGGGGGATGGATCGCGTTTGGCCTCGCGAAGTATGCGCCGGAGCGAGTCCGCGGACTGATTATTGGCGGTGCACATCCGTACGAACGGCGCTTGCCACCCTCCGCTCGTCTCGATGGGTCAGATCCCAAGGCATTTGTCGAAGCCCTCCTTGCGCGACTGGGAGTCGCCTTCGCAACGTTATCGCCTGAGCAGCAAGCAGAGTTCTTCGACAACGACTTTCTGGCGCTGGCGGCGGCTCAGGGGGATCGGCCTCCGATGGAGGACATCCTGCCGACGATGAGGATGCCATGTCTCCTCTACAGCGGCGAGGTGGATGGCGTACTTTCCGACATGCAGAAGTGTGTCCAGCAGCTGCCGCATGCCACGTTCGTGTCGTTCCCGAGCCTGAATCATCCCGAGGCCTTCTATCGGGCCGATGTCGTACTGCCCCCTGTCATGAAGTTTCTCCGCGCGCTGGGGTAGTGGCAGCCTCCGCATCGGTCGGCACAGTCAGGAGGACGAACGATTGGCAAGGACGGCGAGCTCTCGGGTTGCGTTTTGCGTGCCGAACTTCGCAGTGCAGCGGACCGCCGGCTCGCGTTGCTCGCCGGTCGGCCGCTGACCGCGGCGTTATGCGTACTGACATGCGCTTGCGGTCACAGAACCAGAAGCGGAGAAAGCGGCCATGAGCACCGTCCTCAAGGAGATCCAGTCGCTGAGTGTCCCGATCGGCTGCAGCTTCTCGAAGAAATCTGGGACAGCGTCCTCGAGACACCCGAGGCGGTTCCGGTGACTGACGCCCAGCGGAAGGAACTTGAGCGGCGGCGCCGTGCCCACGCGCGAAATCCGTCCGCCGCGAAGTCGTGGGCCCAGATACGTGCCAAGCTTCGACGCCGTAAGTGAAGCGGCTTCGCCTCACGCCCGAGGCGGAGCTTGATCTCGACGAGGCTCACCTCTGGTATTACAGGCAAGCGCCCAATCGTGCCGCCGGCCTTCCTCGCGGCTGTCAACGCGTGCCTCGCAACGATCCAATGCCATCCGCAGGCCTTCATGCTCGTCGATCGGACTATGCGCCGGGCGCTCGTTCGGCGGTTCCCGTACGCCATCTTCTACGAGATCGAGCCGCGTCAGATTGTGGTGTACGGCGTTTTCCATGGAGCCCGGAATCCCAACGCGTGGAGACGCAGAAGGGACGCATAACTTCGCAGTGGGGCGGACGCGCTCCGCGCGCCGCTCACCGCGGCGTTCGGCAGCTTGTCGAGCGCCAGAGCAAATCGGATATCCTTGATGCGTGAGCCCGACTGTTCTGCGTCCGCGGCTACCGGTTCTACTTCTTCTCGCGGGAGGAGCCGCGCCCTCACGTACACGTGCAGCATGTCAGCGGTGAGGCCAAGTTCTGGCTGGAGCCGCGGGTAGAATTGGCAACCGACTACGGACTTGGGCCGACTCGCATCAACGCAGTTCGCAAGATCATCGAGGAGCATGCGAATGACATCTGCTCGGCATGGGCAAAGCACTTTGGCGGTTGAGGTGACCAACGTGTCACCGCATGGCTTTTGGCTCCTCGTAGAGCAACAGGAGCACTTCGTGTCCTTCAAGAATTCCCCGTGGTTTCGTGACGTTACGATCGCGGACCTGATGAAGGTGGACCTCCCGAGTCCGCATCATCTGTACTGGCCCCGCTTGGATGTCGATCTAGCCATCGAGTCGCTGGATCATCCGGAACGATATCCGTTGGTCAGCCGTGCGCAGCCGAACAAGCGCTTGCAGCCGACGAAGGCGCGACGACCGCGGCAGGCAACACGACGACGTCAGGCGCGCCTTCGCGGCTGAACCGCGCGTTGGGCCGAGTTCCGAAGGAGCGTTCTATGACCACGGTCCCTCAACCGACATCCGGTGACGCGCGTGAGGCTCGCGGAAACACCTATGTCTGCGGCTATACGCCTGCGTCGATTCAGATCATGGCGAGTCGCACGGCCGACATGCACGCACGCTTTCTCCTACCCTACCTGCGGCCTGGCATGCGTCTGGTGGATCTGGGGTGCGGACCGGGCAGTATTACAGTCGGCTTTGCAAAGATCGTCGCCCCTGGCGAGGTGGTGGGGGTCGACATCGAGTCGACCCAAATTGGACTTGCCAGCGCGCACGCCCTCGACCAGCGAGTCGCCAATGCCCGCTTCGAGGTTGGCGACGTGCGCGACCTCTCGTTTCCCGACAGCGCAGTTGACGTCGTCTTTGGCCACACCATCTTGATGCAGTTCCAAGACCCAATCCCCGTTCTGAGGGAAGTGTCAAGGATCCTGAAACCGGGCGGCCTTGCAGGATTCCGGGAACCCTGCTTTGCACACAACCTTAGCGAACCGCCCGATTCAGCGCAGGATCGGCTGTGGAAGCTATTCGGTCGCGTGCTGGCGCACAATGGTGGCGACATCGACATAGGGCTCCGCTTGGGCGCATTACTTCGTTCAACCGGCTTCGGCGCTCTCGCTATGTCTGCCTCGTTCAGTGGCGCTTGGACGCCCGAAGCGAACCTAGACACCTGCGAGCGCAACGCGCGCCTCTGCGAAGAAGCGGGGTTCATGAAACAGGCGATTGCTCTTGGGTTGATCGGGCCCGATGTCGCGGCAACCATGGCCACCGCGCTCCGTGGAGAGGCGCGAGATCCCGTGGTGTTTTTCGCGACAGCGTGGCGCGAGATCGTTGGATGGAAGCCGGCCTAACAGAGGGCCTAACAGACCGTTGGACCCGATGGTCACGCTCCCTCGCCTGCGGCTCGGTCTGTGCCCACGGTTCAACGGGTCGTTAGACAGCGACGTGACAAGTCTTTGGGCCTCCGACCTCGTAGGGGAGAGAGCAAACAACAAGAATCCGGAGTCGTCCATGGCCTGATACAGGAGGAGAAGCGAATGGACAGAGAAGAAATGCGCGCGGCGGCGCCCACCACCGCGTGAGGCGCTGCCCAACAACGCATTCCGCCTGACCAGCGGGCTCGCGTTCACTCCCCCGCCGGCAGGTGAATGCGCGCGTTCGGCGCACAGGTGCAGGGACAACGCTGAGTCCTTTGCAACCGCCTGGGCTCATGGCCCGAGCAGTTGAAGAGGTATGTCCTGCCCTCATTGTTGTGATAGATGTGGTTCGCGAAAGGAGACGTCAGTGTGAGCCCAGATCATCACAATCATGATCACGACCATGTCGGCGCAGGGCCCCCGCTGAGCGACGCGCAGCTTCGCGTCAAAGCCCTCGAGTCACTGCTGATCGACAAGGGGCTCGTCGATCCCGCTGCGCTCGATCGCCTCATCGAGGCCTACGAGACCAAGATCGGGCCGCGCAACGGCGCACGCGTCGTGGCCCGGGCCTGGCTCGATCCCGCGTATCGGCAGCGGCTGCTGGCCGACGGCTCGGCGGCGATCGCCGAGCTCGGCTACACGGGGCGTGAGGGCGAGGACATCGTCGTCCTCGAGAACACTCCCAGAGTCCACAACCTTGTCGTCTGTACGCTCTGCTCGTGCTATCCGTGGCCGGTGCTTGGGCTGCCGCCCGTCTGGTACAAGGCGGCGCCGTATCGTTCGCGCGCCGTGATCGACCCGCGTGGAGTCCTGCGTGAATTCGGCCTAGAGGTCGCCGCCGACGTGGAGGTACGCGTGTGGGACTCGACGGCCGATCAACGGTACCTCGTGCTGCCAGAGCGCCCGGCGGGCACCGAGGGCATGAGCGAAGAGGAACTGGCCACGCTGGTCACGCGCGATTCTATGATCGGTGTGGGCAAGGCCGCACCCCCAGACCCGAGGCCGCCGTCGTGACAGCGGCGAAGGCTCGCCCACACCACATCGAGGCTTCACGATGAACGGCGTGCACGATATGGGCGGCATGCACGGGATGGGTCCGATCGATACGAAGCCGGACGAGCCCGTCTTTCACGCCGACTGGGAGCGACGCACCCTCGCAATCCTCTTTGCCAGCATGTTCCTTGGCAGGTGGAACGGCCACATCAGGCGCCAAGCGCTCGAGCAGATGCCGGCTGCCGAGTACCTCGCCACTTCGTACTACGAGCACTGGCTCTGGGGACTCGAGAAGCTGCTCGTGGACAACGGCATCCTTACTCCAGAGGAGATCGCCGCGCGTCTGGCCGGGCGTCCGGTCTCGCTGGCCCAGCCGCCGACAGGTCTGCAGGTGCTCGAGGCGTCTGAAGTCGCCAAGTTTGTCCAGGCCCGGAGGGGCGCGCGGATGGATGACACAGTGCCGCCGCGCTTCAGGGTCGGCGACCGCGTGTTCGCCAGGAACACGAACCCCGTCGGTCACACACGGCTGCCGCGCTACGCGCGCGGCCGGTGCGGCGTGGTCAATCGCGACCACGGCGTGTTCGTCTTTCCCGACGCCATGGCCGCGGAGAGGCGACGCGAGCCCCAGCATTGCTACAGCGTGCGGTTCGACGCGCGCGAGCTGTGGGGAGCCGAGACCCCGGCCCACGACGCCGTCTACATCGATCTCTTCGATCCCTACCTGGAGCCCGCGTGAGGCCGTTGGACGTGGACAGCTTCCCGTCCATCCCACGCGACGGGGACGGGCCCGTCTTCCACGAGCCGTGGGAAGCGCAGGCCTTTGGGCATGAAGCTCGTGCTCCACGAGAGCGGCCACTTCACCTGGCGCGAGTGAACCAACCACCTGAGCGCCGAGATCACCGCCGCGAAGGCGCGTGGCGAGGAGGACGACGGCAGTCGCTACTACTACTGGCTCACCGGCTTCGAAAAGGTCGTCGCCGAGACGCGCCTGGTACCGATCGACGAGCTGGCCGTCCGCAGCACGAATGGGACGAGGCTGCGCGCTCAACCCCGCACGGCCGGCCGATCGAGCTGCGAGGGCGCTGAAGAATGGTGCGCTCCGCCCGCCTCGAGCCATCAGCAGCAGTATTCTGGGGAGTAGGGAAGGAGGAGCCGATGTCGTCCGGAAGCCCGAAGGAGAAGGTTCTTGAGGTGATCGAGAAGCTTCCGCCGGACGCAACACTCGAGGACGCGATTGAGCGGCTGGTGCTCTTGGCGAAGACCGAGCGCGGCCTGGCGGAACTGGATGCTGGGCAGGAAGTTGATCACGCCGAGGCAAAGCGCCGACTTCTCCGGTGACCCAGGTTGTCTGGGCGCCTCAGGCAATCCAGGATGTCGAGGCGATCGGGGCGCACATCGCCCAGAACTCCAGCCACTACGCCGCCCTTGTCGTCGAACGGCTCGTCGCGGCGATCGAAGCCTCGCAGACCATCCCTGCTCTGGACGCGTCGTACCTGAGCTTGGCGAGGAGTCAATCCGAGAGGTCATCCACGGTAACGCGCTGGTCGTCAACCTCAAGGCCGCCATCCTCGGCCTGACGATCCCACCCTCCGTGTCCGTGCGGGCAGACCGCGTTATCGAATGACCGCGGCTGGGCGTGCGGCGGAGGGCAACGTTCATCGCGCTCGCTGGCGGCGGGCGTCTCGCTGAGGCACCAATGGCCACAGATCACGTGCGGGTGATGCACCGACGGAACTTCATTGTCAGCTTGACGGCCGGCCTTGCCACGGCCGCCGCGGCGGTCGCGCAGGACGCGGGAAAGGTCTGGCGAATAGGCTACCTGTCGCTCGTCGCAGGGAGACTCGAGCAATCCAGACGATGGATCGCCGCCTTTCGGGAAGGGCTTCGGGAGCGGGGATATATCGAAAGTCACAATCTCGTCGTTGAGCAAAGATACGCTGCGGGGAGAGTCGACGACCTCCCCGCTCTGGCCCGCGAGCTGATCCATCTCAAGGTCGATGTTGTCGTTGCGGCGCCGGCCGGCAGCGCCCGAGCTGCCAAGAACGTCACGAACACGGTGCCGATCGTGTTCATGGGTGAACCCGACCCCGTCGGCACCGGACTCGTGTCAAGTCTCGCTCGTCCCGGCGGGAACGCCACGGGCCTAGCCGACGCGCATGCCGACGTGATCCCGAAGCGGCTCGAGCTGTTGAAGCAGGTCACTCCGTCGACAACTCGTGTCGGTGTGCTGCGAAATTCGGGCAACCAGAGCACCGCGCCCCAACTAGAGGCCGCACAGGCCGCAGGTCGGGCGTTGGGGCTGACGTTAGTATCGATCGATGTGAAGGGGCCTGGACGTGGTGACATTGACCAGGCGTTCGCAACGATGGCGGGCGCGCGCCTCGGCGGCCTTCTCGTCATTGCCGATCCGACACTAGGCAATCATCGCACTCGAATCGCGGAGCTCTCGATCAAGCACCGGCTCCCAGCATCCGGCACTCACAGAGGATGGGCCGAAGGTGGCTTGCTACTGTCGTATGGATCGGACTTCGTCGACATGTTTCGCCGCGGCGCCACTGTCGTGGACAAGATCCTCAAGGGGGCCAAGCCAGCCGATCTCCCGGTCGAGGAGCCCACGAAGTTCGAGCTCGTCATCAACCTCAAGACCGCCAAAGCGCTCGGCCTCACGATGCCAGCGTCGCTGCTGGCTCGAACGGACGAGGTCCTCGAGTGATACAAACGTTTACGTCAGCCGGATGTAACTGACCCTTGATGCGAGCCGTCGACACTAACGCTCCCGGCACTCGCCTTGAAGGGGGAGGTGTCCTGTAAGAGCTCGCGCGCTGTGCTCATCGTGATTGGCCTCGTGACTCTCCTGATGTCGCTCGCCACAGAGGCGCAGCCGGCTGTGACGGGCCGTGAAGACCGAGAGAGGCATCGTCCACCGTCGTCGCGTCTTTCTCGCGTTGCTGTGGTTTCCTGGTGCCCTTGCGATTGACGGATGTCGGGCGTATGGGCTTCGCGCCAGGCGATATGATTGCGGGGACCGCACAGATGCCGCCGCGCCACCGCACCCGAATCGTCACCGGGCTGCGGGCAACCCTCGAGAGTCTCGGCTGGATTGCTATGGAAGTCGGCATCTTCGAACGGCTGGGCCTCGACTGCACCTTCCCCAGGCTGGAGACGGGTGGGCCGGAGGCTGTCGCTGGAATCGTGCGGGACGATTGGGAGTTCGCGGAGACTGGCAGTGCACCGTATGTGCAGGCCTCCCTGGACGGCAATGCCACCACCATTCTTCTCGCGGCGGTGGAGCCACTCCCGACGGGCCTGCCCATTCTGACACACCCAGACATATCCGACCCGAGCCAGCCGGACGGAAAGCGTCTTGGCGTGCCGACGGACACGGGTCAGGTCGCCATTTCCGTGCGCAGCGCCCTGCAGGCGTGGGGTGTCAGCGCCACCCTTGTTCCACTGGGGACGTTCGTGGCAATCTACGCTGCGCTCGGGTCCAGAGAGATCGACGCCGGGGCAGCGGCCAGCCCGTGGGCGCCGACGGGGCGGTGCCTGAACCCGGCCGCCCTCACGACTCCGGGTGCAGCGCCGCCAGCACCGCCGGCAGCTCGGCCATGACCTCGCGCAGGCACGCCCGCACGCGGGCGATGTTGGCCTCGGCCCGCTCGGGGATCCCGCCGCGGGTGATGTGCGCGATGTAGTCCTCGCGGCTCGTGGTCATCAGCAGCGAGGCGTTGACCTCGAGCTGGAGGGCGTGGACGCGCCGGGTGTCGGGCCGGCCGTAGGTTGCCACGATGTTGCCGCCCGTGTAGCCGCTGACGTCGCGGTGCACCTCGAAGTCGTGCCGCGTGAAGATCGCGGCCACGGCGTCGGCCAGGACCCGCGAGCAGGTGGCGTCGTGGCGCGTGCCGATGATCACCTGGTGCTCCTGCATGCGGCGGGGGCTCCCGGTGTGACCGTCGAGCAGCAGCGCGTAGCCGTACACGTCCTGGAGCTCGCCGAGCACGGCGTCGAGCGTGGCGTAGTAGGGGTCGTAGAGGGTCTGCAGGCGCTCCTCCAGGTCGGCCAGGCAGAGGGGCCGGGCGAAGATCGCCACGTCGCGCATGGTGTGCGTGCGCACCACCCCCCGGCGCGAGCGCACCTCGCCGTCGACGTGCTCGAAGTCGTCGCGGCGGCGGTTGACGTCCACGAACATCCGGGAGAACGGCGCGGCCACCACCGTGGCGCCATGCGCATCGAGGTCGGCGTAGAGATCCGCGGCGAACGTGTCGGCGAAGCCGTAGGCGAAGGTCTCGAACCGCGGCTCGCGGTAATCGGCGCCGGTGAGGTGCGGCAGGGGCCGGGTGCCGTAGTGCGGCACGCTCACCAGCACCGGCAGGCGCAGCCCGGCGGCCGGGCGCCGCACGATCAGGGGCTCGCCGTCGGCCGCCGTCATCGAGGTCTCACGGCGTCCCGAACGCGATCCGGCCGAACCGGGCCACCGCGGTCGACCGGGTGTCGTTGGTGTCGATCGAGAGGGCGACGGCGCCCGGCCGCGGCGGCGGCTCGCCGTAGATCCGCCGGTAGTCGGCAGCCACGTCGTGGCGCTCGACCGCCCACTCCCCGAGCCCGGCCCGGCCCGAGCGCGCAATGACGAACTTCACGACGCCCGTCTTGGCGCTGGTCACGACCTCGCCCGCCCGGATCGCCGGATCCCACACGTAGCCGATCAGCCGCGAGCGCAGCATGGCCGGAAAGCGCGGCCAGACCACGAAGATGTGGCCGCTGGAGTCGGAGGTGCCCCACTTCGTCAGGTCGGCGCCGACCGGCTGGGTCACGATCCTCCAGGCCCACTCGAGCACCGGCGTGTCGGCGAGGTCGACGGCGATCTCCTTCGCGATCGTGGAGTGCTCCTCGGTGCTCCGTAGCTCGAGCGCGAGGCGGCCGCCGTCGTCCACGATCGTGAAGTCGTAGCGCGGGTGACCGCCGGGTGTCTCGTAGGTCCGCCATCCCCGCGGAACGCCGCGGGCCCCCGGCGGCTGGCCGCTCCAGTCCTCCACGAGGATCGGCGCGGCGACGCCCCGGCGTGGCGGCAGCGCGGCCGCCAGCAGCCCGGCCCGCACGAAGGTCCGCCGGGAGATCACGCCGGCTACGCGAGCTGCTCGGCGATGCCCACCAGCGCCTCGTACTCCTGCATCCAGTACCGCGCGTCCTTGAAGTTCGGGAACGCGTGCGGGAACGAGGGGTCGTCCCAGCGGCTGGCGATCCATCCCGACATGTGGATGATGCGCATCGCGCGCAGCGGCTCGACGAGCGCCAGCGTCGAGCGATCGAACTCGCGGAACAGCTCGTAGCCCTCGAGCAGGTCCTCGCGCGCCCTCCTCGCCTCCTCGCCCTCGCCGCGGGCCAGGAGCCACAGGTCCTGCACCGGCGGGCCCATCGCGCTGTCGTCGAAGTCCACCAGGATCGGCCCGTCGCGCGTCCACAGGATGTTGCCCCAGTGCAGATCGCCGTGGATGCGCTGGGCGCGGGCGGCCGCCAGCGGCCCCGCGACGGCGTCGGCGATGCGCAGGGCCACGTCCCGGTAACGCGGCGCCAGGGTGCCGGCGATGAAGTCGCCGGCCAGCAGGATCTTCAGCGGCTCGTGGATGTAGTGCTCGACGTCCACCCGCGGCCGGTGGGGGGCTGGCCGGGCGGCGCCGACGGCGTGCAGGCGGCCCAGCGTGCGCCCGATGTGCCGGCGATGCTCGGCGTCGAGCTCGTCGAGCGAGCGGCCGCGCACCTTCGGAAAGGCCGCATAGTAGATGCCCTCGATCTCGCTCAGCGTGGCGCCCGTGCCGAGGTCGAGCGGCGCCACCGCGGGCACCTCGGCCTCGGCCAGGTCGGCCAGGAACCGGTGCTCGTCCAGGATCGTCTCGCGCGACCAGCGCCCGGGCCGGTAGAACTTCACCACCAGGCGCCGCTCGTCCTCCAGCTCGACCTCGTACACCCGGTTCTCGAAGGCGCGCAGCGGCAGGCAGCGGCCGGTGCAGCGGAGCCCCCCCACCTCCACCGCGTCGAGCACGCGGTCGGGCGTGAGGGCGAAGAACGACGCGCTCGACTCGGCCGCCATCGCGATCGAGTGTAACCTACCCGTGGCGAGATCCGGCGGCTCGCCGCCCGCGTCGACGGCGTCGACCGCGAGCTCCGCACCGCCATCGACATCCGTGAGCGCCTGGCCGCCCTCGAGGCGCGCCGCGCCTAGCGTCCGGCCGCGAGGCGCTCCACCGCCTCGGTCGTTTCCTCTCCCAGCTGCGCCACCAGCGCCGCGGCGGACTGGCGCCGGGCCAGGCGCACTCCCTGGCCGGCCCACAGCGACAGGAACTCCGCGCGGCCCTGGCGGGCGGCCGCGGCGCGCAGCGGTCGCGTCAAAGCGTTCTGCAGCGGGAACGGCAGGATCGCGTCCTCGCCGGCTCGCTCCACCTCGGTCATGAAGCGGTTGACGATGCCGCGGGCCGGGCGGCCCGAGAAGGCGCGGGTGAGCCGGGTGCCGTCCTCGTGCGCGCCCAGGATCGCCTGCTTGTACGCCTCGGGGATGCCGGCCTCGTCACAGGTGAGGAAGGCGGTGCCGAGCTGGACGGCCTCCGCGCCGAGCGCGAGGGCGGCGACGATGCCGCGCCCGTCCATGATGCCGCCCGAGGCGATCACCGGCACCCTGACGGCGTCGGACATCTGCGGCACGAGCGAGACGAGGCCGATCATGCCGGCCTGGAAGTCGCCGCCGAACGTCGCCCGATGCCCCCCGGCCTCGCTGCCTTGGGCCACGATCGCGTCGACGCCGGCGCGCTCCAGCGCGACGGCCTCGTCGACCGTCGTCGCCGTCCCCATCAGGAACATGCCGCGGTCCTTCACGGCGGCGACGGCCCCCGCCGGCAGGACGCCGAGCGTGAAGCTGAAGACGGCGGCGCCGCTGTCCAGCGCGGCGGCGAGCTGATCGTCGAACGTGTCGGCGGCCGGTCCGGGCAGGCTCGGCGCGGCCAAACCGAGCTCGGCGCAGTACGGCGCGACGCGGGCGACGGCGAGCCGGCCGTCGGCCGGCGGTCCGGCAGCCGGCGGGGGAACGAAGAGGTTGACGCCGAATGGGCGGCCCGTCCGGTCGCGGACCGCGCGGGCGGCCTCGGCGATCTGGGGGCGCGTCAGGTACGCGCCGCCGATGAAGCCGAGGGCGCCCGCCTCGCTGACGGCGGCCACCAGCGCCGGCGTGTCGCCGCCGCCGGCCAGCGGCGCCTGGACGATCGGCTGGCGCAGTCCGAGCCGGCGCATGAGCATCGTCTCGATGGGCATGGGTCACCTCCGGACGGAGGGTAGGGCGGACCGCCGTCGGTGACTACCGATTTGCCGTGATACGAGCTATCGCGCGGGGTGATGCGGGCCGGGGCCCCGGCTCGGGGCGCACCATCGCCAGGAAGGCGGCCGCGGCGCTCGACAGGAACGCGCCGCGCCGGCGCACGAACAGCGTCTCCACCTGCGCCTCGGCAGCCGGCAGCCCGTGGACCGCCACCTCGTCGCCGCGACGGGAGGGGCCGACGATGCTGCGCGGCAGCAGCGTGATGCCCATGCCGGCGGCCACGCAGCCGAGGATGGCCTCCAACGTCCCGAACTCGAGGACCCGCGCGCCGACCACGCCACGAGAGGCCAGGATGGCTTCGAGGCGCTGCCGGTACGAGCAGCCGGCCCGGAGCACGATCAGCTTCAGCTCGCTCAGGCGCAGCAGGTCGTCCAGGGCGCGGCCCGAGCGCGCCGCGAGGACCACCAGCTCCTCGCGGAAGATCGCCTCGGCCTCCAGGTCGGCATGCTCGACGGGGCCGCACACGAAGGCGCCTTCCAGCCGGTGCTCCAGCACGGCCTCCACCAGCTCGCAGGTCGTCCCTGTCCGCAGCACGAGATCGACCTGCGGGTGCTTGGCCAGGTAGGTGGCGAGCAGCGGTGACAGCCGCATGGCGGCGGTCGTCTCCAGCGTGCCGATCGTCAGCGAGCCGCGGGGGGCGCCGTCGTCGTCCACCGCCCGGCGCGCGTCGTCGAGCAGGTGGCGGAGGCGGACCGCGTAGGGCAGCAGGCGCTCGCCAGCGGCAGTGAGGCTCACGCCCCGGCTGTGACGCTCGAACAGCGCGGCGCCGAGCTCCTGCTCCAGCACCCGGACCCTCGCGGTCACGTTGGACTGCACGGTGTGCAGCTCGGTGGCGGCGCGGCTCATGCTGCCGAGCCGGGCGACCGTCTCGAAGGTCCGCAGGTCGGCGGCGTCCACGAGCGCCATTATCCGCGGCGCCGGCGCGCCGCTCAACCCGCCGCCGACGCCCGCAGCCGCCGCGTCCGGGTCGCTGGTACCATACCCGCGCCATCACACACCGGGAGGCCACGATGCCCGAACGCCCGCTGCCATCCGAGAAGGAAGTCCTGGGCTGGATCCGCGAGCGCCGCAACTGGGGGCGCTGGGGAGCGGACGATCAGAAGGGCGCGCTCAACCTCGTGACGCCGGCCAAGCGGGTGGCGGCAGCGCGGCTGGTACGCAGCGGGCGCAGCGTCTCGCTCAGCCGCCCGTTCCCCAAGGAGCCGGGCCCGAACAACGTGTTCCCGGCCCATCACTTCATGAAGACGAGCGTGCGCGGCAAGGGCGGCTTCTCGGCGGACTACTACGGCATCTACTATCACGGCGTCGCCTCCACGCACATCGACGCGCTCTGCCACACCTGGGACGAGGAGGCCATGTGGAACGGCCGTGATCCGAAGAAGGAGATCACGTTCGAGGGCGCGCGGTTCGGCTCGATCGAGCACTGGCAGGACGGCATCGTCACCCGCGGCGTCATGCTCGACGTGCCGCGCCACCGCGAAACCCCGTGCGTGACCGAGGAGACGCCGGTGCACGGCTGGGAGCTGGAGGACATCCTCGTCGAGCGCAACATCCGGCTGGAGCCCGGCGACGCGGTCTGCGTGTACGCGGGCCGGGAGGCGTGGCAGGCCCGGGACCCCGAGCGCCCTTACAGCAAGCCGTACGGCCCGACGCCCCCCGCCCGCCCCGGGCTGCACATCTCCTGTTTGCCGTTCCTGCGCGACCACGACGTGAGCGTGCTGGTGTGGGACATGCTCGACCACCTGCCCATCGGCTACGACGTGCCGTGGGCGGTGCACGCCGCCATCTTCGCCTACGGCGTGGCCCTGCTGGACAACGCGCTGCTGGAGCCGCTCTCGAAGACGTGCATCGAGGAGGGGCGCGACGAGTTCATGCTGGTCATCTCGCCCCTGCCGGTCGTCGGCGGCACCGGCTCGCCGGCCAACCCCCTCGCGGTGTTCTAGCGGGCGGCGCGCCGATCCTCGACGATTCTAGGGGCTCGCCTCCCCCAGCGCGCTGAACAGCCGCCACGCGTCGGCCTTGGACTCCCAGCCGATGCCGGGCGCGTCGGCCGGCCGGGCGCCGCCGCTCACGACCTCGACGTCGTCGTGGAGCCCGCCGAACGGGGCGAAGCAGAACGGGTTCACCTCGGCGCCGCCCAGCCCGAGCCCGCTGACGACGTGCAGGGTGAACGGGTGGCCGCCGTGCGGCCAGAATGCCGTCCGCGACCAGCCGCGCACCTCCAGCACGTCGACGATCTCGAGGAAGCCGGTGAGCCCGTAGCAGTGCACCGGGTCGAACAGCAGGACGTCGCGCTCGCGCCGGAGGCCTCCGTGGCGATCCAGGAGCTTGGCCTCGTCGGACGAGAACAGCGCTTCGCCGGCGGCGACGCGGCCGCCGTAGGCGGTCACCACGGCGGCGTGCGTGTCGAAGTCGAGCGGCGCGCACACGTCCTCGAACCACCACAGCCCGTAGGGCGCCAGCGCCCGGGCCGCCTTGAGCGCGGCCTCCCGGTCGTAGACGTTCATCGCGTCGACGGCCAGATGGTCCGGCCGGCGGAGCACCTTCACGGCGGCGTCGACCCGCCGCAGGTCCTCGCCCAGGGGCGCCGCGCCGATCTTGATCTTCGCGCGCGTGTAGCCGCGGTCCAGCATGCGCCGCAGCTCGTCCGTCAGCCGGCCGATCTCGTCGCCGGGATACGGATAGCCGCCCCCGGCGTACACGCACACGGCCGGCTCCGGCCCCTGACCGAACCGGCCGGCCAGGAACCGGTTCAGGGGGAGCCCGGCGATCTTGGCGGCGGCGTCCCACAGCGCCATGTCGAGGGTGCCGACGGCCACGCACCGCTCGCCGTGGCCGCCCCGCTTCTCGCCGGCCATCATGACCGTCCACGCGCGGAGCGGGTCGACGTTGCGGCCGTCGGCGTCGATGATCTCCTCCTCGCGCGCGCTCAGCAGCCGCGGGGCGAAGCGCTCGCGGATGAGGCCGCTCTGGGCGTAGCGGCCCATCGAGGCGAAGCCGTAGCCGACCACCGGCCGGCCGCCGCGGACGACGTCGGTGACGACGGCCACGACGCTGGTCGTGAGGCCGCCCGACGGGAGCGCGAGATCCGCGTACCGGGAGATCGGGACGGATCGTTCGCGGATGTCGACGATTCGCACGGTCGCGTCAGGCGCCGCTTTTCTCGATCTTGGCCCAGGTGTCGCGCAGCCCGACGGCGCGGTTGAACACGGGTCGGGTCGGCGTGTGGTCGTGCCAGTCGGCGACGAAGTAGCCGGTCCGCTCGAACTGCACGCGGGTCTCCGGGGCGACTCCGGCCAGGGCCGGTTCGACCTTGGCGCCGGCCACGACCTGCAGCGAGGCGGGATTCAGCACGGCGGCGTAGTCCTCGGCGTCGTCGGGCCGGGCCACCGTGAACAGCGTGTCGTAGAGACGCACCTCGGCGTCGACGGCGTGGGAGGCCGAGACCCAGTGGATCGTGCCTTTCACCTTCCGGCCCCGGCTGTCGCCCCCGCGCGACCCGGGGTCGTAGGTGCAGCGCACCTCGGTGACCCGGCCCGCGGCGTCCTTGGTGACGCCGGTGCAGGTGACGATGTAGGCGTAGCGCAGGCGCACCTCGGCGCCGGGCGACAGGCGGAAGTACTTCGGCGGCGCCGGGTCGCGGAAGTCGTCCTGCTCGATGTAGAGCTCGCGGGAGAACGGCACCTTCCGGGTCCCCGCCGCCGGGTCCTCGGGGTTGTTGGTCGCCTCGAACTCCTCGACCTGGCCGGCCGGGTAGTTCTCGATGACCAGCCGCAGCGGCCGCAGCACGGCCAGGCGCCGCTCGGCGCGCCGGTTGAGATCCTCGCGCAGGCAGTGCTCGAGGTAGGCGAGCTCGACGACGTTGGCGGCCTTGGTGACGCCGACCCGCTCGGCGAAGTCGCGGAGCGCCGGCGGCGTGTAGCCGCGGCGGCGCAGGCCGGCCAGCGTCGGCATCCGCGGGTCGTCCCAGCCGCGGACGTGGCCGCTCTCGACCAGCTGCAGCAGCTTGCGCTTGCTCATGACGGTGTGGCTCAGGTTCAGCCGCGCGAACTCGATCTGCTGCGGGTGGAAGATGCCGAGGGCGTCGAGGTACCAGTCGTAGAGCGGCCGGTGGTCCTCGTACTCCAGCGAGCACATCGAGTGCGTCACGCCCTCGATCGAGTCCGACTGGCCGTGGGCCCAGTCGTACATCGGGTAGATGCACCAGGCGTCGCCGGTGCGCTGGTGGCTGGCCTTGCGGATGCGGTACATGACCGGGTCGCGCAGGTTCATGTTCGGCGAGGCCATGTCGATCTTGGCGCGCAGCGTCTTGGCGCCGTCCTCGAACTCGCCCGCCCGCATGCGGCGGAAGAGGTCGAGGTTCTCGGCGACCGACCGGTCGCGGAACGGCGAGGGGCGCCCGGGCTCGGTGAGCGTGCCCCGGTACTCGCGGATCTCGTCGCCGGTGAGGTCGTCCACGTAGGCCTTGCCGGCCTCGATGAGCTGCTCGGCCCACCGGTAGAGCTGCTCGAAGTAGTCGCTGGCGTGGTAGAGGTGCTGGCCCCAGTCGAAGCCGAGCCAGCGGATGTCGCGCATGATCGCCTCGACGTACTCCTGGCTCTCCTTGGTGGGGTTGGTGTCGTCGAAGCGCAGGTGACAGCGGCCGCCGAACTCCGCCGCCACCCCGAAGTCGATCGTGATCGCCTTGGCGTGGCCGATGTGCAGGAACCCGTTGGGCTCGGGCGGAAAGCGCGTGACCACGCGGCCGCCGAAGCGGCCGGAGCGGTTGTGCTCCAGGATGATCTCGCGGATGAAGTGGCTCGGCTTCTCTGCCTCGGCCATCCCGTAGATGGTATCACCGGAGCCGGTGTAGTCTGCTGGGGTCCGGAGGAGGTCCCGCATGACCGTCGCGCTCGTCACCGGCACCAGCAGTGGGATCGGGCTGGCCACGGCCGCGCACCTCGCGCGGCAGGGGCAGGAGGTCTGGGCCGGCGTCCGCAACCCCGCCACCGCCACCGACCTGCAGGCCGCCATCGAGGGCGACCGGCTCCCGATCCGGGTGATCCGCCTCGACGTGGACGACCCGGTCTCGGTGCAGCTCGCGGTGGACGAGGTGCACGAGACGTCGGGGCGCATCGACGTGCTGGTCAACAACGCCGGCATCGGCGGCGGCGGTTCCATCGAGGACGTGCCCGTCGACTGGGCGCAGAGCCTGTTTGAGACGAACTACTTCGGCGTGGTGCGGATGGTCCAGGCGGTGCTCCCCCGCATGCGGCAGCGCCGGAGCGGGACGATCGTCAACGTCTCCTCGATCGCCGGACGGCTGGCGATCGCCGGCCACGGCCATTATTCGGCCGTGAAGCACGCGCTGGAGGCGATGAGCGAGGCGCTCGCCCAGGAGGTGCAGCGCTTCGACATCCGGGTGGCCATCGTGGAGCCCGGCGTCGTGGTCACCCCGATCTTCAGCAAGGCCCGACGCTTCGCCGACCCCGACTCGCCGTACTTCGACCACGTCCGCCGCCTGCTCCTGCTCTACCAGAAGCAGATGCCGCACGCCGCCCAGCCCGCCGACGTCGCGCGCGTCATCCACGAGGCGGTGACGACGGACGCGCCGCGGCTGCGCTGGCTCGTCGGCGACGACGCCCGGCTGCTGGTGGCGGGTCGCCAGCGCACCAGCGACGAGGAGTACGTCGCCGGCGGGCGCGAGATGTCCGAGGAGGAGTACCTGGACGAGCTGCGCCGGCGCTACCGGTTCCCCTGGTGAGCGTGACGCGCGTCGCCGCCATCGAGGTCAGCCACTGGCACGCGCTGCACGACGCCGCCTACCTGCGTCTCCTCGCCACGGACCCCGAGGTCGAGCTGGTCGGCGTGCACGACCCCAGCGCCGAGGTCGCGGCCCGCTGCGCCGCCGCCCTCGGCAACCCTCCGGTGTTCACCGACGACCGGCAGATGCTCGACACGACGCGTCCCGATTTCGTCGTCGCCCTGGGGCAGCACGCCCGGATGGCCCGGACCGCCCACGTCCTGCTCGACCGGGGCGTCCCGTTCATGATGGAGAAGCCGATGGGGCTGAACGCCGGGGAGGTCCAGGGCATCGCCGAGGCGGCGGCCGCGAAGCGCGCCTTCGTCGCCGTGCCCCTGCCGCAGCGCCACTCGCCGTTCGCGGTCCGCGCCCGCCGGATGCTGGCCGAGGGCCGCTTCGGCCCGCTGTCCCACCTCTACCTGCGGCTCAATCGCCCGACCTCGGCCCGCTATCCCGCCTGGGACTCGCCCTGGATGCTCGATCCGGCGCTGGCCGGGGGCGGCTGCCTGCGCAACCTCGGACCGCACTGCCTGGACCTGTTCCTGCTGCTGACCGGCGAGCCCGCCACGGTGACCGCCGCGCAGCTCAGCGCCCGCGCGCTCGGCCAGCGCGTCGAGGACTACGCCTCGGTCCAGCTCCGCACCGCCAGCGGCGTGCTCGGCACGATCGAGCTCGGCAACACGGTCCCCTACGCCGGCTCCGACGGCGAGTTCAAGATCGCCGGCCGCGATGCGATCCTGACGACGTATCACGACGACGGCCTGCGTCTCATCACGTCCAGCGGCGAGGAGACGGCCGCGGCGCCCGCCCCCGAGCCGCTGTACCCGATCGCGGTGCGCGCCATCCTCGACTGCTGGCGGCGCGGCGCCGCCCCCCCGACGAGCGTTCACGACCTGCTGCCCGTGGTGCGCCTGATCGATCAGGCCTACGAGCGGGCCGGAAGGAGCCGAGCATGAGCCTGCGCAAGCGCATCGGCGTCATGGTGCCCTCGACCAACACGACCTTCGAGGCCGACTTCCAGCTGCTGGCGCCGTCCGACGTGACCGTCCACGGCCAGCGCCTGTGGCTGACGAACGACGCCGAGGGCGCGGCCGGCATGGACCGCATGAACGCCGAGGTCGAATCGGGCGCCCGCTACCTGGCCACCGCGAAGGTCGACGTCGTCGCCTACGGCTGTACCACGGGCAGCTTCTATCGCGGTCCGGGCTGGGACCGCGAGATGCTCGACGTCATCCAGCGGGCGGCCGGCGTGCCGGCGGTGGCGACGAGCCCCTCGGTCGTGGAGGCCCTGCGCTCCTTCGGCGCCCGCCGCCTCTCCGTGGCCACGCCCTACCCCGACTGGAACAACCGCCAGCTGCGGGCCTACCTGGAGGCGCTCGGCTTCGAGGTCCTCAACGTCGAGGGCGAGCCGATCGCGGCGGCCTCGGGCAACCAGGGCATCAACGACCGCGACCCCGAGGAGGTCGTCGCGTTCGCCTCGAAGGTCTGTCGGCCGGAGGCCGACGCCCTGCTTTGCTCCTGCACGGCCTGGCGCAGCGTGGAGGCCGTGGCCGAGCTGGAGCGCCGCATCGGCAAGCCCGTGGTGTCATCCAACCAGGCCACCATCTGGACGGCGTTCCGCGCCCTGAAGCTGACGCCGAAGATCACCGGCTTCGGCCGTCTGCTGGAGGGCCTCGCCGCGTAGGGCGCGGGACGACCCGCCCTCAGTCCTTGACCGCCACGACCTCGATCTCGATCATGAGGTCCGGGTGGGCGAGCTTGCTCACCTCGATCGTCGTGCTGGTCGGCAGCGCGCCGAAGTACTCCATGCGCACGTCGGTGTGCTTGAAGAACTCCTCGATGTTCGTCACGTAGGTGTTGGTCTTGACGACGTCGGCGAGAGTCGCGCCGGCGGCGGCCAGCGCCGCCTTGATGTTCTCGCCGGTCTGGCGGATCTGGGCCCGCATGTCCCCCTTGCCGACCACGTTGCCGCCGGCGTCACGGGCCAGCTGGCCCGACACGAAGATCGTCTTCCTGGCCTCGACGACGACGACGTGCGAGTAGAGCACGTGGCCGCCGACCACGCGCTTGGCCAGGGCGTCGGGCTGGATGTTCTCTCGCTTCATGGAGTCCTCCTCGCATCGCGGTGACGGAGCGCGCGCCACACGCGCTCCGGGGTGAGTGGCAGGTCGCGGAAGCGGAGCCCGGTGAGCCGGGCCAGCGCGTTGCCGACGGCCGGGCTCACCGGCACCAGGCTTCCCTCGCCGGCCCCCTTGGCCCCGAACGGCCCGGCGCCGTCGGCGTTCTCGACGAACCGGCACCGCAGGCGCGGCGGGACGTCGTCGGCGCGCGGCACCCGGTAGGCGAGCAGGCTGCCGTTCAGCAGCTGGCCGCCGTCGTAGACCATCTCCTCGAGCAGCGTGTGTCCGAGCCCCTGCAGCACGGCGCCGGCGTCCTGGGTCTCGCAGGACAGCGGGTTGATGCGCCGGCCGACGTCGGCGACGGACACGTAGTCCTCGACGACGACGGCGCCGGTCTCCACGTCCAGGCTGACCTCGGCGGCGCCGGCCGCCATCTCCCAGAACGGCGTGCTGCCGCCCAGGGGCGCGGCGCTGGGACCCGGCGCGACCACGCCGCGGCCGATCAGCTCGCCGCCGGCCATCCCGAAGTGCGCGCGCAGGAGCGCCGCGTACTCGAGCCGCCGCTCGCCGTGGACGACGCCGCCGTCCTCGACGCGAAGCTCGCCGGCCGGCGCGTCGAGGACCCGGGCTGCGATCCGCGTCAGCTGCCCGGCCACGTCGCCCGCCGCCTCCAGCACGGCTCGCCCGACCATCGTGGTCGAGCGGCTGGAGCTGGTGGTCTGGTCGTAGGGCGTGACGCCGGTGTCGGGCAGCAGCACGCTGACGCGCTCGAGCGGCACCGCCAGCGCCTCGGCGGCGACCTGGGCCATGACCGTCCGCGCACCCTGGCCCAGCTCGACGGTGCTGGCCAGCACCGTCACGCTGGCGTCGGCGTGCAGCCGCACGATGGCCTCGGAGACCGAGGGCGCGATGCTGGCCTTGAGCATCATCGCCACGCCGCGCGCGCGGTCGGCGCCGACGGCCTGCGCCCACCCGATCGCCTCGGCCGCGCGCGACAGGCTCTCCTCGAACTTGCCGTCGATCGGCGTGTCGCCCGGCGCGAACTCCTCGCCGTGGGCGAGCAGGTTCTGGCGCCGCAGGTCGACCGGGTCGCGGTCCAGCCGGCGGGCCGCCTCGTCGAGCAGCGACTCCACCGCCCACGCCAGCTGCGGCACGCCGAACCCGCGGAAGGCGCCGCCCGGGGTCGTGTTCGTGTAGACCGCGGCGCTGGCCAGCCGCACGTGGGCGACGCGATAGGGGCCGGTGGCCGTGTACGTCCCCTTCTGGATGATCCGGGGCCCGATGTCGGCGTAGGCGCCCACGTCGAAGTCGGCCCGGCAGTCGACGGCCGTCAGGGTCCCGTCGCGCCGGACGCCCAGGCGCGCCGAGACGCGGGCGTCGCACCGCCGCACGGTGCGGAACGCGTCTTCGGCGGAGATGGCCAGCCGCACCGGTCGCCCGGCCGCGCGCGCCAGCACCGCGGCGATCGGCTCCAGCTTCGCGTACGTCTTGCTGCCGAAACCGCCGCCGACGAGCGGCACGACGATCCGGACGCGGCCCAGCGGCGCGCCGAACATCCGGGCCAGCTCGACGCGGACCGAGAACGGGTTCTGGGTGGACGCCCACACGGTGAGGCCGCCGTCGCCGTCCCAGGCGGCGACGGCGGCATGCGGCTCCATGGCGACGTGCTGTACGCGGGGGAAGGTGAACGTGTCCTCGACCACCACGTCGGCCCCGGCCAGCGCGCGCTCGACGTCGCCGCGCGCGTAGGCGAACTGGTGGCACACGTTGCTGCCGGGCCGCGGGCGCAGGCTCGCGAGGTCGGCGAAGTGGCCGGACAGCGGCTCGGTCGTGTGCACCAGGGGCGCGTCGGGCGCAAGCGCCTCCTCGAGCGTCGTCACCGCCGGCAGGTCGTCCCACTCGATCTCGACCAGGTCGAGCGCCCGGGCGGCCGTGGCGGCGTCCACCGCGGCCACCGCGACCACGGGCTCCCCCTCGTGGCGGACGACGTCGATCGCGAGCACCGGCCGGTCGCGGAACGCGGGCCCGTAGTAGGGGTCGCACCACGTCAGGTCCGCGCCGGTGAGCACGGCCAGGACACCGTCGACCTCGCGCGCCTGGCGCGTGTCGACCCGCACGAGGCGGGCGTGCGCGTACGGCGAGCGCAGGAGCGCGGCGTGAGCCATGCCGGGCAGCTCGAGATCGGTGACGTAGCGGGCCCGCCCCGTGACCTTGTCGAGGGCGTCGGCGCGGGGCACCGAGTGCCCGACCACGCGCAGCGCCCCGGCAGCGCCCGCCGGCGACTCCGCGGGGGCCGGCGCGCCCAGGATCGCGTCGACGATCGTCTGATAACCGGTGCAGCGGCAGAGGCTGCCGCGCAGGTAGTGCAGCACGGACTGCCGCGTCGCATCCGGCTGCTCGGCCGCCAGGGCGCGCGCGGTCATCAGCATGCCGGCGGTGCAGAAGCCGCACTGCACGGCGCCGCGCTCGACGAACGCGCGCTGGATCGGGGCCAGCTCTCCGTCCGGCGCCAGGCCCTCGATCGTCTGCACCTCGCGCCCATCCGCCTCGACGGCCAGGTACGTGCACGCGCTCACCGCGGCGCCGTCGACCAGCACGGTGCAGGCCCCGCACACCTGGCTGTCGCAGGATCGCTTGGCGCCCCTGAGTCCCAGCCGGTCGCGCAGCACGTCGAGCAGCAGCGACTCGGCCGGCAGGACCAGCGCGAGCGCCCGGCCGTTGACGCGGAACCGGACGTCAAACGACGACGGCATGGGGATACCGGACGGCCAGCGGGCGATCCTCGGCGCGAGCGAGCGCGACGCCGAGCACGCGGCGCGCGAAGACGCGCGTGAGCTCGCGCTTGTAGTCACCGCCTCCGTGCACATCGCTCACGGGGTCGACCGCGTCGGCGGCCAGGGCGCCGAACTCGTCCATCAGCCGACTCAGCGTGCCCAGGCCGTGGCCGACCAGCGCGCGCTCGGCCGGCGCGACGCGGTGCGGCCGTCCACTCACGCAGCCGACGGCCAGGCGGGCGGCGACCACGCGGTCGCCGGCGTCGAGGGTCACGGCCAGACCCAGCCCGAGCGTGGGACGCTCGTGCAGGCCGAACTTGACGTACACACCCACGCTGCGCGGCGGCCACGCGCGCAGCCTCACGCCGGTCAGGATCTCGTCGGGCCGGCGCGTCGTGTCGTACGGTCCGCGCACGAAGTCGGCCAGCGGCCGCTCGCGGGCGCCGGCGGCGCTGGCCAGATGAACGGTCGCGTCGAAGAGGAGGAACAGGGTGGCCAGGTCGCTGTGCGGGTCGGCGAAGGCGAGGTTGCCGCCGACGGTGCCCACGTTGCGCACGCGCACGTTGGCCACGTGGGTGGCGACGCCGGCCACCAGCGGCCAGCGCGTCCGCACGATCTCCGACCGCTCCAGCGTCCGGTGGGTGACGGTGGCGCCGATCGCCAGCGTGCCGTCCGTCTCGGTGAGCCCGTCGAGGTCGGCGATGCGCTTGACGTCGATCACGTCGGCCGGCCGCACCAGGCCGGCCTTCATCAGCAGCAACAGCTCGGTGCCGCCGGCGTAGAGCGCGGCCTCCGGCCGCCGCGCCAGCAGCGCGCCGGCCTCGGCGAGGGTCGCGGGCCGGTGCAGGTCGAACGCGCGCAGCACGGCCTCAACCCTCGACGGCGCGGCGCAGCCGCGCGGCGAACTCCGCGACCAGCTCCTCGGCGCGGCGCTGGATGACGCCGGCGCCGAGGGCGCCGAGCGTGCCCAGCACCTGGCCCTCCGCCTCCACGGCCAGGCGGCTGCCGGTCCCGACCGGCTCGACGGCGAGCCGTACGGACATGCGGACCTCGGCGGCCAGCCGGCCGTCGCGCCCGCGCGCCTCCACGGCGAGCCCGCCCGGCGGCTCCTCGCGCACGCGGATCTCCAGCGGGACGGACAGCGCGATGGGCCCCACCTTCTGGCTCATCCGGGCCTCGTACCGGCGACGCGGCTCGACCTCGCGGGCCTCGACGCAGCCGGGCACACAGCCCACCATGCGGGGAACGTCCCACAAGGTCGCCCACACCCGCTCGACCCCGGCGGCCAGGACCACCTCACGCGCGACGCGCATCGGCCTGCGTGACGGGCGCCACGATCTGCTCGGCGATCATCCGGAGATAGTCGATGCGGGCGCGCACGTCGGGCGGCAGGCTGTAGATCGTGAAGCCGATGCGCTCGACACCCATCGCCCGCGCGTGCTCGAGCGTCTCCACACAGTCGCGCGGCGAGCCGTGGATGGTCCAGTCGTCCAGGCTGCTCTCGAAGTCCAGCTGCAGCCGCCCCATGGTGGGCTCCTGCATGCGCCACGCGCGGTACATGGCGAACGTCTTCTCGAGGTAGCCGCGGGCGGCGGCGGCCGCGCGCTCCTTGTCGGCGCCGACGATGAGGCTGCGCGAGGCGCCCACGTAGCCGGCGCTGGCGGCGCCGACCTTCGCGCGCTCCTCGCGGAACAGCGCGCCGAAGCGCTCGACGTCCGTCCAGCCGAGCTGCGGGCCGAAGAAGACGCCGTCGGTCAGCCGCGCCGCCCGCCGCGCGGCGCCCCCGCTCTGGGCGCCCATCTCCAGCGGCGGATGCGGCGTCTGGCAGGGTGTGAAGCCCATGCGCCCGTCCTCCACGCGGGTGTAGCGGCCCTTGAACGTCACCGCCTCGCCGCGCCAGAGGCGCCTCATGAGCTCGAGCGACTCCTCGAGCTTGGCCACGCGATCGGCGCGCGCGAGGCCGGCCACGCCCAGCTCGAGCTCCCGGTACCCGATGGCCACGCCGACATCGAGGCGGCCGTGCGTGATGTGATCGAGCGTGGCGACGTTCTCGGCGACCTCGACCGCGTTGAGGATCGGCAGCAGCAGCACCGAGGTCTTGAGCCGCATCGATCCGGTCTCGGGCGCCACCCGCGCCAGCAAGGGGAACGGCTGCGGCCACACGGTCGGGTACGACAACCAGTGCTGGCCGATCGACACCCAGGCGAAGCCCATCCGCGACGCCGCCGCCACGACCTCGATCGCCTCGTCGATGATGCGCGTCGGCGAGCGGTCGGTGGGGCTCCAGAACGGCGTGAGATGGAACCCGATCCTCATGACGGCTCGCGTATACTGCCACAACCACGACGACCCCGCAGGTGGAGGAGTCCATGACAGCCAGCGCCGACACGGTCACGGTCATTCGCGGCGGCCGCCTCCTCGACGTGCGCGGCCACCGCGCCGATGCCGGCGACATCGTCGTGACCGGCGACGCCATCACCGAGGTCGGCGCGCCGGGTCTCCCGGCGCCGGCCGGGGCCACCGTCGTCGACGCTCGCGGCATGCTGCTGCACCCCGGCCTCGTCAACGCCCACATGCACGGGCACGGCAACCTTGCCAAGGGGATGGGCGATCGCTGGACGCTGGAGCTCTTGCTCACCGCCGGGCCGTGGATCAGCGGCGGCCGCACGCACGAGGAACGCTACCTGAGCGCCAAGCTCGGCGCCGTCGAGATGGTCCTCAAGGGCACGACCGCGGCGTACGACCTGCCGCTGGAGTTCCCGACGCCCACCGCCGAGGGCGTGGACGCGGTCGGACGCGCCTACGCGGACGTCGGCATGCGAGCGGTCGTCGCGCCGATGGTCGCCGACCGCTCGCTCTACGAGGCGATCCCCGGCCTGCTCGACGTGCTGACGCCCGCGCTGCGCGACGAGGTGGCCCGGCAGCAGCCGGCGCCGTGGCCGGCGAGCATCGCCGGCATGCGCGCCGCCCTCGGCGCCTGGCGGCGCGAGCGCGAGCAGATCCGTCTGGCCGTCGCGCCGACCATTCCCCACCACTGCTCGGACGAGTTCATCCGCGCCTGCGTCGACCTGGCCAAGGAGCACGGGGTGGCCCTGCACAGCCACGTGGCCGAGTCCAAGGTCCAGGCCATCGTCGGCCTGCAGCGCTACGGCAAGACCTTGACGGCGCACCTCGACGACCTGGGCGCGCTGGGCCCGCACTTCACCGTGGCCCACGGCGTGTGGCTCGACGAGGACGACATGAAGCGGCTGGGCGACCACGGCAGCTCGGTGGCCCACAACCCCGGCAGCAACCTGCGACTGGGCAACGGGCTGGCCGACATGCGCGCGATGCTGGAGCGCCGGGTGAACGTGGGCCTCGGCACCGACGGCGCCAACTGCTCGGACAACCTGAACATGTACGAGGCCATGCGCCTGGCCTCGCTGGTGTCCAAGGGCCGCACGCCCGACGCCGAGCGGTGGGTGACGACCGAGGAGGTCGCCCTGGCCGCCACGGAAGGCAGCGCGCGGGCGCTGGGGCTCGAGGGCCGGCTCGGGCGGCTGGCGCCCGGCTACAAGGCCGATGTCGTGTTCCTCGACCTCGCGCATCCGAACTGGATCCCGCTGAACGATCCCACCAACCAGCTCGTCCACACCGAGGACGGCTCCGCCGTGACCCACGTGATGATCGGCGGGCGGATGGTCGTCGAGCACCGCCGGGTCACCACGGTCGACGTGACGGCGCTGGCCCGCGACGCCGAGACGGCGCGACGCCGGCTGGCCGAGGCGAACGCGCCGGCGAAGGCGCTCTACGAGCGGCTGGCGCCGATCGTCGGCCGCTTCTGTCCCGGCCTGGCCCACGTGCCGTACCATGTGAGCCGCTACGTGGGCGGGCGCTGAAGCCAACCAGCTGGTCAACGCAGAGGAGCGTGCCATGAAAGACGGCCTGCGGTTCGTGGACTCCGACATGCACATCATGGAGCCGCCCGATCTCTTCGAGCGGTACCTGGATCCAGGATTCAGGCACCGCGTGCTGGTGCCCATCGGCGCCGACGGCCGCCCCCGACGCGGCACGTCCGCCCAGATCGTCATCGACGGGCTGCCCGGCACCGGGGACGCCGACCTGCAGCAGCACCGCAAGCGGGCCCGGGCCGGCGCCACCCAGAGCACGCAGCCGCTGTCCGGGTCGCGGCTGGCCGACACCGGCCGGCTGGACTTCGCCATCAAGCGCGGCTACGACGCCGAGGCGCAGGTGATGGGCATGGCGATGGAGGGCGTGGACATCGCGGTGCTGTATCCGACCAACGGCCTGTCGCTGCTGGCCCGCAACGACCTGGACCCGGAGCTGTCGCTGGCGATCTGCCAGGCTTACAACAACTGGATCGCCGAGTTCTGCCGCCACAGCCCCGACCAGCTGAAGTTCGTCGCCATGCTGCCCGTGCACGACGTCCACCTGGCCTGCCGCGAGCTGGTGCGCGGCGTGCGCGAGCTGGGCGCCGTCGGCTCGTTCATCCGGCCCAACATGGTCAACGGCCGCTACTGGCACTCGAACTACTGGGACCCGCTCTACAGCGTGCACGAGGAGCTGAACGTGACGTGGGGGTTCCACGAGGGGACCGGCGCGCACTACTCGTACCACAACGTGCTCTACGGCGAGAACCGGTTCTACCGCCACGTCGCCAGCCACTGGATCGAGATGCAGCAGGCGCTGATCGCCATGATCGTCGGCGGCGTCTTCGAGTTCCACCCCAAGCTCCGCGTCGGGTTCCTGGAGGCACAGAATTCGTGGGTGCCGGGCCTGCTCTCGCGCATCGAGTGGGACTATCCGCAGTATCGCGACAGCCACGCGCCGTACCTGACGCTCACCCCGCGCGAGTACTTCCGCCGCAACTGCTGGGCCGCCGTCGAGGGCAGCGAGCCCGAGATCGAGGCCACGGCCGGGCTGATCGGCGCCGACCGGATGTGCATCTCGACCGACTACCCCCACTTCGATTCCAACTTCCCCCACGTCGCCGAGAACCTCATGAAGAACGTGCCGCGGGCGATCGCCGCCCAGATCTTCATGGGCGGCGCCCACCTGTACGGCTTCGGCGAGGCCGACTTCGCCAGGGCCGACGCCGCGGCCGCCGCGCGGAACGGAGGGACCGCCGCGCGCTGAGGCGCGCGATGGCGCGCGTCGACCAGCAGCGGGTCCGGTGAGCGCGCACGGGGACGGGCACCTGTTCTGCATCGGCAAAATCGAGGACGACGTGAAGCGGTTCCCGGCCTGACCGTGAGATTCGTGCTCTTCGAGCCCGCGCCGGGGCCAGGGCGTCCGGCCGGGCCTGCTGACCGACCGCGGCGTCGTGAACCTCGCCGGCGTGGTGCCCGCCGGCCACACGCCGCAGCTGACCATGCAGGGCATCATCGACGGTTTCGAGCCGCTCCGCGCCTCCCTGGAGCGTGAGGCCTGCACCGGCGTGGCGGTGCCGGTCGAGCAACTACTGGGAGCACGGCGCGCTGCAGGCGCGTCCGCTGAACATGTACCTCAAGAACCCCGACGCCGTTGTGGGGCCCGGCGACACCATCGTGCTGCCCGAGCTGACCGAGCCGTGGATCTTCATGCACGAGGCCGAGCTGGCGCTGGTCGTCAAATGGGCCCGGACTCGACGAACCCGGAGGCGGTGAAGCGAAACCGGCCCGGCGCGCGCCCGTGACCGAGGGGCACTCGGCTCGCGTGCGCGCGCCGGGCGATGCCGCGGGTCAGTGCTGCGTGACGAGGAAGTGTACGCGCCGGTTCCGGGCGCGGCAGGCGTCGGTCTTCTCGGCGCACACCGGACGATCCGAGCCGTACGAGACGGTCGAGATGCGCTCGGCGCCGACGCCCCTGGCGATCAGGTAGCTCATCGCCGAGGCCGCGCGCTTCTGGCCGATGGCCAGGTTCTCGCCCGGCGTGCCGAGGTCGTCGGTGTGGCCCTCGATCTGGACCTGCGCGGCGGGGTTCTCCTTGAGCCAGCGGGCGACCGTGTCGAGCGTGCCGGCGTCGGCCTTGCCGACGGTCACCAGCCCGGCCCGGAAGCGCACGTCGGCGAGCGCCGGACGTTCGGCGAAGCCCGCGCCGGTGGGGGCGGCCGTCGTGGTCGCGGACGCCAGGGCCGGCCGGGCCGTCGCGACGCTCGGGCTCGCCGGCGCCGGCGTCTCGCTGGCCGCCACGGCGGGGGCGGGCGGCGTCTGCGGAGCGGAGGCCTTCCAGAACTGCCACGAGCCGCCTGCGCATCCGGAGAGCGCCAGCACGAGCGCCAGCGATCCGAGGGTCAACCGCGCTGACCTGGTTCCACCTGCCATCGTCGTTCCTCCTGTTCGCTCTGGCTCCTCGACGTCCCCCGGGCCGCCCGGCCCGGTGACGCGCGGGGGCACCTGGAGCACGGGCGGTGCCAGGGTTCCGGAGTCCCCGCAATCGGAGGCTTACCGGACGGGCACTGACAGGCCGGCACGTCACCGTGCCAATCGCGGACGCGAACGATCGCCCGACGGTCCGGGGCCGGCCGGGCGCTCAGCGCGCGAGCAGACGTCCGAGGCGCGTGATCTCGCCCGTGTCGAACGGGGGGCTGACGAGCAGGATGAGACGATCGACGCCGACGCGCTCGAGCAGCGGGCGGGCGCGCGAATCGGCCCGGAGCCATCGCTCCTCGAGCCCGGCGAACACCGTCACCACGAAGCGCGACGGGTCCCGACCCGACGCCGCGTACGCGTCGCGGGCGATCGTCACCAGATCGGCCAGCCGTGGATGGAAGGCCTGCGTGTTCCAGCCGTCGCCGTGACGGCCGGCGAGCGCGGCCATGCGCGGGCCGAAGCCGCCAACGATGATGGGTGGCGGCGGCTCCGGCCGCAGGAAGCCGTCGGCGCCCGACCACAGCCGCCGCATGAGCGTGATCGCGTCGACCACGCGCTGCGCGCGGGCGGCATCGCCCTCGATCGTCTGGCCGATCGCGGCCTGTTCGACGGCGTAGGGCGTGCGGCGGCTGCCGCCGGCGCCCAGCCCGAGGAGCAGCCGTCCGCCCGACACGGCCTGCAGCGTCGCCGCCATGTTGGCGAGGACACCGGGATGGCGGTTGGCGACGTTGAGCACCAGCGGTCCCAGCATCACGCGCCGGGTAACCTCCGCGAGCGCCGTCAGCGCGGTCCACGCCTCCGGCACGCCGGGACCGGCGGCCGCGTCGGGGTCCCGGAGGTGATCCCACGTCCACAGGCCATCGAAGCCGGCGGCCTCGGCGGCGAGCGCGGCGGCGCGCATGTCGGACCAGCGCGCGCTCATCGGGATCAGCAGCAAGTCGATCTTCACGTCGCGCTCGTGCGGGTCATGGAGGGCTGGCGACCGAGAGTATCATTCGAGCGTGGAGTCGAGCATCCTCGTCGGCACCGGCGCCGGGCTCTGGGAGCTCGCCGCCGACGTCGGCCGCCCGGTCGAGGCCCTGGCCGGCCGCGCCATCACCGCGCTCGCCCGCGAGGGTGGCCGGACCTGGGCCGTCGTGGACGGCGCCGGGCTCTGGCTCGACGACGGGACGTGGAGGCCGGTCGCCTCGGTCGACGGGCCGCCCGCCACGTGGGTGGCGGCGACGGCCACGGGGCCGGTCGTGGGCACCGAGCAGGGTCACCTGCTCCGGCTCGCGGACGATCGGCTGGCCCGCGTGGAGGCGTTCGAGACCGTCGAGGGACGCGAGGCCTGGTACCAGCCGTGGGGCGATCCTGCCGACGTCCGCTCGATCGCCGTGGCGCGCGACGGGACCCTGCACGTCAACGTCCACGTGGGCGGCGTCGCCCGCTCGCGGGACGCCGGCGTGACGTGGACGCCCACGGTCGACATCGAGACCGACGTTCACCAGGTCCTCGCGCATCCCGCGCGCGCCGAGGTCGTGCTGCTGGCCTCGGCGGAGGGCTTCGGCCTCAGCCGCGACGGCGGCGACTCCTACCAGTTCGCCACGGCCGGGCTGCACGCGCACTACCTGCGCGCGGTGGCCGTGGCCGGCGAGCACATCCTGGTCTCCGCCTCGACGGGATTCCACGGTCGTCGCTCGGCGCTCTACCGCAAGCCGCTCGAGGGCGGAGGGCGCTTCGAGCGGTGCGAGGCCGGGCTCCCGAAGTGGTTCGAGGACAACATCGACACCGGCTGCCTGGCCGCCGCCGGCCCGCTGGTGGTCTTCGGGACCGGCGACGGTCGCGTCTACCGCTCGCGCGACGCCGCCCGGCACTGGGAGCTGGCCCTCAAGGGGCTGCCAGCCGTCGCCTGCGTCGCGCTCGGCTGAGCCGGTCGCCTACCGCAGCACGGCCTCGGCGATCTTCGTCAGCTCCGTCCCCATCTCGGACTCGGTCTTCACCGCCGGCGGCCGCACGATCACGCGCGTGGCTCCGGCGTCGTGGAAGCGGCGGACGAGATCGCGATCGGCCGGCTGCCCGTGCACCGAGATCGTGATGGCCGCGGGATCGCGCCCGGCGGCCCTGGCCAGACGGTCGAGCGTCGCGCGGCTCTCGGCCAGCTTCTCGGGGGTCGTCCGGTTGGGCAGCCAGCCGTCACCCCACGCCACCACCCGCTCGAGGACGTTCTTCGCGTGCCCGCCGAGGATCACCGGCGGGTGCGGCTTCTGCCTGGGCTTGGGGTAGGATTTCACGGGCGGGAAATCGTAGTACTTGCCGTGGAACTCGGCCTCGAGCTTCGTCCACAGCTCCTTCATGGCCAGGACCGACTCGCGCACCTGGCTCCAGCGGTGGTCGAAGTCGCCGCCCATGATCTGCGTCTCCTCGCGCAGCCAGCCCGCCCCGATCCCGAACAGGAACCGGCCACCGCTGAACAGATCGAGGGTCGAGATCTCCTTGGCCAGCAGCAGCGGGTGACGCTCCGGGACCAGCACGATCCCGGTGCCGAGCTTCATGCGCGTCGTCACTCCCGACGCGCGGGCCAGGGCGACGAACGGGTCGATGAAGTGCGAGTAGCTCTCCGGGATGACGCCGTCGTCCGAGCCCGGGAAGCGGCTGGTCGAGTGCACCGGGATGAACGGATGCTCCGCGCACCAGAACGACTCGAAGCCGAGCTGCTCGGCGGTGCGGGCCATGAACGCGACGTCGACGTTGTAAGCCGGCAGCGGCACAGAGATCCCCACGTTCATCGCGGCGTCCTTTCTCGGCTGGTCTCGACCCGGCCGCGCCGCGTCGCGGCGGCCCGGGCAGCGGCAGTCTACACCCGGTCGACGGGGTATACTTCGCGCGTCCGGGGAGCACACGAGGAGGCTCCATGGCACTGCGATTCGGCGTCTTCGACCACATCGAGCCCGTGCCGGGTCTGCGGCTCGACCAGATCTACCGCGAGCGCCTGGCGCAGATCGAGCGCCTCGACGCGGCCGGCTTCTACGCGTATCACCTGGCCGAGCACCACACGCCCGCGATCCACAGCCTGGCGCCCTCACAGAACGTGTTCCTCGGCGCCGTGGCCCAGCGCACGCGACGCCTGCGCTTCGGCCCCTGCGTCTACGTGCTCCCCCTGCACCATCCGCTGCGCCTGATCGAAGAGATCAGCATGCTCGACCACCTGAGCGACGGCCGGCTGGAGATCGGCGTCGGCCGCGGCGGCGTCATGGAGGCGTACTTCTGGGGGCAGGAGGCCGACTCCGAGACGAACTACGCGCGCTACGTGGAGACGCTGGCCATCCTCCGGGAGGGCCTCGGCCACGATCACCTCACCTATGCCGGCCGCTTCCACAGCTTCGACGCGCTGCCGATGTACCTGCGGCCGCTGCAGCAGCCCTACCCGCCGCTCTGGTACATGCGCAACCCGGTCACGGCGGCCATGGAGGGCATGCACACGATCATCGTCGGCTCGCTCGACGGCCTGGCGGTCGCCGTCCCGCGCTACCGCGCCGCCTGGGAAGAGCACCAGGGTTCGGGGCGGCTGACCGTCCAGGGGCAGGCGCCGATGATCGGTCTCGTCGTGCACCTGGTGGTGGCCGAGACGGACGAGGAGGCCCTGGCCGCGGCGAGGCCGGCCTGGGAGAAGTACCGCTGGAACCTCGCGGCGCCGCGGCGCCTGGAAGCGGAGAAGCGCGGCCTGACCCAGTTCCAGTCGACCCGGGACGGCTCGTTCGGCTTCGTCGGCGACCGGCCGGCGGGGCTGCCGAGCCGCGAGCTGCGACGGGACATCGATGCCGAGCTGGAGCGCTTCGACCAGCAAGCGCGCCGGGAGCACCCCAACCGGCTCGGCGGCGTGGCGCTGGCCGGCACCCCGGCGGCGGTGCGCGAGTACATGGACGAGTACCTGGCCACCGGCGCGAACTACTTCGTCTGCTCCTTCCAGTGGGGCGATCTCAGCCACGCGCAGGCGATGCGCTCCATCGAGCTGTTCGCGACCGAGGTGATGCCGCACTACACGGCCCGGACGCCCGGCCCTGATGACGCGCGTGGACGGCGGTGACGGCGGGCCGCGAATGCAGCAGCCATGCCCGTCGGCCCTCGTGAGATCCGGTAACGCCGAGGGGCGACCGCGGGTGCCGACGGTGCGCCCGTATGACTCGCCTGTCGCCGTAACTCGCTCCGGGCCCGGGTCGCTCGGGCCCCCCATCCCCCAGAGGGGGCTCGGTCGGCGGCCAGTAGAGGCGAGAGCGGCTCGCTCCCCGAGCCCTGCGCTCGAACGGCGACAACGGCTCGTCATGAGGGCGCACCGTCGGCACCCGCGGTCGCCCCTCGGCGTTACCGGATCTCACGAGGGCCGACGGGCATGGCTGCTGCATTCGCGGCCCGCCGTCACCGCCGTCCACGCGCGTCATCAGCACGCGGTCATCACGGAACACGGCCCGGCGGCTTACGTGTTCGCGTGTCGCGACGTCGTCGTGCGCCCGGGCGTGAAACGCTGAGCGAGAGGGAAATCATGGACATGCAGGCGGCGGTCTTTCGGAAGGTGCATGAGCCACTGACGGTCGAGACGGTCGAGGTCGACAAGCCGTGGGGTCGCGAGGTGCTGGTGCGCACCGCCGCCACTGGCGTCTGCCACAGCGACCTGCACGTGGTCGACGGCCAGGGCCGCTGGCCGCTCGACCGGCCGATCGTGCTCGGCCACGAGGGCGCCGGCGTCGTCGAGGCGGTCGGGGCCGACGTCACCACGGTGAAGCCGGGCGACCACGTGGTGGCCTGCCTGTCGGGCTTTTGCGGCAGCTGCGCGCAGTGCCTGGGCGGCCATCCGAACCTGTGCACCGGCGGCGCGGTCACCCGCCCGGACGCGGCGGCGCCGCGGCTGTCCCAGCGGGGCGCGCCGGTCCGCCAGTTCATCGGCATCAGCAGCTACGCCGAGCGGATGCTGCTTCACGAGAACTCGATCGTGAGGATCGACCCCGACCTGCCGCTCGACCGCGCCGCGCTCGTCGGCTGCGGCGTGCTGACCGGCGTGGGTGCCGCGCTGCGCACGTCGGGCCTGGAGGCCGGGCAGACGGTGGCCGTGTTCGGCTGCGGCGGCGTCGGGCTGGCGATCGTGCAGGGCGCGCGCATCGGCGGCGCCAGCCAGATCATCGGCGTGGACGTCTTCGACGGCAAGCTCGAGATGGCCCGGCGCGTGGGCGCCACCCACGTCGTGAACGGCGCGAACGACGACCCCGTCAAGGCGATCCGCGCGCTCACCCGCGGGGCCGGCGTCGACCACGCCTTCGAGGCGGTCGGCAACGCCCGGCTCGTCCGTCAGGCCATCGAGAGCCTGGCGATCCGGGGGACGGCCACGATCGTGGGCGTGCTGCCGCCCGACGCGATGATCGAGTTCCCGTGGATGGCCATCCGTCCCGAGTGCAAGGTGCAGACCTCGCGGATGGGCTCCAACCGCTTCCGCGTCGACATCCCGCGCTACCTCGAGTTCTACCGGCAGGGCCGGCTCCTGCTCGACGAGATGGTCACGCGACGCGGTCGCCTGGGCGACATCAACGAGGCGTTCCGGGCCATGAAGGCGGGCGAGGTCGCGCGCACCGTCCTGACGTTCGACTGACGCGCCCGCGCCTTACTCGACGTACATCTGCCCGGCGACGGCGTGCACGCCGTCGGCGCCGGGGCGGAGGACGACGAAGCCGCCCATGCGGACGTCCCGGCCGGTCAGGTCGCTGATCACCGATCCGTGCGTGACGAGGACCAGCGGCGGGCCGTCACGGTGGTCGGCGATGGCCTGGCGGACCGGGACCAGCAGCCGGCGTCGCAGCTCGGGGTCGCGCAGCGCTCCCTGCAGCACCTCCCACGGCTCGACCGTACCGAATGCCAGGCGCGCGGTGTCCAGGCAGCGGCAGCGCGGGCTCGACAGCACGCGGCCGACGGTGATGCCGTGCTGCCGGAACGCCTCGCCGACGCGCCGGGCCTGGGCGCGGCCGGCCTCGTCCAGGTTGCGCTGCGTCGAGCAGTCGTCGAGGCGCGCGCCGGGGGGATCGAACGAGCCGGGCGCGTAGCTGTGCCGGAGGACCACGACGCTGCCGGGCGCGCGCAGCGCCTGCCAGACGGCCTCGTCGGCGCCCACGGCCCCCGGCCAGGCGCACACCAGCGCGGCGACGAGGAGCGCGCGCGCCAGCACGCCCGCGCTACACGGTCTGGGCGATCTGCGAGCCGGCCGGCAGCTCCGCCTCTCGCCAGTCGCTGCCGTGGGGCAGGACGGCCTCGGCGGCGGCCAGCGTCGCGTAGGTGGGCTCGATGCCCCGCGGCGTGCCGCCCTCGGAGACGGTCCGCACAGCGTCGAGCAGCAGCCGCCGGGCCTGGATGATCGCACGATCGGCGGGGCCCAGATGCTCGCGGCTGCGATCGACGATCCGGCCCATGCCCTCCTGGATGGCGCGGTCCTGGACGTTGATGCCGTCGATGCCGGTGAAGCTCTCGGTCTTCTGGACCTGCCGGTCGAGCAGGTAGTTGTTCTGGCGGTTGCGCTTGGAGCGGAACGTCGTCTGGTCGACGTCGAGCGGCCCGTTGCCGAGCCGCCGCTCGAGCCGATCCTCCGCGGTCAGCGGCACGTCGGTCGTGCTGTATTCCCAGTTGTAGACCATCGTGTTCTCGTCGTCGATCGGCACCCACATGTGGCCGGCCACCAGGGGATTGCCGCCCTCGGAGCGCGACGGCCGGATCTGGTGGAAGGGCAGGATGAAGTGATAGGTCCGCACGTGGAAGCTGGTCTCGTCGAGAGGACGGACGCCCGCGTAACGGTAACCGTAGTCGGTGACGTCGACCTCGAGCTTCGGCGCCTTGCCGCGCACGAACGGGTTGTCGGGCTTGAAGCCCGGGCGCGTGGTGTTGGTCGTGAGCAGCCGGTGCAGGATCGGCGCGTGCGAGGTGTCGATGCCGCCTTCCACGCCCTGCAGCCAGTTACTCTCCTGGATCACCTTCGACACCGTGAGGTGCGTGGCCGGCACCCGCGTCCACGCGAAGAGCGGCGCCGCCGGCTTGCGCTCGGGCGGCCCCATGTAGGCCCAGATCACGCCGCCCATCTCCGCGGTCGGATACGACGTGACGAAGATCTTGTCCTTGAACTGCAGGTCGGCCGGCTCGTTCATCATGTCCACGCAGCGCCCCTCGGCGTCGAACTTCCAGCCGTGGTAGACGCAGCGCAGCCCGCACTCCTCGTTGCGCCCGAAGAACAGGGACGCGCGCCGGTGGGGGCAGAACTCGTCCAGCAGCCCGACGCGTCCCTGCGTGTCGCGGAACGCCACGAGATCCTCCCCGAGGATCCGCACCCGCACCGGCGCCCCGTCGGGCTCGGGCACCTCCCGGGCCAACAGCGCCGGGATCCAGTACCGCCGCATCGTCGTGCCCATCGGGGTGCCACGTTCGACCCGGGTGAGCAGCGCGTTGTCCTCGCGTGACAGCATGCCCGTTCCTCCTCGCGCGTGGCCGAGCGGTGACGTCGACGGTCGACCCCTGCCCGGAAGTCTAACACCGGCCCGGCTCGAGCCGTCGTCCGGCCGTTTCACGAAGGGCGAGGCACGGGGTCGTACGGGGCATGAAGAGCCACGTCGACGACGGCGCCCTGGTTCTGGCGGACATCTCGGGTTTCACGGCCTTCGTCACCGGCACCGAGCTCGAGCACGGCCCGGCGATCGTCGCCGACCTGCTGGGCGAGGTCATGCGCGAGCTCGCCCCTCCCCTGGAGGTCCAGGAAGTCGAGGGCGACGCCGTCTTCGCCCTCGGGCCCGACCGGGCCCTGACTCCACCGGCCGCGCTGCTGGACGTGCTGGAGCAGGCCTTCGTCGCCTTCAAGAGGCGCCAGCGCCAGCTCACGGCGGATGAGAGCTGCCGCTGCCAGGCCTGCCGCCACGTCGACAGTCTCGACCTCAAGATCGTCGTGCACCACGGGCGCTTCCTGCGGCAGATGGTCGGGGACCGCAGCCAGGCGGCCGGAGCCAGCGTCCTGCTCGTGCATCGCCTGCTCAAGAACGACCTGGCCGGACGCCGGGCCTACCTCCTGCTCACCGAGGCGGCCCTGCGCTGGGCCGGAGTGGACCCCGCCGACGCGGGGCTGGTCTCGCACGTGGAGCACTACGAGTACTTCGGTGACGTGCCGTGCTACGTGAAGGACCTCGGCCGCGACCTCGTGCGGGCCGGGTCACTCCGCCGCTCCGAGGCCGACGAGCCCGTCCTCGTGAGCCCCGCGTGACCGGCCGCGTCTAGGGCTGCAGGACCTCGGCGTCGGGCCCGGCCTCCAGCTCGCACGCGTTGACGGTCATGGCGAGCATGCTGTAGTAGCCGATGGCGCCGGTGAGCTCGATGAACCCGGCGTCGCCGAAGCGACCGCGCAGCGCCTTCACCCTCGCCTCGTCCACCCGGTGCGCGCGCATCAGCGTCCGGGTGAACTCCACGATCTGGGCGTCCTCGGGCGGAATCCCGCGCGAGTGCTTCTCACGGATGGCGGTGATCGTCGGCTCCGGCACGCCGAGCCGGCGGGCGGCTCCGGTCTGGGCGCCCCAGACGTACACCGCGTCCAGCTCACGCGCGACCGTCATGGCGGCCAGGACGCGGATGCGCATGTCGAGCGAGCCTTCGAACCGCACGAACGCGCCGAGGTGCGCCAGCCTCCCCGCCAGCTCCGGACAGTGCAGGAACATCGTGAACGGTCCCTGCAGCGTGCCGCGGCTCTTGACGATGCCGTCGACGATCGGGTGGTCCTTGGCGGCGACCTGCTCCTTGCTGGTGATCGGCGTCAGCCGGGCCATCGTGGGTTCCTCCAGGGCTCGGAGCATACCCTGGTTCGGCCGTCAGCCGATGTCGTGGGACCTTCGCGTCAGGGTGAGCCTATCGTGATCGGGCCAGTCGCCTTGAGGTTGTTGGCCTCGTTCGCCTCTTCTAGCGCGTTGCCCTCGTCCGCCCGCACCAGCACCCGGTACACCCCCGGGGCCGTGCCCGCCGGAATCGTCAGCGCCGTCGATGCCGCCGACGACGCCCCCGCCCCCAGCGCCGTCACGCTCCGCGTCCCCAGCAGCACGTCGCCCCCGTCCAGCGCCTCGTCCGCCGACAGGTAGAACCCCACCGTGAAGCTCGCCGCCACCGGCCCCTGGTTCTTCACCGTGTTGCCGATCGTCACCTTCACCCCCGGCGCCGCCCCCGCCGGCCCCGTCGCCGCCGTCACCGCCACGTCCGGCCCCACCACGATCGGCACCGCCGTCACCCGCGTGTTGTTGTCCTCCCGCGCCTCCCCGATCGCCCCCCCGTCGTCCGCCCGCGCGATGACGTAGTAGCTGCCCACGCTCACCGCCGGCACCGTCACCGTCGTGCTCCCCGCCGACGTCGCTCCCGCCCCCAGCGCCCCCACCGTCCGCGTCCCCAGCGGCACGTCGCCGCCGTCCAGCACCCCGTCGCTCGACAGGTAGTACGCCAGCGCCGACGTCTGCCCCGCCCCCATCGCCGACCCCACGTTCTGCACCGTCCCGCTCAGCGCGATCGCCTGCCCCACCTGCGCCTTCCCCGGCGCCGTCAGCGCGCTCACCACCAGGTCCGGCCCCACGGTGACCGGGGCCGTCGCGCGGACGTTGTTGCTCTCGTCGAGATCGCTGAAGGCGAGGCCCTCGTCGGCGCGCACGATGATCCGGTAGACGCCGGGCGTGGTCCCGCTCGGGATCGTCACGCCCGTCGAGGCCGTCGACGTCGCGCCGGCGCCCAGGCTCGCGACGGCCCTGGTCCCGAGGAGCACGTCTCCGCCGCCCAGGACGTCGTCCGTCGACAGGTGGAATCCCACGGTGAACGCGCTGAGGGCCGCGGTGCCGTTGTTCTTCACCGAGTTGCTCACGGCGATGACGGCGCCCGGCGCCGCTCTGCTCGGGGCGGTCGCGGCGGTCGTGGCGACGTCGGAGGCCGCCACGGTGATCGCGGCCGACGCGCGGGTGTTGTTCGTCTCGCTGGCCTCGACGACGGCGCCGGCCGGATCGGCGACGGCGCCGATGAAGTAGACGCCCGGCGCCAGACCGTCCGGGATCTTCACGCCGGTCGTGGCCGCCGAGCTGGCATTCGGCGCCAGACCGGCCACCGACCGCGTCGCGAGGAGCTGGTCCGTGGCGGGATCGATCACGTTGTCGGTCGACAGGTAGAGCGCGAGGTCGAAGGCGCCGGCCGGGCTGACCGTCGACAGGTTCTTGACCGTGTTCGGGACGGCGACGGCCTGGCCAGCCCCCACCTTGGTGGCGGCCGTGAGCGCGGTGACGGCCAGGTCCGGCCGCAGGAGGTTCAACGCCTCGAGGATCCGGATCCGCGGAACCGTCGCGACCGGGCACGAGACGGTGCTGAAGCAGAAGAGCGGGCGGGTGTCCGTCACCGGCGCGCCCGCCGACTTGAGCGCGTTCAGGAGATCGGTGACCGTCGCCTGCGGCGCGAACTCGCGCAGGATGGCGAACGCCCCGGCGACGTGCGGGGCCGCCATCGAGGTACCGTCGAAGCTCGCGAACCCGCTGGGCGGCACCGACGAGACGATGTCCTCACCGGGCGCGAGCAGCGAAAGGAATGACGCCATGTTGGAGAAGAACGAGACCGAGCCGCCCGTGGCGGCCGTATCGCCGGTGGAGCCGACGCTGACGGCCGTGGAGACGCAGGCCGGCGACGACAGGGCGTTGGTGACGCCGTCGTTGCCGGCGGCGATCACGCTGGCGATCCTGGCCGCCCGGAGCTGATCGATCGCCGGCTTGATCGGATCGCTGTTACACGTCGTCGTGCCGGTCGGAGATCCTCCGAGACTCATGTTGGCAGCCGCGACCACCATTCCCGGCACCGATGTCCGGTGCGTGTAGAGGTAATTCAGAGCGTCGATCACGTCGCCGACCACCGCCCCGGTGCAGGGTGCCGGGAACGGAAAGCAGACGCCGGGGTGATCGGCCCGCGAGAAGACCTGGATCGCCCAGAGCGCGGCGCCCTTGGCCACGCCCGATCCCGGCGAGCCGTCGCCGCCGGCGGCGATGCCGGCCACGTGGGTGCCGTGACTGCAGTCGAGATTGCAGGGCTCTCCCGAGCCCGGGGCGTCGGAGAACTCCGCGCCGCCCGGACAGACGCTCGAGACGAGATACTGCGGGAGGTTGGTGGAGAAGCACGCCTCCCGCACGACCTTCCCGGCGAGGAACGGATGCGTGGACTCCACGCCGTCGTCGATGATCGCGATGATCGTGCCGGTCCCGTCGTAGCCCAGGGCCCACGCCCCGGGAGCGCCGACCAGCGGCACGCTGTGGGTCAGCAACCGTGGCAGGAACCGGTCCTCGACGACGTCGGAGACCAGGCCGGGGAGCCCGCGCAGGAGCGTGATTGCCTGTGCGTCGACCTCGAGCACGAGGACCGGCAAGGTCGCCGGCGCGCGGACGACCCGGAAGCGCGTGCCGGCCAGCGCGGCCGAGATCGCCCCGCGGGCGCCGGCCAGCGCCTGTCGCTGTCGGTGGATGTCCGCCGCCGAGGGCAGATCGGGTTCGGGCACGAAGCCGGTGGCCAGCGTCACGATGACCCGGATCGTCCCGAACCGGGCCGCCTTGTCGGCGACGTCCTCGGGAGCGAGATCCCCGGCCAGGGCGGTGGTAGCGAGCATGCCGAGCAGCAACGTGGCGCACACGAGGCTCGGCAGCCGGATCCGCAGCGCGACCAAAGGGGTGCCCCGCTTCGCCAGACGGCGGCGGCTGGAACGGCGCCCCCTCGGGACCCGGGGGGTGGGGACGTGTCTACCGACCTCTGTCTACTGTCTACCGACTTCCATGGTCTGCGCTCGGCCGCCCGGCTGTCAAGTCGCGTGAGACCCGTGCCTCACGATCCAGGCGGCGCGGGGTCTCCGCGGAGCGGCTCCCGGCGGCCCGGGAGCCGCTCCCGGCAGAGGGGTCAGGCCTTGTCGAGCCAGACGGCGTGCATGTCGATGAGCCCGGCCGGGATCATCTGAAAGCCCTTGACGTGCTTGTGGTGGATCTTCTGCTCGTTGGCGTGCAGCAGGATAGTCACCGGGGCGTCCTCGACGATCGCCTTGACCGAGTCGTCATAGGCCTTCTTGCGCTTCTTGAAGTCGTTCTCGGAGCGGGCCACCTCGACCGCGCGGTCGAAGTCCTTGTTGACCCACTTGCCGGCGTTCCAGGCCTCGCTGGAGTGAAGCTCCGGATAGAGCGTCTCGTCGGGGTCGAGGTCGGCGTCCCACTGGACCTGCACGAGATCCCACTGCCGCTCCTGCAGCCAGCGCCGCCGGAACGTGGGGAAATCGGCCAGCTCGATGCGGACCTTGATCCCCAGCTTGGCCAGGTGGGCCTGGATCACCTCGGCCTGGCGCGGGAACGTCCCCGAGTTGATGCTGAGGTAGAGCAGCTCGCGCCCGTCGTACTTGGCCTGCTTCATCCAGCTCCGGGCCTGCTCGGGGTCGTAGTACTGGCCGTTCTTGCCGGTCTCGAAGGCCGGGTCGTAGAAGGCGCCCATCGGCGGCGAGATCGGCCCGTGAGCCACGATGCCCTCGCCGAACTCGACCCGCTCGAGGATCTCCTTGCGGTCGATCGCGAAGGTCACGGCCTTGCGCAGCGCCTTGTCGTTGAACGGCTCCTTGGCCAGGTTGAAGTGCAGGCAGCGCCAATTGCCCCCGACCGCGCTGAGCGCGACGAGGTTCGGGTCCTTGCGGAGATCACCCACGAATTGGGCGGCGGCGTTGTTGATGAGGTCGACCTCGCCGGTCTTCAGCGCGGCCACGAGCGTGGAGGGCTCGATGATGATCTTGACAAGCACCTTGTCGAGGTACGGCAGCTTGCCGCCGGCGGCGTCCGTCTCCCAGTAGTTCGAGTGCTTCTCGAGCAGGATGTAGTCGCCTTCCTTCCACTCCGCCAGCTTGAAGGGGCCGGTGCCGACGGGGTTGCGTCCGTAGGCCTTGCCCTTCTCCTTCACCGCCCGCGGGCTCAGGATGGTGGCGGCCCGGCCGGTCGACCCCGTGAAGGCGACGCGCAGGAACGGGTACGGCTTCGTGAAGTGGAGCTTCACGGTGTGCGGGTCGGGCGTCTCGATCGCCTCCAGCAGCTCGAGCTTCCAGGCGTGGATCGGCGACTGGCTCTTGTCCTTGACCCGCTCCAGGTTCCACTTGACGTCGGCCGCCGTCAGCGGGTCGCCGTTGTGGAACGTCACGCCCTTGTGCAGGCGGAACACGTGGACGCGGTCGCCCTGGATCTCCCACTCGCGCGCGAGCTGGGGCTTGAAGTCCACGCTCTTGCCGTCCGGTGACGTGATCTTGAGCAGGCCGTTGTAGATGTTGTTGTGGATCGAGCAGGCCACGATCGACGTCGTGTTGTGGGCGTCCAGGGTGTCGATGTTGCTGAAGGCGCCGATTCGAATCGTGCCTCCGTACTTCGGCTTCTGCGCCCGCGCCGGCGCGGCCAGCGGCAGCCCGGCAGCCAGGCCGACGGCCGACGCGCCGAGCATCCGGAGCACGGTCCGGCGATTGACCTCCTCGCGCAGCAGGTCGTTGACGACCTCGAACCCGTCTCGGCTCTTCATGCTGATCCTCCTTTGTGCGGGCCTCCCTCGCCGTAGAGGTGACAGGCCACGGCGTGACCCGGCGCCACCGCGGTGAGCGGCGGCTCCACCTCCCGGCAGCGGACCATGCGATGCGGGCACCGGCTCACGAACCGGCAGCCGCCCGGCAGATCGATCGGGCTCGGCAGCTCGCCCTCGAGCAACCGACCCGGCTGGTCGAAGATCGACGAGGCGCCGTCGCCGATGGTCGGAATGGCCGCCAGCAGCGCCTGCGTGTACGGGTGCAGGGGGTGGCGGAAGAGCTCGGCCACCGGAGCGACCTCGGCCAGCCGACCGAGGTACATCACCGCGACCCGGTGGCTCACGAAGCGGACGACGGCCAGGTCGTGCGAGACGAAGAGATAGGCGAGGCCCAGGCGCTCGCGGAGCGTGACGAGCAGGTTGAGGATCTGCGCCCGCACCGACACGTCGAGGGCGGAGACGGCCTCGTCGGCGACGACGAGGCGGGGACTGACGGCCAGCGCCCGGGCGATGCCGACGCGCTGTCGCTGGCCACCCGACAGCTCGTGGGGATAACGCGCGGCATGCTCGGGCTGGAGGCCGACCATCTGCAGCAGCGCGGCCACGCGCTCGGGGACCTCGCGGCGACCGGCCAGGCGGTGCACGAGGATCGGCTCGCCCACGATGCGCCCGATCGTCATGCGGGGGTTGAGCGAGGCGTAGGGGTCCTGGAAGACGATCTGGGCCTTGCGGCGGAACGGCAGGAGCGCGCGCGGGCCGAGGGCCGTGATGTTCTGGCCATCGAAGACGATGCGGCCGGCCGTCGGCTCGATCGCGCGCAGCACCAGGCGCCCGGTCGTCGTCTTGCCGCACCCGCTCTCGCCGACGAGGCCGAGCGTCTCGCCGGGCTCGATCCCGAACGAGATGTCGTCCACGGCCCGCACCGACCGCACCGGGCGCCTGAGCAACCGATCGAGGGGACCGCGCCGGAGCGGGAAGTGCTTGACGAGGCCGTCAACCTCGAGCAGCCCCATCAGGCCAGCCTCGGCGCGGCGGGCCTGCTGCCGACGAGGTCACCGGCGAAATGGCAGGCGGCCAGGTGGCCGGCCTCGATCGACCGCAGGGCCGGCGACTCCGTCGCGCAGCGCGACTCCGCGCGCGAGCATCGCGGGTGAAACCGGCAGCCCGGCGGCAGGACGGCGAGCCCGGGCATGACCCCGGCGATGGTGCCGAGACGCCCCGTGCCCTCCAGGCGCGGCAGGCAGTCGACCAGCGCCTGCGTGTACGGATGGGCCGGTGCGCGGAACACCGTCGCGATCGAGGCCTCCTCCACCACCCGGCCCGCGTACATCACGATCACGCGGTCGCACATCTGCGAGACGACGCCGAGGTCGTGCGAGACGAGCAGCACGGCGGCGCCCGTCTCGCGCGCCAGCCGACGGATGAGGGCCAGCACCTGCGCCTGGATCGTCACGTCCAGCGCGGTGGTGGGCTCGTCGGCGATCAGCAGGCTCGGCACGCAGGAGATGCCCATGCCGATCATCACGCGCTGGGCCATGCCCCCGCTGAACTGGTGAGGATACTCGCGGGCCCGCGTCGCCGCCGACCCGATCCCCACGCGCCCCAGGATCTCGACCGCCCGCGCCCGCAGCGTGCGGCGCGGCTCGGTCAGGTGGAGCGCCATGGCCTCGTGCAGCTGGTCGCCGATGCGGAAGACCGGATTCAGCGAGCCCGCCGGGTTCTGGAAGATCATCGCGATGTCCTTGCCGCGAATGCGCGCCAGCGCCGCCTCGTCGAGCGTCAGGAGGTCCTGGCCGCGGAAGCGCACCTCGCCGGTGATACGGCCGGGCGGACACCGGATGAGACGGAGGATGGCCTCCGAGGTCAGCGATTTCCCCGCGCCCGACTCGCCGACGAGGCCGACGATCTCCCCCTGGCGCACCGCGAAGGACACGCGGTCGACGGCCCGTAGCGTGCGCCCCTCCGCCTGGAACTCGACGGTCAGGTCGCGGACGTCCAGTAGGTGGGGGGCCGCGAGGTGGGGCATCCTGGATGTACCCCGATGTCGTCGTCCATTCCGCAAGAGACCACGACCCGGACGCCATCGCCTGGGCCGACCTCGGTCTCAGCCGAGCCCACCCTACCATAGAGCCAGATCGAGCCCGACTCGTCGGTGGGCACCCCGCCAGTGGCCTGGGCGAACCCGTCCAGGCTCGCCATCTTCACGGCGCCGATGCAGTCGCACATGCTGCGCTTCTCGCGCGCCGCCGAGCAGGCGTGGTGCTGGAGCCCCCGCCGGCCACGGCTGGCCACGGTCATCGGCGCGTTGCACGTCGTCCCGTCGGCGGTCGTGTTGCCGCAGCGGATGAACCCGGAGAGCAGGTAGCCGCCGGGCAGCTCGGGCTTGCCGACGAACCGGGTCCGCTCGCCCCAACGCCAGCACCAGAGCGCAGCGCCTCTGGTTGTAGGCGTCGATGCGCGCCAGCGCGCGGCGGGCGAGGTCCGGCTCCACGATGATCCAGTCCGGGTTCGTGACGCGCACGATCGTGTCGTCGCCCGCCTCGCGCTTCAGCCGCAGCTTGCTGTTCTTCTTCCTTGACCGCTTCGTCCGGCCCCAGGTGTAGGTCCCCGTGGAGTACAGCTCGTGTCGGCGCACCAGCTCCCGCACACCGCTGGGCGACCACGTTGGGCGCTCTGGTTCGAGGCCCTGCTCGCGCAGCTTCGCCAGCTCCTTCACCACGAGCGTCTTCGGCCCGGCGATCTTCTGGTCGTTCGGGTCGTTCGCGATGCGCCCGTAGCCCCAGCCTTCGGCGACGAGCTCGAATACCTTCTGGACGATCTCGGCCTGCTCGAGGTCTACCACCTGCTCGACGGCGGCGCCCGGGTGGGATCGGCGGTTGGCGTAGCCGTAGATCTTGCCGCCCGCGACGCGGCCCGCCTGCGGGCAGCGCCTCAGTTCGTCCAGAGCGAACTTCGACGACGAGCGCCGCTGGAATGAGTCGGCAATGCCCTGATTGCGACCTCGATCTCGCCGGTCTCGTCCAGCACGCTGATCTGCCGATTGTCCAGGTACGACCAGATCGTAACGTCGCAGTCCTCGACCAGCGTGATCACCCGTCGACGTCGACTGCGACCATCTCCCGTACCACCCGATGCCGCTCCATCGTCCTCATCTCCCCTGGGTCTACTTCTACCGCTTGGGGTGGACTTTCCCCGCGCTCCGTATGGAGGTAGAGTGCCAGCGGAGGCACCTATGATGCGAAGCCGCATCCCGGTCGGCATGGCGCTAGCGCTCGTCGCCGCCGTGCTCCTCCTACCCACCACGGCCTCGGCCCACGGCCGGCGCGGAGGGGGCGGCGGGGCTTCGGTCGGAGCCTCGGGAGGACGTTCCGGCGGCTTCGTGGGACGGCCCGGCTTCAACCACGGCCAGAACCACCACGGCTTCAACCACCATCGTTTCCACTCGAACTCGGTCATCTTCGTGGGCCCGAGCCCGTTCTGGTACTCGCCGCCCCTGTACTCCTCGCCGCCGGTCGTGTACTCGCCGCCGCCCGTATATATCGCGCCCCAGTTCGTCTACCAGGCGCCACCGCCCGCGGCGTACTACCCGTCCGCGCCATCGGCTCCGCCCGGACCGCGCGTCGTCGAGTTTCCGACAGGCCACTACGAGCTCCGCGGTGACGGTGTCGCCACGCCCTACTCGTGGGTCTGGGTCCCCAAGCCACCGTCCGCGCCGCCCGGCGCACCGCCGGTACCGGCCGCGCCCGACGCTCCGCCGGTCGATCCGTCCTCCCGGCCAGCGGCGCTCGCGCCGAGCAAGACGATCCATCGCTTCACCGATGACAACGGCGTGACCGTCCTCACGAACGACATCAACAAGGTACCGGACCGGTACAGGATCCAGCTGGTCAATCGCACGTCGCTCTGAGGTGTTACCAGCGTCCGCCAGTAGAATTGGGCCACGGACGATCATGGCGAACCGTGCTGTCGTTATCCCCACTTTCGACCAACGCTCCTGTTGTATCGACGCCTCCTGTTTCGGCGATCATTGCGATCCGAGCCCCGGCCCTGCGGGTTGGTCGTCAGGCAGCTCCGGGTCTGTCGGGTCGCCGACGTGCGGACGTCCGCTACTTTGCGAGCTTGGTACGCCCGGCCTCGAAGATCTGTCTCATCTTGTCCGCGAGGATGCGCCGCCCGATGCCCCGCTTCACGGCGCCGCCGAACCCCGCGACCTGGTCAGTGAAGACGTGACCCGCATACACGACGAGAGTCCCCCCTTGGACCGGCAGAAAACCCGCCACCGCCTGCTGCCCGTTATACCCCGTGCTGACGTAGTAATGGCGCTGGACGATCGCGCGGGCCGCCCCGTCGGCTGCGGAGAGCATGTGCACCAGGACATAGGTCGACTTGCCTTCGATGTTGTAACTCACCCAGCGGAAGTCCTGCTGCATACCGGCAACGGTCGCCTGCGGGTAGCCAATGATCACGGCGTGGAACGCCGGCATGTATTTCTCGAACAGGCGAGTGGACTGGCTGGCCTTGCGGAGGTCCGAAGCCAGGTCTGTCGTACCGCCCGAGCCGCGATCGTACGGCGGGATGCCGCCCAAGCCCGATGCGCGATAGGCCTGGTACCGCGCCAGCAGCATCCTCTGCAGCTGTGCACGTACCATTGGCGGCGCGTCACTCTGCAGGGCGTTGAACGCGGCGATCTCACTGGTGGCGAGGTTCACGGCCTGCCCGGCCTGGGCACTGTAGAGGCGCTGGGCGACGTCGCTGCTGATCTTTAATCCTGCGAGATCGGCCAGGCTGC
>Ga0209382_10000033_pt1 | contig 170106 bp, 158 predicted proteins | sample SoiMetdeltSBSDD5_FD_187599 | JGI IMG/M metagenome (GOLD analysis project Ga0209382, IMG submission 187599) | Bulk soil microbial communities from a Populus tree surrounding site in Tennessee, USA - Soil MetaG P. deltoides SBSDD5 (SPAdes) (version 2) | ecosystem: Environmental > Terrestrial >...
TATGCCTCCGACACGCGGCCTATCGTGTCACGAGTCAATTGCCCTCAGTAGTTCGCCCCGCGGTAGTTACCAACTTCGCAGCTACGCTTAGTGAAATGCCCACGTTGGACGACGTTCTGCGGCACCACACCGCGCTGTCCGACGCCGATTTGGCCTGGTTACACCGGCTCTTGGCCGACTGGCAGATCATCGCCGACCTGTCGTTCGCGGACCTGATCCTGTGGCTGCCCGATGCCGAGGGCCGGGGATTCTGGGCCGGTGCGCAGATGCGTCCGACCACCGGGCCGACGGCCTACGTCGACGACATCGTCGGCAGCTTCGTCCCCCAGGGCCGGCGGCCGCTGCTCGACCTCGCCTGGCGGGACGGTCGCATCGTGCGCGAGGGCGATCCGGAATGGCGGGACGAGGTGCCGGTGCGGGTGGAGACCATCCCGGTGCGCCGTGACGACGCCCTCCTCGGGGTGATCGCGCGAAGCACCAACCTGATGGGCGTACGGACCCCGAGCCGGCTGGAGCTGGCGTACCTCCAGACCGCCGCCGAATTGACCAAGATGATCAGCCAGGGGCGGTTCCCGACGCCGGGGGAGCGATCGGAGCTGGCCGACTCGATGCGAGTGGGCGACGGCTTCGTCCGTACCGACGTCGACGGCGTCGTACGGTATGCCAGCCCGAACGCCATGTCGGCGTTCCGACGGCTCGGACTCGTCGGCGACCTGGTGGGCGTCAACCTGGCCGACACAACGCGATCGCTGGTGCCGCCGTCGGCCGAGCCGGTGTCGCAGAACCTTCGGGCCGTGCTCGACGGCCAGGTGGCGCGGGAGGCCGAGGTCGAGAACACCGCTGCTGCATTGGTGATCCGGGCCATCCCACTGTCCGCCGACGACCAGCATCTCGGCGGTCTGGTGCTGCTGCGCGACGTGACCGATCTCCGAAGTCGCGAACGTGAGTTGGTGACGCGTGAGGCGACGATTCGCGAGATCCACCATCGGGTCAAGAACAACCTGCAGACGGTGGCAGCGCTCTTGCGACTGCAGGCCAGGCGACTGTCGGCCGCTGAGGGCCGGGCGGCGCTCGACGAGGCGGTGCAACGCGTGGCCGCGATCGCGGTCGTACACGAGACCTTGAGTCAGGGGTTCGACGAGACCGTCGACTTCGATCAGGTCATGGATCAGTTGCGGCACATGGTCATCGAGGTGGCATCGCCTGGCGCAGCGGTCACGACCGAGCGCCGGGGGAGCTTCGGGACCGTGCCGGCGGCGGTGGCGACCTCGCTGGCGATGGTGCTCACCGAGGCGATGCAGAACGCGGTCGTCCACGGCTTCGACGCCGGGCCCGGCCATGTCGTGGTGAGTGCTCGGCGATTCGCTGGCCGGCTCGAGATCAGGGTCGAGGACGACGGTCGCGGTCTGCCCGAGGGCTTCGACCCCGAGACGTCGAGCAGCCTCGGCATGTCCATCATGCGCACCCTGGTCGAGGGCGAACTGAGCGGCCGGCTCGTCGTGGCGGCCGGCGCCGAACGGGGCACCTGTGTGAAAGTCGACGCCCCGTTGACGTAGCGGCGAAGACTCAGGCGGTACGGATGCGGGCCCGAGCGGTCCGGCGCTTCAGCGCACGCCGCTCGTCCTCGCTCATGCCACCCCAGACGCCGTGGTCCTGCCCCGATTCCAGCGCCCAGGAGAGGCACTGTTCACGAACCTCGCAACGCCGGCACACTGCCTTCGCCTCCTCGATTTGGAGGATGGCGGGACCGGTGTTACCGATCGGGAAGAACAGCTCTGGGTCTTCATCGAGACACGCAGAGCGATGGCGCCAATCCATGGCGGCGACTCCTCGTTCTTATCGATTGTCCACCGGTCGTCAACGCGACCGGCGGTTCGTCCATGTTGTGAAGGGGTTCACTATGTCAGTCAACTGGTAGGATCAGGCAGCTCTCCGGGGAACGCGCACACAGCCCACCAGCGCTGTTTGCGTGGTACGCATCCATGATCGTTGCAAGAAAGCCCTGGAGAGACAACCCCCTGAAGCCTGTGGATTCCGTTACGGCGGCGTGTCGCGTCCCAGAACCGTGTCGTGTCAGGACAGACCAGGATGGCTTGCCGCGGGCGAATGCGTACTCATGGCGTAGTGCAAGATGCGCATACCAGTTGAAAAGTCGCGCGTGGCAGCGTGGCCGCGGGCCCGTTCTTCAAGCGCGTCGAACACCGCAGCTCCCTGTGCGTCGGGCGTGACACGACAGGGAACGGCGGGTGTCGACGGATTCAGCCCTGCTTGGTCGCGGTGAAGATGTCGGCGATCTCGTCGATCTTGCCGAGTAGCTCGTTGGCGGTCTCGACGCTGAAGCTGCCCTTGGTGCCGGCCGCGCCCGCGAGCTTGGTGGCCTCGTTGAACAGCTGGTGCAGCTGGGGGTACTTCTCGAAGTGCGGCGGCTTGAAGTAGTCGGTCCACAGCACCCAGAGGTGGTGCTTGACGAGCTCGGACCGCTGCTCCTTGATGATCATCGCGCGCATCCGGAAGTCAGGATCGTCGTTGTCGGCGACCTTCTCGCAGATGGCCTTGACCGACTGTGCTTCGATGTGGGCCTGCGCCGGGTCATAGACGCCGCAAGGCAGATCGCAATGTGCTTGGACCTCGATGGTCGGGGCAAAGAATCGCACCGCATGGTCCTTTCTCGTTGAGAAGGCAACTGTTTGCACGTAACCGTGACCTTACCCGCGGCGATGCCGGCCCAACGGGCGGGAGGAGAGCAGGTGGCGTGGGGTTTCGCGGTCGTACGTGGACGGTCGATGCAGCCGACGTTGTGGGACGGCGATCGGCTGCTCGTACGCTACGGCGCTTCGCCCCGGATCGGTGACCTGGCGGTCGTTCGGCTGCCCGACGGAGTCGTCGCCGTGAAGCGGGTGGTTCGCCGCGAATCAGACGGCTGGTGGGTCGAGCGGGACAACCCGGCCGAGGGCGTCGACTCGTGGTCGGTCGGTGCGATCCCGGAGGCCGACATCGTGGCCAGGGTCATCCGGCGGGTCTGGCCACTCTTCCGGCGCTGAACCGCACTGGCGGTCGAGCAGTGCCCTATGGTCGGGGGATGTTTGCCGTCTATGCCGCCGCCTTCGATCCCACCGATCCACTGGCCGGACTGGCCTTTGGGGATCGTCCGGATCCTGCTCTGCCACGGGACGACTGGACGACGGTCTCGGTCCGGGCGGCGGCGTTGAACCACCACGATCTGTGGTCGCTCAAGGGCGTCGGCCTGTCCGCCGACGAGCTGCCTCGCATCCTCGGGTGTGACGCCGCCGGAGTCGACGCCGACGGCAACGACGTCCTGATCCACTCGGTGATCAGCGAGCCGACCTGGCTCGGCGACGAGACGCTCGATCCGAAACGGTCGCTGCTGTCCGAGCGCTACGACGGCACCTTCGCCGAGCGGGTCGCGGTGCCCCGGCGCAATCTGATCCCGAAGCCGCCGGCGCTGTCGTGGGAGGAGGCGGCCTGCCTTCCGACCGCATATCTCACGGCCTATCGCATGCTGTTCGGCCAGGCCCGACTCAAGCCGGGTGACAGTGTCCTCGTGCAGGGCGCCGGCGGCGGTGTCGCGACCGCGCTGATCATGCTGGCCCGGGCCGGCGGCCTGCGAGTCTTCGCGACCAGCCGCGACGAGGCCAAGCGCAAGCGCGCCCTGTCGATCGGCGCTCATGCCGCGGTCGAGACCGGCGCCCGGGTGCCGCATCGGGTCGACGCCGTCATGGACACCGTCGGAGAGGCCACCTGGTCGCACTCGATCAAGTCGCTTCGACCTGGCGGCACGCTGGTGCTCAGTGGCGCGACGTCAGGGGAGAAGCCGCCGACGGCCGAGCTGCGACGCATCTTCTACCTGTCGATGCGGATCCAGGGCACCACGATGGGCACCCGGACCGAGCTCGGTCAGGTCGCGAGCTTCCTCGACGTCACCGGGGTCCGGCCGCTGATCGATCGGACGCTGCCGCTCGACCGGGCCCGCGACGGCTTCGCCGCGATGGAGCGCGGCGAGTTGTTCGGCAAGGTCGTCCTGACCGTTTAGATCCGGTCACCTCGAGGGAGCCTGCCATGGTGACGATCCGACCCGCGATCGCCGACGACGCGGCCGCCGGCGCCGCACTCCACATCGCGTGCTGGCGCGAGGCGTACGCCCCGTTCACCGATCCCGACGTCCTGGCCCGGCTCACCGGGCGACCTCGAGGAGCGTACGGCGCGGTGGCACTCGTATATCGCCGACGGCCTGCCGCGCTGGCTGGCCGTCGCCGACGAAGGGGAGCTGGTCGGGTTCGCGTCGGCGGGTCCCGGACGCGACGGCGACATCGACCTCGACCTGGAGCTGTACGCCATCTACGTCCGTGCGTCGCAGTACGGCGGCGGCGTGGGACCCCGACTGCTCGAGGCCGCGATCGGTGACGCGCCGGCGTACCTGTGGGTCTTCGAGGCCAACGACCGGGCCCGCGGGTTCTACGCCCGCCACGGATTCGAGCCGGACGGGTCGAGCAAGCCCGAGCCGTCGTTCCAGGAGCCGGAGGTCAGGCTCAGACGCGGCTGAAGGTCAGTGGTCGATACGGGTCAGTCGTCCTCGTCGTCGAGCCGGGCGAGCCAGGTGGCGAACCGCTCGACCGGGGTCTCGAACTCCGGATTGAGATCGCAGAACTCCCGCAGCCGATCGGCGAGCCACGCCAAGGTGACGTCCTCGTCGCCCCGGCGGGACTCGAGCTCCTCGATCCCACGATCGGTGAAGTACACCCGCGCTGCCCCTCGTCAGGCGAACGCCTGCTGCACGAGCGCCCGCTGCTCCTCGATGTGGCGGGAGTGCTGGCCGACCGCCGGTGACGTCGACTCGGGCCGCGAGACCCGGTAGAACGGCAGGCCGTCGAGCTGCGGCGTCAGGTGCAGTGCCATGTGCGGCCACGGGCCCATGTTGGCCGGCTCGTCCTGGACCCAGCGCAATTGCGCCACGTTCGGGTACTTCGCCAGCTCGGTCTTCAGCGGCTGGATCGGCCACGGGTAGAGCTGCTCGACCCGCAGGATGGCCGTGGTCGGCTCGTCGCCCTCGCGCTTGGCCCGCTCGGCCAGCAGGTCCCACGCGATCCGACCACTGCACAGCAGCACCCGCTCGACCCGGCCGGGGTCGACCTTGTCGTCGGGAATGATCGGCTGGAACGAGCCGGACGTGAAGTCCTCCGGCGTCGAGACGGCGGCCTTGGCGCGCAGCATCGACTTCGGCGTGAAGACGATCATCGGCTTGTGGTTGTGCTCGAGGGTGTGACGACGCAGCAGGTGGAAGTAGGACGCCGGTGTCGACGGCTGTGCGACCGTCAGGGCATCCTCAGCCGCGAGCGCGAGGAACCGCTCGATCCGACCGGACGAGTGGTCCGGCCCCTGTCCCTCGTAGCCGTGGGGGAGCAGGAGTACGACGCCGGACTTCTGGCCCCATTTGGCCTGGCCGGACGAGATGTACTCGTCGATGATCACCTGGGCGCCGTTGGCGAAGTCACCGAACTGCGCCTCCCACATCACCAGTGCCTCGGGCCTGGCCACGGAGTAGCCGTACTCGAAGCCCATCGCGGCGTACTCCGACAGCAGCGAGTCGTAGATGTAGAACGGCGCCTGGTCCTCGCTCAGGGTGGCCAGCGGAGTCCACTCGGCCGCGGACTTGCGGTCGATGATCGTGGCGAATCGCTGGACGAACGTGCCACGGCGGGAGTCCTGCCCGGCCAGCCGGACCGGCCGGTTCTGCAGCAGCAGTGAGCCGAGCGCGATAATCTCGGCGGTGCCCCAGTCGATCGGGCCCTGCGTGATCGCGGCGGCCCGGCGCTGCAACTGCGGCAGCACCTTCGGATGCACCGTGAAGCCGTCGGGCGGCGTGTCGTAGGCGTCCGAGATCGTCTTGAGCACCTCGGGCGTGACGGTGGTCTGCTCCTCCTCGGTCGGCTTGTCGGGGTACTCCGGGACGGTGGCGTAGTCCTCCGGCGGCGTCGACTTCGCCTCGCGGACCTCGGTGAAGACCCGCTCCAGCAGGGCCTGGTAGTCCTGCATCACCGACTCGGCCTCGTCGAGGGTGATGTCGCCGCGACCGATCAGCGCCTCGGTGTAGAGCTTGCGCACCGAGCGCTTCTTCTCGATCAGGTCGTACATCAGCGGCTGCGTGTACGACGGGTCGTCGCCCTCGTTGTGGCCGCGCCTGCGGTAGCAGACCAGGTCGATGACCACGTCGGTGTTGAACGCCTGGCGGTAGTCGAAGGCCAGCCGGGCCACCCGGATGCACGCCTCTGGGTCGTCGCCGTTGACGTGGAAGATCGGCGCCTGGACCATCCGGGCCACGTCGGTGCAGTAGAGCGACGACCGCGACTGGGCCGGCGACGTCGTGAACCCGACCTGGTTGTTGACCACGACATGGACGGTGCCGCCGGTGCGATAGCCGCGCAGCTGCGACAGGTTGAGCGTCTCCGCGACGACACCCTGGCCGGCGAAGGCCGCGTCGCCGTGGACCAGCAGCGGCAGCACGGGGTAGTCGGCGCCCTTGTCGAGCAGGTCCTGCTTGGCCCGGGCGATCCCCTCGAGGACCGGGTCGACCGTCTCGAGATGCGACGGGTTCGCGGCCAGCGACACCTTGATCGTGTCACCGTCCTGGCCGACGAACTCACCCTCGGCGCCGAGGTGGTACTTCACGTCGCCGGAGCCCTGGACCGTACGCGGGTCGATGTTGCCCTCGAACTCGCGGAACACGTCGCCGATCCGCTTGCCCACGATGTTGACCAGGACGTTGAGCCGGCCGCGGTGCGCCATGCCGACGCACACCTCGTCGAGCTCGGCCTGCGCCGCGGCGTCGACGATCTCGTCGATCAGCGGCACCGTCGTCTCGGCGCCTTCGAGGCTGAACCGCTTCTGGCCGACGAACTTGGTCTGCAGGAACGTCTCGAACGCCTCGGCCTGGTTGAGCTTGTGCAGGATCCGCAACTGCTCCTCGCGGGGCGGCTTCTCGTGCGGCCGCTCGACCCGCTCCTGGATCCAGTGCCGCTGCTCGGGGTCCTGGATGTGCATGTATTCGATGCCGACCGTGCGGCAGTATGAGTCGCGCAGGATGCCGAGGATGTGCCGCAGCTTCATGAATCGCTGCGCGCCGCCGAACGACCCGGTCGCGAACTCGCGCTCGAGATCCCACAGGGTCAGGTCGTGACTGAGCACGTCGAGGTCGGGGTGGCTGCGCTGGCGGTACTCCAGCGGGTCGGTGTCGGCCATCATGTGGCCGCGCACCCGGTAGGCGTGGATCAGCTCGAGCACCCGCGCCTGCTTGTGGATCTCGTCGTCGTGGTTGACCGGGATGTCCTTGGCCCAGCGCACCGGCTCGTACGGGATCCGCAGCGCGCGGAAGATCGTGTCGTAGAACTGGTCCTCGCCGAGCAGCAGCTGATGAACCCGACGCAGGAACTCGCCGGACTGCGCGCCCTGGATGACCCGGTGGTCGTAGGTCGAGGTCAGGGTCATCATCTTGGAGATCGCGAGGTTCGCGATGGTCGGCTCGGAGGCGCCCTGGAACTCAGGCGGGTACTCCATCGAGCCGACGCCGATGATGCAGCCCTGGCCCTTCATCAGCCGTGGCACCGAGTGGTTGGTGCCGATCGTGCCGGGGTTGGTCAGGGTCACCGTCGTGCCCTGGAAGTCCTCGACGGTCAGCTGACCGGCCCGGGCTCGGCGGATGATGTCCTCGTAGGCGGCCCAGAAGGCGGCGAAGTCCATCGACTCCGCGGCCTTGATCGAGGGGACGACCAACTGGCGGGATCCGTCGGACTTCTGCAGGTCGATCGCCAGACCGAGGTTGATGTGGCTCGGCCGCAGCAGGGTGGGCTTGCCGTCGACCTCGTCGTAGCCGACGTTCATCTCGGGCATCGACTTGAGCGCCTGGACGAGCGCGAAGCCGATGATGTGGGTGAACGACACCTTGCCACCGCGGGCCCGGCGCAGGTGGCTGTTGATGACGATCCGGTTGTCGATCAGGAGCTTGACCGGCACCGAGCGGACGCTGGTCGCGGTCGGCACGGTGAGTGAGGCGTCCATGTTGATCGCGGTGCGCGCGGCGGCGCCCTTGAGCCGGACCTGTTCGACCTCGGAGCCGGCGGCCGCACGATTGGGCCGGGCCGGCTGGTCCTTGGGGACCGGGCGGGCGGCCGGCTGCGGCTTCGCCGGTGGACCCGGTCTGGCCGGCGGCTCGGCCTTGACCTGTGGCTCGGCCTTGGCCTGCGGTGCCGGAGCCGGAGCCGGAACCGGCGCGGCAGGTTTGGTCGGCGTCGGGGTGGCGTTTCGAGTGGCCGGGGCGGCCGGGCTGGAGTTCGTGGCGTTCGGCTGCCCGGTCGGGGACTGGTCACCGAGCTCCCGGAAGAAGGCGAGCCACTCCTTGTCGACCGAATCGGGGTCTTCTCGGTAGCGCTCGTACATCTCCTCCACAAGCCACTCGTTGGCGCCGAACGCCGCCAATGGACTGCCCTGCGGAGTCACGGGTTTGTCTTGCGGGGCCACGGCCTTGGATCGCCTCTTCCGCTCTACACCGACGGTAGGAATGTGACACGACAAGGCTAATCCCCCGGACAAGGAAACGGGACCGGCAGTCCTCGCTGTACAGGTGGCGATCAGTCACCTACGGTCGGTCCCCACGATGATCCGACGGTACGGCTGCCCGCTGCTGATCGCCGTAGCTCTGGCGCTCGCCGGCTGCTCGTCAGCCGATCACCCCGCTCTGAACAGCTACGAAGGCGGATATCAGGTCGATTCGTCGGGCCGGCTGGTCGTCTGGCTCGGTGCCGAGTGCACCAGTGTCCGGTCCCTGACCTACGAGCTGCTCGACGTGGACGGATCGGCGTACGACACCTGGCGCGTCACGTCGAAGTCGCCGAACGGGGCGCCGCTCACCACCGTCACCGTCGGCCTCGTCCCGGCCGGCTTCCGCGAGGCCGATCCGCTCGACTCGGGCTGGCGGGACGCCGATTCGCAGTCGATCCGGCTCCGTACGCCGACCGACCAGACGCTCGCGCACCTGGACGTGTCGGACTTCCTGGCCGAGGCCGAGGAGCGCGGTCCGGCCGACTGGTACGTCCCTGACCAGGGCTGGCACACCCAGGCGGAGTACCAGGCCGAGCTGGTCGGATCGGACAAAGTCGACATCTACCCGCTGTGTCAGGTCCACGACTGACCCCGATCGGCCGGCCCGGTGTTTGACACCTCTGCCCAGCGGACCATCCTGGGGCGGGTGACCGACCTACGGCGACGACTGGCCGTACCCGTGGTGGCGCTGGCTCTGCTGGCCGGCGCCTGCTCCGGCGACGATGACGACTCCTCGGCGCCCGAGCCCACGAACCAGTCCGGTGCTCCGACGCTGAAGCAGCAGCCCGCGAACCTCGACGTCAAGATCGCCCGGGTGTCCGGCGCGCTTGCGACGGCGGACGCCAAGGCGGTGTCGAAGCGGCTCGGCAACGTGGTCGCGACCTGGTTCAACGGCGGTTTCCTCAGCGGCGACTACCCGCGATCGAGCTTCTCCGGCTACGACGCCGCCTTCACCCCCGGTGCCGCCAAGCTGGCCCAGCGCGACTCCGGCGTGACGACCAACGCGCAACTGGGGTCGCAGTGGGTGGAGGTCGTCCCCACCCGTCAGGTGGTCCGGCTGTACGTCTTCGCGCCAGGGCATCGTGTGTCCGGCGCGACCGCCCGGGTGGAGCTGGTGATGGTCGGCGCCGACGAGGGCGGCTCGGCGTCCGAGCTGGCCGTCACCGGCGAGCTCTACCTCACCAAGACCAAGGCCGGCTGGCGGATCTTCGGCTTCGACCTGCAGCGCGCGGTCGGTGCGCCCGGCGCCTACGTCGCCCACCTTCGCGCCCAGCGCGACCAGCAGCAGAAGGACCCCAGCAACAAGCCGGACAAGTCGAAGGGTCAAGGCAACGGCAAGCACGACAAGGGATCGAGCCGAGGGAAGGGGCGGGCATGAGGACGCGAACGTCTACCGTCGTGAAGCACGCCCGCCGGTTCGTGGTGCTGGGCCTGCTGCTCGCGTTCGTCGCCGTCGTCGTGCCCGACTCGGGCCGGCAACGCTTCGACGCCAGTCTGATGAAGGTCGAGGGCGTGACCGGGATCGACACCGATCCGGGTGTGGTGTGGATCCTCGCGCTCGGCTCGGACGCCCGGCCCGGCCAGTCGGTCCTGAGCAGCCGGGCCGACACCATCCAGCTGGTCGGCTTCAATCCGCACACCGGCCACGCCACGGTCATCGGGATCCCACGGGACTCATACGTCGACATCCCGGGGCACGGACGCAACAAGATCAATTCGTCGATGGTCTACGGCGGGCCGCAGCTGATGGCCCAGTCGGTGGCCAACATGGTGGGCATCGCCCCCGACTACGTGTTCACGACCAGCTTCTGGGGCTTCTCGCGGATGGTGTGGCGGATGGGTGGCGTCCGTGTGTGGTCGCGCCACAGCTTCGCCGAGCGGCTGGCGAAGATCCATCACGGCTGGAACAACCTGGACGGTGTCGAGGCGCTGGTCTTCGTCCGCGAGCGCCATCAGCTGCCCGGCGGCGACTTCGACCGGTCGTACAACCAGGGCCGCTTCCTGATCGACGGGCTCCGCAAGGCGCTGTCTGTGACGCAGGATCCCGGCGCCCTGGAGGGGCTGCTGCTGACGTTCATCAAGCAGACCGACGTCGACGTCAACCCGATCGAGCTCTACCGGCTCTCACGGGCCGTGCTGCAGATCGATCCCGGCAAGGTCAAGCAGTGCGTGATCAGTGGACGCACCGGCTATGCCGGCGCCGAGAGTGTGGTCTACCCGAACCTGGCCCAGGCACACAGCATCGCCCGCCGAGCCGGCAAGGACGGCAAACTCGAGGGCGGATGCTGAGGTTGCCTTCGATACCGCCGGGCGGGGGTACCGTCGGTGAGGTGACCGAACCCGCTGCGGCCATTCGCGTGATTCGCAATCCGGAACGACACCGCTACGAGATCTGGTCCGGTGACCGCATGGCCGGATTCAGCGCCTATCGCGACGGCGATCGGGCCACCGTCTTCACCCACACCGAGATCGACGACACGTTCGGCGGACAGGGTCTGGGCACCATCCTCGTACGCGAGGCGCTCGACGACACGGTCCGGCGCGAGCGGACTATCGTGCCGCTGTGTCCGTTCGTGACCCGGGTGTTGCAGCAGACGTCGGACTACGACGACCACGTCCGATGGCCGCAGGCATCCACGACGAGTCGCGATGAGTAACGTCGACACCCGTCCGACCGAGACGCCGTGCCATTCGGCCGACGTCCGTGGACCGGTGGTCGAGCGCTACGAGTCCCGGGTGGTCCCACTCGGCGGCATCCGGGGCATCGAGGTCCATCGTCTGCTGCCACAGCGGGTGCTGCCGACCGTCGGCGCCTGGTGCTTCCTCGACAAGTTCGGGCCGCAACACGACGACATGCGCGTGCTGCCGCACCCCCACATCGGGTTGCAGACTGTGACCTGGCCGCTGGCCGGACGGATCCGGCATCGAGACAGTCTCGGCAACGACGTCGAGATCGAGCCGGGACAGCTCAACCTGATGACCAGCGGCGGCGGCATCTCACACTCGGAGCTCTCGCTCGGCGATCGGCCGCTGCTCGACGGGCTGCAGCTCTGGGTGGCCCTGCCGGCCGCCGACGCGACCGTGGAGCCGGCCTTCGAGCGCCATGTCCAGTTGCCCCGTCATGAGGCGGACGGCCTGCGGGCCACGGTCTTGATGGGCGAGCTGGCCGGCGTCGAGTCGCCTGCCACCACGTACAGTCCGCTGCTCGGTGCGGAGCTCGCGCTCTCGGGCGGCGCGACGGTGACGCTTCCGCTGCGATCGGACTTCGAGCACGGCCTGCTGCTCCTCGACGGAGCGGCCACGACCGTCGGCGTCGACCTGGACCCGGAGGCGTTGGTCTACCTCGGCAGTGGACGCGACGAGCTCGAGCTCTCGGCCGCGACCGACAGCCGACTGTTGCTGCTCGGCGGTGCACCGTTCACCGACGAGCTCGTCATGTGGTGGAACTTCGTCGGCCGCAGCCACGAGGAGATCGCCGCCGCCCGCGCCGACTGGGAGCGGATGGACGGCCGGCGGTTCGGCATCGTGCCCGGCCACGACGGCGAGCGAGTGCCCGCTCCGGAGCTCCCGTCGGTACGTCTGGCGCCGCGTCGCCGCCGCTAGCCGCCGACGTCGCCAACGTCATGCAGATCACACTGCGTATCACGGCGGCCGTGGGTGGGCTCTTGTCCATCAGCTAGCCAGCGATGCGGCGCTGCACGGGGGCGCATCGTTGGTTAGCCCGAACGGCGAACCGTTACGGGTCTCGGGGCCATGACGTGGCGTCTTTCATCTGATGGGCCGGCCGCTGCGGGTCGGCCCATCTGATGATTCGGGACCGTCGTCGCTCGCCTCGAGCTCACTGCCACGGCAGGGCGGATCGCCTTGCCCAGTAGGCATCTGGCGTCTCCGCAAGCGTCGCGAGCTGCTCGTGATCATGGTCGGTGAGTCGCACCGTGAGGCCCTCGAGATTGTCACGCAGCTGCTCCACGGTCGACGGCCCGATCAGCACCGTGTCGGCCCAGGACTGTGCGAGCACGGCGGCGATCGCGACTGCGCTCGGACTCACCCCGTGATGGTCGGCCATCGCGGCCAATCTGGCCGGCGCGTCTGAAGCGAGCCGGCCGTTGGCCAGCGTCTCCTTGGTGAGTACGAGCGCCCCGGCGTCATGCGCGCGCGCCAGAGCTTCGCCTACCGACGGCTCGAAGACGTTCCAGGTCGACTGGACCGCGGTGAAGACCGGCCGCCCGTCCGATCGCAATGCGAGTGCCCGGTCGACGGCCTCGGCCTGCCGTGGGCCCGATGTCGAGAACCCCACGCGGACGCCCTCGTCGGTCAGATCCGCAAGGGCCGCCTGCAGCTCGGGCTCGGTGAACACCGGACTGTCCGGCGTCAGCGAATGCACCTGGTAGAGCGCGATCCGATTGCCCAGCAGGTCGCGGGTCTCGTCCCACTGCCTGGCGAACTGGGCCAGCGAGTGTTCCTTGACCTCGTGGACGTCGACGTCCATCCGCCAGTCGCCGACGTACGCATAGCCCCACTTGCTCGAGACGGTCACGTCCGTCACGTGACGGGCGTCGAGCCAGCCGCTGAGAAACTCCTCGGACCGACCGTACGAGCGGGCGACGTCGATCAATCGGACGCCGGCTTCGTACGCGGCGTCGAGCACCTGCCAGGTCGCCGTCCGCATGACGTCGATGCTGCGGTCGGCGGGGAGATCGCGATCGCGGCCGAGGTTGATGTAGGCCGGTCGGCCGAGCGCTGCCAGGCCCAGGCCAACCCGCATCTTCGCCTCCGTCGACCGCCCGGCAATGCCGTTCACTCAGTGTGCCCCCAGCAGGATTCGAACCTGCGCACCCGGCTCCGGAGGCCGGTGCTCTATCCCCTGAGCTATGGGGGCTGCAGGGCCTGTCTCCGCGACCCTAGGGACCACGCGAGCCTAGCGCAGCGGTCCCAGTGTGACAGCGTGTGGTGGGGCCGCCCGCGGTGGAAGGACCGATATGACCCAGGTGAACCTGGCGTTGGGCACGATGCACTTCGGCACCGGGGTCGACGAGGCCGATGCGTTCGCACTGCTGGACCGGTTCGTCGATGCCGGCGGGACGATCCTCGACACCGCCGACTGCTATGCGTTCTGGGCCGATCCGTCGCGGTCCGGCGGACAGAGCGAGTCGGTCATCGGCCGCTGGCTCGGCGGTCGGCCGGGGCTGCGAGAGCGCGTCTTCGTGAGTACGAAGGTCGGAGCGGAGCCGCTGCCCGACGCCGAGTGGCCAGACAATCGCCAGGGCCTGTCGGCGACGGTCATCGCGAAGGGGATCGAGGGAAGTCTGCGGCGGCTGGGCGCCGACCACGTCGATCTCTACTGGGCGCATCTGGAGGATCGCGAGGTCGGCCTCGAGGAGACAGTGGAGGCGATGGCCGGCCTGGTCGCCGACGGCAAGGTCCGACGGCTCGGAGCGTCGAACCATCCGGCCTGGCGGGTCGAGCAGGCCCGTCAGATCGCGGCCCGGCACGGCTGGCAGCCGTACACCGCGCTGCAGCTGAGCTACTCCTACGTGCAGCCGCGACCCCTGGCCTCGATCGCCGGACAGGACCATCCGTTCGGCATGGCGGGCGCCGAGTCGATCGACTACACCCGCAGCGATTCCGACCTGTGGCTGTGGGCGTACAGCCCGCTGCTGCGCGGCAGCTACGCCCGGCCGGATCGGCCGTTCGCCGAGGCGTACGACCACCCGGGGACGACCCGGCGGCTGGCCGTGCTGGGTGAGGTGGCCGAGGAGATCGGCGCCACCCGCAACCAGATCGTGCTGGCCTGGCTGGCCGGCGGCGATCCGGCGATCACGCCGATCGTCGGCGTCAGCAGAGCGGAGCAGTTGGACGAGGCGATCGCCGGCGTGTCGATCGTGCTCACCGACGAGCAGCGAGAGCGCCTCGACGCGGCGGCCTAGGCGTTCACGTTGGGCAGGGTTGGAGCGCTGGCCTTCGAGAGCGCGTCGACTGGCGCACGATGTCCCGCCTGGCCGACCGAAGCGGACACCCTGCGCCACTCGCCGCTCGGTGTCACCGCAACCCGGGGCATCGAGCCCCACTCGCAGCGGACCGCCGGCGGCGGGGCCGGAGTCGATCGGCCCCACCGCGGCAGCGGCCGATCGCTAGCCGATCATGCCGTGCGGATCGAGGACGTACTTACGCGCGGCGCCCTTGTCGAACTCCTCGTAGCCTTCAGGAGCGCGGTCGAGCGGGATGACCGTCGCGTTCACGTTCTTCGCGATCTGGGTCCGGTCGTGCAGGATCGCGTTCATGAGCTGCCGGTGGTAGCGCATGACGGGGCACTGCCCGGTCGTGAACGCCAGCGACTTGGCCCAGCCGAGTCCGAGCCGGATCGACAATGAGCCGGACTTGGCGGCCTCGTCGGCGGCGCCGGGGTCACCCGTCACGTAGAGGCCGGGTATGCCGACCGCGCCGCCGGCCCTGGTCACGTCCATGACCGTGTTGAGCACGGTGGCCGGCATCTCGGTCTTGGCGTCGTTGCCATGTCCACGCGCCTCGAACCCCACCGCGTCGACCGCGCAGTCGACCTCCGGCTCGCCGAGGATCTGCTCGATCTGATCCGGCGGATTGCCCTTCGAGACATCGATGGTCTCGCAGCCGAAGCTCTTGGCCTGGGCGAGGCGTTCCTTCTGCAGATCGCCCACGATGACGGCCGACGCACCGAGCAGGAAGGCCGAGGTCGCCGCCGCCAGACCGACCGGTCCGGCACCCGCGATGTAGACCGTCGAGCCGGGTCCGACTCCTGCGGTCACGCAGCCGTGGAACCCGGTCGGGAAGATGTCCGAGAGCATGGTCAGGTCCCGGATCTTCGCCATCGCCTGATCCTTGTCGGGAAACTTCAGCAGGTTCCAGTCGGCGTACGGCACCAACGCGTACTCCGCCTGGCCGCCGACCCAGCCGCCCATGTCGACGTAGCCGTAGGCGGATCCCGGGCGGTCCGGGTTCACGTTCAGGCAGACACCGGTCTTGCCCTCTTTGCAGTTGCGGCATCGGCCGCAAGCGATGTTGAACGGTACGGAGACCAGGTCGCCGGTCTTGATGAACTCGACGCCGGGTCCGGTCTCGACGACTTCGCCGGTGATCTCGTGGCCCAGAGCCAGCCCCTCGGGTGCGGTCGTGCGCCCGCGGACCATGTGCTGGTCGCTGCCGCAGATGTTGGTCGCGACCACCTTGAGGATCGCGCCGTGCGGCACCTGACGGCCGACGTTCGCCGGATTGACACCGGGGCCGTCCTTGAGCTCGAAGGTCGGATAGTCGGTGGACTCGACCTCCACCTTGCCGGCGCCCTTGTAGATCACTGCCTTGTTGCTGTCTGTCACGGCATTTCCCCTCTCGTCGTCCTTGACGTACGTGCGGCGGCGCCGGGCCGCAGGCAAGTTGTCGACACCGTGCCGCCGATGCCCGTACGTACCCAGTCCGGACGCACGCATACGACGTCGAGGGAGAAATGCTCAGAAAGTCTCAGCGGACGGACAGTGGCCGGCCGCGATGCCGTCAGACCGACGGCGTCAGGTCATCGGCGGTGCGTCCGGACCGTGGTCCGGGTGATGCAGCCAGCGCACCCGATGGGTGCCGAAGCCGGCCGCGTGCTCGCCGTCGTGCCCGACCGGCCGCCGACAGCGGTAGGACGGGGAGAACAGGTCGCGGCAGGAGTCCAAGTAGCTGGTGTAGGCGAATTCGAGATCCAGGCGTTCGTCGAAGCTCATCGGTGCCACCACCCTCACGAGCGCGAATCAGACCGCCCGCCACGGTGCGGACACCTCCATTCTCCCACATCGTGGGAATGGATCTCGGATGCTGAGCAGGCATGTGGGGTCGGACCTCGGCCCGACCCCACACGTTGGACTCCTGGCTGGTCGGCTAGCCGATCATGCCGTGCGGATCGAGGACGTACTTGCGAGCCGCGCCCTTGTCGAACTCCGCATACCCCTCGGGTGCGCGGTCGAGCGGAAGCACGGTCGCGTTCACGTTCTTCGCGATCTGCGTACGGTCGTGCAGGATGGCGTTCATGAGCTGCCGGTGGTAGCGCATGACGGGGCACTGCCCGGTCGTGAACGCCAGCGACTTGGCCCAGCCGAGTCCGAGCCGGATCGACAGGGACCCGACCTTCGCCGCGTCGTCGACGCCGCCTGGGTCACCGGTCACGTAGAGACCGGGGATGCCGAGGGCACCGCCGGCCCGGGTGATGTCCATGACCGTGTTGAGGACGGTCGCCGGGCGTTCGACCTGTGCCTCGTCCCCATGCCCGCGGGCCTCGAACCCCACCGCGTCGACGGCGCAGTCGACCTCGGGCTCACCGAGGATCTGCTCGATCTGGTCGGCGGGACTGCCCTTCGAGACATCGATGGTCTCGCAGCCGAAACTGCGGGCCTGCTCCAGACGTTGCTCCTGGAGATCGGCCACGAGTACGGCGGCCGCACCGAGCAGGAAGGCCGACGTCGCCGCGGCGAGTCCGACCGGCCCAGCACCGGCGATGTAGACCGTCGAGCCCGGGGCGACCCCGGCCGTGACGGCTCCGTGGAATCCGGTCGGGAAGATGTCCGAGAGCATGGCCAGGTCGCGGATCTTCTCCATCGCCCGGTCCTTGTCGGGGAACTTCAGCAAGTTCCAGTCGGCATAGGGGACCAGGACGTACTCCGCCTGGCCGCCGACCCAGCCGCCCATGTCGACGTACCCGTACGCCGACCCGGGGCGATCCGGATTCACGTTCAGGCAGACGCCGGTCTTGCCCTCCTTGCAGTTGCGGCATCTCCCGCACGCGATGTTGAACGGCACCGAGACCAGATCGCCGGTCTTGATGAACTCGACATCCGGCCCGGTCTCGATGACCTCGCCGGTGATCTCGTGACCGAGCGCGAGACCCTCCGGTGCGGTCGTACGCCCGCGGACCATGTGCTGGTCGCTGCCGCAGATGTTGGTAGCTACGGTCTTGAGGATGGCGCCGTGGGGGACCTGGCGCCCGACGTTCGCCGGGTTGACACCCGGACCGTCCTTGAGCTCGAACGTCGGATAGTCGGTGGTCTCGACCTCGACCCTTCCCGTGCCTTTGTAGATGACTGCCTTGTTACCTGGCACGGCCTTGCTCCTCTCCTTTACTCGAGTGCTGATGACGTCGATGAATGAGTTCTCGTGCGCTTCGAGCCGGTAGCCTCACCTCCTCCCGACCTCATGACGCGGGCTGGGCAGGTTGGGCCGGCGCGATGTGGGCATGACTGAGTCATCACACGCCTCGATCCGGCCGTGGCAGCGAGGCCGTCCGTGCCCACCGCCGCGCCACCTAGAACTCCAGGGACGTTGCCGGAGAAGGGAAATCTCACCCGAGCAGGGGCCGGGATCTCTCGCGGGATCTCACCTCGGCCAAGGGCGGACCTCTCTCGCCCGAGCCTTCAACGTAAGTCGGTCGCAGGGCAGCGTCAATCAGTGGAACAGGCAGTTTCGGAAGTTCTCAGGATGTCGATGAACCGCCGTGCTCTCGGTGCAGCCAGGACAGCAGATCCGGCGGGCGCGACCTGGCCCGCTCGCTCGTGATCCTGGCCGCCGGGCGGGCCGCGAACGGGAGGTCAGGCCAGTCGGGTCGCGAGCCAGGCGAGGGCCTTGGCGTAGTTGCGGTCGATGGTGGAGTGCGTTGCGCCGTCGACCGTCTCGAAGTGGACGACGTCGTCGGCGACTCCGAGGCCGGGCAGCGTCTCGCGGAAGGCCTGCGCTCCGAGATCGAGGTACCACTCGTCCTTGGTGCCGGCGTCGATCCAGATCGCCCGCAGCCCGCGCAGTGCCTCGGCGTGGTCCGGCGCCATCCGGACCGGATCCCAGTCCAGCCACCGTTGCCACGCGTCCGGAACCAGGGCACCGGTTCGCGGGTCGAACGGCAGCTCCGGAGTGCCGTCGTCTCGCGCCGAGAAGCAGGCCGAGACGCCGATCAGCATCGACAGCAGCCCGTCGTCATTCGGGTCGACGGCGTACTCGCCGCGCTGGAAGCCGTCCCACCAGGCGAAGACGTCGCCGTCGTGCTTACGCAGCGCGCGGACCGCCTTCGGGAACTCCGGGATGTAGCAGGCCTCGTAGAGCGCATCCCCGGCATGGGTCGCCAGCCCGCCGAACAGATCGGGCCGGAGCATCGGCGTGATCATTGCGCCGAAGCCGCCGCTCGACTTGCCGGCGATGCCACGGTGCTCCGGCGCCGCCAGGGTCCGGTAGCGGGCGTCGACGAACGGGACGACCTCGTCGCACAGGTACGAGTGGTACGCCCCGGTCCCCGGTGAGTCGACGAACTGGCTGCCGCCGTACGCAGTCCAGGCATCGACGTAGACGACGACGGCGGGCGGCGCCTCGCCACGCGAGAAGACTCCGTCGGCCTCTTCGGGGAACGTCGACCGGAAGGCCCGTCGGTTATGCCACATCGTGATGAAACCCGTGTAGCCCATGATGATGTAGACCGCCGGGTAGCGGCGGTCAGGCTGGTCGTCGTAGCCGGGCGGCGTGTAGACGTGCAGCGGCCGCTCGTACGGATCGCCGAGCGGGTTGTCGCGGAGCAGGTCGCTGGAGATGGTGAGCTCGTCGATCCGGCCGGCGAGTTCGTCGGAGGTCCAGGGGTGCATGGACGCAACTCTGTCAGGTCGGCCTCGGGTAGCGCCGATAGACCGTGGCGGCCGCGCCGTGGAAGCCGGGCGGCGCGCCGGCGGCGCCGAACGTGGCGGCGATCTCCTCCATCTCGCCGACCCAGCGCCACCCCTTGCGCTCGGCCGACGATTTGGCACGATCCAGCCGGTCCGCGACGTCCGGCAGCGACCGCGCCCACTCCCGGTGCAGCACGTCGCCGACCCCCTCGCGCTCCGCCACGCCATCGATGGCCAGCAACAACGCTGCCGCGCCCTTGGACCACGCAGCGTAGGTCATCTTGACCGCCGAAGCCGATCCGATTCGCTCGTCGACGACCACCGCCTCGACCACGGTGCCGGCGAACAGGGTGACGACGTCGGCGGCCGTCGGCCCGGATAGATAGAGCCGGGTCGTGTCCGGCTCGACCGGTGGTGACCCCACGATGCCGCCGTCGACCGCGATCGCACCGGCGGCGGTGACGGTCTCGGCGATCCGGCGGGCGGTGTCCGGCGCGACGGCATTCGCATCGACATAGACACCGTCGAACCCGGTCGCCGCGACCGACCACGCCAGGTCGAGTGCGGCATCCGGCGGGCAGACCGAGACCAGCACGTCACTGGACCCGGCCAGGCCGGCCAGCGTCCCGGCGTCGGCGAGCCGGGCCGCCTCGGCTCTGGCCCGGGTGGTCGCGCTGCGCCCTTCCGACGCCCAGCTCACCTCGTGCCCGGCTTCTCGGAGCCTGGCCCCGACCGCGGAGCCCATGTCGCCCGGATGCAGCAGTCCGATCATGCCTGCCATCCAACCTCGATCAGCCCGTGTCGTCACTGGGTACGTCTCGGCGTACGCACGCCTGCTCGAATGACGCCCGCCCGTCGATACTCTTGACCGGTGACGCCCGACCAGCTCTCCGATGCCATCGTCGCCGCTCTCGACGCCGCGGTCCGCGACGGTGACCTGACCCTGTCCGACGGCGTGCCGGCGAGCGTCCGCGTCGAGCGACCGAAGGTCAAGGAGCACGGCGACTACGCGACCAACGTGGCGATGCAGCTGGCCAAGTCGGCCGGCCGTCCGCCGCGTGAGATCGCCGAACTGATCGCCGCCCGGCTGGCGAAGACCGACGGCATCGCCGCCGCCGAGGTGGCCGGCCCCGGATTCCTCAACGTCCGGATCGACGCCGGTGCCCAGGGCATCTTGGCGGCCGAGATCGTGGCGGCCGGCGACTCGTACGGCGGCAGCGACCAGCTCGACGACATCAAGGTCAACCTGGAGTTCGTCTCGGCCAACCCGACCGGCCCGGTGACACTCGCCTCAGCGCGATGGGCCGCGGTCGGCGACAGCCTGGCCCGGATCCTCGCGGCGATCGGCGCCGAGGTGACGCGGGAGTACTACTTCAACGACCACGGCGGCCAGATCGACCGGTTCGCACTCTCGCTGCTGGCCCGGGCACGCGGCCAGGAGCCGCCCGAGAACGGCTACGTCGGCGACTACGTCGAAGAGGTGGCGAGCCGGGTCGTCGAGGCCAACCCGGACGTCCTGTCGCTGCCGGACGACGAGGCCCAGGAGGTCTTCCGCCGCGAGGGCGTTGCCCTGATGTTCGACGAGGTCAAGCAGAGCCTGCGTGACTTCGGCGTCGACTTCGACGTCTACTTCCACGAGGCCTCGGTGCACGAGTCCGGTGCCGTTCAGCAGGCGATCGATCGGCTGACCAAGCTGGACCAGACGTACGAGAAGGACGGCGCCGTCTGGCTGCGGAGCACCGACTACGGCGACGACAAGGACCGGCCGCTGATCCGGTCCAACGGCACCGCGACCTACATCGCCGGCGACGCCGCCTACTACCTCGACAAGCGGCAGCGGCGCGGCTTCGACCGGGTCATGATCCTGCTGGGGGCCGACCACCACGGCTACATCGGGCGCTATCGCGCGCTGAGCGCCGCCTTCGGCGACGACCCCGACGAGAACCTCGAGATCCTGATCGGCCAGATGGTCAATCTCGTACGCGACGGCCAGCCGCTGCGGATGTCGAAGCGGGCCGGCACGGTCATCACGATGCAGGATCTGGTCGACGCGGTCGGTATCGACGCCGCGCGCTATTCGCTGGTGCGGTTCTCGATGGACGCCACGATCGACCTCGACCTCGACCTGTGGGCCCGGCAGACCCAGGACAACCCGGTCTTCTACGTGCAGTACGCGCACGCCCGGCTGGCCTCGATCCTGCGCAACGCCGCCGATCTCGACCTGGCGCCCGCTGGGGCCGACTTCGATCCGGCCCTGCTGAGCCATCCGCGCGAGGGCGACCTGCTGCGGGCGCTCGCCGAGTTTCCTCGCGTCGTCGGCCAGGCGGCTGTGCTGCGCGAGCCGCATCGGGTCGCCCGCTACCTGGAGGACACGGCCGCGTCGTTCCACCGGTTCTACGACGACTGCCGCGTGCTGCCGCTCGGCGACGAGGAGCCGACGCCGTTGCACGCCGCCCGGCTGCTGCTGGTCGCCGCGACCCGGCAGGTCATCGCCAACGGCCTCGGCCTGCTCGGCGTGACGGCACCCGAGCGGATGTGAGCCGGCCGCATGCATACCCGTGAGGCCGGCGCCCGACCTGGCCGGTCAGAGCATCGCGGCCCGGCCTGGCTGGAGTCGCCGGTAGACGTCAACGCCCTGGTCGAGCCGCTCTGGTCGAGGACCGTCGATCGCGATCCGGTCGGCCGGCTGGAGGTCGGCGGCGTGCCGGTGACCGAGCTCGCCCGCGACTTCGGCACTCCGATGTATGTCCTCGACGAGCGGGACTTCCGCGAGCGGGCCCGGGCCTTCCACGACGCGTTCGAGGGCGTCGACGTCTACTACGCCGGCAAGGCCTTCCTGTGTACGGCGGTGGTCCGCTGGGCGATGGAGGAGGGGCTGCGGCTTGACGTGTGCACCGGTGGCGAGCTGGCCGTGGCAGTGCGCGCCGGCCTGCCCGCCGAGCACATCGGCTTCCACGGCAACAACAAGAGCCCGGCCGAGCTGCGGCGGGCCGTCGAGGTCGGCGTCGGCCGGCTGATCGTCGACTCCTACGACGAGATCGACCGCCTCGTCGAGTTGACCGAGGAGCTCGGCGTCACTGCGCACGTGATGGTCCGGGTGACCGCCGGAGTCGAGGCGCACACTCACGAGTACATCGCGACCGCGCACGAGGACCAGAAGTTCGGCTTCTCGATCGCCCAGGGCCATGCGTTCGAGGCGGTACGCCGGATCGTGGCCGCACCGCGACTGGAGCTGGTCGGACTCCACTCCCACATCGGCTCGCAGGTGTTCGACACGTCGGGGTTCGAGGTCGCCGCGCGCCGGGTGCTGGCGCTGCACGCCCAGGTCCGGGACGAGCTCGGAGTGACGCTGCCGGAGCTCGGCCTCGGCGGCGGCTTCGGCATCGCGTACACGACGCAGGACTCGCCGTCGACGCCCGCGCAGCTCGCGGACGGCCTGCTCGGCATGGTCGCCCGCGAGTGCAAGGCGATCGGGATCGCGGTGCCGCGGCTGTCGGTCGAGCCCGGTCGCGCCATCGTCGGACCGTCGATGTGCACGCTCTACGAGGTGGGCACGGTCAAGCGGGTCCCGCTCGACGGCGGTGCCTCGCGTACCTACGTCGCCGTCGACGGCGGCATAAGCGACAACCTCCGAACCGCGCTCTACAACGCCGACTACTCCTGCACCCTCGCCTCGCGCCGATCCGCCGCGCCAGCCGTGCTGGCTCGTGTCGTCGGCAAGCACTGCGAGTCCGGCGACATCCTGGTCAAGGACGAGTTCCTCCCCGGTGACGTCGCGCCGGGCGACCTGATCGCGGTGCCGGGCACTGGCGCCTACTGCCGTTCGCTCGCGAGCAACTACAACCACCTGCCTCGGCCCGGCGTCGTGGCCGTACGAGACGGCGCGGCCCGACTCGTGGTGCGTCCCGAGACCGAGGACGACCTGCTGCGATTGGACGTCGGCCCATGACCACCGAGCGACTGCCGACGCTGCGGGTCGGACTGCTCGGGTGCGGCAACGTCGGAACCGAGGTGGTCCGGATCCTCCGGACTGAGGCCGACGAGCTCGCCGCCCGGGCCGGAGCCCGACTGGAGCTCGCCGGTGTCGCGGTTCGCCGGCCCGGCCGGGCCCGCGACATCGACCTGGACCCGAGCCTGCTCACCACGGACGCGCACGGACTCGCGACGCGCGAGGACGTCGACCTGGTCATCGAGGTCATCGGCGGCATCGAGCCCGCTCGCAGCCTGATCCTGGCCGCCCTCGACAGCGGGGCGTCGGTCGTCACGGCGAACAAGGCGCTGCTCGCGGAGGACGGCGAGACCCTCTTCGCCGCCGCCGAGAAGGCCGGTCGCGATCTCTACTTCGAGGCGGCCGTCGCCGGCGCGATCCCGATCCTCCGGCCGCTGCGCGAGTCGCTGGCCGGCGACCGGGTCGAGCGGGTGATCGGCATCGTCAACGGCACGACCAACTACATCCTCGACAAGATGACGACGACCGGGGCCGGGTTCGCCGAGGCACTGGAGGAGGCCCAGGCGCTCGGCTATGCCGAGGCCGATCCGACTGCCGACATCGAGGGGTTCGACGCCGCCGCCAAGGCCGCGATCCTCGCCGGCCTGGCCTTCCACACAAGGGTCACGGCCGCCGACGTCTATCGCGAGGGGATCACCGACGTCACCGCTCGAGACGTGGCCTCGGCGGCAGAGATGGGCTGCGTCGTCAAGGCACTGGCGATCTGCGAGCTGCGCGAGACCGACCAGGGCCAGGCGGTCTCGGCTCGGGTGCACCCGGCGATGATTCCGGCCACGCACCCGTTGGCGAGCGTGCGCGAGGCGTACAACGCGGTCTTCGTGGAGAGTCAGGCCGCCGGACAGCTGATGTTCTACGGGCCGGGAGCCGGTGGGGCGCCGACGGCGTCGGCCGTGCTCGGTGACCTGGTCACGGTCGCCCGCAATCGGCTGGACGGCACGACCGGTGTCGGGGAGTCGACCCATGCGCAGCGCGAGGTGCTGCCGATGGGGGAGGCCTGGACGCGCTACCACATAGCGATCGACGTGGACGACCGCGCGGGCGTGCTGGCTGCGGTCGCGACCGAGTTCGCCAGCCACGACGTCTCCATCCAGACCGTGCGCCAGGAGGGCCGGGGCGACGACGCCGAGCTGGTGATCGTGACCCACCGGGCGGCGGACGCGGCTCTGTCGGCGACAGTGGGCGGTCTTCGGAAGATGCCGATGGTGCATGCGGTGACCTCGGTGATGCGGGTCGAGGCCGAAGGCGTGTGAGCTCATGACATGGCGTGGCGTGGTCGAGGAGTATCGCGATTGGCTGCCGCTTGCTCCGGACGCGCCGGTGGTGAGCCTGGCCGAGGGCGGCACCCCGCTGCTCGAGTCGTCCTGGCTGTCCGAACGGACCGGCGCCACGGTGTGGCTCAAGGTCGAGGGCGCCAACCCGACCGGCTCGTTCAAGGACCGTGGCATGGCGGTGGCGATGTCAGCGGCCATCGCGGAGGGGGCGAAGGCCTGCGTCTGCGCATCGACCGGCAACACGTCGGCGTCGATGGCGGCGTACGCGGGTCGGGCAGGCGTGGCCGCGATCGTCGTGATCCCGGACGGCAGTGTCGCCGCCGGCAAGCTCACCCAGGCCCTGGTGCACGGCGCCACGGTCGTCGGGATCCGGTCCGGGTTCGACGACTGTCTCGTCGTCGCCCGGCAGCTCGCCGAGCGCTATCCGGTAGCGCTGCTCAACTCGGTGAACCCGGTGCGCATCGAGGGCCAGAAGACAGCTGCGTTCGAGATCGTCGACCGACTCGGCGAGGCGCCGGACATCCACGCCCTGCCGGTCGGCAACGCGGGCAACATCTCGGCGTACTGGAAGGGCTATCAGGAGTACGCCGCGGCCGGTCGCAGTGGGATCAAGCCGGTGATGTGGGGCTTCCAGGCGGCCGGCGCGGCGCCGCTCGTCGAGGGCGTGGCGATCGAGCGGCCCGACACGGCGGCGTCGGCGATCCGGATCGGCAACCCGGCGTCGTGGCGGCTGGCGGTGGCGGCGAAGGACGAGTCCGGCGGCCGCTTCGAGCCGGTGGTCGACGTGGACATCCTCCGGGCCCAGCGTGAGATCGCCCGTCGCGACGGAGTGTTCGTCGAGCCGGCGTCGGCGACCGGAGTCGCGGGCCTGCTCACCCTGGCGGCCGCCGGTCAGGTGCCGTCGGGCGCTCGGATCGTGGTCACCCTGACCGGTCACGGGCTCAAGGACACTGCGACCGCGCTCGACGCTCTCGGACCGGCCGAGCCGACCGTCGTCGATCCGGACGCCGATGCGGTGGCCGATGCGGCTGGACTGACCGACTAGCGGCTGCGTCCGGCCAGGCCGACGCGAAGTGTTGGCGTGACATTGCCGACGCCGCCCGATGTTGGCGCAACTTCGCACCAACTCTTCAGTACGGGTGCAACTTCGCACCAACACTCGGCGGGTCAGAACAGGCTCATCTGCACCGGCGTGTACGGCGACTCGTACTGGCCGAGGGTGATCCGACTGCCTGCCACGGCACCGAGGTCCACGACGTACCGGACGTCGTCGTCGGTCCGCAGTCGCGCCAGCAGCGTCGACCCCGCGACCGCATCGAGGAGGAACCCGTGGTCGCCCGTCCGCAGGTCATGCGGGTACGGCAGCCAGCCGCCGGTCGGGACGTCGGCGAAGAACGGCTCGCTCACGTCCGGTCGGGTCCAGACCGCCTCGGTCGGCTCGACATCGGAGCCGCCGGGATGCGAGCGCACCACGTCGGCCGCCTGTGCCACGGCGTCCCGATGCTCGGCAAGCACCGCCTCGGCAGCAGCCGGCCGTTCGAGTGCTGCAACCTTGGCCGCGCGGCGCTTGGTCTGGCTGAGACCGGCGTGCTCGGTGATCGCGTCCTCGAAGACCCGGACGATCCGACCGTCCGGCACCCGCGCGACGTAGGTCGCCAGGGCGGCACCCTGCTCGTCGAGGCGCGAGGCCTGCCGACCGTTCGAGGCGGTGCCGACCTTGCTGGTGGCGTCGGCGAAGGTGGCGACGTAGACCCAGTGCGGTTTATCCAGATAGCGGGCCAGCGCATCCGGGACATACCCGCCCAGATGTGCATGGTGGGCGAAGCGGAACTGGTCGCGAGCGACGCACTCCTCGCACTGCTGACCGGACGTGGCGAGATTGCCGTGCGGACACACGACCCGGGTCAATGTGCCGCCGACGTCCCCGGAGAAGCCGAGGCAGTAGGGCCCGGGCGCGATGACGCGGAGGCCAAGCTGCCGTCCGACCAGCCCGACCTCGCGGAATCGTCCGCGCTCCTCCAACTCGAGACAAGGTCGCCGGTCGCTCCACGACACCCCGCGACAGAGCACGTCGGCCGCGGACTCGGGCGCGGTCGGGTCCACGCTCTCCTCCTTGTTGTCGGGCGGTGCCCATCCTGACTTAGCCGCACGACACTAGGCTGATCGGCCGTGCGAAGTGAGGAGTACGTCGACACGCCGGTCGTTGTCCGAGCACCGGCCACCAGCGCCAATCTCGGGCCGGGTTTCGACTCGTTGGGACTGGCGCTGGACTGGCACGACGAGGTCGAGGCGACCGTCGCCGGGTCGGGCCTCGCCGTCGACGTCAGCGGTGAGGGCGCGCAGAACGTGACCCGGGACGAGACGCATCTCGTGGTCCGTTCGATGCGGGCCGCGTTCGACGTCATGGACGCCAAGCAGCCCGACGGACTGCGGTTGACCTGCCGCAATCGGATTCCGCACGCCCGCGGCCTCGGCTCCAGCGCCGCCGCCATCGTGTCCGGGATCGTCGCCGCGCGCGCCCTCGTGATCGACGGCCAGGAACGGCTCGACGACCGGGCCGCGCTGCGCCTGGCGACCGAGATCGAGGGGCATCCGGACAACGTCGCCGCCTGCCTGCTCGGCGGCCTCACCGTCGCCTGGAGCGGCGCCCACGGCGGTCACGCGGTCCGGCTGACTCCGAACGTGCGGATAGTCGCGATGGTCCCGCCCGAGCCGGTGTCGACCGAGGTCGCCCGGGGACTGCTGTCGCCGACCGTGTCGCACGCGGCGGCCGCGCACAACGTCGGACGGGCCGCTCTGCTGGTGGCCGCGCTGACCACGGCCGGCTCACCCGGCGTTCTGCTCGCCGCGACCCAGGATCGGCTGCACCAGTCGTACCGCGCACCCGCCATGACCGAGTCGTACGCCCTGGTGCAGCAGCTGCGCGCCGAGGGGTTCGCCGCGGTCATCTCCGGTGCCGGTCCGACCGTGCTCACGCTGCTCCCACCGGAGGGCGATCCGGCGCCCGTCGTAGGCCACAACCCAGCCGATTGGCGCTGCCGCGAGCTCGAGGTGGATCTGCTCGGCGCCCAGGTCGGGGAATGAACGGGGCCCCGTCCACGTTCAACTACCTGTAACGACACGCTCACCCCGGGATGCTAGGCTCTAGCCCGCACGACCCGCAGAGACTCAGTCACTGCGACGGGGCCACCGCGGTCGTCGCTTCCATCACCACGATCCGAGCAGATCTCGGGTGTGCGTGGTCACACTCATTTGGCTCGGCGTTCGCATCGTGAGCGTCGCGGATGTGACTCGGAGCCGTGAGACGAAGGGAGCATTTCCCCACCCGCTGCCGGATGCATTGGGAGGGCTACGCGGAGCCTGGAAGACCCAGGCCGCATCGAACACAGGGTGAGCCTCATCAGGCTCCCCGACGTGGGAAGGACCTCACGTGACAGAACCCAACACACTCACCCCTGTCGCCGGTGATTCAGACGCCGCGACCGCAGAAGCGGGCTCGGTGGCGTCTCGCCGCAAGAGCGGTGGGGGACTGTCCGGCAAGGTGCTCGCCGAACTGCAGCAGATCGCCAGCGGTCTCGGCATCAAGGGCGCCGGTCGGATGCGGAAGGGCGCGCTGATCGAAGCGATCCAGGCCGCCCAGAGCAACTCCTCCGAGTCACGATCGGCCGGTGCCACGACCGCCGAGCAGACTCAGACGAGCGCTCCAGAGACCACCAAGTCCGCGGTCGCCGAGACGCAGGCGACGACCGACTCGAAGTCGAACGACGACGCCGACGAGCCCCGCGATGGCAAGGCCAAGTCCGACAACGACCGCGATGACGACTCCGACGACTCGCGTGGCGACAGCCAGCGAGGCGGACGGCAGAACAACCAGTCGGGCAAGCAGCAGTCCCGGCAGCGCCAGGGCGGCGGCCAGAGCGGCGGCGGCCAGAGCGGCCAGGGCAACCAGGGCGGCGGAGGCGACGACCACGGAGGCAGTGGCGGGCGCCGCCGGCGGCGTCGCAGTCGCGACCGCAACCGCAACCGCCCCGACGCCGAGCCCCAGATCAACGAGGACGACGTCCTCCTGCCGGTGGCCGGCATCCTCGACGTGCTCGACAACTACGCCTTCGTGCGTACCAGCGGCTACCTGCCCGGCCCGGGCGACGTCTACGTCTCCTTGTCGATGGTCCGCAAGCACGGCCTCCGCAAGGGCGACGCCGTCACCGGTCAGGTGCGGCAGCCCCGCGAGGGCGAGCGGCGCGAGAAGTTCAACCCGCTGGTCCGGGTCGACTCGATCAACGGCATGGACCTCGAGGCCGCCAAGCAGCGGGTCGAGTTCAGCAAGCTGACGCCCCTCTACCCGCAGGAGCGGCTGCGCCTCGAGACCGACCCCGAGAGCCTGACGACGCGGATCATCGACATCGTCGCCCCGATCGGCAAGGGTCAGCGTGGCTTGATCATCTCGCCGTCGAAGGCCGGCAAGACGCTGATCCTCCAGGCGATCGCCAACGCGATCACCACCAACAACCCCGAGTGCCACCTCATGGTCGTCCTCGTCGACGAGCGGCCCGAAGAGGTCACCGACATGCAGCGCGCGGTCAAGGGCGAGGTCATCGCCTCGACGTTCGACCGGCCGGCCGACGACCACACCACGGTCTCCGAGCTGGCGATCGAGCGGGCCAAGCGTCTGGTGGAGCTCGGTCACGACGTCGTCGTGCTGCTCGACTCGATCACCCGCCTCGGCCGGGCCTACAACCTGGCGGCTCCGGCGAGCGGACGGATCATGTCCGGTGGCGTCGACTCGTCGGCGCTCTACCCGCCGAAGAAGTTCTTCGGCGCGGCCCGCAACATCGAGGACGGCGGCTCCCTGACGATCCTGGCCACCGGCCTGATCGAGACCGGCTCCAAGATGGACGAGGTCATCTTCGAGGAGTTCAAGGGCACCGGGAACATGGAGGTGCGGCTGCGGCGCGAGTTCGCCGACAAGCGCATCTTCCCGGCCATCGACGTCGACGCGTCGGGCACTCGTCGCGAGGAGTTCCTGATGTCGCGCGATGAGCTGGCCATCGTCTGGAAGCTCCGACGCGTGCTGTCGGCCCTCGACGGCCAGCAGGCCCTGGAGCTGCTGCTCAACAAGCTGAAGCAGACCAAGACCAACGTGGAGTTCCTGATGGAAGTCCAGAAGACGACTCCGACGGCCCCCAACGGTCGCCGCGACGACAACTGATGAGCACCGCGTACGACTTCACCGCGACGACGATCGACGGCGAGGAGCAGAGCCTCTCGGCGTACGAGGGCAAGGTGCTCCTCGTCGTCAACGTCGCATCGAAGTGCGGTTTCACGCCGCAGTACGCCGGGCTCGAGGAGCTCTACCGCAAGCACGTCGACAGCGGATTCGTGATCCTCGGCTTCCCGTGCGACCAGTTCGGTCACCAGGAGCCGGGCGACGAGACCGAGATCAAGGAGTTCTGCTCCCTGACCTACGACGTCACGTTCCCGATGTTCGCCAAGATCGAGGTCAACGGCGACGGCACGCACCCGCTCTACCACTGGCTCAAGGAGGAGAAGCGAGGCGTCCTCGGCGGCCGGATCAAGTGGAACTTCACCAAGTTCCTCGTCGACCGCTCCGGCGAGCCGGTGCACCGCTACGCCCCCAACACCACCCCCGAGGAGCTCGCCGACGACGTCGAGAAGCTCCTCTGAGGCACGGAATCAAAGCGGCCCGATTGGCGTTGACAATCGAGCCGATGGCACACTGACAATCCGGTTCCGGTTCACGCCCGTGCCGCGGGCGACCCGGCGACCGCGTGTGAGAGGACACCATGAAGACCGACATTCACCCCGCGTACGGGGTCACCGAGGTGACCTGTACCTGCGGGAACACGTTCACGACGCGCAGCACCGCCGCCAACGGCGTCATCCACGCCGAGGTGTGCTCCAACTGCCACCCGTTCTACACCGGTAAGCAGAAGATCCTGGACACCGGCGGTCGCGTCGCGCGGTTCGAGAAGCGCTACGCCAAGGCCAAGTCCGGCAAGTAGCTCCACCACACGGCGTCGCCCAGGCCAGACCTCGGGCGGCGCCGTCTTCGTTTGTACTGGAGACGTTGGCCGTAGGGAGGTGGCGTGATGTTCGAGGCGGTCGAGTCGTGGGTCGCCGAGCATGCCGACCTCGAGCGCCAGCTCGCCGACCCGGCACTGCATGCCGACCCGCAGCGGGCCAAGCGCGTTGGCCAGCGCTATGCCCGGGTCCGCTCGGTCGTGGAGACCTACCGGGCCTGGCAGCGGGCCATCGACGACGCTGCGGCGGCGCGGGAGCTGGCGGCCGAGGACGAGTCGTTCGCCGCCGAGGCCGAGTCGCTGGAGGTCCAGCGGGCCGAGCTCGAGGAGCGCCTCCGACGGCTCCTGCTGCCGCGCGATCCGGCCGACGACCGTGACGTCATCCTCGAGATCAACGCCGGCGCCGGTGGCGAGGAGTCGGCGCTGTTCGCCGCCGATCTGGCCCGGATGTACTCCCGGTTCGCCGAGCGCCGCGGGTGGCGGGTCGAGACCCTCGACGCCACCGAGTCCGACCTGGGCGGATTCCGCTCGGTGACGCTGGCCATCCAGGCCAAGGGCACTCCCGAGCCCGGCGAGGCGCCGTACGCGCTGCTCAAGTACGAAGGCGGCGTCCACCGGGTCCAGCGGGTCCCCGTGACCGAGTCGCAGGGCCGGATCCACACCTCGGCAGCCGGCGTACTCGTGCTGCCGGAGGCCGAGCCGGTCGACGTCGAGATCAACGACTCCGACCTGCGGATCGACGTCTTCCGATCGTCCGGACCCGGTGGCCAGAGCGTCAACACCACCGACTCGGCCGTACGCATCACCCACCTGCCGACCGGCGTCGTCGTGAGCTGCCAGAACGAGAAGAGCCAGTTGCAGAACCGCGAGCAGGCGATGCGGATCCTGCGGGCCCGGCTGCTCGCCATGGCCCAGGAGGCGGCCGACGCCGAGGCGGCCGAGCGCCGTCGCTCCCAGGTACGGACGGTCGACCGCTCGGAGCGGGTCCGGACGTACAACTTCCCCGAGAACCGGATCTCCGACCATCGCGTCGGCTTCAAGGCGTACAACCTCGACTCGGTCTTGGACGGCGACCTCGACGCGGTGATCGGCGCTCTCGTGACCGCCGACGAGGCCGAACGCATGGCAGAGGCGGGTCAGGAGACCGGATGACCACGCGCGAGCTGCTCGGAGCGGCGACCGCCCGGCTGTCCGAGGCCGGGGTCGCCTCCCCGGAGCTCGACGCCAGGCTGCTGCTGGCCCACGTACTCGGCGTGCCGCACCTGACCCTCGCCGGCGACGCCGAGCTCGACTCGGAGCGGGCCGACCGGTTCGAGGCCCTGATCGCCCGCCGAGCGGCTCGGGAGCCGTTGCAGCACCTGCTGGGCACCGCGGCCTTCCGCTACGTCGACGTCGAGGTCGGGCCTGGGGTCTTCGTGCCGCGGCCGGAGACCGAACTGCTCGCCGGATGGGGGATCGCCCAGCTCACGGCGCTGCGCGAGGCCGGCACAGCCAGCCCGATCGCGGTCGATCTGTGCACCGGGTCGGGCGTGATCGCGAAGGCGGTGGCCGACGAGCATCCGGCCGCCAAGGTGTTCGCGGTCGAGGTGTCCGAACCAGCGCTGGACTACGCCCGGCGCAACCTGGCCGACACCGGGGTCGACCTGCGGTCGGGCGACATCGCCGACTGCCTGCACGAGCTGGACGGCCGGGTGGACGTCGTCATGGCGAATCCGCCGTACATCCCCCTGAGTGAGTACGAATCGGTCGCCGTCGAGGCACGCGACCACGACCCGGCGATCGCCCTGTGGTCCGGCCCGGACGGGCTCGACGTGATCCGGCTGGTCGAAAGAGTCGCCCATCGGCTGCTGCGGCCCGGGGGAGTGGTGGGCTGCGAGCACGCCGACTCCCAGGGCGAGCTGGTGCCGGCGCTGTTCGGCGAGACCGGGCGCTGGACCGGGGTCCGCGACCACCGCGATCTCGCCGGGCGGCCGCGGTTCACCACGGCGCACCGGCTGTAGGACGGCCCGTCTCCGTGTCGGTCGGCACTGGTGGCACGATGTCCTGCGTGAGCGAGCGAGCAGTCCACCGCCGCACCCTGGTCATCCCCCCGGCGAACCCCGCGAGGCGGCCCCATGTCTGAGCGGTACTCGTGTGCCGACGCCGAGGAGCGCGACAGCGGCATGGAGGCCGCGGTCACGGCGCTGCGGTCCGGAAAGCTCGTCGTGATGCCCACCGACACGGTGTACGGCATCGCCGCCGACGCGTTCGACCCGGCCGCCGTACGCCGGCTGCTGCGGGCCAAGGGCCGCGGCCGTAACATGCCGCCGCCGGTGCTGGTCGCCGCGCAGACCACCCTGGACGCGCTGGCCACCAAGATCCCGAGCCTGGCTCGTGACCTGGTCGAGGAGTTCTGGCCCGGCCCGTTGACGCTGGTCTGCCAGCAGCAGCCGTCGCTGACCTGGGACCTGGGCGACAGCCGCTCGACCGTGGCGGTCCGGATGCCCGACCACGACGACGCCCTGGAGCTGCTGCGCCGGACCGGACCGCTCGCGGTCAGCAGCGCCAACCGCACCGGCCAGCCCTCGCCGACGACCGTCGACGCGGCCGAGGAGATGCTCGGCGTCACGGTCGAGATCTACCTCGACGGCGGGCCGACGGCCGGAAACGTCGCATCGACGATCGTGGACGTGACGGCCGATCCGCCGCGGGTGCTGCGCGAGGGCGCGATCGAGTTGGCCAAGTTGAAGGAGTTCGACGAGCGCGTAGAGGTAGCCTCGTGAGCACAACGGGGTGGACCAGACAACGTCGCCGTCGTGAGCTCGGGTCATGCGCGAATACCTGCTGATCTTCCTCGCCGCCGCGGCCGCCACCTACGTCACAGCGGTCATCGCTCGCGAGGTGGCGACCCGGTCGCACGCGGTGGCGAAGGTACGCGACCGCGACGTGCACGCCACGCCGATCCCGTACTTCGGCGGCATCGCGATCCTGGCCGGGCTGGGTGCGGCGTACCTGGTCATGCGGCAACTGCCATTCCTCTCGACCGCGAACGCCGTGGTCTTCGACGACGCCGGCGCCGTGCTGCTGGGCGGCGTCCTGATCTGCATCGTCGGCGTCGTGGACGACGTCTTCGAGCTGGACGCGCTCACCAAGTTCGCCGGCCAGGTCGTGGCCGCGGTCGTGGTCGTGGCCCAGGGCGTCCAGTTCCTCTACCTGCCGCTGCCTGGCCTGTCCGGCACGCTGGTCCTGGATCCCCTGCAGGCGGCGTTCTTCAGCGTCCTGGTGATCGTGGTGACCGTGAACGCGGTCAACTTCATCGACGGTCTGGACGGTCTCGCGGCCGGCGTCATCTGCATCGGCGCGGCCGCGTTCTTCATCTTCGCCTACCTGCTGGCCCGGGAGAACGCACAGTCGCTCGCGATCACCGCCGCCCTGCTCACCGCGGCGCTGGCCGGCTCCTGCGCTGGGTTCCTCCCGCACAACTTCTTCCCGGCCCGGATGTTCATGGGCGACTCGGGCTCGATGCTGATCGGCCTGGTGCTGGCCGGGTCGGCGATCAGCCTCACCGGTCAGTTCCCGGCGACCTCGGTCTCCGAGGGCATCGCCGGCGCCCGCGCCACCCTGACACCCACCCTCCTGCCGCTGATCCTGCCGGTGGCGATGGTGATGGTGCCGTTCGTCGACCTGCTCCTGGCGGTGATCCGGCGTACGCGGGCCGGCCGGTCGCCGTTCAGCCCGGACAAGATGCACCTGCATCACCGGCTGCTCGAGATCGGCCACTCGCACCGGCGCGCGGTGCTTGTGATGTGGATGCTGGCGGCCTTCGTCGCGTTCGGAACGGTCTGGCTGAGCCTGTTCGCCGGCTGGCGCTCGATGGTCGGCGTGGGGATGCTCGCGATCGTCACGCTGGCCGCCACGTTCGCCTTGCCGAGGGTCCGGCAAACCCCGGCCGGACCCGGTCTGTAGCCTTAATTTGAGTCCGTGCAGGACTTTGTGCTACTTTTCACAAGCGTTCAGGAAGTCCTCAGCAAAGCCGATCTCCGAGAACGCGAACTACTACCCCAGATCGACCGACGTGGGCGGCATCCCCGCCCGTTGTCCGGCACCCAGGACGGCCGCCATATGACGACCGACACCGAGCCCCGGTACCCACCGAGTCGTGTGCGAACCCGGCCCGTGTGGGCTGCCGACGCGAGCATTTCCGGCCCTGAACGCTGTGGTAGCGTCAGCGCCGTCTCGACGACTGCGAGACTGCGTGAACCTCGCATCACCCCAGGTGACGGGAGCCCCTCGCGCGATGAACGACGATCGTGCAAAGCCGACTCTCGACGTATGGACGCTGTTCAGCCTCGGCGGTTACAACGCCGCGTGTCTGCTGGTGGGAATGGGTGTGGGATGGCTCATCGACAGTCAGATCGACACCTTCCCGGTCTTCGTCCTGATCGGGCTGGCCTGCGGGATCGGCCTCGGAGTGGCGGGGACGTGGCTTCGGATGAAACCGTTCCTGGAGGATTGAGCGCGGCCCTCTCCCGAGGGACAGAGGGCGTACGACAGGAAGTGAGGGTCGTCCGGTGAATCAGTCATTGCCGGTGGCACAGGCGCTGCGAAACCAGCGTCGAGCCCTGATCCTGGCCGCCGTCTTGGCGTTCGGGTCCTTCTGGATCGCCTTCGGGCTCGGCGACTGGCGGATCGGAGTGTTCGTCAGCATCGGCGTCCTGCTCGGCTACGCCAACGGCGTGCTCACCGAGGCCTTCCTGATCCGTACGACCGAGGCCGACAGCGACGACATGCTGTCCCGCAAGCAGTTCGCGATCTCGGCGCTGGTCCGCCTGATGGCGATCTCATTGGTCGCGATCGTGCTCACGGTCGCCTTCTGGCCGATCGGGGCGACGGTGCTCGCCGGTCTTGCGATCTTCCACATGCTCGCCCTCGTACTCACCGGGCTGCCGCTGCTGAAGGAGTTGCGTCAGGCATGAGCGCGAACACGATCCTCGTCGCCTCCACCGACATCGAGCCGGGTCACCACACCACGTTCGAGTTCCTCGGCATGACCTGGAACGCCGACACGATGTGGTCGACGGTCGCCGCCGGTGTCGTCGTGATCGGACTCGGTCTGTGGATGCGGGCCAAGGTCACCAGCGGCGTGCCGAGCAAGATCCAGGTCTTCTGGGAGTCGATCACCGAGGCGGTGACCAACCAGGTCGAGGCCAGCGTGGGCCGGGTCCATCCGTTCATCATCCCGCTGGCGATCTGCCTGTTCGTGTTCATCCTGGTCGCGAACTGGTTCGAGATCATCCCCAGTGACCACCATCTGCCGGCACCGACCGCCGACATCAATCTGACGCTTGCGATGGGACTGTTCGTCATCGTCGGCGTCCACGTGTTCAGCATCCGGCAGCGTGGTTGGAAGGGCTACCTTCACCACTACGTACAGCCCAACCCGGCGCTGTTGCCGATCAACGTCATCGAGGAGCTCGTCAAGCCGTTCACGCTGGCGCTCCGACTGTTCGGCAACATCTTCTCCGGCGGCATCATGTTGCTGCTGATCGGGCTGATCCCGTCGTACCTGTTGTGGGGGCCGAATGCGGTCTGGAAGCTCTTCGACCTGTTCATCGGGCTGATCCAGGCGTTCATCTTCGCCCTGCTGACCATCTTGTACTTCGGTATCGCGGGCCAGACGGACGAAGACCACGGTGGGGCGGACGAGAGCGAAGAGAAGGAAGAGGAGGAGCCCCAACTGGAGGGGGCTCACTGAGTCGATCGGTTTGTCCAGCAGGCAGACCGCCGGACGACCATCCGGCGGGAAAGCAAGTCAAGGAGAGACATGGCAGTATCAGATTCAGCCGTTCAGTTGGCGGGGGCCTTCGTCGGAGGCGGCCTCGCACTCGGAGGCGGCGCAGTCGGCGCCGCGATCGGTGACGGACTGGCCGGAAGCGCGACGATCTCGGGCGTGGCCCGGCAGCCGGAGGCACAAAGCCGGCTGTTCACGATCTTCTTCCTGACCGTCGGTCTGGTCGAGGCGATGTACTTCATCAACCTGGCCTTCATGGCCATGTTCGTCTTCGTCCTGGCATAAGGACCGCGCAAGACTGGAAAAGGACCACCTATGACGATCGCCACCATGAACCTCGAAGGCCAGACGCCGAGTGCCGCCGAGAGCAACTTCTTGGTGCCCAACGCGACCTTCTTCTTCGAGCTGTTCGCCTTCCTCATCGTCTTGTGGGTGCTGGCCAAGTGGGTCGTGCCACCGATCAACAAGGCGATGAGCGAGCGGCAAGAGCGCATCCGGCACCAGTTCGAAGAGATGGAGCAGGCGACCGCCAGCGCGAAGCAGGCCGAGGAGGAGCTGCGGGCCCAGATGGTCGAGGCTCGCCACGAGGCCACGAAGGTCCGCGAGGAAGCGCGAGAGCAGGGCGCCGCGATCATCGCCGAGATGCGGGAGCAGGCCCAGGCCGAGTCCCAGCGGATCGTCGAGACCGCGAAGGCGCAGCTGGAGGCCGAGCGGCAGCAGGTGCTCAACCAGCTGCGCGGCGAGGTCGGCGCCATCGCGACCAACCTCGCGGGCCGCATCGTCGGTGAGTCGCTGGACGATGACGAGCGCCAGCGCCGTACCGTCGACCGCTTCATCAGCGAGCTCGAGAGCACCGAGGCCGGTACGACGGGGCAGGCCCGCTGATGCGAGGCGTGTCCGCCGAGTCGCAGGCCGCCCTCCTCGAGCAGGTCGAGCGGGCCATCGCGTCCGATGCCGACCTGAGCCGGCTCGGCGACGACCTGTTCGCCGTCGCCGGTGCGCTGGACGGCGCCCCGCAGCTACGGCGGGCACTGACCGACCCGGCGGCCGGCGACCAGCAGAAGGGCGACGTCGCCCGGCAGCTGTTCGACGGCAAGGTCTCGGGGCCGGCGCTGGACATCGTGGTCGACGCGGTCGGGCGGCGCTGGTCGCGGCCGCGTGACCTCGGCGACGCCCTCGAGCGAGGCGGTGTGGAGGCACACGCCGGCAACGCCGAGCGGCGTGGCGAGCTGGACGACACCGAGGACGAACTGTTCCGGTTCGGCCGGCTGGTCGACCAGAGCCCGCAGCTGCGCGACGCCCTCACCGACCGGCTCGCTCCGGAGCCCGCCAAGCGAGCGCTCGTGGAGCGGTTGCTGGCGGGCAAGGTCACCGACGCGACGCTGCATCTGGCGCAGCAGGCGGTGGCCGGCCGGCACCGGTCGTTCGGAGTCGCGCTCAACGAGTTCGTCAAGGCGGCGGCGGCCCGTCGGCAGCGGCTGGTCGCGACCGCGCGGGTGGCCCAGCCGATCGACGAGCCGACCCGACGCCGACTGGGTGACGCGCTGAGCAGCTACTACGGACGCGAGATCCATCTGAACGTGATCGTCGATCCCGAGATCATCGGCGGTGTCCGCGTCGACATCGGCGACGAGGTGATCGACGGAACCGTCGCTAGCAGATTGCAAGACGCCCGGCGCCGAATCGCCGGCTGACCATCAGAGAGCAGGGAACGAATATGGCGGAGCTCACCATCCGTCCGGACGAGATCCGGGACGCTTTGCAGCGCTTCGTCTCCGACTACAAGCCGGAGACGGCCAGCCGCGAAGAGGTCGGCGTCGTATCTGACGCCATGGACGGCATCGCCCACGTCGAGGGACTGCCGTCGGCCATGGCGAACGAGCTGCTGGAGTTCGAGGACGGCACCCTCGGCATCGCGCTGAACCTCGACACCCGGGAGATCGGCGTCGTGATCCTCGGCGAGTTCGGCGGCATCGAGGAGGGGCAGCCGGTCACCCGTACCGGCGAGGTTCTCTCGGTCCCGGTCGGCGACGGCTACCTCGGCCGGGTCGTCGACCCGCTGGGCAAGCCGATCGACGGACTCGGCGAGATCGAGACCGACGAGCGTCGTCAGCTCGAGCTGCAGGCGCCCTCGGTGGTCCAGCGGCAGTCGGTGAACCAGCCGCTGCAGACCGGGCTGAAGGCCATCGACTCGATGACGCCGATCGGCCGGGGCCAGCGGCAGCTGATCATCGGCGACCGGCAGACCGGCAAGACCGCCATCGCGGTCGACACGATCATCAACCAGCAGGAGTACTGGGCGACCGGCGACCCGACGCAGCAGGTGCGCTGCATCTACGTCGGGGTCGGCCAGAAGGGCTCCACGATCGCCAGCGTGCGCCGCTCGCTCGAGGAGGCCGGCGCGCTGGAGTACACGACGATCGTCGCGGCGCCCGCGTCCGACCCGGCCGGGTTCAAGTACCTCGCGCCCTACACCGGCTCGGCCATCGGCCAGCACTGGATGTACCAGGGCAAGCACGTCCTGATCATCTTCGACGACCTCACTAAGCAGGCCGAGGCCTACCGGGCGGTGTCGCTGCTGCTGCGGCGGCCGCCGGGCCGTGAGGCCTACCCGGGCGACGTCTTCTACCTGCACAGCCGGCTCCTGGAGCGGTGCGCGAAGCTGTCGGACGAGATGGGCGGCGGTTCGATGACCGGCCTCCCGATCATCGAGACCAAGGCCAACGACATCTCGGCCTACATCCCGACCAACGTCATCTCGATCACCGACGGCCAGATCTTCTTGCAGTCCGACCTGTTCAACGCCAACCAGCGGCCGGCCATCGACGTGGGTCTGTCGGTGTCCCGAGTCGGTGGCGCCGCGCAGACCAAGGCGCTTCGCAAGGTCACAGGCACCCTCAAGGTCGACCTGGCGCAGTATCGCGACATGGAGGCGTTCGCGATGTTCGCCTCCGACCTCGACGCGGCGTCGCGGCGCCAGCTCGAGCGTGGTCAGCGCCTGATGCAGCTGCTTCGGCAGCCGCAGTACTCGCCCTACCCGTTCGAGGAGCAGGCGGTGTCGATCTGGCTCGGCACGCAGGGCAAGCTCGACCCGGTCCCGGTGTCGGACGTCCTGCGCTACGAGTCGGAGTTCCTCGAGTACGTCCGCCGTGAGCACAGCGGAATCCTGGACGCGATCCGGGAGACCAAGCAGCTCGAGTCGGACACCGAGCAGGCCATCGAGGACGCCGTCGACTCGTTCAACGACCAGTTCGAGACCAGCGAGGGCAAGTCGATCAAGGCCGGCACCGAGGACTTCGAGGCCCTGCCCGACGAGGACGTCGAGCAGGAGCAGATCGTCAAGCAGAAGCGGGGCTGACGCATGGCAGCATCCCTCCGCGAGTATCGCGCCCGGATCCGGGCCACGCAGGCGACCAAGAAGATCACGCGTGCGATGGAGCTGATCGCGGCGTCCCGGATCATCAAGGCGCAGCAGCGCGCTGCCGCGGCGACGCCGTTCGCGCGCGAGCTGACCCGGGCGATCTCGGCGCTGGCGACGTACTCACGGGTGGACCACCCCCTCACGACCGAGCCCGAGAACCCGCAGCGGGCCGGCATCCTCCTCATCACCAGTGACCGCGGCCTGGCCGGGCCCTACTCCTCGGCGGTGATCAAGGAGGCCGAGCGGCTCACCGAGAAACTGCACGCGGAGGGCAAGGAGGTCTCGCTCTTCGTCACCGGGCGCAAGGGGATCGGCTACTACCACTTCCGCCGGCGCCCGGTCGTGCAGTCCTGGTCCGGCTTCTCGGACAGCCCGACCTACGACGACGCCCGAGAGATCTCCGACGTGGTCATCGCGGCCTACATGTCGGGCCACACCGACGGCGAGCAGCCGACCGGCGAGGGCGGCGATGACGACGCTGCCGAGACGGCCACGCCGGTCGAGCCGATCGACGAGCTGCACGTGGTCTTCACCCGGTTCCGTTCGATGCTCGTCCAGCAGCCGGACGTGGTCCGGATGATGCCGCTCGAGGTCGTCGAGTCCGAGGAGGAGCCGGAAGAGGAAGAGGTCCTGCCCCTCTACGAGTTCGAGCCGTCACCCGAGGACGTGCTCGACGCACTGCTGCCGCGCTACGTCGAGAGCCGGCTGTTCTTCTGCCTCATGCAGGCGGCGGCGTCGGAGCTGGCCGCCCGCCAGCGGGCGATGAAGTCGGCGACCGACAACGCGCAGGACCTCATCGAGAAGTACACCCGAATTGCCAACCAGGCCCGTCAGGCCGGCATCACCCAAGAGATCAGCGAGATCGTCGGAAGCGCGAACGCGTTGGCCGACGCCAGCGCCGGGAGTGAGTGAGAACCAATGACTGTCACCGAAAGCATGGAGCAGGCGACGTCGGCCTCCGGCGGCGTCGGTCGCATCGCCCGAGTGATCGGACCCGTCGTCGATGTCGAGTTCGCCACGAACGCGATGCCGGATATGTACAACGCGCTGCACGTCGACGTCGCGCTCGGCGACACCACGCGCACCCTGACCATGGAGGTCGCCCAGCACATCGGCGACGGCATGGTCCGGGCGATCTCGATGCAGCCGACCGACGGCCTGGTCCGCGGCGCCGAGGTCACCGACACCGGAGAGGCGATCTCGGTGCCGGTGGGCGACGTGACCAAGGGCCACGTCTTCAACACCATCGGCGACTGCCTGAACCTCAAGGACGGCGAAGAGCTCAACGTCAAGGAGCGCTGGCCGATCCACCGGACCGCGCCCGCGTTCGACACGCTCGAGTCCAAGACCGAGATGTTCGAGACCGGCATCAAGGTGATCGACCTGCTGACGCCCTACGTCCAGGGCGGCAAGATCGGTCTGTTCGGCGGCGCCGGCGTCGGCAAGACGGTGCTGATCCAGGAGATGATCTACCGAGTCGCGACGCAGCACTCCGGTGTGTCGGTGTTCGCCGGCGTCGGCGAGCGTACGCGTGAGGGCAACGACCTCATCACCGAGATGACCGAGTCCGGCGTCATCAAGCAGACCGCGCTGGTCTTCGGCCAGATGGACGAGCCGCCGGGCACCCGGCTCCGCGTCGCACTGGCCGGCCTCACGATGGCGGAGTACTTCCGCGACGTGCAGAACCAGGACGTGCTGCTGTTCATCGACAACATCTTCCGGTTCACCCAGGCCGGCTCCGAGGTGTCCACGCTGCTCGGCCGGATGCCGTCGGCGGTGGGCTACCAGCCCAACCTGGCCGACGAGATGGGCATTCTGCAGGAGCGGATCACGTCCACGCGAGGCCACTCGATCACCTCGATGCAGGCGATCTACGTGCCCGCCGACGACTACACCGACCCGGCGCCGGCGACCACCTTCGCCCACCTCGACGCGACGACCGAGCTGTCGCGTGAGATCGCGGCCCGTGGTCTCTACCCGGCGGTGGACCCGTTGGCGTCGACGTCGCGGATCCTAGACCCGCTCTACATCAGCAAGGACCACTACGAGACGGCGGTCCGGGTCAAGCAGATCCTGCAGCGCAACAAGGAGCTGCAGGACATCATCGCGATCCTCGGTATCGACGAGCTGTCCGAAGAGGACAAGATCATCGTCAACCGGGCCCGCCGGATCCAGCAGTTCCTGTCCCAGAACACCTACATGGCCGAGCAGTTCACCGGCGTCGCGGGCTCGTACGTCAAGCTGTCCGACACGGTGGAGAGCTTCGCCAAGATCGCCGACGGCGAGTACGACAACGTCGCCGAGCAGGCGTTCTTCAACGTCGGAACGCTGGACGACGTCGACCGCAAGTGGTCGGAGATCCAGAAGGAGCTGTGACCTCGTGGCTGACGCGCTGCACGTAGAGCTGGTGGCGGCCGACCGTACGGTGTGGTCGGGCGACGCGACGATCGTGATCGCCCGTACCACCGAAGGCGACATCGGCATCCTGCCCGGCCACATGCCGGTGATGTCGCTGCTCGTCGACGGCACGGTCGAGATCCGTACGACCGATGGTGAGTACTGCGTGGCGGCGGCCGACTCCGGCTTCTTGTCGGTGGCCCAGAACCGGGTGTCGATCCTCGCGCAGCACGCCGAGATGGCCAGCGAGATCGACATCGAGCAGGCCCGTGACGACCTGGAGCGGGCGCACGAGATGGGCGAGGGCGACGCCGAGCAGCGGATCGCCCTCCGACGCGCCGAGGCGCGGATCCGAGCGTTCGAAAAGGCTTCCTGACCGACTTCCGCGATCCGCCGCCGGAGTGAGTGACACTGACCGGTACCGTGGGGCCTTCGCAGAGAACGGCAAGGATCCCTCTCGTTCGGGCAAGGACACGGGGCCATGTGGCACTGGGACTGGGTGGTCGACGGCGTCGGAGTGCTGCTTGTCCTTGCCCTCCTGCTGCCGATCGGGCTCATTCTCCGTCGCCGCTGGATCGCTCGTCGCGGGACCGCCTTCGAGCTGAGCGTCAACACCCGCGGCGGCTCCGGTCCGCGCGGCTGGACGCTCGGCCTCGGTCGCTATCACGAGGACCAACTCGACTGGTTTCGATTCTTCTCCCTGTCGTGGCGCCCCAAGCGCCGGTTTCACCGCGGCGACATGGAGGTCCTCGAGCGACGCGATCCGGAGGGCGCCGAGGCGTTCGCGCTCTACTCCGGGCACATCGTCGTGGAGTTCCTCACCCAGCAGGGTCGGATCCAGCTCGCGATGAGTGAGCCATCGCTGACCGCATTGCTGGCCTGGCTCGAGTCGGCCCCGCCCGGCCGCCAGCAGCGTCGCGTCGTCTAGCTCGGGCCGGACCGCTCGCCGCCGGGGATCCACATCACGTCGCCGCGCTCACGGTTGGCGTGGCGGGCCAGGATGAACAGCAGGTCCGAGGCGCGATTGAGGTACGTGATCGCGAGCATGTTCATGTGATCGCCGTGCACCTCGTACGCGGCCCACGCCGAGCGCTCCGCCCGGCGGACCGTCGTACACGTGACCTGCAGCAGCGCCGAGCCGGTCGTACCGCCGGGCAGGATGAACGATCGTAGCTTCGGCAGGTCCTCGTTGAACCGGTCGCACCACAGCTCGAGTTGGTCGATGTAGAGCTGGGTGACGCGCAGCGGCGGCATGTCCGGATTCGGCGCCACCGGCATGCACAGGTCGGCTCCGACGTCGAACAGGTCGTTCTGCACGGTGGTCAGCACCTTGACCACGTCGGCGTCCAGGTCGCCCGCGGCCAGGGCATGTCCGAGATGGGCGTTGGCCTCGTTGACGTCGCCGTACGCCTGGACCCGAAGGTCGGTCTTCGCAGTCTCGCTCATGTCGCCGAGTCGAGTCGTGCCCTTGTCGCCGGTGCGCGTGTAGATCCGGGTGAGGTTGACCATGGCTCCACCCTAGGTGGCCGACCATCGGCCGTCCGGAATCCGCACGCGGACGAGACACGTATCACTCACGTGGCCGAACTGTTTCCCGGACCCGTGCTGACCGCGCTGCGGCAGAGTCCGACGCGAGTCGCGATCGAGGACAGCGCGCGTACGGTGTCGAACGCCGAGCTGCTGGCCATCACGAGCCGGATCGCGTCCGGACTCCGACAGAGCGGACTTGGACGGGGTTCGACGGTCGGGATCGTGCTGCCGCCGTCGCCAGAGGCGTACGCAGCGCAGCTGGCCGCCCACAGCCTCGGCTGCGTCGTGGCGCCGGCCCGGCCCGGTTGGAGCCAGGAGCAGCGCTCGAGCGCCCTGGACGAGCTCGACGTCGTGATCGTCGAGACGCCGGGCGCCGGATCGGAGCTGGCGCTGGACGACTTGCTCTGCGGCTCCGCCGACGCCGATCTCCAGGTCGAGGGCGAGCCGGACGCGATCGCGCGACTGACCTTCACCAGCGGGAGCACCGGACGACCCAAGGCCTGTGCCCAGACCTACCGCGCGATCAGCCTGGCCTACCGCTTCGATCGCTGGCCGCCGCCGCTGACCGAGTTGCTCACCCACTTCCGGCGGTGTCTGATCCCGGAGAGCCTGGGGAGCCCGGTGATGTCGACCTACCTGGGACGCTGCATCGTCGTCGGCGGTACGGCCGGGCTCCGGGGCGACCTGCCCCTGGGCACCGCGATCGAGCGGTTCCGGCCGACGGTCACGATGATGCCGCCGGCCCGGTTGCAGACTCTGCTGGCGGCCGATGCCGACCTCAGCAGTCTCGAGGCGCTCCTCCTCGGCGGTTCGCCGGCCAGTCCCAACCTGCTCGGGACGGCGACCGAGCGGCTCGGTCCGATCGTGTGGCAGGGGTACGGCCAAGGCGAGGCCGGCGTCATCGCGATGCTGACGCCGTACGACATCGTCGCCGGTCACGAGGCGTCGGTCGGCCGGCCGCTCCCGGCGGTCGAGGTGGTCATCAGGGACGACGAGATCGTCGTCCGCAGCCCGCATCAGATGGACGGCTACTGGAACGACCCGGAGCAGACCAGTGACGTGCTGACCGACGGCTGGATCCGTACCCGCGACCTCGGCTACCTCGACGTGGCGGGATATCTGCACCTGACTGGCCGGGCCCGCGACGTGATCATGGTCAACGCCGAGGTCTGTTACGCCGGTGCGATCGAGCGCGTGCTCGCCGAGCATCCGACCGTGGCGCAGGCGTACGTCGTCGGCACACCCGACCCGAGTACGGGGGAAGCGATCCATGCGTTCGTCGTGCCGCTCGGCGATGCCCAGCCCGATCCGGTCGCGCTCCTCGGTCTGGTCCGCCACCGGCTGAGTGCCAACAGCGTGCCGCGGACGGTCACGGTGACCTACAACGTCCCGATGACGGCCGGCGGCAAGCCCGACAAGCGTGCCCTCATCGCCGCGATTCGGTAATCCGAGCCTCCACCCGGGCCCAGAACATCCCCGGATCGTTGAGATGGGGGTACGGCTCGTCCGGCACCGGCTCACCGAGCAACCCGCACAGCGGCTCCCATCCCGCGTCAGGGGCGATCACCAGGAGCCGATCGGCCGGCACTTCGCGCATCACGGCGGCATTGTGCGCCTCGTAGACGTCGATCGCATGCTGACGATCGGCGAATCGACCCTCGAAGAAGCCGTCCCAGATCATCTGCCGGTGGAACTTCGTGAACACGTCGAGGCCTGGCACGGTCCGGCGGGCCCGCGAGACCCGCTCGTCCGGCGGCCCGTCGCCGAACATCGTGAAGATCGTGTTGTGGACGCTGCTGTACCACCGCTCCGGCTCCCGGATCGTCAGGATCACCCACGCCTCCGGGAACGCTGCGATGAGCTCCCGCCAGAAGGCGGCGCCGGGCCAGTCGACGGTCGAGGCGTACCCCTCGAACAGGGCCGCCCAGTCCACCGGGTCGCCGGCGACGGCGGCCTCCCACCAGCCGAGCCGGTCCGGATGGTCCAGCACGTGGCGGCCGTGGAAGCAGGGCCCGTAGCCGAGCCGCTCCAGCGCCGCCTTCAGCGACAGGGTTCCGGTCCGGCCGACTCCGGCGCCGATCACCCTCACGGGTCGACCTGGTCTCTGGTGAGTCCGGTCGGTCGGTCGACGCCGAGCAGGGTGAGGGCGTTGGCGAGCTCGATCCGCAGCAGTTCGAGGATCCGGCGTACGCCTTGCTCGCTGGCTACCGCGAGCCCCCAGAGCACGGGCCGGCCGATCGCGACCGCGTGGGCGCCGAGTGCCAGCGCCTTGGCGACATCGGTGCCGCGCCGGACACCGCCGTCGATCACGATCGGGATCCGGCCCCCGACGGCCTCCCGGATGACCGACAGCCGGTCGAGCGTGGCCGGTGTGGTGTCCAGCTGCCGGCCGCCGTGGTTGGACACGAAGAGTGCGTCGACGCCGTGCTCCAACGCCAACCGGGCGTCCGCGGGATGCAGCACGCCCTTCAGCACGATCGGCAGCGTCGTCGTCTCGCGTAGCCAGTCGATGTGCCGCCACGAGATCTCCGGCGACAGCACCACGTTGCGTACGTTGCCATCGCCGCCCATGTTGACGCATCGAATGCTCTGCGGCAGGTCGTGGAAATCGTTGCGATCGCCACGCTCGTTGCGACCCAGCGCAGGCGAGTCGGTGGTGACGACGAGCGCCCGGCAGCCGGCCGCCTCGGCCCGTTGGACCAGCGACGCGGTGAACGCCAGGTCCGGCTGGATGTAGAGCTGGAACCACAGGGTCGCGCCGGTCGCCGCGATGTCCTCGATGCTGACCGTGGACAGCATGGCCGCGACCAGGAGCACATCGGCCGCCGCCGCGGCCCGGCCGGTCGCCACTTCGCCCTCCGTGCATGCCAGCCGATGAAACGCGGTCGGCCCGATCACGATCGGCATCGACGTCGGCGTCCCCAGCAGGGTGGTGTCCAGTCGGGGCGGCTCGAGCCCACGCAGCGCCCTTGGGATCAGGCTCCGGCGGCGGAAGGCGTCTTCGTTGGCGGCGACCGTGACCTCGTCCTGGGCCCCACTGGCGAAGTAGTCGTAGTAGACCGGGTCGAGCCGGGCGCGAGCCGCCGCCTCGAACTCGCGTACGTTGACCAGCGCGGGCTCGACCCGGGCGCGGTCGTCGACGCTCATAGCCACTCCCCGAGGAAGGCCCGGAGCGGTTCGCGATAGAGCTTGTCGTCGACCCAGTCGTTGCAGATGTCCTCGGGCAGCCGGCAGGTCGCGACCACCTCGCCGTCGCGGCGACGCCGGATCACCGGATGCAGATAGCGATCGTCGTGTGAGGTGTCGGCCTCCCAATCGCGGCCGGCCCCGACGTCGAACGGGTCGATCGCATCATGCCCGGCGCCGTACTCCAGGCTGATCGTGACGCAGTCGCCGAACGGCACGTAGTCGAGTGGCAGCTCCTCGAAGTAGCGACCGTCGGGGGTGATCACGTCGCAGAGGAAGCCGAACTGCTGGAACAGTGCTGACGTGCGGTTGATCCGCGCCATGATCGCATCGGCTCGTTCGTCGGCCGGCACGGTCCGATGCGGCCACTCGACCCCGTCGTACTTGCGCTGCAGCATCCGGACCAGCGCCCGGATCCCGTAGCGGAAGCCGTGGATGAACGCGCTGGTGTGCTTCTTGAAGTCACGCGACTGGGTGAGCGTGCCGGCGAAGTAGAGCCCCGGCACATTGACCGACTCCCACTCCGCGGTGAGGCCGGGAAGCGGTCCTTGATGGTCAGCTCCGGCCGGCAGTCGCCGTCGAAGATCGACGCGTCCATCCGGAAGCCGGTGCAGGTGATGACCCGGTCGTACGCGAGTTGGACGACCTTGTCGCGCCGGGCATACGCGAAGGTCACCAGATAGTCGTCGGGGCGTCGCTCGATCCGAATGATGTCGCCGTCAAGCACCATGTTCTGGGTCTTGAGCTGGTACGTATCGAGGAAATTGTTGTTGACGGCGCGCAGATGGCCGATGAAATGCGTTCGCCAGGCGAATTTGAGCGAGCTCGGCCCGGCCACGTGAATCACCGCCGCCCGCTCGGTCAGGGCGTCCGCCGTCTCGAAGGCCGAGTTGCCCTTGCCGGCGATGAAGATGCGCTGGTCAGTGAAGTCGTCGGGGTCGATCGACACATCGCCGTAAAGCTCGGTGGTCTCGATGCCGGGGATCGACGGAAGGTACGGCCCGCCGAATCCGGTCGCGACGACGACTCGCCTGGCATCGACGGTCTCGCCGGTGTCGCAGCGCAGCTGAAAGCCTTCGACGGCGCCCTTGTCCACGCGGCCGACGCGGCAGCCGTAGCGGATGTTCAGCCCATGTGCGAAGTCGGCCAGGTAGCGCAGATAGTCATCGGCGTCGGGGAAGTAGCGGTCGGTGTAGCGCGTGAACCGCAGGTCCGGATCGTCGGACAGCAGGGAGTTCCAGTCGACCCGGAGGTCCTTCTCGGGATCGTGCCAACCGGTGTGAGGCTTGTTGATCGAGATCATCTGGCGATGTCGCGGATAGGTCTGGAAGAACGTGCCAGGGCCGTCGCCGGTTTCGAGCACGACGTAGTCGAGGCCGGCTCGTTCGAAGAAGTACGCCAGCTGGAGGCCAGCGGGTCCTGCGCCGATCACCGCATAGTCCACGACAAGTCATACGGAAAAGAAGCTTTCAGGGATTGCGGCGAAATCCCTCAAGCGTTTGTTTCCGTACAACTGGCGTGACCGCCATCGTCGTCGTGGCTGTGATCTCGGTGGTCGCAAGTCTGCCTTTCTGGCTGCCCCGAGTGGTGGTCGCTCTCCGCATGTGGGTATTCGCCCACGTCAACGGCACCGAAGGGATCGCGGTGCCGGGCGATCTCGTCGACGATTCGGGTTTTCTCAATCTTTATGCAAATCCCGCGGCCTGCGGGCGCAGTCGGGGCGCGGCGCTCTCGGATCTATTCTGGTACTGGCTGTCGCCCGGCGCCGAGGTCCACCAGGAGCACCTGGAGCCAGGGCCGCGCTACGACGAGGTGGCGCGCTGCACCATGGCGATTCTCACCATGCCGAGCCGGACCGCCGATCGGCTCGCCGTCGAGAGTCTCGACGCGGCGCAGCCGCCGGCGACCGGGCTGGTCCGGCTGCGTGACCTCGTCATGCCGGTGTGGGCGGAGCTGTATCACCGGATCGTCTTCGGGCAGCCCGCGTCGGACGAGGCCCGTGGCCTGATCGTCGGCAATGCGGACGACGTGATCACCGCCCTCAAGTGCTGCGGCCTGCGGCACATGGATCGGCGGCTGCGGCTGACCGACCATCTCGAGGCAAGGCTCGACGCCGTGCCGCACCTGCTCCCCACCGCGCTGAGCCGCCGTGAGCAGGCGTTCTATCTCCAGGGCACGTTCTTCAACACCGCAGTCGTTCAGAGCAGCGAGGCGACGGCGCATCTGCTCATGTCCCTCGCGGCCGACGACCGGATGCAGCTGGCGGCGGCCGACCCGGAGGTGCTCGACCACGCCTTCGAGCAGACGCTGCGGCGCTTCCCGCTGTTCGGCGTCGCGCATCGGATCACCCGGGCCGACATCGAGTTGCCGTCGGACGACGTCATCCCGGCCGGCTCCGTGCTGTGCTTCAGCTACCCCGAGTTCCATCAGCGCGGCGGCTACATCCCGTTCGGCGTCGCGGCCAATCGGCCATGCCCGGCGTGGCACATCGCGCCGGTGACGGTCAAGGCAGTCGTCCGTGAGCTGGTCGGTCGCTATGCGTTTGCGACGACGGCCGCCCACACCCGCTCGATCCCCAACCGCGCCCCGTGTCTCATGACGCCACGCGGCGCGCCCGTGCCGAGGCGGCGGCTGACCCTAGCGTACGTCGGCGCGCGCGATCGATGGGAGGACGTCGGCCGCAGCACTCTCCAGCTCGTTCTCGGCAGCTACATGGTGTGGGACGCCCGGCGCCTGCGCCTGTGCCAAACCCATTTCGAAGGGAGCACGCCATGACCGAACCGATCACCGCTCCGACTTCCCAACCCGAGGTGGCGACCCAACCACCACCGACAGCGGCTGGCGTACACCGGCCCTGGCTCGTCGTGGCGCTCTGCGTACTCGGCGGGTTCCTGCTCACCGTGGCCTGGTCGGCCGCCTTCGTCGACGACACCATCGGCCAGAACGTCGCCAGCACCCTGCTCGGCCACGATGCCGAGACGACCCCGATCGGCGGCATCCTCTCGGGCGTGGTCTTCGCCTTCGTCAGCGGCATGGCGGGGACGTTCACCGCCTGCAACATCGCCGCACTCGGCACGGTTGCGCCACTCGTGGGGTCGCGACCGTCGGTCGGCGCCCGGCTGCGCGAGATCGTGCGGCCGCTCGGCTGGCTGACGCTGGGGATGTTCGCCGTGGCAGGCGCCTATGGCTTCGTCGTCTCGCTCGTCGGCACCGACCTGCCGCAGTTCGACGAGTCGGCACCCGGTGGCGGGCTGTCCCCGCGGCTGGTGCAGGCCATGGTGGTCTTCGGCATCATCGGAGTGTCCTTCACCTACCTGGGACTCGCGGCCCTCGGCCTGGTCCGCGATCCGCTGGCCCGCGCCTCCGTACGGTTCCCCGGCGTTCGGATGCTGGTGATGGGGGCGCTGATCGGCGGCTTCCTGGTCGGCCGGCCGTTCCCGTTGTTCCACATGCTCTTCCAGGACGCGGCCGAGAGCCACAACCCGCTTTACGGCGCGGTCGCGTTCATGCTCCAGTCGGCCGGCAACATCGTCCTGGTCTCGATCCTGTTCGTGATCCTGGCGCTCGCGATGGGCGGCCGGGTCCACCGCTGGCTGGTCGCGCGACCGGGCCGGGCCGCCATCGTGTCCGGATCGGCGCTGATCGTCGCCGGTGTGTTCACGATCCTGTACTGGGACGTCCGACTGCTCTCGTTCTTCGACATCATCTGGTATCCGACGGCGCCCTGGACATAGCCCACCGTTAGGCTCCCGCTGAAGCTGGACAGACGTCGTCTGGAGGCGGTGGGAGATGGCTGACGCAGGCAAGCTGGCCGTGGTCGGGGCCGGACTGATGGGCTCGGGCATCGCACAGGTCTCGGCCGCGGCCGGCTGGCAGGTCAGCCTGCGTGACGTGACCCCGGAGGCGTTGGATCGGGGTCGGCAGGCGATCGAGAAGTCGCTCGGCCGCTTCGTCGACAAGGACACGATCTCCGCCGAGGACCGCGACGGCACGCTGGACCGGATCACGACCACCACCGAGCTCGACGAGGCCGTGGCCGATGCCGACCTGGTGGTCGAGGCCGTGTTCGAGGAGGTCGGCCTCAAGCGCGAGATCTTCTCCGAGCTGGACCGGCTGTGTCGCGACGACGCCGTGCTCGCCACGAACACCTCGGCGATCCCGGTCACCAAGATCGCGGCTGCCACGCAGCGTCCCGAGTCGGTCGTCGGCACCCACTTCTTCTCCCCGGTCCCGATGATGCGGCTGTGCGAGCTCGTACGCGGCCACAAGACCGGCGACGAGACACTGAGCCGGGCGCGGGAGTTCGCCGGGGGCATCGGCAAGACCTGCATCGTGGTCAACCGTGACGTCGCGGGGTTCGTCACCACCCGGCTGATCAGCGCTCTCGTCGTCGAGGCGGTCCAGCTCTACGAGAGCGGCGTCGCCTCGGCCGAGGACATCGACATCGCCTGTCAGCTCGGCTTCGGCCATCCGATGGGACCGCTGGCCACGACCGATCTGACCGGCGTCGACATTCTGCGAGATGCCACGTCCAACATCTGGGCGGAGTGTGCCGACGACAAGTTCTACCCGCCCGAGATCCTCTCCCGGATGGTCGACGCGGGGGATCTCGGCCGCAAGACAGGGCGCGGCTTCTTCTCGTACGAGTGAGTATCAGCCCGTCCTCGGGGTACCTCCTCAGAGAGCGTGACGACCTTGTTACGTCCGGTCTGACAACCATTGGACCGGTCTCGTGCGTCTTTATGAGCAAGAGGCCGCCGTCGGGGCCGGCGGCTCGAACGCACGGAGGGGCACCATGGCTGACAGGTGGATGGGGACACCGCAGACCGTGCTACGCGTGTCGGGGCGACTGGACGGCACGTCGGTCAGCGAGGCGCGGGAGCGGCTCCACACGGCGATCGCCACGACCGACGGCGACATCGTCCTCGACATCACCGACGTGGAGTGGGTTGACGTGACCGCGCTGGCCGTGCTCGTCGACGGGCACCGGCGACTCCGGTCGCAGGGCCGCCGCCTGGTGCTGCGCGGATGTGGCCCCCGGGTCCGCCGCGCGCTGGCGGTCACGCGACTGAGCCGAGTCATGGCGATCGAGCGGGGCGAGTCGACGCCGTCCGCAGCGTGAATCCCCTCACGAGACGGCTTCGGGCCTGACCTTTACACCTACGCTGTCGGCATGCGCGACAAGCCGTGGGTGATTCGCACGTACGCCGGGCACAGCTCGGCCGCGGAGTCCAACGCGCTGTACCGCCGCAATCTCGCCAAGGGGCAGACCGGCCTGTCGGTCGCCTTCGACCTGCCGACTCAGACCGGCTACGACCCCGACTCCGAGCTGGCTCGCGGCGAGGTCGGCAAGGTGGGTGTGCCGGTGCCGCACCTCGGCGAGATGCGCCGGCTGTTCGACGGCATCCCGCTCGACGAGATGAACACGTCGATGACGATCAACGCCACCGCGATGTGGCTGCTCGCGCTGTACCAGGTCATCGCCGAGGAGCAGGATGTCGAGCCAGAGTCGCTGGCCGGCACGACCCAGAACGACATCATCAAGGAGTACCTCTCGCGGGGCACCTATGTCTTCGACCCCGAGCACTCGCTGCGCCTGACGACAGACACGATCGCGTACGCCGTCAACCACATGCCCACGTGGAATCCGATCAACATCTGCAGCTACCACCTCCAGGAGGCCGGGGCCACGCCGGTGCAGGAGCTGGCGTATTCGATCTGCAACGCGATCGCCGTCCTGGACGCGGTCCGCGACTCCGGCCAGGTGCCGCCGGAGCGGTTCGGTGAGGTCGTCGGGCGGATGTCGTTCTTCGTCAACGCCGGAGTCCGCTTCGTCGAGGAGCTGTGCAAGATGCGCGCCTTCGTCGAGCTGTGGGACGAGCTGACCCGGGAGCGCTACGGGGTGACCGACCCCAAGCAGCGTCGATTCCGCTACGGCGTCCAGGTCAACTCGCTCGGCCTCACCGAGGCGCAGCCGGAGAACAACGTGCAGCGCATCGTGCTCGAGATGCTCGGCGTCACGCTGTCGAAGCAGGCCCGGGCCCGCGCCGTCCAGCTGCCGGCCTGGAACGAGGCGCTCGGCCTGCCTCGGCCATGGGATCAGCAGTGGTCGCTGCGACTGCAGCAGGTGCTGGCCTACGAGTCCGACCTGCTGGAGTACGACGACATCTTCGACGGCTCGCACGTCATCGAGGCGAAGGTGAGCGAGCTGGTCACGGGTGCCAAGGACGAGATCGACCGGGTCCAGGCGATGGGCGGTGCAATCGCCGCGGTCGAGTCGGGCTATCTGAAGCAGCAGCTCGTGGCGTCGCATGCGGCTCGCCGGGCCCGGATCGAGTCCGGCGAAGACGTCGTGGTGGGCGTCAACCGATGGACCGAGACCGAGGAGTCGCCGCTGACCGCCGATCTCGACGCGGCGATCCAGGCGCCCGACGCCTCGGCGGAGGCCGCGGCGATCGAGTCGGTGCGGCGCTGGCGCGAAGAGCGGGATGACGCGGCCGCATCGGCAGCCCTCGACCGGGTACGCGAGGACGCCAAGTCCGGCGCCAACCTGATGCCGGCGACGCTCGCGGCGGCTCGGGCCGGCGCGACGACGGGGGAGTGGGCCGACGCGCTGCGCGAGGTCTTCGGCGAGTACCGCGCTCCCACCGGAGTCGGCGGCTCGGTCGGGGTCGCCGAGGCCGGCGCCGAACTGGCCGCGGTGCGCGAGCGAGTGCGCCAGACCGGCGAGGAGCTCGGTGGCCGGCTGCGGCTGCTGGTCGGCAAGCCCGGACTCGACGGGCACTCCAACGGCGCCGAGCAGATCGCCGTCCGCGCTCGCGACGCCGGGTTCGAGGTTGTATACCAAGGCATTCGGCTCACGCCCGCGCAGATCGTGGCGGCCGCCGTCGCCGAGGACGTGCACTGCGTCGGGATCTCGATCCTGTCCGGATCCCATCTCGAGCTGGTCCCCGCCGTACTCGACGGACTGGCTGCGGCAGGGCTGCCTGACCTGCCCGTTGTCGTTGGTGGCATCATTCCGTCGTCCGATGCCAGCATTTTGGAGAGCAAGGGAGTGGCTGCCGTGTTCACTCCCAAAGACTTCGGCCTGACCGGGATCATCGACCGCATCGTCGACGTGATCCGGTCGGCCCATGGGCTCACCTGAGGCGGGAAGCGGGCACTCGCGGGAGCAACGGCCGTCGCGACGACGGCCGCCGATCGTGACCGCCCCCCTTGGAAGGATGGGCCAATGAGCAACCAACCGCCGTATGGCCAGCAGCCGCCTGGACCGCCTGGCCAAGGTCCGGCCGGACCTCCTGGACCTCCGCCCGGGCCACCCGGTGCGGGCGGCCCGCCGTCTGGCGGTGGCCCTAGTGGTCCACCTCCGGCCGGACCCGGAGGCCCGGCTGGCCCGCCTCCGCCCGGCGGTCCGGCTGGTCCGCCTCCGCCCGGCGGTCCTGGTGGTCCTCCATCCGGTGGCCCGGGTGGTCCGCCTCCCCCCGGTGGTCCGGGCGGTCCCGGCGGTCCCGGCGGTCCGCCTGAGTACGGTCCCGGCGATCCGGTCGGTGGCCCGCCCGGCAAGAGCAAGCTGCCGGTGATCCTGGGTGCCGTCGGCGGTGTCGTCGCCGTGATCGGTGCCGGCCTGCTGCTCTACTTCTTCGTGTTCGACAGCAACGACGAGGCCAGCAGCGACGACTACTGCACCCTGCTCGAGGACAACGCCCAGGAGTTCGCCGGCCTGACCTCGGGTACGCCCGACCCGTCCCAGATGGAGAACGCCGTCGCCGTCGTTCACCAGCTCCGGGAGGCGGCGCCGGAGCCGGTCGCCGACGAGTGGGCGTCGCTCGACGACCCGCTGCAGAACTTCCAGCAGGCGCTCGACGACTCGGGCTCCAGCTGGGAGGAGGTCGACAAGGCGAAGAGCCCCGACGACGTTCCGCCGGAGGTGGCTGCCGCGGCGCAGCAGATGTTCTCCGACTTCGGCAAGCTCGACTTCAGCGCGATGAACCAGACGATCAGTGACCACGCGAAGGACGAGTGCAACATCGACCTGGAGCAGCTGGAGCAGGGCAGCTCCTGACGGCTACGCCGCCTTCGGGAGGCCGCCCTTCTTGAGTTTGACGAGCTTGCGCCGCTTCACCGTGTAGCCGGGCGGCAGCGTGCCGGCCTTGAGCATGCGGATCGGGCACCGCTTGCAGCGGGACTTCGAGACGCAGCACTTCTTTTTCGGTTTCTTGGGCGGCACGGGCGAGAGTGTAACAAGCGAGGTTAGGCAATCCTAACCTCGCTTTGTTACCTGCGTACGATGATGACCACCACAGACGATTCGGAGGACGCGCAACGATGGCATCACCGCGGTTCGTGAAACAGCTCAACGTCCAGATCGGCAACGAGTTCGCCGCTCATCAGCAGTACGTCGCATGCGCGGTCTACTACGACGCGCTGACCCTGCCGCAGATGGCCAGGTTCTTCTATCGGCAGGCGCTCGAGGAGCGCGACCACGCGATGATGATGGTGCAGTACCTCCTGGACGCCGACGCCGAGGTCGCGATTCCCGGAGTGGCGGCGCCGCAGAGCACGTTCGACAGCGTCGTAAAGCCGGTCGAGCTCGCGCTGGAGCAGGAGAAGCGGGTCACCGAGCAGATCAACCAGCTGACCGCCCTCGCCCGCGAGGACAACGACTACGCCTCCGACCAGTTCATGCAGTGGTTCCTCAAGGAGCAGGTCGAGGAAGTGGCGACGATGAGCTCGCTGCTGACCGTCGTGATGCGGTCCAAGGACGACGTCGAGTCGATCGAGGAATGGGTCGCCCGCGAGGCCGGTGCCGAGGCGGACGACCCGACGGCCCCGCGGGTGGCCGGCTCGGAGTAGATCGGGAGCGGGCCGGTGCGGGTCCTCGTCGTCGGTGCCGGGGTGATGGGCCTCACCTGCGGAGTGCGCCTGGCCGAGGCGGGCCACGAGGTGCACGTCTTCGCGCGCGATCTCCCACTCGAGACGACGTCGGCCGTCGCGGCGGCCTGGTGGTACCCCTACCGGGCCGCGCCGGCCGATCGGGTCGCGCCCTGGGCCGCCCGCTCGTACGCCGTCTTCAAGGAGCTGGCCGGCGATCCGGACACCGGAGTCGTCTTGCGGCTCAGCACCGAGGTTCATCGGTCGGCGCAGCCGGATCCGTCCTGGGCCACCGCGGTGCCGGACTTCACCCGGGAGACCGGCGACCGGCTGCCCGAGGGCTATGTGGACGGCTGGTCGTTCGTGTCGCCGGTGATCGAGATGCCGGTCTACCTGCGAATGCTGGCGAGCAGGCTGGTCGCGGCCGGCGGCTCGATCACCCGGATGGCCCTGGGTGGGCTGCCGTCGGTCGCCGATGCCGTCGTCGTCAACTGCGCCGGTCTCGCGAATCGCTCGCTCGTGGGCGATCTGACGCTCTACCCGGTGCGAGGACAGGTGGTCCGGCTCAGCAAGGTCGGGGTCGACCAGGTGTGGCTGGACTCGTCGGCCGACGACGTGACCTATGTGGTGCCGCGCTCGCGAGACATCGTCGTCGGCGGGTCGGACGAGGAAGGCCAATGGGACCGGCAGCCCGACCCGGCGCTGTCCGAGCGCATCCTGGCCCGGGCGACCCGGCTGGTGCCGGAGCTCGACGACGCCGAGGTGCTCGGCCATCGGGTCGGCCTTCGGCCGTGTCGTCCCGAGGTACGGCTCGAGGTCGAGACGCGTACCGACGCCGGTCCGGTCGTCCACTGCTATGGTCACGGCGGCGCCGGCATCACCCTGTCGTGGGGCTGCGCCGACGAGGTGACCCGGTTGGTCGAGGAGATCTCGGGAGGGGATCGTGACGGAGCAGCCGCACCTGGCGGCCGTGCTCGTGGCCGCTGACACACCGCGGCGATGCGTGCCACAGGGTGCGCGGTGGGTCTGATTGCGTGATGCCTGTGGACTCCTGGCCACTGACCGCGGTGACGATCGCCCTCGCACCTGCGTTCTCCTTCGCCGGTGCCTATCTGGGCTATCGCCGGGCCCGTTCGGCAGACCTCGCGCTCGACCATTGGCGCCGTCGCGAGGAGACCATGCGGATGGTGCGATGGGCTGCCGACAAGGCGTTGTCGGACGAGGAGGCGGTCCGTCCGGTCGGCGTCTCGGCGCTGGATGCGCTGCGCCGGGCCGAGCTGTTGCAGCCCGAGGACGAGCGTCTGGTCGAGGAGATCGCCGAGGCTGTGGCCGTCGTTTCGGCCACGGAGCAGGGGTACCCTTTAGATGCTGAGATCGTGATCAGCAGCGAAGACGAGGAGGGCTCGGATGGCTGACAGCAAGCTCGTCGTCTACGTCAAGCCCTACCAGGTCGAGGCGGCGAAGCTGGCGATCCGGATGGCCGAGCGACAGGGCCGCAAACCCAAGCCGTTGATGGTGCGCATCGCCAACGCCCGGCCCGCGGGACCGGCGCCCGCCACCGCCTAGAACAACCGCAGCCGCTGGTCGTCGACCCCACGCAGCAGGTCGTAGTCGACCGTGACGCAGGCGATGCCGCGGTCCTCGGCGAGCACCCTGGCCTGCGGCTTGATCTCCTGCGCGGCGAAGATGCCTCGCACCGGCGCGAGCAGCGGATCGCGATTGAGCAGCTCAAGATAGCGGGTCAGCTGCTCGACGCCGTCGATCTCGCCCCGGCGCTTGATCTCCACCGCCACGCTCCCGCCGTCGATCGTCTTGCACAGCAGGTCCACGGGACCGATCGCGGTGGGGTACTCCCGGCGTACCAGCGACATCCCATCGCCGAGCGCGGTCGGATGCTCGGCCAGCAACTCCTGCAGGTGCCGCTCCACGCCGTCCTTGACCAGACCCGGCTCCTGACCGAGATCGTGATCGGTGTCGTGCAGCACCTCGTCGATCCGGATCCTTAACGTGTCGTCGGTCTTCGCCGCGGTGACGATCCACTCGACGACGCCGTCGCGCTCCTCGACCTTGAGCGCGCACGGCGGGCTCATCCAGTTCAGCGGCTTGTACGCTCGGTCGTCGCTGTGGATGGACACCGAGCCGTCGGCCTTGACCAGGATCAGCCGGGTCGCCGAGGGGAGATGCGCGGAGAGCCGACCTGCGTAGTCGACCTCACAGCGCGCGATCACGAGACGCACGAGGGTCTACGGTAACGACCGTGAGTCAGTACGAGTACGGCGACGCGGCACAGATGCTCGATGCGGGTCGCTCGATCCTGGCCGAGCAGCCGTTCAACGCGTTGCTCGGCGCCGAGCTGATCGGGTTCGAGCCGGGGTCGGCCCAGTTGCGGCTGCCGATCCGGCCGGAGCTGCGCCAGCAGTTCGGCCTCACCCATGGCGGCGTCGTGTCCTACCTGGCCGACAACACCCTGACCTTCGCCGGCGGATCGGTCCTCGGTCCGACCGTGCTCACCGCCGAGTACAAGCTGAGCTTCGTCCGCCCGGCGATCGGCGACGAGATGATCGCCCGGGCCGGAGTCGTCCACGCCGGGAGCCGACAGGCGGTCTGCCGCTGCGACGTCTACGACGTGACCGACGGCGTCGAGTCGCTGTGCGCCACCGCCCTGGGCACGATCCGGGCCGTGCAGGATCCGACCGGCGGCCAGGACACGTGAGAGCCGCCATATTGGCCCCGGCGACGCCCGTGCGAGACTGCCGATCATGAGTCGTGACTTCACCAGCATCGGCGTCATCGGCCTCGGCACGATGGGCGCCGGCATCGTCGAGGTGTTCGCTCGCAACGGCTTCGACGTGGTCGGAGTGGAGCGGGACGACGAGTCGCTCGACCGCGGCCGTCAGCACCTCCAGCACTCCACCGACCGGGCCGTCAAGCGCGGCAAGCTGGACGCCGACGGGCAGCAGGCGCTGTTCGACCGGGTGTCGTTCACGACCGCACTCGAAGACGTCAAGAGCTGCGACCTGGTCGTCGAGGCCGTCGTCGAGCAGCTCGATCTCAAGCGCCGCGTGTTCGGTCAGCTCGACGAGATCATCGGGGAGAACGCGATCCTCGCGACCAACACGTCCTCGCTCTCGGTCACCGAGATCTCGTCGGCCACGGCGCATCCCGATCGGGTCGTCGGCATGCACTTCTTCAACCCGGCGCCGGTGCAGGCCTTCGTCGAGGTGATCCGGACCGTCGTGACTGCACCGGACGTCATCGACGACGTCCTGGCCCTGGCGAAGCGGCTCGGCAAGAACCCGGTCGTCGCCGGTGACAAGGCGGGCTTCATCGCGAACGCCTTGCTGTTCGGCTATCTGAACCACGCCGCGTCGATGTACGAGGCGAGATACGCGTCCCGTGAGGACATCGACGCGGCCATGAAGCTGGGCTGCCGCTACCCGATGGGACCGCTGGCCCTGCTCGACCTGATCGGGCTCGACACCGCGTACCAGATCCTCGACACGATGTACCGCCAGGGCCGCAACCGGCTGCATGCACCGGCCCCGGTCCTGAAGCAGATGGTCACCGCCGGACTGCTCGGGCGCAAGACGGGTCGCGGCTTCTACACCTACCAGGAGGCCGACTCACCGGTCGTCGTCGACGATGCCGAGACGCCGGTCGCCGACCAGAGCATCGAGCCGCCCGCGTCGATCAAGACCGTCGGCGTGGTGGGTTCGGGGACGATGGCGACCGGCATCGTCGAGGTGTTCGCGAAGGCGGGCTACGACGTCCTCTACGTCACGCGTGGCGACGAGAAGGTGGCCCGGGTACGCGAGACCGTCACGCGCTCGCTCGAGAAGGCCGTACAACGCGGCAAGCTCGACGAGACCGCAAAGGACGAGGCGCTCGCGCACCTGACCGGGTCGACTCGGCTCGAGGACCTGGCGGCCGCCGACATCGTCATCGAGGCGATCGTCGAGGAGCAGTCGGTCAAGCAGGCGATGTTCGAGAACCTCGACGAGATCTGCCCGCCCGAGACGATCCTGGCGACCACCACGTCGTCGCTGCCGGTGATCGAGTGCGCCGCCGTCACGAACCGGCCGAGCCGGGTCGTCGGCATGCACTTCTTCAACCCGGCGCAGGTCATGACGCTGGTCGAGGTGGTGTCGACCGTGTCCACGTCGGACCAGGTCGCGGACACCGTACGCGCGCTCTGCGTCGCGATCGGCAAGCATCCGGTCTCGTGTGGCGATCGGGCCGGGTTCATCGTCAACGCGCTGCTGTTCCCGTATCTCAACGACGCGGTCAAGATGCTCGAGGCGCACTACGCCAACGCCGACGACATCGACACCGCGATGAAGGCCGGCTGCGCCCTGCCGATGGGGCCGTTCGAGCTGCTCGACGTGGTCGGGCTCGACGTGTCGCTGGCGATCCAGCGGACCCTCTACCTCGAGTTCCGCGAGCCCGGCTTCGCGCCGGCACCGCTGCTGGAGCATCTCGTGACGGCCGGCTACCTCGGCACCAAGACCGGCCGCGGCTTCCGCGACCACACGACGCACTAGCCGCATGCGACCGATCCGTGGCACCTCGGTGCTCCCGGCCCGTCGCGAGCCCGTGACGCTGCACACCGCCGACGGCCTCGACCTGGTCGGCGAGCTGGCGCTGCCGCCAGAGAGCGATCCGATCGCCACGCTGGTCTGTCTGCATCCGCTGCCGACCCACGGCGGCATGATGGACAGCCATCTGTTCCGCAAGGCGTCCTACCGGCTGCCGGCGCTCGCGGGCCTCGCCGTGCTGCGCTTCAACACTCGCGGGACCAGCAGCGTCCAGGGCACCAGCCAGGGCAGCTTCGACAACGGCCTGGGGGAGCGCTACGACGTGATGGCGGCTCTGGAGTACGTCGAGTTCGCCGAGCTGCCTCGCATCTGGCTGGTCGGCTGGTCGTTCGGTACCGATCTCGCGCTGCGCTACGGCCTCGATCCGCTCATCGAGGGCGCCATCCTGCTGTCGCCGCCGCTGCGACAGGCCGACGACGCCGTGCTCCAGTCGTGGGCCGACGCCGGGCTGCCTCTGGTCGCGCTGGTGCCGGAGCACGACGACTATCTGCAACCGCCGGAGGCGCAGGAGCGCTTCGCGGCCGTGCCGCAGGCCGACGTCGTCGGGGTCGATGGCGCCAAGCATCTGTGGGTCGGGCACACCGAGCGGGTGCTCGACGAGATCGTCGCGCGGGTGGCGCCGGAGGTCGAGGTGCCGCTGCCGCGCGAGTGGGACGGTCCGATGGAGACCGCCGACAGCTCGGCCTATGCCGACCGTACGGTGGCCGCCTTCGCCGACAAGCCGATGCCGTCAGTGCTGGGACTGACGGGGGACGACGACCTCGCGCATGATGAACAGGACGCCGGCAGCGACCGGGATGGCTAGCAACGCCCCTGGCACGCCGAGCAGCGAGCCGCCGAGCAGTGCGGCGACGATCGTGACGACCGCGGGGACCGACATCGACTTCGACATGATGCGCGGATAGACGATGTAGTTCTCGATCTGCTGGTAGATCACGAAGAAGATCACACACGCGAGCCCGACGCCGACGCCCGTGGCGAAGCCGATGATGCTCACGATGACGGCGCCGATGGTCGCGCCGATCAAGGGAATGAAGTCGAGCAGACCGACGACCAGGGCCAGTGCGATCGCATAGGCGCCGAGCCCGACGATGGTCAGGAAGATGCCGGTGGCGACCGCCGCGCAGGTCGCGATGCCCACGGCGCCGATCACGTAGCCGCCGGTCTGGTCGATGACCGAGTCGGTGAGGTAGGCCACCCGATCGCGCCGCGTTGCCGGCGCCAGCTGGAGGAACGACGCCCGGATCATCGGCAGGCTGACCAGGAAGTAGAGCGTCAGGATGAAGATGACGAATGCGTTGAACAACGCGCTGAGGACGAAGAAACCGACGCCCAGTGCGCCGCCAAACACCTGGTTGGCCAGGTCGGAGCTGGTCAGCGTGCTCTCGATCTTGTTGAAGATGTCATAGCGCTGGTCGAGGTCGAGCAGCGTCGGGTTCTGGCGCGCCTGGTGGATCCAGTCGGGCACGTTGTCGATCAGGGCCTGGACCTGGTCGGTGACGACCGGGACCAGCGACACGACGAAGATCGCCAGGGCGGCGAGCAGGCCGAGGGCGACGATCGCGACCGCGACGCCGCGGCGCAGTCCCGCGCGGGTGAGCCGGCGTACCAGCGGATCGAGACCGACCGCGATGAAGAACGAGACGACGATCAGGATCAGTACGCCGCGGGTGGCCGTGATCGCTTCGACCAGGGTGATCGCGACCAGCGCTCCGAGGGCGCCGAAGAAGCCGATGAAGAAGGGCGAATGCCGCTGGAACGGCTCCCCCGGGATCGCGAAATGCGGCCGATCCTCGGTCCGCTCGGCATCGGCGTCGTCGGATCGAGCGGAGTCGTCTGAGCGTACGGCGCCCGCCTCCGGCTCGGACTCGCCGGAGCGCTCGGGCTCGTCCCGGCCGGGCTCGGCCGCTGCGGCCTTCGCTGGGGGGCGCTCGGAATCGCTCACGGGCGGGAGCCTAACGGGGTCAGTCGCGGTTCAGTCGCTCGGCACGCGACCGTCGGCCGTCGCTCTGCATGGCTGGTCGGCACTCTGCACGGCGTAGCGGCCATGCAGAGTGCCGACCTACCACGAGAACGTGGTGATCCGGCAGGGTGCGGTGAACCACCGGAGTGAGATGTGGCGGACGGTCAGGACTTCTTGCCCGACTTGTCCTTGTCGGTGTCGAGGTCCTCGTCGCCCGGAGCCGGCGGCAGCTCCAGTCCGCCGAACTGCGACACGATCTCCTTGAGCTGTGCCAGCTGCGACACGATGGCGTCGCGGCGGCGCTCGACCTTGTCGAGGTCGGCCCGTGCGTTGACGGTCTGGCGCTCCATGTCGGCCCGCGCCTGCGCGACCGCGTGCTCGGCCTGCTTCTTGGCCGTCGACACGATCTGCTCGGCCTCACGGCGGGCCCGCGACACCTGACGCTCGGCCTCGGTCGCGGCCTCTTCACGGTGCTTGGTCGCCTGCGCCATCGCGGTCCGCGCCCGGTCCTCGGCGTTCGCCGCCCGCATCTCGGCTTCCTTGACGAGGCGGTCGGTCTCGGCGGTGGCGGCGGAGTGGTTGTCCGCGGCCTCCTTCGACAGCCGCTCGCGCTCCACGGCGAGCAGCCGGCGAGCCTCGGTGAGCTCGCGGTCGGCTGTCGACTGGATCTGCTCGGCCTCGCGGCGGGCCGACGTCAGCTTGGCGTTGGCCTCCTGCTCGGCGGCCAGCCGGAGCTGGTCGGCCTCGCGGCGGGCGGCCTCGACCTGGTCGGCGGCCTCTGCCTTGGCCAGCGCGCGCTCCTCGTCGGCCGAGGCCAGCAGGCGGGCCCGCTCGTCCTCGATCTCGGCGAGCTGGACGACCCGGACGTCGTCGGCTTCCTTGGCGGCGGCCGCGCGGGTGGCGGCGGCGTCGCGCTCGGCCTGGTTGCGAAGCTCGTCAGCCTGGGCGCGGGCCCGGCTCACGACCTCCTCGGCCTGTTGCTCGGCCAGAGCGAGCATCTCGGCGGCCTTGCCACCGAGTCCGGCGTAGCTCGGCGTCTCCGCCTCGGAGAGTTGGGTGTTGAGCGAGTCGACCTGTGACTCGAGCTCCCGTACGCGCTGCTGCGCCGTCGAGAGGTCGCTCGAGGTCTTGCTCATCTTGTCTTTTTGCTCTTGGGCCCAGGAGTCCACCGCGTCGCGGTCGTAACCGCTGCGACGAACGATCGGGAACAACCCCGCGGCCTCGGTCGTCGTCTTAGTCGGGTCGAAGATGGACAATCCCTGCTGGTCGGCCATCCGCCATCCTCACATTTTCGGTCGTGCAGGAGCGCCCGGTTAGGGGCTCAGGAACCTCGGAAGCGGTTGATCGGCCCTAGGTGCCTGGCACGCAACTCCTCATCGCGTACCCCGAGGCCCCGCTCCGGTGCGAGACACACTACTCCTACCTTCCCCTGATGTTGATTGCGGTGTACTTCGAACGCCGCCTGTCCAGTCTGGTCCATTGGGTACGTCTTTGACAAAGTGGGATGAATCTGTCCCTTCGCGATCAACCGGTTGGCCTCCCAGGCCTCGCGGTAGTTGGCGAAGTGCGAGCCGATGATGTTCTTGAGATTCATCCACAGATAGCGGTTGTCGTAGACGTGCCAGAAGCCGGACGTCGAGGCACAGGTGACGATCGTGCCGCCGCGCTTGGCGACGAAGACGCTGGCGCCGAAGGTCTCCCGTCCGGGGTGCTCGAACACGATGTCCGGGTCGTCACCGCCGATCAGCTCGCGGATCCGGGCGCCGAAGCGACGCCACTCCTTCGGGTCCGGCGTCTGCTCGTCCTTCCAGAACCGGTAGCCCTCGGCGGCGCGGTCGATGATGAGCTCGGCACCCATCGACCGGCACAGCTCCGCCTTGTCGGGGCTGGAGACCACGCAGACCGGGATCGCGCCGCCGTTGAGCGCCATCTGCGTCGCGTAGGAGCCGAGCCCGCCGGAGGCGCCCCAGATCAGCACGACGTCGCCCTGCTTCATGTCGGCGCCGTTGCGTGACACCAGTTGCCGGTACGCCGTGGAGTTGACCAGACCGGGACAGGCGGCCTCCTCCCACGTGAGATGGGGCGGCTTCGGCATCAGCTGGTTCGACTTCACCAGGGCGAGCTCCGCGAGGCCGCCGAAGTTCGTCTCGAAGCCCCAGATCCGCTGCTCTGGGTCGAGCATCGTGTCGTTGTGCCCGTCGGGGTGCTCCAGCTCGACCGACAGACAGTGCGCGACGACCTCGTCGCCGGGGTGCCAGGCATGCACGCCCGTCCCGGTCCGCAGCACGACGCCGGCCAGGTCCGAGCCGACCACGTGGTACGGCAGGTCGTGCCGCTTGGCGAGTGGCGAGGTCTTGCCGTACCGCTCGAGGAAGCCGAACGTCGACATCGGCTCGAAGATCGACGTCCAGACCGTGTTGTAGTTGATCGCACTCGCCATCACGGCGACCAGCGCCTCGCCGGGTCCCAGCTCGGGCACCGGGACCTCGTCGACGTGGAGGCTCTTGCGCGGGTCCTTGTCGGCGGCGTCGAGGCCCTCGAACATGTCGGTCTCGTCCTTGCGGACCGTGACGGCCCGATAGGACTCGGGGATCTCGAGGGAGGCGAAGGCCTCGGGCGGGGTGTCGCCCGCGACGATGGCATCGCGGATAGCCTTCACGCTTGCTCCTCCGTCACGGGATACTCCGGCGAACTGGGTTCGACGAGCTCGACGAGCACGCCGCCCGCGTCCTTGGGATGGATGAAGTTGATCAGACTGTTCGCCGTTCCGCGGTGCGGCTCGTCGTAGAGCAGCGTGATGCCGCGATCGCGAAGGACCGCGGAGACCTTCTCGAGGTCGGTGACCCGATAGGCGAGTTGCTGGATGCCCTGGCCGCGCCGGGCCAGGAACTTACCGATCGGTGAGTCCGCTCGCAGTGGAGCCATCAGCTGGATGCAGGCCCCGGAGTCCCCGACGGCGAGCATCGCCTCGCGTACACCCTGGTCCTCGTTCACCTCCTCGTGTACGGCATGTAGGCCGAACGTCTCGGCATAGAACCGCAGCGCCTCGTCGAGATCGGGCACCGCGATGCCGACATGATCGATCGCGGTCAGCAGATGAGCTGGAACCATGTGCTGGTCTCCTCCTCCGGCTGAGTGCGTCGTCTTATCGTGCCGTTGACCGACGTCGGATACGAGTCCGTGTGAGGCGTATGACACCCGACGGAAAGTCAAGACGGCAGTCGTCTAGGTATGTTCAATACTGTGACCATCATGACTGGATCGGTGATCGTTGCGGGCGCCCGTACGCCCATCGGCCGCCTGCTCGGCGGGTTGAAGGAGTTCTCCGGAGCCGAGCTCGGCGGAGTGGCGATCCGAGCCGCTCTGGAGCGGTCCGGTGTGGCGCCGGAGCAGGTCGAGTACGTCGTCATGGGCCAGGTGCTTCAGGCCGGCGCCGGTCAGATCCCAGCGCGGCAGGCCGCGGTCCACGCCGGCGTCCCGATGTCGGTGCCGGCGATGACGCTCAACAAGGTCTGCCTCTCGGGCCTCAACGCGATCGCGTACGCCGACCAGCTGATCCGCGCGGGTGAGTACGACATCATCGTCGCCGGTGGCATGGAGTCGATGACGAACGCGCCACACCTGCTGCCGAAGTCGCGGTCGGGGTTCAAGTACGGCGACGTGACGATGTCGGACCACATGGCGCTCGACGGGCTCTGGGACGCCTTCACCGATCAGGCCATGGGCGCGCTGACCGAGCAGTGCAACTCCGAGGGGCTCGGTCTGACCCGCGAGGAGCAGGACGAGTTCTCCGCCCGGTCCCACCAGCGGGCCGCACTGGCGTGGAAGAACGGTGTGTTCGACTACGAGGTCACCCCGGTCGAGGTGCCCAACCGGCGCGGTGAGCCGACCTGGGTGCGTGAGGACGAGGGCATCCGCGGCGACACCACGACCGAGTCGCTCGCCAAGCTCCGTCCCGCGTTCGCCAAGGACGGCACCATCACCGCCGGTTCGGCGTCGCAGATCTCCGACGGCGCTTGCGCGGTGATCATCATGAGCAAGGCCAAGGCCGAGGAGCTCGGCGTGACCTGGCTGGCCGAGATCGGGCCCAGCGGCAGTGTCGCCGGTCCGGACTCGACGCTGCAGATGCAGCCCGCCAACGCGATCGCCAAGGCCTGCGAGCGCGAGGGCATCTCGCCGGCCGACCTCGACCTGGTGGAGATCAACGAGGCGTTCGCCGCCGTCGGCATCGCGAGCGCGCGAGAGCTCGGACTGCCCGACGACAAGGTCAACGTCAACGGCGGCGCGATCGCGGTCGGCCACCCGATCGGTATGAGCGGAGCGCGGCTCGTCTTCCACCTCGCCCTCGAGCTGTCCCGTCGCGGCGGCGGCATCGGCGCTGCGGCACTGTGCGGCGGTGGCGGTCAGGGCGACGCGCTCATCGTCCGCGTTCCGGCCCGGTGAACCGATCGGTCGCCTCGGTCGACGATCTCGTCGTGCGGGCCCGCAAGGGCGACCCGCGATCCGTGGCCCGGTTGATCTCGCTGGTCGAGGACGCCTCGCCGCAGCTTCGTGAGGTGAGCGCCGGCCTGGCGCCGTACGCCGGGCACGCCCAGATCGTCGGACTCACCGGGTCGCCCGGCGTCGGCAAGTCGACCACGACGGCGGCGCTGGTCGCCGCGCTGCGCGAGTCCGGTCAGCGGGTCGGCGTACTCGCGGTGGATCCGTCCTCGCCGTTCACCGGGGGAGCGCTGCTCGGCGATCGGGTACGCATGCAGGACCACGCGACCGATCCGGAGGTCTACATCCGCTCGATGGCGACCCGTGGTCATCTCGGCGGGCTCGCCTGGGCGACTCCACAGGCGCTGCGGGTGCTCGACGCGGCCGGCTGCGACGTGATCCTGGTCGAGACGGTCGGCGTGGGTCAGTCGGAGATCGAGATCGCCGGACTCGCCGACACGACGCTGGTGCTGCTGGCGCCGGGCATGGGCGACGGGATCCAGGCGGCGAAGGCCGGGATCCTCGAGATCGGCGACATCTACGTGATCAACAAGGCCGACCGCGACGGTGCCAACCAGGTGCGGCGCGAGTTGCGCACGATGCTCGGCATGGCCGAGCGTCCCGACGACGACTGGCGACCCCCGATCGTGCTGACCGTCGCGACCAAGTCAGAGGGGGTCGCCGACCTGGCGGACAAGATCGCCGAGCATCGGACCTGGCTGACCGAGTCGGGTGAGCTCGAACGCCGCCGGGTACGCCGGGCCAGGGACGAGATCGAGGCGATCGCGGTGACCGAACTGCGTTCGAGGTTCGCCGATCTGCACGGCGATGCCCGACTCGACGATCTCGCCGCCGCGGTCACAAAAGGTGAACTCGACCCATATGCCGCAGCGGCCGACATTGTGTCCTCAATGTAACTGTCGACCACGCGGCGTGTCTGCGCTTATGCTGTTGAGTGATCGGCTAAACATGTGGCGGTGGTGTGTTTGTCCAACGTGCCGCCGTCTTGGCGTCATCACGAGGAGGAGTCGTGTCAGCGTCTTTGAAAAAGGTCACTACGCTCCTCGTCGTTGCGTTCCTCATCTTCTACCTGTTGACGCGGCCGACCGAGTTCGCCAACACACTCGACGCCATCGCTTCCTGGTTCAGCGATGCGTTTGACGCGTTGATCAGGTTCTTCCAGGCCCTCGGCGGGTAGTGCCCCGACCACATGTTGCGCTGGATCTGGTCACTGATACCCCGGCAGAACATCGAGAAGCATCTGCTGGTCGACGAGGGGGAAGTCGTCATCGACGAGGTGGCGCACCATTGGGTGGTCTACCTGTTCCCGGTCATCGAGCTCGTGCTCGGTCTGGGCTTTCTCGTCCTGGCCATCATCGGTCCGATGAACATCGGATGGTTCTTCCTGGCCCTGATGGCGGTCCTGTGGGGGCACGCCCTGTGGCGCGCGACCCACGAGCACATGGACCGCTTCGTCATCACCAACATGCGGGTGTTCCGGATCAGCGGCGTGGTCACCCGCAAGATCGCCACGATGCCGATCGCCCGAATCCTCGACATCACGGTGGACCAGCCGTTCTTCGGTCGGGTCCTCGGCTACGGGCACTTCGTCTTCGAGTCGGCCGCGCAGGAGCAGGGCCTGCGCGTGATCCGCTACATCGGCGATCCAAGCGGTCGCGACCTCACCATCCAGCGGGTCATCCAGCGGTCCGGTCTCCGTGGTCCGCGGGCCTCGATGCCCTAGTCCCTCGACACCGCCGGGCTGTCACGAAACGGCAACGAGGCCGTTGCTGTTGGAAACATCGCTTGCCTGTGTCAGCATCGGGCGGCGAACGTGCCGACGAGGAGCGGGCGTGCATGGGGAGGTGGCATGGATCCGACTGATCCGACGAGACCCTTGTCGGAGCCGGATCCGACCGATCCCACCGCGCCCCTGACCGGGCCGGCTTCGGCCAGCCGCAACGGCGCTTCCGATCCAACCGGGCCGTCGACATCGACCGTGCCGCCCGCGGCCGGGATCGCGGTCCGCTGCCAGGGCGTGGTCCACCTCTACCGCACCGTCGAGGGTCACGACGTGGTCGCCTTGCAGGGCGTCGACCTGAGCATCGAGCCGGGTGAGCGAGTGGCCCTGTTGGGCCCGTCCGGGTCCGGCAAGTCGACCCTGCTGACACTGCTGGGCGGCGTCCAGCGACCCTCGGCCGGACAGATCTACCTCGACGACCACAACATCTCGCGGATGCCCGAGGGCGAGCTGACCCGGCTGCGCGCCACCAGAGTGAGCACGATCCTGCAGGGCGCCTACCGCAATCTGCTGCCGTACGCCACGGCCGAGCAGAACGTCGGCTTCGCCCAACTCGGCGTGCCCCGCGCTCGCCGGCGCCGGCTGCGTACGCCGATGATGCTGCTGGACCGGCTCGGCCTTTCCGACCAGGCGCAGGTCACGGTCGGAGCCCTCTCGGGCGGTCAGCGCCAGCGGCTCGCACTGGCCTGCGCGGTGGCCTCCGGACCTGCCCTGCTGCTGGCCGACGAGCCGACCAGCCAGCTCAGCCACGACGACCGGGATCGGATGCTCGATCTGATCCACGAGGTGGCCGCCGAGCATGGCACGACCGTGGTCGTCGTGACACACGATCCGGACGTCGCCGTGACCTTCCCACGTACCGTGACCATCAAGGGCGGCCGGGTGGGCGCGGAGGGCCGCGAGGGATCGGAGTACGTCGTGATCGGCGAAGAAGGCGTACTCCATCTGCCGGCTCATCTGGTGGATGAGTGGCCGGCCGGCACCCTGGTCCGGATCGAGCCCGAGGACGTCGACCAGCTGCTGATGACCAGGCCGCGTCACCAGCCCGACGCCGAAGCCGCGTCATGAGCGACGGCCTGACCGTTCGCGAGGTGGTCGTCGAGATCGCCGCCCGCCGGATCCTCGACGAGGTCGATCTGACCGCCGAGCCCGGCCGGATGGTCTCGGTGTCCGGTCCCTCGGGCAGCGGCAAGACCACGTTGCTGTCCGTCGCCGGCGGCCTGATTCAGCCCGACTCCGGCACAGTGCGGTTCAAGGACGAGTCGGTGTGGACCGGCGACGGCGATCCGCGGCCGGACGTGTCCTTCATCCTTCAGGTCTACGGGCTGGTGCCGATCCTCACCGCCCGCGAGAACGTCTCGATCGCGCTGCGGTCGCGCGGCGTCGATCCGGTGCAGGCGGACGAGCGAGCCGACCGGGCCCTGGCGGCGCTGCGCGTCGAAGACCTCGCCGATCGCTTGGTCGAGGAGCTGTCCGGCGGCCAGATGCAGCGGGTGGCCGGCGCCCGCGGGCTGGTCGTCGAGGCCGCCCTGCTGCTCGCCGACGAGCCGACCAGCGAGCTCGACGAGGTCAATCGCGACCACGTACTCACCGAGCTCCGGCGGGCCGCGGACGACGGCGCGACGGTCGTCGTCGCCACTCACGACCCGGCGGTGGTCGAGGCCTGTGACCACGACGTCCATCTGATCGACGGGAGTGTCGCCAGCACGACCGACGGCCTGGCGCTGGGCGGCTGACGTTGCGAGCCCCTCGGGTATTGCGGGGTGCCTGGCGGCGCCGCGATCTGACGTTCGGTCTCGGCCTCGTTGTCGCGGCCGCGACGGCGACTGCCGTTGCGGCACCTACCTTCGCCGGTGCCGCGAGCTCGGCACTCGTCCGCGAGCGGGTGGCGGTCGCCGACCCGCTCGACACCGACCTGTCCTGGGCGATCAGCGTGCCATCCGGGTCCGGTGGGATGTCGTCCGCGCTGAAGTCGGCGCACCGGGTCGGCGACGACCTGAGCCTCTACGACGCGCCGGTCGTAAGTGCCTCCGCGCTCGTCGACTGGACAGCGCTCGACGCGCAGCGCCCGGCCGCGCTGGCCTGGCACCAGGGTCAGTGCGATCAGGTGACCGTGGTCGGCCGTTGCCCGGATCGGCCCGGCGAGGTGTTGCTGCCGGCCAACAGTACGGCGGCCGAGCGCTATCGGGTCGGCGACCGGATCGTCGTACGCGAGCCCACCAGCGGTTTCGAGGACCGGCTCGGTCCGGCGCACCAGCTCACTGTCGTCGGCACCTGGCAGCCGCAGGATGTCGGCGCCGCCGCCTGGTATGCCCCCAGCCGATGGGAGGCCGGCGGCCAGGTCGTCTCCTACTCCGGCTGCGACAGCTCGCCGACGGCGGTGACGATGATGCCGCTGGCGGCGCCGTTGCTCACCGATGCCACCACCCTCGGGCCGATCGCCGGCCGAACCGTCCTCGCCGACGCTGCGCTCTCGAGCACCGGTGACATCGGCCGGCTGCGTACGACGGCCGCGCAGGTCGAACGCTGGCAGACCGACGGACATGCCGAGACGGAGGCGGCCGGCGTCTGTGCCGCCGCGGTGTCCGACAGCGACATCGACGGCGTGCTCGGTCCGATCGGCGGCGAACGCGACCGGCTCGAGCGCCAGGGCACCGGCGCCGCCGCCGGAGCGGTGCTGATCGGCGTGCTCGCGACCGTCTTGATCTCAACCCTGTCGGCCCGCCGCCGGCGCTACGAGTTCGCGCTGGCCAAGCTGCGCGGCGTCCGCGGGCTCCGGCTGGGCATGATGGCGATCAACGAGCCGGCGGTGGCGGTGTTGGCCGGCGCTGCCGTTGGCGTGCTGGCCGGATGGGGCGTGGCGGGCGTGGCGGCCCGCGCCTGGCTCGGCAGCAACCTCGAGACGGATGTCCCGGCGTCGGCCGTGCCGTTCGCGCTCCTGGTGGTCGGATTCGCCCTGATCGGAGTGGCGGCCGGCGCCGCCCGCACGCTACGCGAGCCGATCCACCTCCAGTTGCGGCCGGAGCGACCTCGGCAGGCGTCCGGGCCGGCATACGTGGCCCGGATGGCCGTCTTTGTCGGCGCCGCCCTCGGCATCTATCAGCTGCGACGTGCCGATCCGTCCGACCCGCCGTGGTGGTCGCTGTCGCTGCCGGTCGTGGTCGGACTCGCGGCCGGACTGATCGCGGTGTGGGTGATCCGCTGGGCGGCCGGCGTCGCGACTGCCGTGTCGCGGCAACGCCGAGGCGATGGGATCTACCTTGCCAGTCGGCGGCTGCTGCGTAGCGGCGACCTGCTTGCCGTGGTGCCGTTCGTGGTCGCGGCGATCGTCCTCACGGTGGTGGCGAGTGCGGCCTGGGGCGCCGGTGTGCAGTGGCGCGACTCGACCGCGTTGCTGCGTACCGGAGGTCCGATCGCGATCATGTCGGACCAGCCTCCTCAGGCGACGCTCGCCGCGACCCGGCGGGCCGATCCGGACGGGGACTACCTGATGACCGCCGTCAGTGTCGAGGGCGAGTCGAGTGGCGTCTACCGCCGGCTGTTCGTCGACACCACCCGCTGGGATCGGGTGCTGGCGCCGGACCTGTCGGCAACGTCGACGGACGTCCCGAGCAACATCGATCCGGGCGTCGTGGAGTCGCTTCACGTGCAGGGGCAGCGTGATCCGGGGATGGTCAGCGGCTCGCGGCTCGCGGTCAGTGTCGATCTCGACGCGACGGTGGACGGCGCCAGCACGACCGAGCTGGCGATCAAGCTGGTCGACGCAGCCGGTCGTGCGCACGTCGCCACTGCGAGTTTGGCCCTGCACGGCCGGACCAGTCGGAGCTTCCTGGTTCCCTACTGCCAGCAGGCATGTGACCTCGAGTCGATCACCATCGAGCCGGTACGCGGCTACGCCGTCTACCTGAAGGGCCGGGTCACGATCGAGCGGCTGCGGATCGGCGACACCGATCTGATGACCAAGGACTGGCGGCCGGAGAGCCCCGACGCGGCTCGCTTTCGCCCCACGTCGGGCGGCGGACTGACCTCCGTGATGGTCAATCGGCCGGTCTTCCTGGAGATCGCGGACGACGGGAGCGGCAAGGTGCCGGTGGTGGTCACCGCCGGACTCGACCTGTCCGATCCGGAGTCGGTGGTCGGCCAGGGCATGGTGCTGGGCATCGGAGGTACGGCGCTCCCCGCGCGTACCGCGGGCACCGTCGGCACGCTGCCGATGATCGGCGACAGCGGTGTGCTGGGCGACCTGACGACCTTCCTGGACAGTGAACCGTTCGCCGCGCCACTGGGCGACGTCACGGTGATCGCCCGAGCGGACACGCCGGACTCGGTCTACGCGGCGCTGGCCGATGCCGGCATCGACTCCGGCGATCGGGCGACCATCGGTGAGGCTCGCCAGCTCCTGGACGACGATCCGTTCGCCCAGGCGTTGCGGTTCTTCTGGCTGGCGGCCGGACTGGTCGCGGTGATCGCGCTGTGCGCGGTCGCGACCGCGTTGGTGAGTCAGCGACCCACCCGGGCTCAGGAGTCAGCGGCGCTGCGGGTCGCCGGCCTGCGCCGGCGCCAACTCCGGTCTGCCGTGGTCATCGAGGTGACCGCGGTCGCGGCGTTCGTCGCGGCCTGCGGCTGGCTGGCGGCCTGGCTGAGCACGTGGGCCACCCTGCCGGCCTTGCCGCTGGGCGAGCCGGGGGCGTACGAGCCGGCGCCGGATCCGGTCATCACCTGGTCCTCGGGGATCGTGCCCGCCCTCGCCGCGGCGATCACGGTGGCCGCGGTGGCCGTCGGCCTGCTGCTCCCGATCACGCTCCGGTCCAGGCCGGCGTCGCTCCGCGGGGGAGGCGACTGAGGTGCGGTTCGGAAGCGGCATCGCGGTGGCGCTGCGCGGCCTTCGGTCCCGGGCCGTGCTCACGCTCGGGTGCGTCCTGCTCGCGACCATCGGGGTGGCGTCGGCCGTGATCGGCCCGACCTACCTCAACGCGGCGACGAACTCGATCGTGGTCGACCGGCTCGAGTCCGCGACCGTCTCGTCGGCCGGCCTGGCCTGGCGGCTCGACCCGACTGAGCGGGATCCGGAGACGGTGCTCACCGACGCCCGTCGCGCCGCTGACGCCCGGGCCCCCGGCGAGTTCGACCCCGCGCGGTCCTTCCTGGTCACCGACCGGTTCGACACGACCTGGAAGTGGCACGACTCGGTCGACGTCGGCCTGATGGCGATAGATGACGGGTGCGCTCGCCTGGTCGTGTCGGGTCGTTGTCCGCAGCGGCCGTACGAAGTGCTGGTCGCCGACGTCGACGTGAAGCGGGGTGGATTCCCGGTCGGTTCGAGGGTGCCGATCGGGCCTGACCTGCCACCGGTGGTCGTGGTGGGCAGCTACCGGCTGCTGGATCCGCAGGCGAACTGGTTCGACCCGAGCTGGTTCGTGAGCATCCCGCCGGCGCCGCCGAAGGACCCGACCTACCACCCGGCCCGGTTCGTCACCGTGCCCGGCTCGTTCGCCGACGTACCGAGCGGGCAATGGTGGGCCCAGGTCGATCGGCGACTGCGGGTGGAGCCCTCGCTTACGCCTGAACGCGCCGACCAGCTGGCGACGATCGCCGATGCTGAGCGCGCCCGTGGCGACGTCAAGGTGCCCGGCGGCACGCTGCGGCATGCCGACCAGAACGCGCTGCGCGACATCGTCGACGCGATCGAGTCGGAGCGCCAGATCGCCCGCGACACCGTGCTGCCGGCGGCACTGTCGCTGAGCCTGGTCGCGCTGCTGCTGCTCCTTCGCCTGCTCGGCGAGAGTGCCGATCTGCGCCGTCCCGAGTTCGCCCTGCTGTCCCTCCGGGGCTGGTCGCGGCGCCGACTGTGGCTGTTCGGGCTGGCCGAGCCGGCGATGGTGCTCCTGATCGCCGCGCCGCTGGGCGGCTTCCTCGGTTGGCGAGCCGCTGAGCTGCTGATCGACGCGTGGCTGCATCCGGGCCTGCCGCACGAGCTACCGCTTGGCTCGCTGATCGCGGCCGGCGCAGTGCTGGTCGCGGGCCTCGTGGCGGCGTCGCTGGCACTGGTCCGGGTGATGCGAGAGGAGCTCCGCGACCAGCTCGAGGCGACCGCGCGGCCGCGCCCGCTGACTCGTACCGAGCTCGTCGTTCAGATCACCGTCGTCGTGGCGGCCGTGCTGAACGCCTATGTCGTCGCCGGTCGTGCCGGGCGCGGATCGCCGGGACTGACCGATCTCATGGTGCCGGTGCTGCTGGCGCTGGCCGGTGGTCTGATCGGGGTACAGCTGACCGTGCTGCTGGCGCGACGGATGACCCGGCGTACGCAGCGCGGGCGCCGGCTGGCGACCTATCTGTCCGCGCGGCGACTGGCCCGCCGCCGGGAGGGCGCGCTGGTGGTGCTGCCGGTAGCCGTGGCCCTTGGCGTCGGTGTGTTCGCGGTCGGTGTGGACGCCGCGGCGAACACCTGGCGCAACGGTGTCGCGACCTCGCGGGTCGGCGCCGATCTTGCGTATTCGACCAACCTGTCCCCGGAACAGATGCTCAGCGTGACCAACCAGGTCGACCCCGACGGTCAGTGGTTGATGACCGCAGTTGTCGTGCCAGGCAGCACGAGTGCGCAGGCACCGCCGCTGGTCGCGATCGACACGACCCGTGAGGCGGCCGTGGGCCAGTGGGCCGACGGTCTCGGCGCCGGTTCCGACGCATCGGCGATCGCCGACCTGCTGGGGCCCCACCGCGAGCCGCCGCAGTTGCACGGTCGGCAGGTCTCGCTCGACCTGACCAACATGCTGGATGTCGGCGACGACCTGTCGGTCACCCTGCAGTTGCGCGATGCCGCGGCCCGAGAGCACGAGCGCTGGCTGTCGGCGCCGCAACGCGGAGACCATGTCGTCCGGGCCGCGATCCCGTACTGCGAACGCGGCTGCTCCCTCGTCGGGCTGAGCCTGGGCGGCATCGCGGCGTCGCCGGACGAGATGCGAGGCGAGGTCGTCCTGCATCAGCTGGCTGTGGACGGCCGTCCGGTCGACATCGGACTGCACGACGGCAGATCCTGGCGGGCATCCCGGCCCTATCCGGGCGACAACGGCGCCCCGGTGGTGGCGGTTCAGCCGACCGACGACGGCCTGCAGATGACCGTCGACAGCGGTGACCGCTCCGTACTCGCCGGGATCACGCCGACCGACGTGCCAGATGTACGGCCGGTGCTGGCGACCAGCGACATCCGGCTGCCGACGGCCGATCATGCCGACGGCGCGCTGGCCCTGTACGCGGGGTCGGAGGGGCTCTACCTGCCGGTCGAGGTCGCCGGTGTTGCCGAGGCGTTGCCGTTCGTCGGTCGGACCGGGGTGATGATCGACCTGACCTCCTACCTGCGCGAGGCCGACATCAGCCAGAGCCAGGATGCGGCGACGTACGTCCTCGCGCGAGACGGGATGCCGCCCGCGATGGCGGACCAGCTGACTGCCGCCGGCGTGAGTCTCGATCAGCCGCTGAGCCTCGCCAATGAGCGCGAGAGCCTCGACAACGACGCCTACGCCCTGTCGCTGCGGCTCTATCTGATCGTCTCGGTCGCGCTGCTGGCGCTCGCCCTGGCCGGCGTGAGCGCGCATCTCATCGTCGGCATGCCGGGCCGGCGGCGGGACGCGGCCGCCCTGCGAGTCGTCGGGGTGTCCCGGCGGACGGTCTCGCGGGCCAGCCTGGTCGAGCTCGCCATCACCCTGGGAGTGGCGGCGCTGGCCGGGGTGATCGCGGGTGTCGTGGCGCAGTGGGTGATCCTGGGCAAGATCCGGCTCGGCACCGCCGACAGCAGGAGCCCGGACATCCCGGCCCGGATCGATCTAGTGAGCCTCGGTGCCTATACCGCCGCGACGGCCGTCGTACTCCTGCTCGTGGCCGGGCTGGTGGCGCGAGCGACGGTACGCCGGGCCCGAGCCGCCGAGCTTCGGGAGAGCGCTCGCTAGCCTCTTGGCATGCCGCAGGGAACGCCGCTGCCGTTCGACCCGATCGAGGAGGCCGCTCGACAGTGGGCTGAGCGCTGGGACGGCGTGCCGCAGATGCGGGCCGTCACCTCGCTGATGCGGGTGCAGCAGCTCGTGATCGGCGAGCTCGACCGGATCCTGGAGCCGCACGGACTGTCGTTCGCGGGCTATGAGGCCCTCGTCCTGCTGCACTTCAGCCGCCGGAGCGCCCTGCCGCTGGGCAAGATGGGCGAGCGGCTCCAGGTGCATCCGACATCGATCACGTCGATCATGCGGCGGCTCGAGGCATCGGGGTACGTCCGGCGCGAGCCGCATCCCGACGACGGCCGAGCCGTACTCGCCCACCTCACCGACCAGGGCCGGGCCGTCGTCGTCGCCGCGACGGCCGATCTGGTGGCAGCCGATTTCGGACTGGGGTCGCTGGACGAGCAACAGCTGGCCACCCTCACTGACGTACTCCGGCCGGTCCGCCGAGCCGCCGGCGACTTCGCCTGACAACTGTGTCGGAAACGGCCCGATCTGCCCCGCTTGCAGACGAGGTGAGCAGTGCCACGTTGGCCTAGATAGTTGGACGTCCTAGTATTTTGGGAGTACGCGTCTGATGAGGGAGTGGTATGGCCGACCAGGAGAGCGCACGCGAGCGCTGGCAGCGGCGCTATGCGGCATCGCGAGTCCGCGACGCCGACTTCACGACGCTGTCCGGCATGGAGGTCGATCCGGCCTACGGACCAGACGACGAGGCGTCGTACCCCGGTTTCGACCGGATCGGCTACCCGGGCGAGTTCCCGTACACGCGAGGGCTCTACTCCACCGGCTACCGCGGCCGGACCTGGACGATCCGGCAGTTCGCTGGCTTCGGCAACGCCGAGCAGACCAACGAGCGCTACAAGATGATCCTGCGATCCGGCGGCGGCGGGCTTTCGGTCGCGTTCGACATGCCGACCCTGATGGGCCGTGACTCCGACGAGCCGCAGTCGCTCGGCGAGGTCGGACACTGCGGCGTCGCGATCGACTCCTCGGCCGACATGGACCGGCTCTTCGACGGCATCGACCTCGCCGACGTGACGACGTCGATGACCATCTCGGGTCCGGCGGTGCCGATCTTCGTGATGTACCTCGTTGCCGCCGAGCGCCAGGGCGTCGACATCGGCCGGCTCAACGGCACCCTGCAGACCGACATCTTCAAGGAGTACATCGCGCAGAAGGAGTGGCTGTTCCCGCCGGAACCCCACCTGCGGCTGATCGGCGACCTGATGGAGTACTGCGCCGAGCAGATCCCGGCCTACAAGCCGCTGTCGGTGTCGGGCTACCACATCCGCGAGGCCGGATCGACCGCCGCGCAGGAGCTCGCCTTCACGCTCGCCGACGGGTTCGCATACGTCGAGCTCGGGCTGTCTCGCGGCCTCGACATCGAGACCTTCGCCCCTGGCCTGTCGTTCTTCTTCGACTCCCACGTCGACTTCTTCGAGGAGATCGCGAAGTTCCGTGCCGCCCGGCGGATCTGGGCCCGCTGGATGCGTGACACCTACGGCGCCAAGACCGAGAAGGCGCAATGGTTGCGCTTCCACACGCAGACGGCCGGTGTGTCCCTGACCGCGCAGCAGCCCTACAACAACGTCGTACGCACGGCGGTGGAGGCGCTGGCGGCCGTCCTCGGCGGCACCAACTCGCTGCACACCAACGCCCTCGACGAGACGCTCGCCCTGCCGACTGAGCAGGCAGCCGAGATCGCGCTCCGTACGCAGCAGGTGCTGATGGAGGAGACCGGCGTGGTCAACGTGGCCGACCCGCTCGGCGGCTCGTGGTACGTCGAGGCGCTGACCGACAAGATCGAGGCCGAGGCGGAGGAAACCTTCGCCAAGATCGTCGAGATGGGCGGCGGCGCCGACAAGAAGCACGAGATCGGACCGATGACGTCGGGCATCCTGCGGGGGATCGAGGACGGCTGGTTCATGTCCGAGATCGCCGAGTCGGCGTTCCGCTACCAGGTGGCGCTCGAGAAGGGCGAGAAGAAGATCGTCGGCGTCAACGGGCACCACGACACAGTGAGCGGCGATCTGGAGATCCTCCGGGTCTCGCACGAGGTCGAGGTGGACCAGGTTGCGGTGCTGCGGCAGCGGCGGTCCGGCCGTGACCAGGCCGAGGTGGACGCCACGCTGGCGGCGATGGTCGAGGTGGCCCGAACCTCGGACAACCTGATCCCGAGCATGCTCGAAGCCGCTCGTCACGAGGCGACGCTCGGCGAGATCTGTGCGGCGTTGCGGTCCGAGTGGGGCGACTATCGCGAGCCCGCGAGGTTATGACCGACGCACTCAGCAAGAATGGCGCCATGACCTCTGAGCAGTTCTCTCGTCCCGGTGCCATCGATCTGTCGGGCCTGAGCGCGTCTGAGTCGTCGGCCGGCAGCAGCAGGTTCGCGGTCGACGTCGTCGATCCGAACGATGTGGCGACGCTGGCCGAGGCCTCGCTCAGCCATCTCGTCGTCTTGTCGCTGTGGTCGTCCCGTGCACCGACGAGCGTCCAGGTGAACGAGCTCCTGACCAGGCTCGCCGATGCGTACGACGGTCGCTTCCTGCTGGCCCGGGTCGACGTCGACGCGGCTCCGCAGATCGCCCAGGCGGTCGGCGCTCAGGGCGTGCCGTTCATCGTCGCGCTGCTCCGTGGCCAACCGGTCGCGCAGATCCCGCCGACGACCGACGAGTCCGAGGCCCGAGCCGTCATCGACCAGCTGGTCCAGGCCGCGGTCGCCAACGGCGTCACCGGCCGGGCGCAGCCGCGTGCGGGCGCGCCCGAGGAGTCCGACGAGGACGACCTGGCCGACGATCCGCGCTTTGCCGAGGCAGATGCCGCGCTGGCGGCCGACGACATCGAGGGCGCGATCGCCGCGTACCAGCGGGTCGTGGACGCGAGTCCGTCCGACTCGGACGCGCTGGGCCGGTTGGCCGGGGCCAAGCTGATGCAGCGGACCGCAGGCGTCGACGCCGACGCGGCCCGAGCGGCTGCCGCTGCCGACCCGACCGACGTCGACGCCCAACTGCTGGCGGCCGATCTCGACGTCGTGGGCGGCCACATCGACGACGCCTTCCGGCGGCTGGTGGAGGCGGTACGCCGCACCGTCGGCGACGACCGGGATCGGGTACGTGAGCACCTGCTGGCGTTGTTCGAGGCGGTCGGCCCGGACGATCCACGCGTGGCGGCAGCCCGACGGGCCCTGTCGAGCGCCTTGTTCTGACCTGAGGAGGGGGCCAGCATGCGGCGGTTCGTGGGCATCATGCTCATGCTGATCGCCGTCATCGCTGCCGCCGTCGGTGCCGGGCTCGCGATTCTGCTCGGAACCGACAACCGGACCGAGACCGGGCCGCACGCGATCGAGACCACCGCCCCGATCGTGGTCACCCGCCCGGACGTACTCAGCTGGGCCGGTCCGACCGTCACCCTGACCGTCCGGGTCGCTCCGAGCCAGAAGGTCTTCGTCGGCGCGGCCAACGCGGTCGACCTCGACGACTATGTCGGCTCGGTCCGTCGTACCGAGGTCACCGACTACCGGCCGCCGTGGAAGCTGCACACCGAGAACGTCTTCGGCGGCGACCGGCTGCCACGTGCGCCCGCCGATCTCGACTGGTGGGTGGCCAGCGCCAGCGGCACCGGCTCGGCGACCATGACGGTCGAGCTTCCCGAGCAGGCCTTCGGGCTGGCCGTCATCGCGGTCGGCGGCGGCGACCTCGAGGGGTTGCAGGTCACCGCGGCGTATGAGCTCGACGGTGGCTTCGGCATCGGTCTCGGCCTGGTGGGATTCGCAGTCGGACTGGGTCTGTTCGGCTGGATCGCGCTCCAGGGCCGCCCGATGACGCGCGAGATGGCCGTCGACGACGTAGACGACGAAGCCGAGACGGACGAGGACGAAGACGAAGACGAGACCGAGGCCGAGCCCGTCGAGGAGTCCGAAGTCGTCTCCAAGGAGCAGTCGTGATCCGCCGGCTGTGGGTGACCGTCGCGGCGAGTGTGTTGCTCCTCGCCGGCTGCGCCATCCCGCACCCGAAGGACTCGCACGGCGTCACCAAGGTGGCGGCGACTCCCGCAGTGGCCGATGCGGTCTACGACCGATACCGAGTGGTTCGCAAGAAGTCCCTCAATCGACTCGACCCGCAGCCGCTGACCACGGTCGAGGGTGGCCCCGTGCTCGCGATCGACGCGGGCAAGCTGACGGTGGCGCGCCGGCTGCTGTTGTCGGATCGACCGGACAGTACGCAGGACCTCCGGATCCTCGATGTCTACGCACCGCGGCTCGGGTCGTACCCGTTGTGGTTCGTGGTCGTGGTCGAGGACCGCGTACGTGACCTGACGAAGGTGCAGGTCTTCCAACGCGAGTCGTCGACGACCGCCTGGCAGTTGGTCGCGAGTCCGGAGACGCTGACCAGCACCGAGCTCCCTGCCTTCGCGCTCGACGGCACCGATGCGCTCAAGCCGGTGGATCCGTTGCGCGCCGACCGCATGACGATGTCGCCGCAGGACGCGATCGACGCCTACGCCGCGACGCTCAACCATCCGGCCGCTGAGTCCCAGGTGAGCGAGGACTCCTTCGTCACGCAGATGCGCAAGGTCGCCGCCCAGCAGCGCCGGGTCGACGGGGTGACCTTCACGCAGAATTGGACGGCGCGGCCGGTGCAGTACGCCCTCCGCGCCGCCGACGGTGGTGCACTCGTCTTCGGCACGCTGAACCGGACGGATCGCTACCGAATCGAGAAGGGCCGCGCGATCGACTGGCCGGAGGGCTCGGAGCAGAAGGCGTTCCTGTCCGGCCGGCTCTACACGACCGGCGAGCTCCGCTACTACCACCAGATCCTGGTGTACGTGCCGCCCCAGGAGGGCAAGCCCGTGGTGCTGGGACAATACGGCGGCGTCGTTGACGGCTTCGGCTACTGACTCGTCCGGGGCCTAGATCTGCAACGCGTACTCGCCGAGCCAGATGATCATGATCAGACCACTGATCATCAGCGCGGAGCCGACGATGCGGCACACGACGCGATATCCGCCGCGGTCGAGCGGCCGGGCGGTGCGGGCGACCCGGATGACGACGGCCAGCCTGGCGACGACGAGGCCGGTCACGAGCAGGACGACCAGCGCCCACGGCCAGGCGTCGCCGCTGTCGCGCAGGTGCGTGATGACCGGGCCGACCACGATCAGACCGAACAACAGCGCCTGGGGGAGTCCGAACTCGACGACGGCGGCCTGCAGGAACTTCCGGTGCGTGGCGGCACTGCGCGGCACCGGATCGCGTCGGGACGCCACGATCAGGGCATCGAGGCCGAGTCCGAAGATCATGATGCCGCCGATGACACCGATCACGCTGGCCAGTCGGTTTCCGACGCCGAACAGGATGATCACGCCGAGGATCGCGATCAGCAGGTCGGCCATCGATGCCGCGATCGTGCTGACGACTCCGGAGCGCAGGCCGCCTCGCAGGGTGTTGGCGGAGGTGAGCGCAAGCGAGGGTCCCGGCGCCAAGGCAACCCCGAGTCCCAGCACCACGGCGAGTGTCGCTGTGAACATGACCCGTGCATCCTAGAGCGTCGAGGGGACACCACGCCGTGGTGTTACGCCTTGGTCACGGCGTCGGGTGCGGCTCGCGGCCGTCTTCCAGGTAATACGGACCGGGGCCGTCGGCGGCGGCCAGAAAGTTCAGCAGGCGGATCGTCGCCGCCGTGGCTCGCTCCGCCACCTGGTCGAGATCGCACCAGTGGACGTCGCGGATCTCGGCCGGCTCGAACCGCATGTCACGTACGGCTGCGGCCGGAATGGTGCCGAGGTCGAACACGACGATGCAGGCGTCGTCCCAGCCGCTCCACGGTGGTAGCCAGTTGATCGCCGTCAGGCCGGTGGGCGTGAGATCGAGCCCCAGCTCCTCGTTGACCTCGCGGACGAGACCGGTCGCGGGCGACTCGCCGGGCTCGACGACGCCGCCCGGCAGATCCCACTCCGGCTTGTACGTCAGCTCGCACAGCAGGTGCTCGCCACGCTCGTTGCGCAGCAGCCCCTGGGTGATCACCCGCTTGCGGGGAAGCGCCGCGTTGAGCACGTGGACGAACCCGGTCCGCGACGCCGGTGGCGGGTCGTCGGCCAGCCGGGCCACCAGGACGCTGTCGTGGCGTACGCCGTCGCGCTCGCCGTGGCCGCGGACCACCCCTTCGCGTCGCAGTCCGGCCCGGGACGCGAGCCGGAGGGCGGCGATGTTGCCGGCGTCGACGTAGGCCTCCACCCGGATCAGCCCGAGGGCGTCGAAGGCGTAGCCCACGACGAGTCGTACGGCGCGGGCGCCGATGCCGAGGCCGCGATGGGAGGAGTGCAGATGCCAGGTCAGGTCGCCGCGAGCATCGTCGATCCGGCGCAGCGTGACCGAGCCCGCGCTCTCGTCGGCATGCTCGACCGCGAAGGTCAGCTGCGCGGAATCGACCTGGTCCTCCAGCCGCACGGTGACGTCTCCGTCGCGGAGGCTGGTCGATCCGAAGCGGGTCTCGGACACCCTGTCACGGTACCTGCGCCGGTCGGCCGGCGATCAGCCCGGCCGCAGCCAGAGCGTGCCGAGCGGCGGCACCTGGATCCGCGCCGAGGCGGGCAGACCGTGCGACCCCGGCTCCTCGGCGACGACCTCGCCGAGGTTGCCGACGCCGGAGCCGCCGTAGATCTCGGCGTCGGTGTTGACGACCTCTTTCCAGGGCCCCACCTTGGGCAGACCCAGCCGGTAGTTCTCGTGGGGGAGGGCGTTGAAGTTGGCGACGCAGACCACGATGTCGTCCGGGTCGGTGCCGTAGCGGGCGAAGCTCAGCACGTTGTGGGAGGCGTCGTTGGCGTCGATCCAGCGGAAGCCGTCGGGCACGTTGTCGCTGATCCACAGCGCGGGCTCGTCCTGATAGGTGCGGTTGAGGTCGCCGACCAGGCTCGACAGGCCGGCGTGGCCGGTCTTCTCGAGCAGCCACCAGTCGAGCTCGCGCTCGTCGGACCACTCGGCCTCCTGGCCGATCTCGGTGCCCATGAAGATCAGCTGCTTGCCCGGATGCGCCCACATGTACGCCAGGTAGGCCCGCAGATTCGCCAGCTGCCGCCAGCGGTCGCCCGGCATCTTGCGGAGCATCGACCCCTTGCCGTGGACGACCTCGTCGTGCGACAGCGGCAGGACGAAGTTCTCCGAGTACGCGTACATCATCGCGAAGGTCATCTGCTGGTGATGGAACTGGCGATGCACCGGATCGTGGGCGAGATAGCCCAGCGTGTCGTGCATCCAGCCCATGTTCCACTTGAAGCCGAAGCCGAGCCCGCCGAGGTTCGTCGCCCGGGTCACGCCGGGCCACGACGTCGACTCCTCCGCCATCGTGGTGATGCCCGGGACCCGCCGGAAGCAGGTGGCGTTCATCTCCTGCAGGAAGCTGACCGCGTCGAGATTCTCGCGGCCGCCGTAGACGTTGGGGATCCACTGGCCGGGCGCCCGCGAGTAGTCGAGGTAGATCATCGAGGCGACCGCGTCGACCCGCAGTGCGTCGATGTGGAACTCCTCGAACCAGTAGATCGCGTTGGCCACCAGGAAGTTGCGCACCTCGGGCCGGCCGTAGTCGAAGATGTAGGTGCCCCAGTCGGGGTGTTCGCCGCGTCGCGGATCGGGGTGCTCGTACAGCGCCGTGCCGTCGAACCGGGCGAGCGCCCACACGTCCTTCGGGAAGTGCGCCGGCACCCAGTCGACGATGACGCCGATCCCGGCCTGGTGCAGCGCGTCGACCAGCGCCCGGAAGTCGTCGGGCTCGCCGAACCGTGACGTCGGGGCGTAGTAGCTGCTCACCTGGTAGCCCCAGGAGCCGCCGAACGGATGCTCCATGACCGGCAGGAACTCGACGTGGGTGAATCCCATCTCGGTGACGTAGTCGACGAGCTCCTTGGCCAGCTTCTGGTAGGTCTGCCCCTGGCGCCACGATCCGAGATGCATCTCGTAGATGCTCATCGGCCGGGCGTGCCAGCCGCCATCGGCCCGGGTGGTCATCCACTCCTCGTCGGCCCAGGCATGGCTGCTCGCGTAGACCCGGGACGCCGTGTCGGGCGGGACCTGGGTGAAGAAGGCCATCGGGTCGGCCTTCAGCCGCCAGTGGTCGTCGGCGCCGAGCACCTCGAACTTGTACATCGCGCCCTGGCCGACGTCGGGGACGAACAGCTCCCAGACGCCGGATCCGCCCAGCGTGCGCATCGGATGCGCGGTGCCGCTCCAGCCGTTGAAGTCGCCGACCACGCGGACGCCCTTGGCGTTCGGGGCCCAGACCGAGAACGCGGTCCCGTCGACCTTGCCGCCGAGCGTGTCGTAGCTGGCCGGACGGGCTCCCAGCGCCGTCCACAGCTCCTCGTGCCGGCCCTCGGCGATCAGATGCAGGTCGACCTCCCCGACGGTCGGGAGGAAGCGGTACGGCTCGTCGAGCCGATGCGTGACGTCGTCGCCGTAGTCGACGAGTACGCGATAGTCGACGAGCTGGTCCGCATCGATCGTGCCGACCCAGACGCCTTCGTACTCGTGCGTGAGGTCGACGACGCCGTCGCCGTAGTCGACCTGCACCGACCGGGCTAACGGCCGAAGCGTCCGGATCGTCAGGGCGCCCTTGTGCAGGTGCGGGCCCAGGATGTCGTGCGGACCTGGATGGCGACCGTTGACCAGTCGCTCCAGGTCCGCGATGTCGGCGGGTACGGGCTTGGCCATAGGTCTTGAGTCTTCCATGGGATGGGCTTCGGGTGGTGCCCCTGCTCGGTATGGCATACGTGACTTTGACACCAAACATGGGCAGACATTTCGGCGATACCTCGCCCACCGCGCCTGTCCTGTCGGCATGCCTGTTACCGGTCTGGCAGGCTGGTCCGCGATGAGTGATGCGGCAGATACTCGACTCGATCGTGCCCGCCATCTCTGGTGGATATCAGGGGGTGCGATTTGTGTGATCGCCGTCACCTTGCTGGTGACCGGTCTCGTCGTACCGGGGTTCCTGATCGAGCGCAGCAAGAGCTCCGCACTGCCCGATTCGTCCGGCGCGGCGGCGCCCGCCGATTCACATGAGCGACCCTGGGCGATTCGGCACCTCAATCCGAGGCTGGCTCCGGATGCCGCGGTCGATCTGCTGTCCAGGCAGTTCGTGAGCCGGCTCAACACCGGGCATGTGGCCGCCGCGATCGACATGCTCTGCCCCATGAAGCGGGACGTCATCCGCGACGCGGTGATCTGGACCGCCCGGCATCGCGCCGACCTCCAGATCGTCACGCCGATGGACCACGCGGCCGCGCCCGGCTACATCATCGTGCGCTTCGTCGGCGCCATCGAGGGCAAGCCGCGGCGGGGGACCTTCGGCATCGACGCCGGTCCCAAGGGCGAGCCGCTGTGCGTGTCGACGTTCTACTCCGTCGGCTAATCCGCTCCAGTCACGTCCACCACGCTGTATCGGCCCGTAGGCCACCCCTGCGACCCGCCTCCGTCCCGTACGCGTGCCGCAGATCCGACATGTCGCCCAGGAAGCCGCGCGTACGGGAGGGAGGCCGGCGCTAGGTCGTGGTCACTGCGCGGTCTGGGCCACGTAGGCCGCGGCGATGCCCATCGCCAGGACGCCCAGGAACAGGGTCAGGGCGCGCTGTGGCAGGTGCGGTTGCAGCCAGGCGCCGACGTACCCACCGACCAGGCCGCCGAGTCCGGCGCAGACTCCCACCGTCCAGATCGGGTCGGCGGCGCTGGTCGTCAGGCCGAGCAGCAGGTACGTGACGAGGCCGAGGATCGACGTCACCAGGGTCGTCGCCAGCGCTGCCGGCGCGACCACGGTGATCGACAGGCCCCAGCCGACCAGGATCGGGCCGATCAGCGAGCCGCCGCCGATGCCGTAGATGCCGCCGGCCACCCCGACCACGAGCCCCAGCCCGATCAACCAGGCCGACCGCGGCGGCTCTGCTCGCACCGCGCGCCGGTCCCAGCCGACGCCGCGGACACAGAGCCAGGCGCCGAGCGGGAGCAGCAACGCGGCGGCGACCAGCCGGAAGGCGGTCTCGCCCGGCACCGCGTAGACCCGGACGACGGCGCCGATCGCGACTCCGGGCACGGTGCCGGCGAGCAGTGCGCCGGTGAGCGGGCGGACCAGGTGCCGGTCGAGGCCGAAGCGGCTCAGTGAGCCCGGGCCGGAGACGACGTTGTAGAGCAGATTGGTCGGCGTCACGGCCGGGCTCGGCACGTCGAGCAGGCTCACCTGGACCGGGAGCAGGAATACCGCCCCGGACACGCCGACCGGAGCGGTTAGCAGAGCCAGAACGAATCCGGCGGCCAGAGCTGCCAGCGCGATGTCGTCCACCCGCGGAGTTTAGTCGAGTGAGTCACAAGACTTTGCTTCGCCCGACCATTTCGCGAGGCGCTGCTGCAACATCGGCATCGTCGGTGCCACGGACCGACCAACGGGCGGGTCGGCGGTGGTCGCGATGCGGCATGGGCGTTACGACTGGGACGCGAGTGACCACGTCGGCAGGGCAGGGCAGGAGTCAGGCGCCGGCGAGCCGCTCGATGGCGGACAGCGGGATGTTGATCCAGCTCGGCCGGTTGCGCTTCTCGTAGACGACCTCGTAGACCGCCTTGTCGATCTCGTACGCCCGCAGCAGCACCGCATGGTCGCGGGGGTCGTCGCCGTGCATCTTGGCGTAGCCGTCGAGGAAGGCGGCCCGATTGCGATCGGCCCACTCGTCGATCCGGTGATGCTCCTGGGCCGACATCTCGGTCGGGATGACCATCGAGGACGCGGCGTAGTCGAACGAGCGGAGCATGCCGGCAACGTCGCGAATCGGCGTGTCCATGGCGCGGCGCTCGGCCAGCGGCTTGGTGGGCTCACCCTCGAAGTCGATGATCACCCAGCCGCCGATGGTGCGCAGCGTCTGGCCGAGGTGCAGGTCGCCGTGGACCCGCTGGACGCCGACCTCGGTGTCCAGGGTGATCAGTGCGTCGTACGCCGAGCCCAGCGCGTCGGCGTAGGGAGCCAACTCGGGCGCGGCGGTGACCGCCTGGGTGAGCCGGCCCCGAAGCCGGTCGGCGAGCCGGGTCAGATCGGGTGCGGTCCAGGTGTCGGTCTCGAGTGCGCCGGCGAGGTCGTCGTGGAGCGAGGCAACCGTGGCGCCGAGCCGCTGGGCCTCGGCCGCGAAGTCGCCACCGACCTCGTCGGCATGCAGATCGGCCTCCATGAGCAGGTCGCGGACGCTGGCCCGGGCGTACTCCCAGCCGTCGGAGGCGCTGCGGAGGAAGTCCTGCAGCATCGCCAGGTCGTAGCCCTCGTCGCCGCCGACCGGTTTGGTCGTGATCCAGCCGCGCAGTGCGGCGATGTCGTCGGAGTCGACCCGGGTGAGTGCCTCGTGGATCTCGATGTCCGGGTTGCGTCCCGGCACGACCGTGCGGAAGACCTTGAGCAGCAGGTCCTCGCCCAGCACGAGCGAGGTGTTGCTCTGCTCGCCGGTCAGCATCACCGATGGCATGTCGGTGTCGACCTGCACCGGCCCGAGGACCGAGTGTGTGACGCCACCCGACTTGTCGGTCTCGACGAACCCTCGGACCAGGGTGCCGATCGCGATCCGGTCGTGCAGTGCGTCATAGGCCACCAGCCGGCCGAAGTCGGGATCTTCGTAGGTGCCGATGAGCGCGTGGCCCATCCGCTCCGGCTCGGTGTCGTAGTAGGCCATCGGCACCTGGTAGACCTGCGGCGCGTCGTCGGTGATCACCGTGACCAACTCGACCCGGACCCGCGGCTCGTCGTCGGCCGTCGTGAGCCAGGGCAGCCGGACAATTCCACCGATCGAAGACACGCCGCCCTTGCCGGCGAACCATCGCTGGTCGCTCAGGTAGTGAAGCAGCTGGGCATCGAACTCCGCGGTCACGGGCCACTCGCCTCCGGATTCTTGGGGAGCCGGAACCAGTAGAACCCGTACCCACCAAGCGTCAGGAGATACGGCAACTCGCCGATCGCCGGGAACTCCACCCCACCGAGGGTCTCGATCGGCCGTACCCCCTCGAACGACCGCAGGTCGAGCTCGACCGGCTGGGCGAACCGGGACAGGTTGTTGACGCAGAGCATCGCGTCGTCGCCGAACTCGCGCAGGAACGACAGCACGGCCGGGTTGGAGCCGCCGATGTCGGTGAACGTGCCGAGGCCGAGGGCCGGATGCTGCTGCCGGATCTGGATCATGCGCCGGGTCCAGTGCAGCAACGAGGACGTGTTCGCGAGATCGGCCTCGACATTCACCGCCTGATAGCCGAACACCGGGTCCATGATCACCGGCAGCGTCAGTCGTCCGGGTGTCGCGCTGGAGAAGCCGGCGTTACGGTCCGGCGTCCATTGCATGGGAGTACGGACGCCGTCGCGGTCGCCGAGCCAGATGTTGTCGCCCATCCCGATCTCGTCGCCGTAGTAGAGCACCGGCGAACCGGGCAGCGACAGCAGCAGCGCGGTGAACAACTCCATCTGGTCGACGTCGTTGTCGAGCAGGGGGGCCAGCCGGCGGCGGATGCCGATGTTGGCCTTCATCCGCGGGTCCTTGGCGTACTCCGCCCACATATAGTCGCGGTCCTCGTCGGTCACCATCTCGAGCGTCAGCTCGTCGTGGTTGCGCAGGAAGATGCCCCAGTGGCAGTTCTTCGGGATGTCCGGCGTCTGACTCAGGATCTCCGAGATCGGGTAGCGCGACTCCCGTCGTACGGCCATGAAGATGCGCGGCATGACGGGGAAGTGGAAGCACATGTGACACTCGTCGCCGCCGGTGTCGAAGTCGCCGTAGTAGTCGACCACGTCGGCGGGCCACTGGTTCGCCTCGGCGAGCAGCACCCGGCCCGGCCAGCCGTCGTCGACGAACTTGCGTACCTTCCGCAAGAACGCGTGCGTCTCGGGCAGGTTCTCGCCGTTGGTGCTCTCGCGCTCGTAGAGGTACGGCACGGCGTCGAGCCGGAAGCCGTCGACGCCGAGGTCGAGCCAGAACGCCAGAGCGTCGAGCATCGCTTCGTGGACGGCCGGATTGTCGAAGTTGAGATCCGGCTGGTGGCTGTAGAAGCGATGCCAGAAGTACTGCCCGCGGACCGGGTCCCAGGTCCAGTTGGACGCCTCGGTGTCGACGAAGATGATCCGGGCGTCCTGGTAGAGGTCGTCGGTGTCGGACCAGACGTAGAAGTCGCCGTACGGGCCGTCCGGATCGGTGCGCGACGACTGGAACCACGGGTGCTGGTCCGAGGTGTGGTTCATGACGAAGTCGATGATCACCCGGATGCCGCGGTTGTGGGCGGCGTCGAGGAACGCCTTGAAGTCGTCGATGGTGCCGATGTCCTCGGCGACGTCGGTGTAGTCCGACACGTCGTAGCCGCCGTCGCGCAGCGGCGATGGGAAGAACGGGGGCAGCCACAGGCAGTCGACGCCCAGCCAGGCCAGATAGTCCAGCCGCTCGGCGAGCCCGCGCAAGTCGCCGACGCCGTCGCCGCTGGAGTCCTTGAAGGAGCGGATGAGCACCTCGTAGAAGACGGCCCGCTTGAACCAGTTCGGGTCGTCGGACTCGTGGCTGATCGGCTGTGCGATCTCGCTCATGGCCTGGCCTCGATCATCGGGAGTTCTTCCGGACGGTCAGGATGTGCGCCGGCTCCTGGGCCGGGTCGAGCCGTACGTAGACGTGCTGCCCCCACTGCCAGGTCTGGTCGGTCAGGATGTCGCGGACGTTGAGCATCTCGTGCCAGTCCAGGCCGAGCGCGGGCATGTCGAGATGCAGGATCGATTCCCGGACGTTGTGCGGGTCCAGGCTGACGACGACGATCACCAGGTCCTCGCGACCGTCCGGCGTGACGTGGCGCTTGGACCAGCAGATGATCTGGTCGTTGTCGCTGCCATGCAGGGACAGGTTGCGCAGGTGCTGCAGGGCCGGGTGCTCGCGGCGGATCTCGTTGAGCTTGGTGAGGTACGGCGCCAGCGACCACGTCGCCGCCTGGTCCCAGTCGCGGATCCGGATCTGGTACTTCTCCGAGTCGAGGTACTCCTCGCTGCCCGGGCGCACCGCCACGTGTTCGTAGAGCTCGAATCCGGAGTAGACGCCCCAGCTCGGCGAGGCGGTCGCCGCGATCGTGGCCCGGATCCGGAACGCCGCCGGGCCGCCGTACTGCAGGTACTCGGTGAGGATGTCCGGCGTGTTGACGAAGAGGTTTGGTCGGAGCAGATGGCTGGACTCGTGGGACAGCTCGTACAGGTAGGGCTCGAGGTCCCACTTGGCGTTGCGCCAGGTGAAGTACGTGTAGCTCTGGTGGAAGCCGACCATGGCGAGGGCGCGCATCATCGCGGGTCGGGTGAACGCTTCGGACAAGAACACGACGTCCGGATCGGTGGTCCGGATCTCGGCGAGCAGCCGCTCCCAGAACATCACCGGCTTGGTGTGCGGGTTGTCGACGCGGAAGATCCGGATGCCGTGCGCCATCCAGTGCCGGACCACCCGCAGCACCTCGGCGTAGAGGCCTTCGAAGTCGTCGTCGAAGTTGAGCGGGTAGATGTCCTGGTACTTCTTCGGCGGGTTCTCCGCGTACGCGATGCTGCCGTCGGCGCGGCGGTTGAACCACTCCGGATGCTCGGCCGCCCACGGATGGTCCGGGGCGCACTGCAGGGCCAGGTCGATGGCGACCTCGAGATCGAGTGACTCGGCCCGCGCTACGAAGGCGTCGAAGTCCTCGATCGTGCCGAGGTCGGGGTGGATCGCGTCGTGGCCGCCCTCGGCCGAGCCGATCGCCCAGGGTGATCCGGGATCGTTCGGGCCGGCGACGAGCGTGTTGTTCGGCCCCTTGCGGTTGATCTTGCCGATCGGGTGAACCGGCGGCAGGTAGACGACGTCGAAGCCCATCTCGGCGATCGCGTCGAGCCGCTTGGCGGCGGTCCGGAAGGTGCCGCCGTGGACGGCCCCCGTGTCGTCGACCGTGGCGCCCTCGGAGCGCGGGAAGAACTCGTACCAGGAGCCGTACAGCGCGCGTCGCCGGTCGACGAAGAAGGGGTACCTCGCCGAGCGGCTGAGCAGGTCGCGTACCGGATGCCGCTCGAACACGTCGCGCACCTCGTCGGAGGTGCCTGCTGCCAGCCGGGCCGGCACCGGTCGCGAGGTGTCGCGCAGAGCGGTGACCGCGTCGCGGAGGATCTCCTTGTCCATCGGCTCGGCCCGCCGGAGCTTCCGGGACGCTCGGGCCAGCAGCAGCGCTCCCTCAGTGAGCATCAGCTCGACGTCGACGTCGGCCGCGATCTTGATCTCGGCGTCGTGGCGCCAGGTGGCGTACGGATCGCTCCACGACTCGATGCGGAACGCCCAGGCGCCTTCGTGGTCGGCCTGGACGGTCGCGGCGTAGCGGTCGGGCTGTCCGGTCGGGCGCATCTGGATCCGTCGCCGAGCGGTGCCGTCCGGGTCGAACAGCACGACGCCGGCACCGAGCCGGTCGTGACCGTCCCGGATCACCGTGGCCGACACGGTGAACGGCTCATCGACGACGGCCTTCGCCGGATAGCGCCCGGCTTCGATGACCGGCGCCACGTCGAGGATCGGGATGCGGGCAACCATCTCGCCAAACCTAGTGGAAGCTGGCTCGGAGGGTGTACGTGGCTCGATCGCGCTCGGTTTTGCGCAGTTGTCGTGGGTCTGACGGCGACGCAACTACCAACAAGTGCGCAAAACCGCCTCGGGCAGTACGCTCGCGGGCCGATGGTGACCGAGATTCGGGCCGATGTGCTGGTCGTGGGCGGGGGACTGGGCGGGGTTGCGGCGGCACTGGCGGTCGCCGACGCCGGGCGGACGGTGGTCCTGACCGAGGAGAGCGACTGGCTCGGCGGCCAGCTGACCTCGCAGGCGGTGCCGCCCGACGAGCACCCCTGGATCGAGCAGTTCGGCTGTACGGCTCGCTATCGGCGGCTGCGGGATGGCCTGCGAGATCATTACCGGCGCTGGTACCCGCTCAGCGAGTCGGCACGCGCCGACCCCCAGCTGAATCCGGGCCGCGGCACGGTGAGCCGGCTGTGCGTGGAGCCACGGGCGGGTGTCGCCGTGATCGACGGTCTGCTCGCGGCCCATCGCAGTGGCCGGATCCGGGTCCTCCTCGAGCACGAGCCGGTCGCCGCGTCGGTCGACGCCGACCGGGTGGAGGCCGTCGAGCTCGCGGCTCCCGGCGGCGATCGGGTGACGGTCGCCGCCGAGTACGTCCTTGACGCCACCGAGACCGGCGAGCTGCTGGCCGCGACCGGCACCGAGCATGTCACCGGCGCGGAGTCGCGCGACCAGACCGGCGAGCCGCATGCCCCGGAGACCCCGCAGCCGCTCAACATGCAGGCCGTGTCGTGGTGCTTCGCCGTCGACCACTGCGCCGGTGCCGACCACACGATCGATCGCCCGTCCTCATACGACTACTGGCGGACGTACGCGCCGCCGGAGTGGCCTGGCCCGCTGCTGTCGTTCACGGCGCCGGTGCCTCGCACCGGTGAGCCGCTGACCCGGACGTTCGAGCCCAACCCCGTCGACCCGGGGACCACCGAGGTCGACCTCGAGGGCGTCGGCGGCGACTACGAGCTGTGGGCGTTCCGCCGGATCGCGGATCGGCGCAGCTGCGTCCCCGGGCATCTGACCAGCGACATCACCTTGGTCAACTGGCCGATGATCGACTACGTCGACGGCCCGTTGTACGGCGTCGCGGCGTCCGACGTCGAGCGACACCGGCAAGGCGCCCGTGAGCTCAGTCTCAGCTTCCTCTACTGGCTCCAGACCGAGGCGCCTCGGCCGGACGGCGGCACCGGCTACCCCGGACTGCGCCCGCGACCAGAGGTCATGGGCACGCCGGACGGTCTGGCGAAGCGGCCGTACATCCGCGAGTCCCGCCGGATCGTTGCGCGCTACACCGTGGTCGAGCAGGACGTCGCGCTCGACCTGCGCCCGGACGGTCATGCGGCGCGCTATCCCGATAGCGTGGGCATCGGGAGCTACCGCATCGACCTGCATCCCTCCACCGGCGGCGACGGCTACATCGACATCGGGTCCGGACCGTTCGAGGTGCCGCTGCGCTCACTCGTGCCGATTCGCATGACGAACCTGCTCCCGGCCGCGAAGAACATCGGCACCACCCACATCACCAACGGCTGCTACCGGCTGCATCCGGTGGAGTGGGGGATCGGCGAGGTCACCGGCGCACTCGCGGCCCACTGCATCGCCACCGGCCGTACGCCGCAGCAGTTGTGCGACGACCCGGACCTGGTCGACGAGTTCCAGGCCCGACTCAGTGCCGACGGCGTCGAGATCCACTGGCCCGACGTCCGCGGCTACTGAGCCACGCTCAGCCCTTGAGGCTCCCCGCGGTCAGACCGGCGATGATCCGCTTCTGGAAGGCCAGCGCCACGATGATCATCGGGATCGTCACCACGACACAGGCGGCGGTGATGCTGCCGATCGGTCGCTGGAAGTCCACCGCACCGGTGAACAACGAGATCGCGACCGGGACGGTCTGCGCCACCTCCGGATCCCGCGGCGCGAACGTGTTGGCCAGGAGGAACTCGTTCCACGCCGACACGAAGATGATGATCGCCGCCGCGAAGACGCCGGGCGCGGCCAGCGGCAGGATCACCCGATAGAAGGTCTTGAACGGCGAGGCGCCGTCCATCTTGGCGGCCTCCTCCAGCTCCTTCGGGATCGCCGCGAAGAACGTGGTGAGGATGAAGATCGTCAGGGGCAGCGTGAACGACGTGTACGGGATGTAGAGGCCCTCGTAGGTGTTCAGCAGCCCGAGCGTTCGCCACAGCTCGTAGAGCGGTGGCACCAGCGCCACGGGCGGGAACAGCGACACCGCGAGCACGCCGGTCAGCAGCAGGATCTTGCGCTTCAACGGCAGCCGGGCGATCGCGTACGCCGCGAGCGAGCCGATCACGACGCACAGGATGGTGGTCATGGTGGCGATGACCAGCGAGTTGCGCAGGTTGAGGTGGAAGTCCTGGTTGAAGACGTTGCGGTAGTTGGCCAGCCCGAACGGTCCGTCGAAGAGGTTCGCGCTGTTCAGCGCCCCTTGGACCTTGAAGCTGGTCATGATCAGCCAGAAGAACGGGAACAGGCACCACAAGAAGATGACGGCGAGCAGCGCGGTCTTGCCCCAGGTACGGGCCGACGTCGACGACTCGACGGCACCCCGGCTGCGCCGCCGGGATCGCCCGGTCCCGGCGGTCGTGGCGCTCATTGGTCCTTCCTTCCGATCACGAGTTCGCGGCCGAGCAGACTCACGAAGATCACGCCGATCCCAAGGATGATGGTGAAGGTGATCGTCGACAGCGCGGATCCGAGGCCTGGATCCGGTGTCTTGACGACGTACTGCTGCACCACCATCGACAGCGACTCGGTGTCGAAGGCTCCACCCGTCATGACCTGCGGCAGGTCGTAGACCCGCAGCGCCTCAATCGTGCGGAAGAGCAGGGCGACGAAGATGGCCGGCCGCAGCAGTGGCAGCGTGATGTGCCAGAACCGCTGCCAGGCGTTGGCACCGTCGACCCGCGCGCTCTCGTAGACGTCGGTCGGGATGGTCTGAAGTCCGGCGAGCAGCAGCAGTGCCACGAAGGGAGCGGTCTTCCATACGTCGGCGAAGATGACCGCGAACTTGACCCAGCCGCTCTCGCCGAGCCAGTTGAACTCACCGAGGCCCAGGGCGGAGTTGATGAAGCCCGGGTTCACGTTGAACATGAAGAACCACATCTGGGCCGCGATCACCGTAGGGATCACCCACGGCACCAGGATCGCGGCTCTGGTGATGCCGCGGCCCCGGAACGCCTGGTTCATCAGCAGGGCGAAGCCGAGGCCGATGATGAACTCCGCCCCGACCGAGATCACCGTGAAGGTGAAGGTGAACTGCAGCGACGCCCAGAACTTGTCGTCGTTGAGCGCCTCGGAGTAGTTCTCGAACCCGGCGAACCCTTCGTACTGGCGACCGGTGTACGCCCGCAGGCTGACCACGAACGCGTAGATCACCGGGAACAGGGCCACCAGCACCATCAGGCCGATGGCCGGCGTTACGAACAGCCGGCCGAGACCCTTCTCCGACACGCCTTTGGTCCGGGGCCGGCGTCCACCCGGCCCCGGACCGCTGAGCGTGCGCGACTCGGTCGCGACTTCCGCCATCTGCGGCGCCCCGGCTACTCGACGCTCTCGTTGAAGGCGTCGGCGACGCTCTGTGAAGCGTCGGCGGGATCGCCGTCGCCGTTGTAGGCCGGGAAGAGCGCGTCCTGCATCTCGACGCTGATCGTGTTCCACGTCGGCGCCGGCGGCCGCGGCTTGGCGTCCGGCAGGACCTTGCTCAGCAGCGCCATGTCCGGCTCGTTCTGCAGCTCGTCGTAGACCGACGTGAGCACCGGCGGGACCGAGGCATCGGTCGCCAGCATCTTCTGCACCTCGGGATCGGTCGACGCCCAGACGACGAACTCCTTCGCCGCGTCCTTGTTGCTGGAGTATGCGCTCACCGCGTTGTTGAACCCGCCGAGCGCCGAGATCGTGCCTTGACCGCTGAAGGTCGGGAGCGGCGCGATGTCGAAGTTGTTGGCCACCTCGGGATCGCCCTCGTCCTGGATCAGCTGGTAGGCGTACGGCCAGTTGCGCATGAACACGGCCTTGCCGGTCTGGAAGGCGGCGCGGGCCTCTTCCTCGGTCGCGGTGTTGAAGCCCGGCGCGAAGCAGCCGTCGTCCATCGCCTGCTGCATGAACTCGGTCGTCTGCGTCGCGATGTCCGGGTCGAAGAGGACCTCGCTGTTGTCCTCGTTATAGAGCTCGCCGCCGGCCGACCAGTAGTACTCCAGCCAGTTCACGACGAAGCCTTCGTACTTGCGGCCCTGGCCGATCAGTCCGCCGATGCCGTTCTTCTGGCCGGCCTGCTCGGCCATCTGGCACAGCTGGTCCCAGGTCGTCGGCGGCTGGTCGATCAGGTCGGTGCGGTAGTAGAGGAATCCCGCGTTCGTGTTGAACGGCGCGGCCCACAGCTCGCCACCCCACTGGGCGGAGTCGAAGGCGCCCTCGAGCACGCTCGGCTCGATCTGGTCGCGAACGTCATCGAGGCTCTCGAGCCAGCCGTTCTGGGAGTACTCGCCGGTCCAGATCACGTCCATGCCGAGGATGTCGAACTCGTCGCTCTCGGCCTGCAGGACGTTGGCCTGCTGCTCACGCTGTTGGTCTGCCTCGTCGGGCAGAGTCTCGATGGTGATCGGGTTGTCGGGGTTCTGCTGGTTCCAGAGCTTGGCGATCTTCTGATCCACGCCACCGGGCTGAGCCTCGGCTCCGCCAATCGCCCAGGTGAGTTCACCGCCACCGTCGCTTGAGCCTTCGTCGTCGCTACTTGGCGTACAGGCCGCCGCGACAACCAGGGATCCGGCTGCTGCGGCAAGCATCCACTTGCCGAGAATTTTGGTACGTCCCACGCGGGCCACCTCCGAGTCGAAACCCCACCATCGCGACGCGTGCGGGCAGATCGCGCGGGGGGCGAATGCCGCACATCATGGTGGTTGTGCGGTTAGACCGCAAGTGGTGACGACCCGGCCGGCGTGGGCCGAAGTGCCGAATTCCCCTGCTGATAAGGCGAAACGGCCCCTTGCGCAACATCCGTCGCGCAAGGGGCCGTGTCCAACCCTGGTGTGTACCCGTCGGTCAGCCGGCGAAACCGGTCAGTCCGCGGCGGGTGCGTACCCGGTTGGTGATCGCGCTGAAGATGCCGTCGACGAGCATGCCGATGATCAGGATCACGATCATGTACGCGATCAGGTCGTCGGCCTGCGCAGTGTCCTGCGCCTTGCTCAGCGAGCCGCCCAGCGTGACCTGGCCAGGCAGCTGGACGATCAGCTCGCCGGCCATCAGGCTCCGCCAGGCGAACGCCCAGCCCTGCTTGAGCCCGGCGAGGTACGACGGCAGAGCCGCCGGCAGCACGACGTAGCGGTAGCGGTTGATGCCCCGCGCGCCCAGCATGTGGCCGGCCCGCAGCAGCGGAGGCGGAACCTCGTCGATCCCGCTGATCACGCCGTTGGCGATCGACGGCGCCGCGCCCAGGACGATCACGAACATGATCGCGAACGGGTTGAACAGCCCGAAGATCAAGATCGCGAACGGGAACCAGGCGATCGACGGCATGGTCTGCAGACCGGTGATCATCGATCCGACGCCGGCGCGGAGCACCTTCGACTGACTGACGGCGATGCCGAGGAGCGTGCCGAAGACGAGCGAGAAGGCGAAGCCCACGCCGCCGCGCTGCATGGTCGTCTTGATGGCCCGCCAGAACGTGTCGGTCTGCGCCAGGTTGGCCAGATCGCTGAACACAGCGGCGGGCGAGGGCAGCAGGTACTCCGGCTTCCAGGCCGCCCAGACGGTGATCTGCCAGATCGCGATCGCGATGAAGATCGCCAGCAGCTTCGGCCAGAGGGACGCCCAGATCTTCGCGGCGAGGCCCGGTCGCCCGAGGCCGCTCGACGTGATTCTCGTGAACGGTCCCTGGCTTCGTTGGGTGGTCGGTGTCGCAGTGTCAACGGACATGGCGCCGCACCTCGTCCTTCAGCTCGGCGGTCAGCAGCCCGGCCTGCTCCGCGACCTGCGGATCCTCCATGTGACGGGGCCGGGGCAGGTCGATGATGTGCTGGCTCTTCACGCGGCCGGGGCCAGACTCCATGAGGATCGTCCGGTCGGACAGCCGGACCGCCTCGCGAACGTTGTGAGTCACGAAGACGATGGTCAGCTCGACCTCGGAGCGGATCCGCTCGAGCTCGTCGTGCATCGAGTCGCGGGTCATGGCGTCGAGGGCGCCGAACGGCTCGTCCATCAAGACGACATCGGCGTCCTGGGCCAGCACCCGGGCGAGCGCGCCGCGCTGCCGCATGCCGCCGGACAGCTCGTGCGGCCGCTTCTTGCCGCGTCCGCCCAGCCGTACCAGCTCCAGCAGCTCGGCCGTCCGCGCCCGTCGGCGGGCTCGGTCGACGCCGCGCAGCTTCAGCGCGAGCTCGACGTTCTGCTCCAGGGTCAGCCAGGGAAAGAGGGTGGCCTCCTGGAACATCAGCGCCACCCTCCGGTCACCGGTCTCGATCGTCCCGGAGGTGGGACGGTCGAGACCGGCGATCAGGTTGAGCAGCGTCGTCTTGCCGCAGCCGCTGGCCCCCACCAGGCACACGAACTCGCGTTCGCGTACCTGGAGGGAGGTGTCCTGCAGGGCGACCGTGTGCGAGGCGCCCTGCCCGAACTCCTTCGAGACACCGCGGATGTCGACGGCGACCGGATGGGTCCCGTTCTGTTGTGGCGGTGACTTCGACTTGTCGACGTCACCTGGACTGGTCGAGAGCGATCTCATGGGACCTGCACCTGCGGCTCACCCTTCGCGGCCAGGACCTTGTTGAGCGGGTCGAGGTCGTAGAGGGCGCTGATGTCGTTGACCGGCTGCTCGAGCGCGCCGGCGTCATAGGCGTCGGCGGCGTCCTTCTCGAGGCTGCTGACGTTCGGGTCGTTGGTGAAGGTGAGGTTGTTCCACGCGGAGTCGAAGACGTCCTGCGGAAGCTCGGCCCCGGTCAGCTCGACCAGCTTGGTCGAGATCAGCTGCTTGGCCTCGTCCGGGTTGTTGTTGATGAAGTCGTTGGCCTCGACGTGGGCCTCCACCAGGTCGGTGACCAGGTCCGGGTGCTCGTTGAGGAAGTCGTTGTTCACCAGCAGTTGGGTGGTCACGAACTTGCCGCCCGGCCACAGGTCGGCCTCGTCGACCAGGACGTGACCGCCGTCGTTGACCATGAGGCTGGCGTACGGCTCGGGCACCCAGGCGCCGTCGATGTCACCCTGGCGGAACGCCTGGATGATCACGCTGTTGTCCTGCGGCGTGAGGTTGATGTCGCCACTGCCGTCGGGGTTGATCTGGAAGCCCCGGTCCTTGAAGTACGCGCGGGCGGCGATGTCCTGGGTGTTGAACTCACCCGGCGTCGCGATCGTCTTGCCGGCGAGATCGTCGACGCTCGTGATGTCCTTGCTGACGACGAGGGCGGCGCCACCGGAGGCCGCACCGGCGACCACCGAGACGTTCTTGCTCTCCGCGTACGCGGTCAGCGTCGGAACCGGGCCGATGTAGGTGGCGGCCAGGTCGCCGTTGAGCAGCGCGGCGATCGTGTCGGAGCCCGAGTCGAACTCGGCGAACTTCACGGAGGCGCCGTCCTGGGCGAGCTTGTCCTGGTAGTAGCCCTTCTCCATGCCGACCAGCGCGGTGCCGTGGGTCAGGTTGGGGAAGTAGCCGAGTTGCAGTGTGACCCCGTCGCCGCTGCCACCACCGGAGGCGTTGGCGTTGGCGTCGTCACCGCAGGCGGACAGGCCGGCGGCCGCGAGTGCTGCCAGCGCGGTGGCTCCCACGGCCTGACGCCAGCGGGAGGAGAGGCTGATAGTCACGAGATAGCTCCCAGCTCTAGGCAGTAATGGCATTAACCATATAGGTTCAGTCGAGAAACGTCACTATACAGACCATGAGGCGGACCGTCGAACGGGCTCGCGGCGCGCCTTGTACCGTCATGCCTCGTGCGAGCAATCCGACGATTCACCGTGCGCCCCGTGCTGCCATCGCCGCTGGAGCCGCTCGGCGACCTGGCGACGAACCTGCGCTGGTCGTGGCATCCGCCGACGCAAGACCTGTTCGCGTCGGTCGACCCGGTGGCCTGGGCCGACGGCGGAAAGGATCCGGCTCGCCTCCTCGGCAGCCTGTCCAGCGCCCGGCTCGCGCAGCTGGGCGCCGACCAGGAGTTCATCGGGCGGCTGAACGCCGTCCACGACGACCTCGAGCAGTACCTCGTGGGACCGCGGTGGTACCAGCAGGGCGAGCGCGAGGACACGCCGAAGGCGATCGCGTACTTCTCACCGGAGTTCGGGATCACCGAGGCGCTGCCGCAGTACTCCGGCGGCCTCGGCATCCTGGCCGGCGACCACCTCAAGACGGCCAGCGACCTCGGCGTGCCGATCATCGGCGTCGGGCTGTTCTACCGTCACGGCTACTTCCGCCAGTCGCTGTCGCGCGAGGGCTGGCAGACCGAGCACTACCCGGTCAACGATCCAGACGGACTGCCGCTGACGCTGCTCCGCGAGGCCGACGGGAGCCTGCCGCACGTCCACATCGGGCTGCCCGGCGGCAAGCTCCTCGCCGCCCGGATCTGGATCGCGCAGGTCGGGCGGGTTCCGCTGCTCCTGCTCGACTGTGACGAGAAGCGCAGCGTCGGCCTGGAGTTCGACGTCACCGATCGGCTGTACGGCGGCGGCGCGGAGCACCGGCTGCTCCAGGAGATGCTGCTCGGCGTCGGCGGCGTACGCGCGCTCCGGATCTACTCCCGGATCACCGGCGCCCCCGATCCGGAGGTCTTCCACACCAACGAGGGCCATGCCGGGTTCCTCGGACTCGAGCGGATCCGCGAGCTGACCGAGGACGCCGGTCTGGACTTCGACGCGGCGCTGGAGATCTCGCGGGCCGGCACGGTCTTCACCACGCACACGCCGGTGGAGGCCGGCATCGACCGGTTCCCCCGTGAGCTGGTCGAGCAGCACTTCGGCGGCGACAACGCCTGCGAGGGAGTGCCGATCGAGCGGATCCTGGCACTCGGGGCCGAGACGTTCCCGGGCGGCGACCCGGGCATGTTCAACATGGCCGTCATGGGCCTGCGGCTGGCGCAGCGGGCCAACGGCGTGAGCATCCTGCACGGCCAGGTGAGCCGCTCCATGTTCTCCGGCCTGTGGCCCGGCTTCGAGGAGGCCGAGGTCCCCATCGGCTCGGTGACCAACGGCGTACACGCGCCGACCTGGGTCGCCCGCGAGATTCTGGAGCTGTCCGAGCGGCTCGGCACGACCGACTTCGACGAGGTCGACCGGATCGACTCGCGCGAGATCTGGGACATGAAGCGGACGCTGCGCCGGCGGCTCGTCGAGGAGACCCGAGAGCGCGTACGCGAGTCCTGGTCGCAACGCGGGGCCACTCCGGCCGAGCTCGGCTGGGTCGACTCCGTGCTCGATCCCGAGATCCTGACCATCGGCTTCGCCCGGCGGGTGCCGTCGTACAAGCGGCTGACCCTGATGCTTCGGGACCGCGAGCGGCTGAAGTCGCTGCTGCTCCATCCGGAGCGGCCGGTCCAGCTCGTCATCGCCGGCAAGGCGCATCCGGCCGACGACGGCGGCAAGCGCCTGATCCAGGAGCTGGTGCGATTCGCCGACGAGCCCGAGGTCCGGCATCGCATCGTCTTCCTGCCCGACTACGACATCGAGATGGCGCAGCAGTTGCTTCCCGGCTGCGACGTCTGGCTCAACAACCCACTGCGCCCGTACGAAGCCTGCGGCACGTCCGGCATGAAGGCCGCGCTGAACGGCGGGCTCAACCTGTCGATCCTCGACGGCTGGTGGGACGAGTGGTTCGACGGCCACAACGGCTGGGCGATCCCGTCGGCCGACGGCGTCGAGGACCCGGACCGCCGCGACGACATCGAGGCTGCCGCCCTCTACGACCTGGTCGAGAAGGAGGTCGCCGCCCGGTTCTACGACCGCGACACCGACGGGCTGCCGATCCGTTGGCTCGAGATGGTTCGTCACACGCTCAAGTCGCTGGGCCCGAAGGTGCTGTCGACCCGGATGCTACGGGACTACGTCACCGAGCTGTATGTGCCGACCGTCCGAAGCGCCCGCGCCCTCAACCACGACTTCGCGGGTGCCCGTGCCCTTGCCGAGTGGAAGAAGCGGGTCCGTTCGGACTGGCCCGGCGTCCGGATCGAGCATGTCGAGGCGACCGGCGTCGGCGACTCGCCCGAGGTCGGCGCGACCCTGTCGGTCCAGGTCTACACGGCGCTCGGCGAGTTGGGGCCGGACGACGTCGACGTCGAGGTCGTCTACGGCCGGGTCGGCGAGGACGACATGATCGACGAGGCCCGGACCACGCCGCTCGCCAACGTCGAGAGCTATGAGGGCGGCCGGCATCGGTTCGCCGGCGAGGTCGTCCTGGACCGGACCGGCCCGTTCGGCTACTCCGTACGCGTGCTGCCCCGCAACTCGCTGCTGGCCAGCCCGGCAGAGCTCGGCCTGGTGGTGTGGCCGAACCTGCAGAGCGGCGACGCCACCGACGAGGAGTGAGGGGCGCCCGCCAGTTGACCCTTGAATCAGTCAGACTTGGCAGATGGCCGGGATCACCGTGCTCGCCGACGACATAAGGCAACTCGCCGACACCCTCGACGGTGTCGATGCCGAGTTCAGCGCGGCGGCCCGCGCCCTGCGGGATCTGATGCCGGAGGACACCGGTCCGCCGGACGTGTCGACTGCGCTGGTCGAGGTCCTGGCCCGGCTCCAGCGCCGCCTGGGCGCGTTGGCGGTCGAGGCCGGAGACGGCGGTCGGGCGGTACGCCGGCACCTCGACGACGTCGCGCCGCGGCCCGGCCCGTCGGCGGAGGGCCAGCCGTGAGGCCCGAGCGATTCCTCGGGTCCGACCCGACGCCGGGCGACCTGGGCAGCGTCGACCGGGTCGCCGGCGCGCTGCGTACCGTCGTACTCGCGCTGACCGAGTCCCGACAGAAGCTCGAGGGCCTGGTCGGCCCGCACAGCATGTGGCAGGGCCCGATGGCCCGGCCGATCGTCGATGCGGTGACCGAGCTGGCCGCCCACCTGCGGTCGATCGAGGACGCCACCGTCGACTTCGCCCAGGCGGTCGAGGTCTGGCGGACCGGGCTGGCCGCCCGCCAGCAGCGCCGGGCCGAGCTCACCGAGCAGGTCAGCCAGCTCGCCGGCCGCCCGGACGCGGTGGATCAGCGGCAGCGGATCCAGAACGACGTGCAGCGGCTGGCGACCGAGCACCTCGCCGACGGCGCCGTACTCATCCGGGCCGCCGACCTGCTCGCCGAGCTGCTGATCGACGCCGACGACGCCGACCTGGCCGCCGATCTCGATCGCGGGGTCGCCGCCGTGATGATCGCCGTGGACGAGTGGATCGCGGAATCCGCGGCCGAGCTGGTCGCCACTGCGCAGTCGTTGTCCGACACGGCCGGACTCACGACGGTGGTGTCCCAGATCCTGGGGGTCGTCGGCGACGAGGCTCCCGACGAGTCCGAGAGCGTACGCCGGTTGGCCTCGATGTCGGCCGGCGCACATCGGCTCCGCCTGGCGCTGCGTCGATCCTGGGCGTCCAGGGCGCCCGAGGACCTGCCGGCCGCCACGTTCGCCGCTTCCGGGTCGAGCAGTCGGCCCGCGATCTCGGAGCGGCTGGGCGGCGACTCCGCTGACCGAACCGACGGCCGGGCCGAAGGCGAGGCGCGATGACCATGTCGGCAGCCGCGGACCTGCCACGAACCGTGCCCGAGCTCGGGCTGGACATCCCGCCGGACTTCCACGAGGTTCCGCTCGAGAGCGCGATCGAGGACCGGGTCGCCGCGCAGAGTGCGTTGCTCGAGGGCATGGGTCTGCGCGATTCCGAGCAGCGCGAGGGACTTGGGCTCTATCTCGAGGCGATCGCCCGGACCCTCGCGGGTGGGCCGATCGTCGGGACGGCCTTCTGCGCGGTCGAGATGGACGGTCGCCCGTCAACTGCCACGCTGACGGTCGCCACGCGTACGACGTCGACGACCGATCCGCTGGTCATGGTGGCCGGCGCGGCCGAGGCGTTGCGGCGTACCGGCGACTACGACTCGGTGAGGATCGAGCACCCCGGCGCCCACAATGCCGTGTTCGCGAGCGGGCGTGGCGGCGCCGAGGGTCTCCCGCTGTTTCAGACCACCGCCGTGGTGCCGGTGCCCGGACATGCGATGGCCGTGCTGATCACGATCGCGACGCCGAGCGAGGACGACGTCAGCACCTACGAACGGGTGGTCCGCTCGGTCGCCGGATCGCTTCGCGTCGTCACGTCGTAGCGCGGAGCACGACCAGGCTCCGGCCGCTGACGAAGAGGTCCTGACCGCCGTCCACCCGGTCGGTTCCGACGTTTCCGGTGTCCACGACCACGTCATACGACGCTGCCCACGGCTCGCCGGGCAGCGTCCAGGCCGCCTCGCCGGCATCGGCGTGGAGCAGGATCAGGAACGACGCGTCGCCGACGTTGGCCCCCGACAGGAACATGCCGAGGCTGGCCAGGCCGCCGTCGTCCCAGTCGGCGTCGGTCAGCTCGCGGCCCTCGGGATGGAACCAGGCCAGGTCCTTCTGCCCGGACTCGTCGACCGGGCGACCGCCGAGGAAGTGCCGCTGCCGCAGCACCGGATGGCCGGCGCGCAGGCCGAGCAGCTCGCGGGTCAGGTCGGTGAGGTGGCTCCAGTCGGGGTCGGGTGTCCAGTCGATCCAGGAGATCTCGTTGTCCTGGCAGTAGGCGTTGTTGTTGCCACGCTGGGTCTTGCCACGCTCGTCGCCCGCGGTGATCATCGGCACGCCGGTCGAGAGCAGCACCGTCGCCAGCAGATTGGCCGCCTGTCGCTGCCGCAACGCCACGATCTCGGCGTCGTCGGTCTCGCCTTCGGCGCCACAGTTCCAGGACCGGTTGTCGTCGTGCCCGTCGCGGTTGTCCTCGCGGTTGTCCTCGTTGTGCTTGTCGTTGTAGGAGACCAGGTCGCGCAGGGTGAAACCGTCGTGCGAGGTGATCAGATTGATCGACGACAGCGGATGCCGGCCGTCGTCGGCGTAGAGGTCGCTGGACCCGGACAGCCGGTACGCCAGGTCGTTGACGCCGCCGGACTGGCCGCGCCAGAAGTCTCGTACCGTGTCGCGGAACCGGTCGTTCCACTCGCACCAGCCCGGCGGGAACCGACCCACCAGGTATCCCTCGCCGCTGGCGTCCCAGGGCTCGGCGATCAGCTTCGCCTCGCGCAGCACCGGATCCTGGGTGATCGCCGACAGCAGCGGCGCGTTCGGGTTGATGTCGCCGTTGCGGGCCAGCGCCGAGGCGAGGTCGAACCGGAAGCCGTCGACATGCATGTCGCGGACCCAGTAGCGCAGCGAGTCCATGATCATCCGCATCGAGGCCGGATGATTGGCGTGCACCGTGTTGCCGCAGCCGGTGACGTCGTAGTAGTGGCCGTTGTCGCCGTGCAGGTAGTAGGCGCCGTCGTCCAGCCCGCGCAGCGACCAGGTCGGGTCGTCCGGGCCGCCCTCGCCGGTGTGGTTGTAGACCACGTCGAGAATCACCTCGAGCCCGGCAGCATGCAGGTCGCGGACCATGGACTTGAACTCGGCGACCTGTTCGCCGGCGTCGCCGCGGCTGGAGTACGCGCCGTGCGGGGCGTTGAAGGCCAGCGTGTTGTAACCCCAGTAGTTGACCAGCCCACGAGCGGAGACGGCCGGCTCGGTGCCGAATTGATGCACCGGAAGCAGCTCGATGGCGGTGATCCCGAGCCCGGTCAGCTCCTCGATCATGGCCGGATGGGCGAGTCCCGCGTACGTCCCGCGCAGCTCGGGTGGCACCTTGGGATGCCGCATCGAGAGCCCGCGTACATGGGCCTCGTAGATGACCGTCTCGGTCCACGGCGTCCGTGGCGGAGCATCCCCGGCCCAGTCGAACTGCTCGTCGACCACGACACCGGCCCACCAGTCGCCGTGCCGCACGACAGCCCTGGCGTACGGGTCGATCAGGAGCCGCTTCGAGTCGAACCGGCGGCCGTACTCCGGCTCGTATGGACCGTCGACGCGCAGGCCGTACCTCGTGCCGACCGGCAGCGGCTCCAGCTCGCTGTGCCAGACACCGTTGGTGCACTCGGTCAGCCGCAACCGGTGCTCGCCACCGTCCTCGTTGAGCAGGCAGAGCGTCACCGACGTCGCCTGTGGCGCCCACACGGCGGCGTTGGTCCCGTCCTCGACGGCGCTCAGCCCGAGGACATGGGGACGGCCCGGCCCCTGGATCGTCAGTACGGTCACGGGATGACATCCTTCCGGACGACTTGTCAGCCGCATGTTGCCCCCCGGGGCAAATGGGGGCTGACAACGTTCGCGGGCTAGGCTCGCCAGGTCCCTAGCGAGGAGGAGCAGGTGGCGGAGTTCGTACGTCTCGAGGTCGCCGACGCAGTCGCGACGATCCGACTCGACAAGCCGAAGCTGAACCCGCTGGACGCGCAGATGCAGGCGGAGATCCGCGCCGCCGCGGAGGAGGCTGCGGAGCGCGACGACATCCGCGCCGTCATCGTCTACGGCGGGCCGAAGGTCTTCGCGGCCGGTGCCGACATCAAGGAGATGGCCGACATGTCGCGGGACGACATGGACAAGCACTCCGGTCCGCTCCAGGCGTCATTCACGGCAGTCGCGCACATCCCGAAGCCGACCGTGGCAGCGGTCACCGGCTATGCCCTCGGCGGCGGCTGCGAGCTGGCGCTGTGCGCGGACCGGCGGATCGTCGCCGAGGACGCCAAGCTCGGTCAGCCCGAGATCTCGCTCGGCATCATGCCCGGCGCCGGTGGCACTCAGCGGCTGTCGCGCCTGGTCGGCCCGTCGAAGGCCAAGGACCTGATCTTCACCGGCCGGCTCGTAGGGGCCGAAGAAGCCCTGCGCATTGGCCTCGCCGACGAAGTGGTGCCAGCCGACGCTGTGTACGACACCGCGATGGCGTGGGCGTCCCAGTTCGCCAACGGCCCCGCGGCCGCACTGCGCGCGGCGAAGGAGTCGATCGACCACGGACTGGATGTCGACATCGACGCCGGTCTCGAGATCGAGCGGGCGCAGTTCGCCGGCCTGTTCGCCACCGAGGACCGTGGCATCGGGATGCGGGCCTTCATGGACAAGGCCAAGCCGGACTTCGTGGGTCGCTGAGTGTCCGAGTCACGGCAGCCCGAGCCGACGCCGGCCGCCACTGCGGATCAGGTCGACGCCGCCTGGCAGGACACCAAGCTGGCCCAGGTGCTCTACCACGACTGGGAGTCGCAGACCTACGACGAGAAGTGGTCGATCAGCTTCGACCAGCGCTGCATCGACTACGCCCGCGACCGGTTCGTGGCTGTCGCGGGGGAGCGGGGCTGGCCGTACGGCAAGAGCCTCGAGATCGGCTGCGGCACGGGCTTCTTCACCCTGAACCTCCGGTTGGCCGGGGTGCTCGGCGACGATCTCCATGTCACCGACATCTCGCCGGGCATGGTCGACGTCGCGAAGCGCAACGCCGCCGGACTCGGATTGAGCCTCGAGGGCGAGTCGGCCGACGTCGAGAAGCTGCCGTACGACGACGACAGTTTCGACCTCGTGGTCGGGCACGCCGTGATCCACCATGTGCCCGACGTGGAGCACGCGTTTCGCGAGATGCTCCGGGTGCTCCGGCCCGGTGGCCGCCTGGTCATCTGCGGCGAACCGACCCGGCTCGGCGATTGGGTCGCCCGTCGGCTGTCCCGCGCGACCTGGTGGGCGGCGACCCGCGTCACGCAGCTGCCCGGCGTACGTTCGCGCTGGGCCCGGCCGACCGAGGAGCTCGACGAGTCGTCGCGCGCCGCCGCGTTGGAGGCGGTCGTCGACCTGCACACCTTCGACCCGGCCGACCTGGCCGACACCGTCCGTCGAGCCGGGGGAGCCGACGTGCGCACGATCACCGAGGAGCTCACCGCCGCCTGGTGGGGCTGGCCGGTCCGGACCTTCGAGGCCGCACTGCCCGCCGATCGGCTCGGCGTGCGCTGGCGAATGTTCGCGTACCGATCGTGGCTCGCGCTGTCGCGCTTGGACCGCGCGGTTCGGCCGGTCGTACCTGCGGAGCTGTACTACAACGTCGCAGTCACCGCCACCAAGCCACGCCCCTAGCGCTCGCGTCCGCGTCGGTTGCCCTCTCGGGCCCGCCTCCCTCCCGTACGCGTGCCGCAAATCCGGCATATCGCCCGTGGGACCACGCCTACGGGAGGGAGGCGGTCCGCAAAGCGGGCGAAGCGGACGTCATGCTGGCCAAGTCAGACCCAGCGGGCTGCTCGACGGAACGCCTTCTCGACGCGGCGAACGAGTGGTACGCCGTCCGTGACCGTGGCGTCCGACCAGCCCAACGCACGACGACGGCCTGGTCCTCCAGGAGTTCCTGTCGGTACTTCTCCTCGAGCAGCGTGGTCGGACGTGTCTGGCGGCCGTCTCGCGACCGGCGGTACTTCAGACGGCCGTCGGCCTCGCCGATCACGCCGAGCTCCCGCCAGTAGAAGTCGACGATGCCGAGCAACTCGCCCCAGTCGTCGACGATCGGCACCTGACATGCGGGGAGCGGCAGACCGTGCTGGACGAACGCCGCGTACGACAGCGACTCGAGTGGACTCTCGCGCTTCCCGTCGAAGTACGCGGCAGCCGTCCGGGCGCCTCGGACGCCCGCCCAGCCGGTGCAGAAGTCGATCGCCTCGTGGATCTCCGTCGGAGTGGATCGGCCGAGATGGAGCGCCGCGTCGCCGACGATGAGGCAGTCGCGGAACTCGACGTGGCGGCATCGGTCGACGACCGCGCGCGCCGCGGAAACGGTCGGGATGCCTGCCACATCGGTCCGGTGCAACGTCGGGAGCTGGGCCGGCCACAGGTCATAGGTCGCGCGCCGGTGGACGATGCCGCACTTGTCGTCGACGGTGACGACGGCACGCGACGGGACCGAGCGACCTGGCGGGATGCCGTGCAGCACGAGTGCACTCTCGTGGGAGGCCCACGACGGCCGTTTCGTGCTCCTGGTCGCGGCCGCACTGCGTAGCCTCAGCCGGCCTTCGGGAGTGCCTTGACAGGCTGTCACCGTCTCGGCTGTCGCGTACGCCGGGCGTCCGAGCCGCACAATGTCTCCGCGACGGACTGCGCGTCGTAGTCGATCCGGGGTCCAGCCGGCGGAGTACGCCTGATCCGGCGTGAACACGAACGGGAGCGCGTCGATCGCCACGCCCGTACTCTGATCGGTCCGGACTCGCCGAACGCGCTATCCACAGCCCCAGTTCCCGGTACGCGATCGTCACCGTCGAAGTCCGCAGGCGGGTGGGGTGTGGAAGGGCTGGTCAGGGACGTCGGTCCCGTGGCGCCGGGTCCGCCGCCATTAGGCTCGCGCACGTGTTCTGGCGTCCGCGAGACCCTCGGCAGGCCAGGTTCGTGACCTGGTCGTCGCTGAAGTGGGTCGTGCGCAACCGGGCATGGACGCCGTACTACCTGATCCGCTACTGGCGCTTCTTCCTGCTCCGGATCCGGCGGCCGTACATCGTCACCGAGGGCTTCTGCTTCCTCGGCCGCAAGGTCGAGGTGTACGCCAGGCGCGGCCGGGGCCGGGTCATCCTGGGTCGCTTCGTCCACCTCGGCGACCGGACCAAGCTGCGCGCCCACGAGGGGACCCTGCGGGTCGGCGACAAGGTGGTCTTCGGCGGCGATAACACGGTCAATTGCTTGCTGGACATCGAGATCGGGGCCGCCACGCTGATCGCGGACTGGGTGTACATCTGCGACTTCGACCACATCACCGCCGATCTGACGCTGCCGATCAAGGACCAGGGCGTGGCGAAGACGCCGGTACGGATCGGCCCGGACGGCTGGCTCGGTGTGAAGTCGACGGTGCTTCGCGGCGCCCTGATCGGTCGGGGCGTCGTCGTCGCGGCGCACTCGGTCGTACGCGCTGGCGTCGTGCCGGACAACTCGATCGTCGCTGGCGCACCGGCGCAGGTCGTCAAGGACCGGCGGCCGGCCCACGAGGAGCACCTCAAGCTCCAGGCGTACCTCGCCAAGCTCAACGCGAGCTCGCAACCGCCCTGGTGACCCACGCCCCGCTGGCGGTAGCCGAATCCCGAAACACGCCGGCGAGTCTCGGGATATGCCTACCGCCAGCGGTAGCGGGCAACCGAATCGGGCGCGGTCACTCCTCCCGCAGCAGATTGCCCTCGCGGACCCGGATGTCCGGCATCGGATCGCGGTACACCGACCCGGTACGGGCGCGGAGTGCCTGCTCGTCCCGGATCGCGCGACCGTACACGCGGGCGGTGGCGTCGGCCACCACGGGCCAGGCGTAGGCCGACCGACCGCGGACCGCGCTGCGCGCCCGATGCGACGGGCCAGGACCTGATCGTCGACGAGCCGGGTGACGGCATCGGCAAGAGCGGCCGGATCCTCTGACGGCACAGTGAGGCCGAGCCGACTGCCTCGTACGACTTCGCCGAGCCCACCCCGATCGGTGGCGACCACCGGTGTACCCGCGGCCGCCGCCTCCAGTGCCACGAGACCGAACGGCTCGTAGAGCGACGGCACGAGCGCGAGGTCGGCTGCGGCTGCCAACGCGCTCAAGTCGGCGTCGTCCAACCAGCCCGCGAACCGCACCGACCGTCCGAGCCGCAGCCGACGGGCCTGGGCGCGCAGCGCATCCTCCTGGGAGCCACGACCGGCCACGACGAGCCGAACTCCTGGATGCCTGGCTCGCAGCCGCCGCATCGCGTCGAGCACGGTGTGGACGCCCTTCTCGTACTCCAGACGGCCGCTGAACAACAGCATCGGTCCATCGCCGGCCCACTTCGCCCGGGCCGCCCGTACTGACGTGGCAGGCGACTGCCACCGGCTGGTGTCGACTCCGTTCGGGATCACGTCGACCTTGCCGGCCGGCAGCTCGAAGAGCCGGGTGACCTCCCATCGCATCGCCTGCGAGCAGGTGATGATGCGACGGGCCTGGTAGGTGATCCACCACTCGAGCGAGTTGATCGCCTGGTTGAGCGGCGCCGGTAGCCAGCCCTGATGGCGGCCGGCCTCGGTCGCATGAACGGTGGCGACCAGCGGCACCGACCAGGCCTCCTTGAGGGTGGCGCCGGTGTGGGCGACCAGCCAGTCGTGCCCGTGCACCACGTCGGGCCGCCAACCCGATCCCACGGCGAGTGCGGCCCGGGTCAGCGCATGATCGAGCGCCATCGTCCAGGCCAGCAGATCGTCCATCGGCACCAGCGGCGGATCGCGGGGCACCCTGACGACCCGCACGTCGCCGACGACCGAGTCGAGTGGGGCATCGTCGGTGTGCTGAGTGACAACGACCACCTCGTGCCCGGCGGCCGCGAGCGACTCCGACAGCCCCTGAACATGGTGGCTGAGGCCGCCGTAGACCAGCGGAGGGTACTCCCACGACAACATGAGTACGCGCATCGGGGAGGCATGTTACTCAGCAGTCAATTACGGCATACTGCGTGCTGCGTGAATCCGACTCCCGGGACGGATGTGGAGGGGCGTCATGTACGTACGCACCTGGAAGGACACCGAGATGGTGGCGACCAGCGACTCCAGCACCTCCGAGTCCGCGTCGAACGAACGACCGGAGCCCACGCCGAGCGAGCCGGGTCCGGAGACTGCGTCGGACGCACCCGAGCCGTCAACCGGGTCAGCACCTCCCGCGCCCACGACTCCGGCCGCGCCGGCCGCAACCATGAGCTCACGTCGCAACGGACCCGTCGTCTCGCGTGGCCAGATCGCGGCTGCGGTCTCCGGCGTACGCGAGCGGCTCGCCGCCATCGTCTGGATCGTGTGCGTCGTGGCAGCGGCCATCCTGGCCGCCGGCGCCTTGCTCATCGCGCTCGACGCCAACGCCAACAACGACCTGGTCCACCACGTCATCGGGTGGGCGCGCGACCTCGACGGGCCGTTCAACAAGATGTTCACCTTCGACGGTGAAAACGCCGCCACCAAGGCAGCCCTGGTCAACTGGGGTCTGGCCGCCGTGGCGTGGCTGATCGGCGGCAAGATCGTCTCGTCGATCATCCGCCCGTGAGCTAGCCGAACGTCACGACCGCGACCAGGTCGAGGCTGGTCTCCACGTCCTCGGCATCGATCACGAAGTCGTCGACGCCGGCGGCACCGACCCGATCCACTAGGGCAGCCGGCCACCCATCCGGCGTCGCCGCGAGCTGGGCGTCGACGATCGACCCATGTCGGCTCTCCCAGTCGAGCAGCGCCGGCCCATGGCGTACGCCGCGCAACGATCCGAGCCGACCGTGGCGACCGACGAGCGTCCGCAGCTCCGACGGCGACAATTCCGTGCTGTGGAAGGGGTTGCCGGGCGGGAAGGTGAGCCGGTTCGGCGTCGACAGGATCAGCCGGCCCGCCGGCCGCAGCACCCGGCGACACTCCGCGACGAACGCGTCCTGATCCCACAGGTGCTCGATCGTCTGCAGGCTCACGACGGCGGCGAAGGGGCCGCCGCCGAACGGCAGCGCGACCAGGTTGCCGCGTACGGCGGCGAGCCTGGCGTACGTCCGGCCGACGTGCCCGATCGCGTACGCGTCGTAGTCCAGCGCCACGACGCACCGGGCCCGGTCCGCAAGCAGCCGCGCACCGTAGCCCTCGCCGCAGCCGGCCTCGAGCACGACCGCGTCGGCCAGCTCGGTCGCGATCGCGACGTAGACCGCTTCGTGCCGCCGGAACCAGTAGTTCTCGTGCCACACGCCGGGCACGGTCCGCTCGCCGGTGATCGGCAGGTGCTGACCTGCGGCGGCGTCCACGGCAACGATCTCCCAGTGCGCATCGGATTGCACGCAGTGCCTTGGTGCGGAGAACCTAACACCGCGCTGGCGAGAGGCCGGTCGTTGCACGGGCGGTGTCGGCGAGCCACAGTGGGGCATGCCACGGATCACGGGCGGCGCCATGCATGAGTCTCAGCTGCTGATCGACGCCGGTGTCTCCGATCGTGAGGCCGAGGTGCTGTCGCTGCTGGGCGAGCACCTGACCAACGCCGAGATCGCCCATCGGCTGTTCATCTCGATCCGGACGGTCGAGAGCCACGTGTCGTCGCTGCTTCGCAAGCTGAATCTGGCCGACCGTCGAGCGCTGGCCGGCCTGAGTGTCTCCCTGCAGCCTTCCGACGAGCAGCCGGCTCCGGACGTGACGGCCGCGTTGCTGCCGTCGCCGCTGACCTCGTTCGTGGGGCGGGCGAACGAACGCGCGGCGCTCGCCGAAGCCTTGACCGGGCCGCGGTTGGTCACGGCCGTCGGTCCCGGTGGCGTGGGAAAGACCCGGCTCGCGCTGGCCGTAGCGACCGACGTCGTCGGTGACTACGCGAACGGCGTGCAGTACGTCGATCTGGTGCCGGTGACCGATGACGCGATGGTGGGGGCCACGGTCGCGAGTGCCTTCGGTTTCGGTGAGCAGCCGGGCCGGTCGCCCACCGACACGGTGATCGCCAAACTCGCGACGGCCGAGGCGCTGGTGGTGCTCGACAACTGCGAGCACCTCCTGGACGGCGTGACGACGTTCGTCGAACGCCTGCTCACCGGCTGCCCAGGGGTGACGGTGCTGGCGACCAGCCGGGTCCGGCTGGCGGTTCCGTACGAGTCGGTCTTTCCCGTGCCCGGTCTCTCGCTCGAGGCGGGCGATGAGCAAGGCGACGCGGTGAACCTGTTCGTCGAGCGGGCGGCCATGGCCGGCTGGACGTCCCCGTACCCGCGCGACCGGGACCGGATCGCGCGGATCTGCGACGAACTCGACGGGATCGCGCTTTCGATCGAGCTGGCGGCTGCGCGTGCCGGGACGCTGGGCGTGGACGGTCTGGAGGCCGGGTTGAGCGACCAACTGGGTCTGCTGGCCGGCGGAACCCGGCTCGACGATCGGCATCAGTCCGCCCGATCGGCCCTCGACTGGAGCTTCGGGCTGCTCGACAAGACCGACCGGGCGGTGCTGCGTCGCGCCTCGGTGTTCGCCGCCCCGTTCACGGCGGCGGCCGCGGCCCAGGTGACCGGGTTCGCGCCGTTGCTGCCGGGGCAGGTTGCGCGTTCCCTCGGCCGGCTGTCCGATCACAGCCTGCTGGTGGCGATCGGCGGTCCGGGCGGCACCCGGTATCGGATGCTGGAGACGATCCGGCAGTACGGCGACGAGCGGATCGAGGAGGCCGGCGAGCTCGACGATTTACACGGTCGGCATCTGCACTGGTGTCTGGCGACCGCGGCGGGCTTGGAGGCCGACGGGCAGTCGAGTGCGGCATTCGACGAGGTGGCCGACGACCTGCGGGCCGGGCTCGGCTGGGCGGCCGGTCAACTCGCGCATCGGGCCGACGCCCGCGATCTCGCCCTGCGATTGGCACGACTCGCCTACGCCCGCGGGAAGCCGAGCGAGGCTCAGGAGCGGTTCGAGGAGGCCGCCGAGTTGGCATCCGACCCGGCCGAGGCCGCCGAGGCACTGCACCTGTGCGCCGCCGTGGCCTGGGGTCGGCACTTGGGCAACGACGCGATGCTGCACTACCGCGCTGCGGCCGAGGCGGCTCGCCGGGCCGGCGACCGGCGGCGCGCCGCCCTCGAACTCATGAGCGCCGCCGAGCTGATCACGAACGCGCCCGGCGTCATGTCCGAGCTGCCGCCGCGTGGCGAGGAGAAGGCCCTACTTGCCGAGGCGCGCATCCTGGCGATCGGCGACGTCCACGTCGAGGCGGCCGTACTGACGGTCACCACGCCGGAGGACGAGATCGACCCGACGTACGACGACATGGCTGAACGAGCCGTCGAGCTGGCTCATCGAGTCGGCGACATCCGCCTGGAGAGCCACGCGCTGGACCAGGTGACGGCGGTGCGGCTGTTCTCCGGCGAGTACGAGGCGGCCGTCGCCACTGTCCGACGCCGGCTCGAGCTGGTTGCGCCCAGGGCCGACGATGTCGAGTTGGCCTGGGAGGCCTCGGACGTCCTCCACATGGCACCGATGGTCTCCCTGGCCGTCGGAGACCTCGAGGCTGCCCGCCGCTACGCGCAGCAACGCAGCCAGTTGCCCTTCTTCCGCGAGGCCGACCACCTCGCAGTCGAGTGGCTGCTCACCACGGCGGCTATCGCGGGCGACTTCGACGAGGCCGTCACGCTCGCGCAGCGTTTCCGTCAGGGCTGGATCGAGGCCGGGCGGCCCACGATCGGAGGTGTTGCGTTCGCCCCAGCCGCAGCGGCGATGGTGCATGGCATCCGGGGGGACGACCAAGCCGAGCGGGAGTGGGAGGACATTCGCGCCGAGATGGCCAGGGTGGTGGATCCGATCCGTGGCAGACAGACCATCTATCGCCCCGCCTTCGCCGGGATCGCGGCGTTGCACCGGGGTGAGATCACCGACGCGCTGTCGCACGTCGCTGCCAACCCGGAGTCGTTCAAGCCGTGGCACGACTCTGCCTGGCGGCCGTGGTACGCCGCGGTGTGGGCCGAGGCAGGGGTGTTCGCCGGCCTGCCCGACCGGCGCGACCGTCTCGACCGAGCGAGGTTCGTCGTCCGCTCGAACTCGATCGCATCAGCGCTCGTCGACCGGGCCGCTGCCGTGGACGCGGGCGACACCGAGGGCCTCCTGGCAGCAGCCGATGTCCTCGCTACCGCCGGATGCCGGTATCAGTACGCTCGCACGCTCGTACTCGCTGGCGGGGACACGCGCGCCGAGGGCGAGTCGATCCTGGCGGCGATCGGGGCGACGCCGATGGCGGTCTGACCCGCCACTCCGGTCACTTGCTCGGGAGGTCCTGCGAGAGCCAGACCCGATCCCGTAGGAAGATTCCGTCGATCACGATGGGGTCCGGATAGCCGGTCTCCGGGGTGAACGCATCCCGCTCGACCGACAGCATCCGGAAGCCCACGCGCTGGTAGAACCGTAGGTTCCCGGTATCGGCCGCGGCGGTGGAGACCACGAGTCGGGTCCAGCTTTCGGCTGCGCACCTCTCGACGGCGGCCTCGACGAGCGCGCGGCCGACGCCGGCGCCTTGCGCTTGGGGAGTGACGCCCAGGCTCTTGATCTCGATGTCACCAGCTTCCGGCCCGGGAATCAGCTGGAGGTGGCCGATGACCCGGGTGCCGCGACGGGCGATCAGGATCCGGCCGAGGCCAATGTACTGATCCAGCTGGCTCTGCGAGTCCTCCGCGAGCTCGAAGAGCGATCTCAGCTCGCTCCGCGACCCGGGGTACCAGTCGATCTCCACATCGCAGATTGTGCTCAGAACCGGGGCGATCAGTCGAGCGTGCGCTGGGCGATGCCGAGCGTCAGGGTCTGCAGACTCCTCTCGAGGTTCCACTTGCCCTGCTGGTAGGCGTGGTTGCTGGTCCAGAACACGAACACGTCCGAGTCGAGGAAGCGGGCGGCCATGCTGAGCGACCAGCCGTTGCCGCCGTCGTGCCAGACGACATTGCCGTACCGCTTGCTGTTCGCGACGACCCAGCCGTAGCCGTAGGACGTGGTGGCGTGCGGTCCCTCGCGAACGTACGGCGTGAACAGCTTCGCCTTCGCCGCTCGGCTCAGCACCTGGTCGCCTCGGAGTGCGAGGTTCCAGCGGAACATGTCCGGCGCGGTCGTCAGGATGCCGCCGTTGCCGCGCAGGTTCCAGTACGGCCCGTCGGCGGCCCAGGGATGGTCGTACGGTCGCCCGTGCGGTCGGCCATGGCGGTCGTACTCGACAGCGACACTCTCAGGGCTCCAGTCGGGCAGGACGTAGCCGGTCTGGGTCATCCCGGCGGGCTCGAACAGCTTCGAGGCAAGGAACTCCTCGTAGCCCATCCCGGAGACCTTCTCGACGATCGCGGCCAGCACGCTGTAGCCCACGTTGGAGTACCGATACCTGGCGCCCGGCGGCGACTCGAGCGGCACCGACATCGCGCGATGCAGCATCTGCTCACGGGTCAACGGCTGGTAGTCGCCGCCGAGCAGCTCGGGGAGTCCCGACGTGTGGGTGAGGAGCTGGTGGATGGTGATGTGCCGCTTGTCGACCGGCACCGGCCCGATGTACTTGCGGATCGGATCGCCGACCCGAAGCCGGCCCATCATCTCCAGCTTCAGGATCGCCGCGGCGGTGAACTGCTTGGTGATCGACTGGATGTCGTAGACCGTGTCGCAGCCGGCCTCGATCTTCGCCGCTCGGTCGGACCAGCCGATGCCCTCGCAGTCGACGAGCTGGTCGCCGCGGGCCGCCAGGACGGTGCCGCTGACGCCGGCCGGCAGGGTCTCGTCGACGAATCGCTCGATCGTGGGATCGACCGGCGGGCTCGCATCGGGCGCCGGGTCGACGGCGGCAGTACGGTCGGGCGCCGGATCGCTGGCGCTGTCGCCGGTGCATCCGGTCACCGCGCACGCGGCCGCTGTCGCGGCTGTACCCAGCATGCGGCCCCAACCCCGGCGGTTGCGTGCGGCCACGCGCCCTCCCGCGACGGTCGGCGAACCCAGGACGGTCCGTGCTGCCGACTCTACGGCCGCGAACAAGTCACAGGCCGCCGATGCCCTTGCCGATCAGGACGACGCCGATGACCCCGAGCAGCACCGTCATCACGGTGGCGTTGTTCGACTCCAGCCAGGACTTCAGGCTGTCGAGAGGTCCCGCCATGCGCTCTTTCGCCAGCGCGTACCCGACGACGGGAACCGCGACCGAGCTCGCGGCGATCGAGGTGAACACGGCGACGGCGACGATCGCCTGGCCGGTGCCGAGGTCACCCTCTCCGATCGTGGTGCCGGCGGCCAAGAGCATCACGAAGTTCTTCGGGTTGATCGACAGTACGAAGCCCAGGCCGATCGCCTTGCCGTACGTGACCTTGTCGATCGCCGCCAGCCACTTCGGCAGATGAGCGGGCTCGTCGCCTTTGGGCCGGCCGCGCCACTGCCGTCGGGCCAGCAGGATCAGCGCCCCTCCGAGGACGACTCTGATCCACGAGCCGGTCGTCGACTGCCCGCCGGAGTCGGACAGCCCTGCCGTCGACGCGATGACGGTGAAGACCGCGGTGCCGACGACGATCCCGGCCACCCAGCCCAGCAGGAAGCCGCCACTCGCGGCGCCGGCCCGAGGCGTCAGCAGCATCAGGATGATGGCGGCTACCGGAATCGGTGAGATGGCGACCACGACCGCCAGCGGCAGCAGGTCCCCGATCACCGTGGCCATCGCCGCTCCTTCTTGCACCGCCGTGCTCGAGTACGAACCGGGACGGTACGTCGGCCCACAGGCTCTCCCGCCGGCGTCGGACAGAGCCTCATCCGTGGCGGGTGAGAATTCCGCACCAACCTGAGATCTGGGCGCAAAGACGGCCGATCGGCGAGGCAAGGCGGTTAATGTCGCGGAATGGTGGACGAGGGAGCCCGTGGGAGGCTGGGCAGGGCTGCTTCGGCATTCACCAGCAACGCCCGCAATCCCAATCTTCGCCGGGCCCAGCTCAGCTTCCTCGGCGCCTGGACGGCCGAATGGGCCTTCACGGTCGGCCTCGGCATCGTTGCCTACCGCGACGGCGGTGCGGCCGCGGTCGGCCTGGTGGGACTCCTTCGGATGCTGCCGTCCGCGATCCTGGCTCCGCTGCTGTCGCCGTTGGCCGACCGGGGTCGCCGCGAGCGCGTACTCATCCTGGTCTCCACCGTGCGCGGTGCCGCGACCGCGGGAGCAGCCGTCGTCGTCGGTGTGTCCGGGCCGCCGGAGATCGTCTATGCGATGGCGGTGGTGTCCACGATCGCCGCCACCCTCTTCCGGCCGGCGCACTCGGCCCTGCTGCCGTCACTGTGTCGCACCGGCTACGAGCTGGCCAGCGCCAACGTCGTGCGCGGGCTGCTGGACTCGACGGCAACGCTCGTCGGCCCACTGCTGGCCGCGGTGCTGCTCGAGTTCACCAGCGTGACGGTCGTGTTCGCCGTTGCGGCCGGCGCGTCCTTCTGGGCGGCTGCCCTGTTGCTGCGGCTGCACTACTACGCGCCACCGCGCCCCTCGGCCCCGCCGGAGTCCCGGCTGCTGCGGGAGTCGATCGAAGGAGTACGGGCGGTCGCCCACAACGGCGATCTGGCGCTGATCATCGGCCTGGCCGCCGTCCAGACGATCACTCGCGGGGGACTGACCGTCTTCACCGTCGTCGTCGCGATCGATCTGCTGGACACCGGCGAGTCCGGAGTCGGCACGCTCACGGCGGCCGTCGGGGCCGGTGCCGTGATCGGATCGCTCGCGGCGTCGCTGCTGGTCGGGACCCGGCGACTGGGGGCCTGGTTCGCCGTCGGCGTGGTCCTGTGGGGCCTGCCGGTCACCCTGATCGGCGTCTTCCCGCAGCAGGCGACGGCGCTGCTGATGCTGGCGCTGGTCGGCGTCGGCAACTCGCTGATCGATCTCGCCGGATTCACCCTGCTGGCCAGGATCGCGTCAGATGACGTGCTGGCCCGGGTCTTCGGCGTGCTGGAGAGCCTGGTCGCCCTGTCGATCGGCCTCGGCGCGGTCCTCGCGTCGCTGTTGATCGAGCTCTACGGCATCCGTACGGCGCTGATCGCCATCGGGCTGGTCTGTCCGATCGCCGCGGTGGCGTCGTTGCATCGGCTGCGGAGGATGGACCGCTCGATCGGCGTACGAGATCGCGACATCGACCTGCTGCAGGCGGTCGACATGCTGAAGCCGTTGCCGCTGCCGGCCATCGAGCAACTCGCCCGCGGGCTGGAGCCGGTCGACGTGGCGGCCGGAGAGGTCGTCGTCGAGCAGGGCGACATCGGCGACCGCTACTTCGTGATCGAGTCGGGTGCGGCCGAAGTGATCGGAGACGGGCGCCTGGTAGCCACGCTCGGCGAGGGCGAGGGCTTCGGCGAGATCGCGCTGCTGCGGCAGGTCCGGCGGACGGCCACGGTCCGGGCCGCCGACGACCTGCGGTTGCAGGCGCTTCGTTCCGAGCACTTCCTCCCGGTCGTTCTCGGATTCACACCGAGCGCCCGCGAGGCGCAGACGGTCGTGGACATGATGCTGGACCGCTATGCGCCGCAAGACAACTCTGAGCAAACGCCCTGATAGGCGGCTGTTCCGGCGCTCCGTACTCGTCGGTGAAAGGCATGGCTCTTGGTAGGATTTCGCGCCATGGAGTCACGGCGGGCTCTGCTCCTCATCGCAGACATCGGCGGCTACACCGAGTACATGAGCACGCATCGGATGAGCCTGGCGCATGCCGAGGTGAACACGGCGCGGCTGCTCGAGAAGGTGGTCGACGCCGCCGGTGACTTCGACCTGATCGAGATCGAAGGCGACGGCGTCTTCCTCACCCGGCCGGTCGACCCGCTGAACGGCGACGACTCGGTCGACGCGACCGTCCGGGCGGCCGCCGCGATGTACCGGGCGTTCCATCTCGAGCGGCAGTACGTCGCGGCCAACCTGTGTCCGTGCGACGGCTGCTCCCAGGTCGACAACCTGAAGCTGAAGTTCGTCGCGCACATCGGCGACGTCGCCACCCAGACCGTGAAGCAGCGGCGCAAGGTGGTCGGGATCGACGTCATCCTGGTCCACCGGATGCTGAAGAACCCGGTCGACGTCCCCGAGTACGTGCTGTTCTCCGAGGAGCTCTACCGCACCGGCGAGACGCCGCTGGGCGAGTCGGCCCGGGAGATCTCACAGGATCTCGAGGGCATCGGCGAGGTCCGCGAGTACTTCGTGTCCGTCGGCGACATCGAGGACTCGACCCCTCCGGAGGTGCGGCAGTCCATCGTGGGCCGAGTCGGCAGGACGTTCGCCGTCGCGGGCACCGGCCTGCCGTACATGCTGGGCCTCCGGCGCCGGCGTCGCACCGCAAGCCCCAACTGACCCGGCCAGCCTGGGGAGGGTCCGCCCCTGCGACGCCGACACCGAAGTCGCTCCACTCGCTGATGTCGGCCCCGGTCATCGCTCGCCGCTCACTCCGCTTCGAGGGCGTTGATCTCGGCGAGGATCTCCTGCTTGCCGAGTGCGTCGAGGAAGGACGCGTTCACCGCGGCCCGGGACAGGTCGGCGAGCTCGGCCGCACCGAGCCCGAAGGTGTCCGCGGCGATCCGGAACTCGTTGGTCAGCGTGGTCCCGAACATCGGCGGGTCGTCGCTGTTCAGCGTGACGACCAGGCCTTCGGCGATCAGCTTCGGGAACGGATGATCCTCGATCCGGTCGACCTGGCGGGTCCGCAGGTTGGAGGTCGGACAGACTTCCAGCGGCACTCGCCCCGCGCGCAGCCGATCGACCAGGCGCGGATCGTCGAGGCAACGGATGCCGTGGCCGATCCGCTCTGCGCCGAGGCCGTCGAGCGCCTCCCAGATCGACTCCGGCCCGGTCGTCTCGCCGGCATGCGGCACGCTGTGCAGCCCGGCCGCGACCGCATCGCCGAAGGCCACGCGGAAGATGTCCCGATGCTCCGGCCGGGCCGACTCCATGCCGCCGAGGCCGAATCCGACCAGCGCCTTCGGCGGATGCTCCACTGCGTGCTCGAGTGTGGCGCGGGCGGCCGGCTCACCGAGCAGCCCGTCGATGTCGAAGACGTAGCCGATCCGGACGCCGAGCTCCTCCGCGTGCCGAGCCGCGTGGTCCAGCGCCTCGGTGACGGCGGGCATCGACATGCCGCGCCGGGCCTCCGTACTCCGCACATGGGAGTACGGCGTCACAGTGAGCTCGACGTACCGGGCGTTCTGACTCGCCAGGTCGCGGGCCGCGCCGACGACGAGGCCGGCCACGTCCTCGGGCTCGCGTACGACGTCGTTGACCTCTTCGTAGACTTCGATGAAATGCCGGAAGTCGCGGAATTCGTAGAACTCCCGCAACCCCTCCTCGGTGCGCGGCAGCCGATGGTCGTCGTAGCGGGTGGCCAACTCCCGGACGGTCCGCGGCGATGCCGACCCGACCAGGTGCACGTGCAGCTCGACCTTCGGCAGCGCCTCGATGAAGTCGTCCAGGCCCGGGTCGCGGTCGGTCACGTGCGCGATGCTACGGCGGCGGATGCCGGTCCGGACGGGCCATTGGTCACGCGGGCTCGGCATTCGGCCCGACCGCACCGTACGCCGATCCCACGCCGATCCTCGAGCGGTCCGGCTGTGATCGACGCCATTCCGGGCGTGGTACCAGAGCCGATTACCAGTCGGTAGCCTGGCCAGCGTCCAACCGCGCCCGTGCTGCGGCATCCGCCGAAGGACCGGGCCAGATGTGGAGCGACTGACGTGAAGATCGTTGTGTGTGTGAAGCACGTGCCCGATGCGGCCGCGGATCGTACGTTCGACGACGCCGACCACACGGTCGATCGGACCGGCGTCGACGGCCTGCTGTCGGAGCTCGACGAGTACGCCGTCGAGCAGGCGCTGACGATCGCCGAAGCCAGTGACGACGCCGAGGTGACCGTGCTGAGCGTCGGGCCGGAGCAGGCGACCGACGCGATCCGCAAGGCGCTGCAGATGGGTGTCGACAAGGGCGTCCACGTGAGTGACGAGGCGATCCACGGCTCCGACGCCATCGCGACGTCCCTTGTGCTGGCCAAGGCGATCGAGAAGCTCGACTACGACATCGTGCTGTGCGGCATGGCCTCGACCGACAGCGAGATGGGCGTGGTTCCTGCGATGCTCGCCGAGCGGCTCGGCATCGCGCAGGTGACCCTCGGCTCGGAGCTCGCCGTCGAGGGCTCGACCGTACGGATCCGCCGCGACGGCGACGTGTCGACCGAGACCGTCGAGGCGTCGACACCGGCGGTCGTGAGCGTGACCGACCAGACGCCCGAGGCCCGCTACCCGTCGTTCAAGGGGATCATGGCCGCGAAGAAGAAGCCGGTCGAGTCGTGGGCCCTGGCCGATCTCGACGTCGCACCCGACCAGGTGGGCCTCGCGGCCGCCTGGTCGTCGGTGTCGGCGACGCAGAAGCGCCCGCCGCGTACGAAGGGCCAGATCGTGACCGACGAAGGCGAGGGCGGCGTCCAGCTCGTCGAGTTCCTCGCCGCCCAGAAGTTCGTCTGAGCCCGGCGCCCGATTGTCGATGACAGTGGAATCTGGAGAGCACGCAGATGACTGAGATCCTCGTCCTCGTCGACCACGTCGACGGCGCCGTACGCAAGCCGACCTACGAGCTGCTGACCCTGGCCCGCCGGCTCGGTGAGCCGTCCGCGGTGTTCCTCGGATCGGGCTCGGAGCAGGCCAAGGACAGCCTGGCGGGCTACGGAGCGGAGAAGGTCTACGTGGCCGACGACCCGGCCTTCGGCGACTTCCTCGTCGCCCCGAAGGCGGAGGCGTTAGCGCAGCTCGTCGAGTCGGCGTCGCCGGCGGCCGTCCTGATCCCTTCCAGTACCGAAGGCAAGGAGATCGCCGGCCGACTGGCGATCAAGATCGAGTCCGGCCTGATCACCGACGCGGTCGACATTGTGGCGGGGGCCGACGGCGCTCCGGAGACGACGCAGTCGGTCTTCGCCGGCAACCACACCGTGACCGCGTCGGTCACCAAGGGCACGCCGATCATCACGGTCAAGCCGAACGCGGTCACGCCGGAGCAGGCGACCGGCGCCGCGTCGGTCGAGACCTTCGATGTGTCGATCTCCGACGCCGCCAAGACCACCCGCGTCGTCGAGCGCAAGGAGCGCAAGGCGACCGGCCGTCCCGAGCTCACCGAGGCATCGATCGTCGTCTCCGGCGGCCGTGGCACCGGCGGCAACTTCGAGCCGATCGAGGCGTTCGCCGACTCGCTGGGCGCCGCCGTCGGAGCCTCCCGCGCGGTCGTCGACTCGGGCTGGTATCCGCACTCGTACCAGGTCGGCCAGACCGGCAAGACCGTTTCGCCGCAGCTCTACGTCGCGGCCGGCATCTCCGGCGCGATCCAGCACCGGGCCGGCATGCAGACGTCCAAGACGATCGTCGCGGTCAACAAGGACGGCGAGGCGCCGATCTTCGAGCTGGTCGACTTCGGTGTCGTGGGCGACCTCCACAAGGTCCTTCCCCAGGCGACCGACGAGGTCATCAAGCGCAAGGGCTGACGAGCACCGATCGTCGCCCGCTCCCGCTCCACTGGCGGTAGCCAAATCCCGAGACACGCCGGCGTGTCTCGGGATTTGCCTACCCTCAGCGGGGCGGAGGTGCCTGGCAGGATGGGCGGGTGCCCGAGCTGCCTCGCGTCGACGACCCGGAGGAGGCGGCGTTCCAGCGGCTGTACGGGCCGTGGCAAGCGTGGACGCCGTGGCAGGCGGCCGACATACTCGCCGACTGGACCCAGCCGTGGTGGGTCGCCGGCGGCTGGGCGCTGGAGGCGTTCGCCCAGCGCGAGCAGCCACGGCGACACGAGGACATCGACGTCGCGATCTTCCGTCGGGACGTGCCGAGTCTGCGTGAGTTTCTCGAGCCGGCGTACCACTGCTGGGCCGCCGGATCGGGCCGGATCGGTCCGGTGACCGCGAAGCAGCCCGAGCTGCCGGAGTGGGCCGACCAGGTCTGGCTCCGCGAGCATGCCTGGCAGCCCTGGGTCGCCGACGTCGTGGCATCACCCGACGAGGACGGCCGGTGGGTCTTCCGTCGCGACCCGACGTTCACAGCACCGCTCGACGAGGTCACCTGGGTGCACTCCGACGGGATCCGTTACATGAACCCCGAGATCGCCTTGGCTTACAAGGCGAAGCTCACCCGCCCCAAGGACGAGGCCGACCTGGCGGCTGCGCTGCCACGCCTCGACGACGACCAGCGTCGCTGGCTGCGCGAGACGGTCGCCCGACTGCACCCGGATCACCGCTGGCTGACCGAAGACTTGTAGTCGCGGCTGCGATGGCGACCACAAGTGCAAGACTCGCGTCCGGCGGCGGTTACGCTGGCAGACGATGCCCACTCCTCAGGTTGCCTACCTCGACCATGCGGCCACGACGCCGATGGTGGCCGAGGTCATCGCCGTGCTCACCGAGCAGCTCGACCACGCCGGCAACCCGTCCAGCCTGCACGGGTCCGGCCGGGCCGCCCGTCGGGTCGTGGAGGAGTCGCGGGAGTCCATCGCACGCGCGCTCCATGCCCGTCCGAGTGACGTGGTGTTCACCTCTGGCGGCACCGAGGCGGACAACCTCGCCGTCCACGGGATCTTCGCGGCTCGACGAGACGCTGACCCACGCCGTACTCGCATCCTGACCACTGCCATCGAGCATCACGCGGTCCTCGACACCGTCGAATGGCTGGCCGGCCACGCGGGCGCCAAGGTCGAGTACGTCGCGGTCGACGCCGCCGGACGACTGGACCTCGACGACCTGAGACGCCGACTCGACGCCGAGCCGGACGACGTCGCCCTGGTCAGCTGCATGTGGGCCAACAACGAGGTCGGCACGGTGCAGCCGATCGCCGAGATCGTCGCGGCGGCGCATGCCCACGGCATTCCGGTGCACAGCGACGCGGTGCAGGCGGTCGGCCAGGTGCCGGTGGACTTCGACGCGGTCGGGCTCGACGCGATGACGGTTACCGCCCACAAGCTCGGCGGTCTGGTCGGCGTCGGTGCGCTCGTCGTGCGTCGTGAGATCGACGTGTCGCCGCTGCTGCACGGCGGCGGCCAGGAGCGCCAGATCCGCTCGGGCACGCTGGCGACCGCGTCCATCGCGGCCTTCGCCGCCGCGATCGACCTGGCCGTAGGTCGCCAGCCCGACCAGGCTCGGCGGCTGGAGGAGTTGCGGTCCGACCTGGTACGCCGGGCCCGTGAGGCGATCCCCGAGCTCGTCGTCAATGGCGATCCCGAGCCCGGCCCCGAGCACCGGCTGCCCGGCCTGGCCCACGTCGGCTTCCCCGGCTGCGAAGGCGATTCGTTGCTCATGCTGCTCGACGCGCAGGGAGTCGAGTGCTCGACCGGGTCGGCCTGCACCGCCGGTGTGCCGCAGGCCAGTCACGTGCTGCTCGCGATGGGTCAGGACGAGGCGGCCGCGCGGGGCTCGTTGCGGTTCAGCCTCGGTCACTCGTCGACCGCGGCCGATGTCGACGCCCTGATCGACGCCCTGCCCGGTGCGTACGAACGCGCTCGCGCGGCCGGCCTGACCGGTGTGGGGGGCTCGGACGCATGAGAGTGATCGCCGCCATGTCCGGCGGCGTCGACTCCGCCGTGGCCGCCGCCCGCGCGGTCGACGCCGGACACGACGTCACCGGAATCCATCTCGCGCTGTCTCGCAACCCACAGAGCTATCGCACCGGAGCCCGCGGCTGCTGCTCGATCGAGGACGCCGGCGACGCGAGACGAGCCGCCGACGTGCTCGGCATCCCGTTCTACGTCTGGGATCTGAGCGAGCGGTTCCATGCCGACGTCGTCGAGGACTTCCTTGCGGAGTACGCCGCCGGCCGTACGCCCAATCCGTGTGTGCGATGCAACGAGCGGATCAAGTTCGAGGCGGTGCTGGATCGCGCCGTGGCGCTGGGCTTTGACGCCGTCGTCACCGGCCACTACGCGCGACTCGAGAGCGGTGCCGACGGCGCGGTCGAGCTGCATCGGGCGGTCGACGAGGGCAAGGACCAGTCGTACGTGCTCGGCGTCCTGACCCAGGAGCAGCTGCGGCACTCGTTGTTCCCGCTCGGTGACACGCCGAAGGAGCGAGTACGCGCCGAGGCGTCGCGACGCGGTCTCGCCGTCGCCGACAAGCCGGACAGCCATGACATCTGCTTCATCGCCGATGGCGACACGGCCGGGTTCCTGCATCGGGAGCTCGGATCGCGGCCGGGTGCGGTGGTCGACACGACCGGCGAGCCGGTGGGCAGTCACGACGGTGCGTACGCCTTCACCGTCGGGCAGCGGCGCGGCCTGCGTCTCGGTCACCCGGCTCCGGACGGCAAGCCGCGCTACGTGCTCGACATCGAGCCGGTCAGCGGCACCGTCACGGTCGGGCCGCGCGAGGCGCTGGAGGTGCGGCGGCTCGAGGCGATCCGGCCGAACTGGTGCATCGGTGGGGCGCCGACCGAGGGCGTCGAGGGCACAGCGCAGTTGCGGGCGCACGGCGCGGTGCATCCGGCGACGGCGACCCTGCTCGGCGATCGACTGCTGGTCGACCTGCACGAACCGGCCACTGGCGTCGCGCCCGGGCAGTCGGTCGTGGTCTACGACGGCACCCGCGTGGTCGGCAGCGCCACGATCGCGAGCTCGGCGGCGTGACCGACGCGAGTCCGGTCGGCACCGGCATCGGCTCGTTGCCGGGCGAGGACATCGACGAGGCGGTCCGGACCGTCGTCGGCGAGCTACCCGACTTCGTGCACCTGCCGGAGCTGCCGGCCCGTGGCGCGCCGGCCGGCATGGTGGGACGCGCGACCGCGATGCTGTCCGGCCTCGCAGCCGATCTGCAGCCGGCCGGCTGGCGACTGACCGATGCACCCGGTGTCGACCAGCGGCGTGCGGTATCCCTGCTCCGGCAGGATCTGGACACGCTCGAGGAGCACACCCAGACCTACTCCGGCCGGCTCAAGATCCAGGTCGCGGGGCCCTGGACCCTGGCGGCCACGATGGAGCGACCCCGAGGCGATCGGGTGCTGGCCGACCATGGCGCCCGCCGCGACCTGGCGCAGTCGCTCGCCGAGGGAGTACGCGAGCAGGTCGCCGAGCTGCGAACGCGGGTGGCGGGCGCCGAGCCGATCGTGCAACTCGACGAGCCGGCCCTGCCCGCCGTGCTGGCCGGCGCGGTCCCGACCGCGAGTGGATTCAGCCGGCATCGGATCGTCCACCCTCCGGAGGCGGTCGAGGCACTGCGCTGGGTGACCGAGGCGGTCCGGGACGCCGGCGCGACTCCGGTGGCGCACGTGTGCGCGTCCGTCGTACCGGTGGGGCTGCTCGCTGAGTCCGGCTTCGCCGCGATCGCGTACGACCAGGCGCTGGCGGCCCCTGGCGATGCGTGGGCTGCGGCGCTCGACAAGGGGATCGACCTGTGGCCCGGGGTGGTGCCGAGCACCGATCCCACACCGACGCCGACGGCCGATGCGTTGGCGATCCGGGTCCGGCGGTTCTTCGACGACCTGGGTCGCGACGCCGAGGAGTTGGCCGGCCGGATCGTAGTGACGCCGTCGTGCGGCCTGGCCGGTGCGAGTCCGTCCTGGGCCCGCGAGGCGATGCGGCTGGCGCGCAAGGTGGCGGCGGACCTCGCCCCCTGACGGTTTTGCGAATGGGGCGTCGGTGGTGACCGGCACAATAGGCCTGTGACTGACGTACAGGCTGCCCCCGCCGAGGCCCGAGAGCGCCATCGCGACCTGTCCGAGCAGATCGAGGACGCCCGCTACCGCTACTTCGTGCTTGACCGGCCCACGCTGTCCGACGCCGAGTACGACCCGATGATGAAGGAGCTGGAGCGGCTCGAGTCGGAGTTCCCCGACCTGCGTACGCCCGACTCGCCGACGCAGAAGGTCGGGGGAGTGGCCTCCACGCTGTTCACGCCGGTGGACCACATCGAGCGGATGATGAGCCTCGACAACACGTTCACCCGCGAGGAGCTCGATGCGTGGGCGGAGCGGATCGCTCGCGAGGTCGGTGACGGCGCCGAATACCTCTGCGAGCTGAAGATCGACGGCCTCGCGGTCAGCCTGACGTACGAGAACGGCCGGCTGGTCCGCGGTGCGACCCGCGGCGACGGCCGTACCGGCGAGGACATCACGCCGAACGTCCGGGCGGTCGAGGGCGTCCCGTCCCGGCTGACAGCCGACCGCGAGCACCCGGTGCCGAAGCTGCTCGAGGTGCGCGGCGAGGTCTTCTTCCCGGTCGCCGACTTCGAGACGCTCAACGCTTCCCTCGTCGAGGCCGGCAAGCCGCCGTTCTCCAACCCACGCAACGCCGCCGCCGGATCGCTGCGCCAGAAGGATCCCTCGGTGACGGCGTCCCGGCCGCTGCGCATGCTGTGTCACGGCGTCGGCGCCCGCGAGGGCTTCCGGCCGGAGCGGCAGTCCGAGGCTTATGTGGCGCTCGACTCGTGGGGGATCCCGGTCAGCACTCGGTACAAGGTGGTGCCCGACCTGAAGGGCGTCCACTCCTACATCGACTACTTCGGCGAGCACCGGCACTCGGTCGAGCACGAGATCGACGGCATCGTGATCAAGGTCGACCAGGTCTCGCTGCAACGGCAGATGGGCTCGACGTCGCGGGCGCCGCGATGGGCGATCGCGTTCAAGTACCCACCAGAGGAGGTCAACACCAAGCTCCTCGACATCAAGGTCAACGTGGGCCGCACCGGCCGGGTGACGCCGTACGGCGTGATGGAGCCGATCCGGGTCGCGGGCTCGACGGTGGAGTACGCGACGTTACACAACGCGTCGGAGATCAAGCGCAAGGGCGTCAAGATCGGCGACACGATCGTGCTCCGCAAGGCCGGCGACGTGATCCCCGAGATCGTCGGACCGGTCGTCGACCTGCGCGACGGCACCGAGCACGACTTCGAGATGCCGACGCACTGTCCCGACTGCGGCACCGAGCTCGCGTACGAGAAGGAGGGCGACGCCGACATCCGCTGCCCCAACACGCGCTCATGTCCGGCGCAGTTGCGGGAGCGGGTGTTCCACCTGGCGAGTCGGGGCGCCTTCGACATCGAGGCACTCGGCTGGGAAGGCGCCACCGCATTGCTCGACGCCAAGGTGATCACCGACGAGGGCGACCTGTTCGGGCTCGGCGTCGAGCAGGTCAGGCAGGTGCCGCTGTTCACCAAGAAGGACGGCAACCTGTCGATCAACGGCATGCGGCTGCTCGACAACCTGAGCCAGGTCAAGTCACAGCCGCTGTGGCGGGTCATCGTGGCCCTGTCGATCCGGCACGTCGGCCCGACCGCGGCGCAGGCGCTCGCACGACACTTCGGCAGCCTCGACACGATCCGGTCGGCGACGCCGGAACAGCTCGCGGAGGTCGACGGCGTCGGACCGACGATCGTGCAGGCGCTGACCGAGTGGTTCGAGGTCGACTGGCATCAGGCGATCGTCGACAAGTGGCAGGCCGCCGGCGTACGGATGGAGGACGAGGCGACCGAGCGCGCTCCTCGTACGCTCGAGGGGATCACGGTCGTGGTCACCGGCTCGCTCGAGAGCTTCTCCCGCGACGAGATCAAGGAGGCGCTCGGCGAGCGGGGTGGCAAGGTCACCGGCTCGGTCTCCAAGAAGACCGACTTCGTGGTTGCGGGGGAGTCGCCAGGATCGAAGTACGACAAGGCCGTCTCACTCGGCGTGCCGATCCTCGACGACGAAGGCCTTCGGGTGCTCCTCGACCGCGGCCCGGACGCTGCCCGCGAGATCGCGACGACGCCGGACGAATGAACCGGGGGGAGTGGCTCACTGCGGCGGTGATCACCGTCGCAGCGGTCGCGATCGGCAGCTACCTGCTACGAGACATCGGGGACGAGCCGCAGTCCACCGGCGGGTCCGGCTCGCTGTCAGAGCATGTGATGACCGTGGCGGCGGCCGGTGACCTGATGCGGGCCCTGACCCAGCAGGGCTGGCAGTGCTACGACTCGCTCCCCGCGCCCCTCGTGAAGCGCTGCTTCCTCGACCGGGCGGCCGGCGACGGGACCGTCAGCGCCGAGGTGGCGCTCACCTACGCCGACGACTATCTCGACCGGGTGAGTCTCTACGCAGAGGGAGCAGGCGACGACGGCGAGCACCTCGACCTGGCGCAGCGGACGGCGGGCCTGGTCGGCGACGTCCTGCTGGCCGGTGCCGGGCCGGAGGTCGCCGAGCAGTTGGGTGATCGCCACGAGATCCAGATCGCCGGCCGCCGGGTCTACGGCTATCGCGCCGGTGACGAGTCGATCCAGGTCGTCGTCGAGTCCGCCTCCTACGGCGGCGGTGCGCTGCCGGCGCCGGAGCTCCCGGCCGAGCCGGTTCTCGTACGCAATGCCGAAGCCGCCGACATGAGGTGCGCCGTCGGCAACGCCACGACCACCTGCCGGACCTCGTCGGACAACCCGATTCGCATGACGATCACGATGTCGGCGACGGCAGGGCGGGTCCGATCGCTGTCGATCTCGGCGTCCAACGTCGTGACGCGGACTGACCCGCTGGTGGTCAACATGGTCTCCGGCTACCTGTTCGTGGCCGACGTGGGTGGCGGTCCGGCCGTCAGCCGATGGGTCCACGAGCAGGCCGGCACCGCTGTCCCGGTGCGAGCCGATCTCGGCGGGCTGCACCTGCGGCTCGAGGGCGGTGGCAGTCAGCCGCTCTATGTCTCGGTCGGCGAGATCACCAACTGACCCACGGATGACTCAAGATCCGTCGATGAGCGGGTGGCGACGCAGCCGGGTCTGGAGCAGTCGGCGCTCGGCCTCGTTGGTGGTGAGCTCGAGCGCCCGTCGATCGGCGACCGCGGCCTCGTCGTCTCGATCCAGCAGCCGAAGCAGCTCGGCCCGCGAGGCGTGGAACAGGTGGTAGCCGTCCAGCCGGTCGGCGAGCCGGTCGACGTCGGCGAGTGCCTCGGTCGCCTGCCGGTCGCCGAGCTGGGCCAGGGCGATCGCGCCGTTGAGCCGTACGACCGGCGACGAGTCCTGCCGGATGAGCGCGCCGTACAACGCGACGATCTGCAGCCAGTCGGTCTCGCCCCACGACGGCGCCTCGGCATGACAGGCGGCGATGGCGGCCTGCAGTTGGTACGGCCCGGACGCTCGCAGTGATGCAGCCCGTTCGAGCATGCCGGTCGCCCGGTCGATCGCGGTGTGGTCCCACTGGCCGCGGTCCTGGTCGCGGAGCAGCACCAGATCGCCGTCGGAGCTGAATCGCGCCGCCGACCGGCCGTGCTGCAGCGTCAGCAACGCGGCGAGCCCCCAGGCCTCGGCCTGGTCGGGCAGGCTGGTCGCGATCACGTCGGCGAGCCAGACCGCGTCGGCTCCGAGGTCGCGGTCCTGGGTACGACCGGTCGACGAGACGAAGGCCTCGTTGTACATCACGTACACGACGGCCAGCACGTCACCCAGCCGCTCGGGCAGCTCGCTCGGATCCGGGACGCGCAGCTCGATGTGAGTGCTGACCACCTTGCGCTTGGCCCGGACGATGCGCTGCGCCAGGGTCTGCTCGTTGACCAGGAAGGCGCGGGCGATCTGCGGTGTGGTCAGACCGATCACGGCCCGGAGGGTGAGGGCCAGTCTTGCCTCGGGAGCGAGCGCCGGATGGCAGCAGGCGAAGAGCAGGGCGATCCGGTCGTCGGTGCCGCCGCGTTCGACCGACGGCTCGGCCCGGGCTGCCAGGGCCTCCTGCCGGCCGCGGCGCCGGATCAGGTCGAGCGCGTTGCGCTGTGCGGCCGTGGTGAGCCAGGCGGCCGGCCGGTCCGGAGTCCCGTCGCGGCGCCAGGCCGTCAGGGCCTCGACGACCGCGCCCTGTACCGCCTCCTCTGCGATGTCGAAATCGCGGAAGCGGCGGTACAGGGCGGCGACCAGGCGACCGGACTCCTCGCGGAGCGTGGTCGCTAGTCGGTCGTCACTCGAACTGCGAGTAGTCAACGACCATCGGGCGGATCTCGACCGCGATGCCCGGCAGCTCGAGCGAGGGCCAGGTCTTGGCGAGCGCGACCGCCGCGTCCATGTCGGGGACGTCGATGACGGAGAAGCCGCCGATGACCTCCTTGGCCTCGTTGAACGGTCCGTCGACGACGAGACCGCCGGACTTGACCGTGGTGGCGGTCTCGACCGGCTGCAGCTCGGCGCCGTTCTCGTCGATCTTGTCCGCGTTGTCCTGGAACCACTGGTAGATGCGCCCGTAGACGGCCTTGGCGACCTCGGGGTCGGTGGCCGCGTCCGCTGCCGGTTCCGACGTGAACATCAGCACGTACTTCATGGGAGTCCCTTCCCTCAGGATCATCTTTCACCCTCCCGACGCCGCTCGACGAGAGATTTCGACAGGCCTCGCGGACTTTGTCGAGCCGACGTCGGGACCGGGCGAAAAGCGCTGGAGGCGGCTCATAGGATTGCCGCATGCCTCCCGAGATCTCCCGTGCCGACGTCGCACGTTTGGCGTCGCTCGCCAGGATCGAGCTCACCGACGAGGAACTCGACCATCTGGCGCCGCAACTCGCGGTCATTCTCGAGTCGGTCGCCAAGGTGAGCGAGGTCGCCGACGCGGACGTGCCGCCGACGTCGCATGCGGTGCCGCTCAGCAACGTCTACCGCGCCGACGAGCTCCGACCCGGCCTGACGCCTGAGGAGGCGCTGGCCGGCGCGCCCGAGGTCGAGGACCAGCGGTTCGCCGTGCCGCGGATCCTCGGGGAGGAAGCGTGATGAACGAGCTGATCACGCGATCCGCGGCTGAGCTCGCCGAGTTGCTCGCCGCCGGTGAGGTGTCGTCCGTCGAGGTCACTCAGGCGCATCTGGACCGGATCGCCGCGGTCGACGGCGCCGTACACGCCTTCCTCCAGGTCGACGCCGAAGGCGCCCTGCGTACGGCCGCCGACGTCGACGCGCGCCGTGCTGCCGGCGAGACGCTGGCGCCGCTGGCCGGGATCCCGATCGCGGTCAAGGACGTGCTCGCCACCAAGGGCATCCCGACGACCTGCGGCTCGAAGATCCTCGAAGGCTGGGTGCCGCCGTACGACGCAACCGTCGTCAAGCGGCTGAAGGAAGCCGGGCTGCCGATCCTCGGCAAGACCAACATGGACGAGTTCGCTATGGGCAGCTCGACCGAGCACTCGGCGTACGGCCCGACTCGCAACCCGTGGGATCTGGACCGGATTCCAGGTGGCTCCGGTGGTGGGTCGGCCGCTGCTGTCGCCGGCTACCTGGCGCCGTTGGCCATCGGCACCGACACCGGCGGCTCGATCCGGCAGCCGAGCGCGGTCACCGGCACGATCGGGGTCAAGCCGACGTACGGCGGCGTCTCCCGCTACGGCCTGATCGCCCTGGCGAGCAGCCTCGACCAGGCCGGCCCGGTGACCCGTACCATCCTCGACGCGGCGCTGCTGCACGAGACGATCGCCGGCCACGACCCGTGCGACTCGACCAGCATCGACGCGCCGGTGCCGCCGGTCCTCGAGGCGGTGCGCAACGCCGACCTCAGTGGGCTGCGGGTCGGCGTCGTCACCGAACTGCGTGGTGAGGGTTACCAGCCCGGCATCGAGGCCCGGTTCGACGACGCGCTGAAGCTGCTCACCAGCGCCGGCGCCGAGATCGTCGAGGTGTCCTGTCCGCACTTCGTCTACGGCCTGGCGACCTACTACCTGATCCTGCCGAGTGAGGCGAGCAGCAACCTGGCGAAGTTCGACGCCATGCGGTACGGCCTGCGCGTGCTGCCCGACGGCATTAGCGAGCCGACCGCGGAGCAGGTGATGGCCGCGACCCGGGAGGCGGGCTTCGGCCCCGAGGTCAAGCGGCGCATCATCCTCGGCACGTACGCCTTGTCCAGTGGCTACTGGGACGCCTACTACGGCTCGGCCCAGAAGGTGCGCACGCTTATCCGGCGCGACTTCGACGCCGCGTACGAGAAGGTGGACGTGCTCGTGTCGCCGACCGCCCCGACGACGGCGTTCCCGATCGGGGCGAAGGTCGACGACCCGCTGGCGATGTACCTCAACGACATCGCGACGATCCCGGCCAGTCTCGCCGGCATGCCGGGGCTGTCGCTGCCCAGCGGCCTGGCCGATGAGGACGGACTGCCGGCCGGCATCCAGGTGCTGGCGCCCGCGATGGCCGACGACCGGCTCTATCGGGTCGCGGCCGCGCTCGAGTCCATGCTCCTGGAGCAGTGGGGCGGCCCGTTGCTCTCGCAGGCCCCCGAGTTGGAGGTCGCCCGATGACGGTCACGACGCTGGTGTCGTACGACGACGCCGTCGCGCAGTTCGACCCGGTCCTCGGTCTCGAGGTGCATGTCGAGCTGAACACGGTGTCGAAGATGTTCTGCGGCTGCTCGACGGAGTTCGGCGCCGAGCCCAACACCCAGGTCTGCCCGGTCTGCCTCGGCCTGCCGGGCGCATTGCCGGTGGCCAACGAAAGCGCCGTGGAGGCCGCGATCCGGATCGGCCTGGCGCTGAACTGCTCGATCGCCGAGTGGTGCCGCTTCGCGCGGAAGAACTACTTCTACCCGGACATGCCGAAGAACTTCCAGACCTCGCAGTACGACGAGCCGATCGCCTTCGACGGCTGGACCGAGGTCGAGCTCGACGGCGAGACGTACCGGATCGAGATCGAGCGCGCCCACATGGAGGAGGACACCGGCAAGTCGCTGCATGTCGGCGGCGCCACCGGACGAATCCACGGCGCCGAGCGATCGCTGCTCGACTACAACCGGGCCGGCGTGCCGCTGATCGAGATCGTGACCAAGCCGATCGAGGGCACCGGCGCCAAGGCACCAGAGGTCGCCCGCGCGTACGTCACCCACCTGCGCGAGCTGATGGCCGCGCTCGGCGTGTCCGACGTACGGATGGAGCAGGGCTCACTGCGATGCGACGCCAACGTGTCGCTGCGGCCGGACGCCCAGTCGGAGTACGGCCTGCGAACCGAGACGAAGAACGTCAACTCGCTGCGCAGTGTCGAGCGAGCCTTGCGCTACGAGATCTGCCGGCAGGCCACCGTGCTGGCCGACGGCGGCCGGGTCACGCAGGAGACCCGCCACTGGCACGAGGACACCGGCGTCACGACTCCGGGGCGGAGCAAGGAGGAGGCCGAGGACTACCGCTACTTCCCCGAGCCCGACCTGGTGCCGATCGCGCCGTCGCGGGAGTGGGTCGACGAGCTGCGGGCCACGCTGCCGGAGCCGCCGGCGGTGCGCCGGGCGCGTTTGCAGGAGGCGTGGGGCTTCAGCGACCTCGAGATGCGCGATGCTGCCGGCGCCGGCGCGCTGCCGCTGATCGAGGCGACCGTCGAGGCCGGTGCGGCGCCGCAGGCGGCCCGCAAGTGGTGGTCCGGTGAGCTGGCCCGCCGGGCCCATGCAGACGGCGTCGAGCTCGCGGAGCTGTCGATCACACCGGCCGAGGTGGCCCAGATCCAGGCGATGATCGACGCCGGACGACTCAACGACAAGCTCGCCCGGCAGGTCATCGACGGCGTACTCGCAGACGAGGGGTCGCCTGACGAGGTCGTGACGGCGCGTGGACTCGAGGTCGTGTCGGACGACGCGGCGCTCGGGGCGGCCGTCGACCAGGCGATCGCCGACAACCCCGACGTGGCCGACAAGATCCGGTCCGGCAAGGTCGCGGCGGCCGGAGCGCTGATCGGCGTGGTGATGAAGCAGATGCGCGGCCAGGCCGACGCGGCGCGCGTACGCGAGCTGATCCTGGAGCGACTCGGCCAGTAACCCGCCGTACCCGGCCTCAGCCGACTGGTTCGAGCACGAAGACCGGGATCTCGCGTTCGGTCCTGCGCTGGTAGTCGGCGTAGGGCGGATACGCGTCCACCGCTCGGCGCCACCAGAGGGACTTCTCGTCTCCGAACACCTCACGTACCTGGTATTCGCCGGTCGCGGTGCCGTCCTGGAGCTCGATGACGGGCTCGGTCGCCAGGCTGGAGTACCACTGCGGGTTGCGCGGCGAGCCGCCCTGCGACGCGACGGCGGCGTAGCGTCCCTCGTACTCGACCCGCATCACCGGTGTCTTGCGAAGCTTGCCGGTCTTCGCTCCCCGGTAGGTCATCAACACGATCGGTCGGTCTCTGACCGTGAGGCCGTCGGTCGTGCCGGTGCTCACGATCTGCTCGACCTGCTCGCGGACCCATCCGGTTGCGCTCAGTTCGTACTCACCTCTCAATGTCATACCTGGATCAACGTCTCCGGCTCGCCGCAATTCCGATCCAGGCGTACGGTCCGGGCCATGAGCACTGTGGCCGTGCCCGCCGACGATCGGCCGCTGGCGTTGACCCGATCGCGAACCAACGTCGTCTTCGTGACGATCCTGCTCGGCATGCTGCTGGCCGCGCTCGACCAGACCATCGTGTCGACCGCGCTGCCGACGATCGTCGCCGACCTGGGCGGCGCCGGCCACATGGCCTGGGTCGTGACGGCGTACATCCTGGCCGAAGCGGTCTCGACGGTGCTGGCCGGCAAGTTCGGCGACCTGTTCGGCCGCCGGCTGGTGTTCCAGGTCAGTGCGATCATCTTCGTCGGAGCGTCGGCGGTGGCGGGGCTCTCAGGCAGCATGGCGATGCTGATCGGCGCTCGTGCGGTGCAGGGGATCGGCGCCGGCGGTCTGATGGTCACCGCGATGGCGCTGATCGCCGACGTCATCCCGCTGCGCGAGCGAGGCAAGTACCAGGGCGCGCTTGGTGCTGTTTTCGGCGTCACGACGGTGCTCGGCCCGCTGCTGGGCGGCCTGTTCACCGACCATCTGAGCTGGCGCTGGTGCTTCTACGTCAACATCCCGGTGGCCGTCGTCGTGCTCATCATGGTGCGGACGATCCCGGACATCCGGGCCGCGGCCCGTCCGATCATCGATTACGCCGGCATCGCGCTGGTCGCGCTGGGCGCCTGCAGTCTGGTCCTGGGCCTGGAGTGGGGCGGCACCGAGTATGCGTGGGGATCGACGACGATCATCGGGCTGTTCGCCCTCGCGGCGGCGTTCCTCACCGGCTTCGTCCTGGTGGAGCTGCGGGCGGCCGAGCCGATGCTGCCGATGGGCCTGTTCCGCAATCAGGTCTTCACGGTGTGCTCGATCCTCAGCTTCGTGGTCGGGTTCGGGATGTTCGGTGCGCTGACCTACCTCCCCACCTATCTCCAGTACGTCGAGGGCGCTTCGGCGACCACGTCCGGGCTGCGAATCCTGCCGATGGTGGTCGGGCTGCTCCTCACGGCCACGCTCTCCGGTGACGTGGTGGGCCGGACCGGTCGCTACAAGGTCTTCCCGGTCGGCGGCATGGCGGTCCTCGGCGTTGGCCTCTACCTGCTGTCGACGATGGAGCCGGACACCAGCATCTGGCTCCAGTCGGTGTACATGTTCGTGCTCGGGCTCGGACTGGGCTTGTCGATGCAGGTCCTGACCATCGTCGTGCAGAACACCGTGGCGTACGCCCAGCTCGGCACCGCGACATCGGGGGTGACGTTCTTCCGTACGATCGGGGGCGCCTTCGGCACCGCCGTCTTCGGCGCGTTGTACACCAACAGCCTGGAGCCGAAGCTGGGCGCTGCTCTGGCCGCGACCGGTGTCTCGCCCGATGCGGCCACAAGCCCAGCCGCGGTGACCGATCTGCCGGCGAGCCAGCGGATCCCGATCATCGACGCGTACGCCGACGCGGTGACCCATGTCTTCAGCTGGGTCGTCCCAGTGGCACTCGCCGGCTTCGTGATCGCGCTGTTCTTGAAAGAAGTGCCACTACGCGACAGCGCGCGGGCGGCCGCGACCGACTTGGGCGAGGGCTTCAGCGCACCCGACTCGGCGGACTCCGTGTGCCAGCTGGAGCGGGCACTCGCCGGTGTCTTCGGCCAGGTGGACGATCGCGAGGCGTTGCACGACGTGATCCTGGCCGACTCCGGCACCGGGCTCACCCATGGGCAGGCTTGGGCACTCGGCCAGGTGTATGTGCGAAGCCGGGTACGCGGGGAGGCGACGCTGGAGACGATCGCCCGGGGCTGCCGGGTGCCGGCCGAGGTCTTCGAGCCGTTCTTCGAGGAGGTGTCGAATGACGGCTACCTCGAGGAGGATCACGGCCGGTTGATGCTGACGCCGGCCGGCCAGGGCGAGATCGACCGGATCCACGACGCCTGGCGCCGGTGGCTCGACACCAAGCTGGACGACTGGGCCCTCGACGATCCGCATGACCGGGAGTTGCTCAACCAGGCGATCGATCGGATCACGAGTCGGCTGCTCGACGAGGAGGAGTCGCGCCGCGCGGCGGTGGCGGCGTAGCCGGCCTGCGACGGCCCCAAGTGTTGGCGTGAGATTGCGCCAACACTCGACAAGACCCGCAGTTTCGCGCCAACACTCGCGACGGTGTCAGCTCAACTCGACTCGAAGGATCCGGTCGTCGTTGTCGGCGGGACTGCCACGACCGTCGGTGTTGGAGGTGCCGAGCCACAGTGCGCCGTCCGGCCCGACCGCGATGGCGCGGAGCCGACCGTACTCGCCGACGAGGAAACCCCGCGGCTCGCTCGCCGGGTCGGTGCCGTCGAGCGGGATCCGCCACAGTCGCGCGCCGCGAAGGGCTGCCATCCACAATGCCCCGTCGGCATAGGCCAACCCGGACGGAGACGCCACGGCCGGTCGCCAGGCCACCACTGGATCGACGCAGTCGCATTGGCCGCCCTGGCTGCCCTCGCGGATCGGCCAGCCGTAGTTGTTGCCGGGCCGGATCAGGTTGAGCTCGTCCCAGGTGTCCTGGCCGAACTCGCTCGCCCACAGCCGGCCGGCGTCGTCGAAGGCCAGACCCTCGACGTTGCGATGGCCGTAGCTCCACACCGGCGAGTCGGGGAACGGGTTGTCGCTCGGGATGTCGCCGTCCGGCTCGACTCGCAGGATCTTGCCGCCGTTGGAGTCGAGGTCCTGCGACAGCGACTGATCGCCGGTCTCGCCGGTCGTGATGTAGAGCATGCCGTCCGGGCCGAAGGCGAGCCGTCCACCGTCGTGGATCTGACCGACCGGGTTGCTGGTCAGCAGCGGCTCGGCCGGACCGAGTCGGGATCCGTCCCAGCGCATGCGTACGAGGCGGTTGTCGGCGTCGGTCGACAGGTAGGCGTAGACGTACGGCTCGTTCGCGAAGTCGGGATGCACCGCGATGCCGAGCAGTCCGCCCTCGGAAGTCGGCGCCACGTCGGTCAGCTCGCCCGCGGTCTGGACGTCGCCGTCCGGCGTCACGCGCTTGATCAGGCCGGTGTCCCGCTCGGTGACGAGGGCGTCTCCATTCGGCAGGAACGCGATCGACCACGGCGAGGTGAGCCCGGTGGCGATCGTGTCCGTGACTCGGGGCGTCAGGTTCGACGGCTGTCCGTCCCCCGCCGACGGCCCATTGGTCTCCGACGCCGGTGGCGACTCGACGCTCGGCGGTGGACCCGGATCCTCGGTGCTGTTGGAGTCGTCGCTGCACCCTCCTGCGACGACCAGAACAATCCCTACGGCCGTCGCCGCCCACGCCCTCATGCGGTAACCCTAGTTGTCACGCGCACAAGCGCGCCGGATCAACCCTCGCAGCTCCCGCTGGATCGCCTCCGGCTGTTCGAGCGGCAGGAAGTGTCCGCCTCGCAGCTCGATGTAGTTCGCCTGCGGCATCCGCGCGGCCGCGCTGGCGATCTCGCGGGCGCCGGTGAGCACGTCCCAGCGGCCGGCGATGAAGGTCGTGGGCACCTGGATGCCGGACAGCGAGACTCGGGGATGGCGTGCCGCTTCGAGTGCCAGGTGCGCGTACCACTCCATCGGCGTGGTGAAGAACTCGCGCACCGCCAGGCGTACGGCGGCGGGCTGCGCGGCCGGGAACATGAATCCGCTGTAGCGCAGCAGCGCGATCTGCACGGCGGTCAGCGGAGTGCGCTTGGTGATCGGCGTGAGGAGGCGGCCGCCGCGCCGAAGGGCACGGGCGCCGCCGAGGCTGAGGTTGCGACGGACCAGTCGCGGCATCCGGGTCGGCTCGAGCATGGCGCCGAAGGTGTTGCCGGGAACGCCGGCGACCGCGAGCAGGCCGCGGACCCGATGCGGTTGCCGAGTCGCCAGCTCGAACGCGGTGTTGACGCCGAACGACCAGCCGAGCACGACGCACGAGTCGATCCCAGCGTGATCCAGCACGGCGATCGCGTCGTCGACGTACTCGTCGATGCCGACCCGGCTCGGGTCGACCGGCCGGTCAGAGCCGCCGACGCCGCGATGGTTCCACGACACGACGCGGACTCCGCAGCCCGGATCCAGCAGGGCCGGCCAGGCGTACGCATTGGTGCCGAGGCCGTTGCAGACCAGGACCGCCGGTCCTTCCGCGTCGTTGGTCCAGGCGCGGAGCCGGGTTCCGTCGCGGCTGGTGACGTCGGAGAACCGCACCTTGGGAGCCAGCACGGGCGGGCTCTCCACGGTGATCGACATGCTGTGATTGTGCATGCGCGGAGTCGCGATCGGGGCGGTTGCGCCGATGCCGACACCGTACTGTTGCCGGACCGACACTGTTGCCGGCGCGAGGCCGCTCGGGCCCCCGAAGTGTTGGCGTGACCTTGCGCCAACTCTGGCCGAAACCCGCAGATTCGCGCCAACACTGGCCTCCGGCCCGGTTCAACCCAACTGGCGTCAGTCCAATCGCTCGGCCAGCCCGGTCACGATGGCCCGCTCGGCGTCGTAGTAGGCCAGGCCCCAGTCGGCCACCATCGCCGCGAACCGATGGGCGTCGTCATCGCCGAGTGACTCGCGTACGGCGGCGAGCTCACCGCGCCGGGTCTCGAGGTCGCTGGCGTACGTCTCGAGCATCCGCCGCATGGCGTCGTCGCCGGCCAACTGGCCCATCATCAGCCGGAGCGCGACCGCGTGCTTGAGGATCGGGAACTCCGGCGGCCGGTCGGCGAGCCAGGTCTCGAGCGCCCGATGCCCCTCGGCGGTGATCCGGTAGTAGCGCGTGACCCGCCAGCCGCGCGGCTTGGCGGTGACTTCGACATGGCCCAGCTCGGCCAGCTTGGCGAGCTCCGAGTAGACCTGGCTCATCGCCGGCGACACCCAGTAGAACCGCAGCGTCTTGTCGGCGCGCTGCTTGAGCTCGTAGCCGGTCATCCCGACGCTCTCGGTCTCGGCGTTGAAGGCGAGCAGTCCCAGCAGGGCGTACGAGGTCGTCGACTCCCCGGCTCTCGCGGATTCGCCGTCGGCGCGCCCGGACTGGCCGGGTTCGTCCGCGTCGTCCTCGCGCGCTGTTGTCACCGGGCGACTCCATCCTTGACGTCAGAGTCGAAGCGTACTATTCCTAATTGGAATACGCCCGCACACACGAACGGGAGCACCCACATGGGCGAGAGCATCCTGGCCGTCGGCACCCGCAAGGGCCTGTGGATCGGCCGATCCGATAGCGACCGTGCCGAGTGGACCTGGGACGAGCCGCACTTCCTGATGGAGGGCATCTACTCGGTCTGCATCGACACCCGCGGTGACGCGCCCCGGATGTTCGCCGGTGCGACGAGCGAGCACTGGGGACCGCAGATCTTCCGGTCCGACGACCTCGGGCGGACCTGGACCGAGACCCCGAACGGCGCGATCCGATTCCCGGAGGACACCGACAGCACGCTGGCCCGGATCTGGCAGCTCCAGCCCGGCCGCGCGTCGGAGCCGGACGTCGTCTACGCCGGGACGGAGCCGTCGGCCCTGTTCCGGTCCGAGGACCGTGGCGAGCACTTCGAGATGGTGAAGGCGCTGTGGGACCACCCGGACCGTACGGAGTGGGGCGCCGGGTTCGGTGGCCAGGCGATCCACACCGTCGTGCCGCATCCCGACGACGACGACCGGATGATGGTGGCGATGTCGACCGGCGGCGTCTATCGCACCGACGACGGCCGCGCGACCTGGACGCGGGCCAACAAGGGGATCAAGGCCTACTTCTTCCCCGACCCCTGGCCCGAGTTCGGCCAGTGCGTCCACAAGGTGGCGTCGCATGCGGCCGCACCGGACCGGGCGTACGCGCAGAACCACCATGGCGTCTATCGCACCGACGACGGCGGCGGCAGCTGGCAGTCGATCGCCGACGGGCTGCCGTCCGACTTCGGGTTCCCGATCATCGTGCATCCGCATCGGCCGGACACGGTCTACAACTTCCCGCTCGTGGCGGACGGCGAGCGGTTCCCGCCGGGCGCCCATGCCCGGGTCTGGCGATCCGATGACGCCGGCAACACCTGGCGGGCGCTCGGCGACGGGCTGCCGGACAGCTTCTGGGCGGCGGTGATGCGCGACGCGCTGACTACCGACACCGCGGACCCGGCCGGCATCTACTTCGGCGCCCGCGACGGCTCGGTGTTCGTCAGCGCCGACGAGGGCGAGTCGTGGGCCCAGGTCAACGCTCATCTGCCCGACGTGCTCTGCGTACGAGCGGCCGTCATCGACTAGGCGCGACGACGAGAGAATCGGCATTGCGGGGGCTCCAACCCCCACGATGTCGATTCGCTCGAAGCGCGAGGTCGTACGCTGTCGGGTCATGACGGATCTGAAGCCCCGTAGCCGCGAGGTCACCGACGGACTCGAGCGGGCGGCGGCCCGTGGCATGCTGCGCGCGGTCGGCATGACCGACGAGGATTTCGCGAAGCCGCAGATCGGCGTGGCGTCGAGCTGGAACGAGATCACGCCGTGCAACCTGTCGCTCGATCGGCTGGCCAAGGCGGCCAAGGAGGGCGTACACGCCGGCGGTGGCTACCCACTCGAGTTCGGCACCATCTCGGTCTCCGACGGCATCTCGATGGGCCACGAGGGGATGCACTTCTCGCTGGTCTCGCGCGAGGTGATCGCCGACTCGGTCGAGACCGTCATGATGGCCGAGCGATTCGACGGATCGGTACTGCTCGCCGGCTGCGACAAGAGTCTGCCCGGCATGCTGATGGCGGCCGCGCGGCTCGACCTGGCCGCGGTGTTCCTCTACGCCGGCACGATCCTCCCCGGCAAGCTCGGCGACCGCGACGTCAACATCGTCGACGCCTTCGAGGCCGTCGGAGCATGCCTTCGCGGCCTGATCAGTCGCGAGGAGGTCGACGCGGTCGAGCGGGCGATCTGCCCGGGTGAGGGCGCCTGCGCCGGGATGTTCACCGCGAACACGATGGCCTCGGTCTCCGAGGCGCTCGGCATGGCACTGCCCGGCTCGTCCTCGCCGCCCGCGGTCGACCGGCGACGCGACGGCTTCGCCCATCGGTCCGGCGAAGCTGTCGTCGAGATGCTTCGCCAGGGCCTGACCGCGCGTCAGGTCATGACCAAGGAGGCGTTCGACAACGCGATCGCCGTCGTCATGGCGCTCGGCGGCTCGACGAACGCGGTGCTCCACCTGCTGGCGATCGCGAACGAGGCGGAGGTCGACCTGACGCTCGACGACTTCAACCGGGTCGGCGACAAGGTGCCGCATCTCGGCGACCTGAAGCCGTTCGGCCGCTACGTGATGAGCGACGTCGACCGGGTCGGTGGCATTCCGGTGGTGATGAAGGCGCTGCTGGACGCCGGACTGATCCACGGCGACTGCCGTACCGTCACCGGCAAGACCGTGGCCGAGAACCTCGACGACATCGCGCCGCCCGATCTCGACGGCTCGATCATCCGCAGCCTGTCCAACCCGATCCACAAGACCGGCGGCCTCACGATCCTTCGGGGCACGCTGGCCCCCGACGGCGCGGTCGTGAAGACGGCCGGCTTCGACGAGACGGTGGCGCGGGGCAAGGCACGGGTCTTCGACGGCGAGCAGGCGGCGATGGACGCGCTTGCCGACGGAACCGTGACGGCCGGCGACGCCGTCGTGATCCGCTACGAAGGTCCCAAGGGCGGTCCGGGCATGCGCGAGATGCTCGCGATCACCGGCGCGATCAAGGGTGCCGGCCTCGGCAAGGACGTCATGCTGCTGACCGACGGCCGGTTCTCCGGCGGTACGACCGGCCTCTGCGTCGGCCACGTCGCCCCGGAGGCAGCCGACGGCGGTCCGATCGCGTTCGTCGAGGACGGCGACGAGATCGTCCTCGACGTCGCGAACCGACGGCTCGATGTCGACGTCGACGACGAGGTGCTCGCCGCGCGCCGGGAGGGTTGGTCGGCTCCGGAGTCGCGCTACCCGCGTGGCGTGCTGGCGAAGTACCGCCGGCTGGTCGGATCCGCTGCAGAGGGGGCGGTCTGCGGCTAGCGCGTTAGGGTCCGCGCATGCTCGAGGCAGCCTTCTGGGGCGCCGTCGGTGCGTCGTCCCTGCTGATCGGTGCGCTGATCGGCCTGCTGGTGCGATTGCCCAGCGTGGTCATCGGGCTCGTCCTGGGCTTCGGCGCGGGCACGCTGATCAGCGCGGTCTCGTTCGAGTTGACCGAGGAGGCGTACGCGCAGGGCGGCGCCGACGCCGTCGTCATCGGACTCGCGCTCGGTGCCCTGGCGTACTACCTCGGTGACTATGTCGTGGAGAAGCACGGCGCCATGCAGCGCATGAGCTCGGTCGACTCGAAGGCGGTGAGCGCGTCGGCGAGTACGGCGTTGCTGCTTGGCGCGGTGCTCGACGGCATCCCGGAGTCCGCCGTGATCGGTCTGACCCTGCTCGAGGGCGGCTCGGTCGGCATCGCGGTCCTGGCCGCGGTGTTCATCTCCAACCTGCCGGAGTCGATGTCGTCGTCGAGCGGGATGCGGGCGTCCGGTGCGAGCACCTGGCATGTGCTGGGCACCTGGACGTGGGTGGTGCTCGCCTCGGCGATCGCGGCCGGCGCGGGGTACGGCCTGCTGCAGAACGCGTCGGGCAATACGATCGCGTTGATCCAGGCCTTCGCCGGCGGCGCCGTCCTCACGATGCTGGCCGACACGATGATGCCGGAGGCCTTCCGGCACGGCGGTCGCGCGGTCGGGCTGCTCACCGTGCTCGGCTTCTCGCTCGCCTATCTGCTGACCCTGGTCGAGTAAGCGACCCCTCGTGTGGGCACACTGGCGCGATGCCGGTTCCCGAGTTCGTCATCGAGTTGCGCCGCAAGATCGGTCAGGACCTGCTGTGGATCCCCGGCGTGACGGCGGTGGTGTTCGACGACGCTGATCGGGTGCTGCTCGTCCGCCGCTCCGACACGGGGGAGTGGGCTCCGATCGGCGGCATTCTCGAGCCTGGCGAGCAGCCTGCAGTCTGCGCGGCGCGTGAGGTGCTGGAGGAGTCCGGCGTACGCGTCACCGTGCAGCGGCTCGTGTCGGTCCAGTCCGAGCCGCCGGGCGCGTACCCGAACGGCGACCGGGTCCAGTTCCTCGACCTGACCTTCCGCTGCCGGTACGTGTCGGGTGATCCGCACCCGGCCGACGACGAGTGCCTCGACGTCGCCTGGTTCGAGCTCGACGATCTGCCGCCGATGCGCGAGCTGTGGCTGTCCCGCCTGCTGGCTGCGGTGCCGGTCGACGGGACGGTGGCGCTCGGCCTGCCCGACGGGGATTAGGCGGCGACGCGTCGACGACAGGACGACTGTTGGCGCGAAACTGCGGGTTCCGAGGAGAGTTGGTGCGAAGTTGCGCCAACATCGGCTGGGCCGACGCAGCAGTGGACGGGCGCGAGACGGCTGTCCCATTCCGCGAGACAACTGGGGTCGTCGCTTGACCGTTTCGGCCCGTCCAAGCGACCGTGATCAGGTGCGACGTGAGATTCTCGTACGCCTTGACGCGTGACCCGGTCGGACCGAGTCCCGCGTCACCCCTCGAGTGCCCACCGGGCCCGAGGGTTTTTTTGTGCAAGGAAGGCCCACACGTGAGTGAGCAAGGCGATGAGTGAACAACTGACCGGAGCGCAGAGCCTGATCCGGGCCCTCGAGACGGTCGGAGTCGACACCGTGTTCGGGATCCCGGGCGGTGCCGTACTGCCGGCCTACGACCCCCTCCTCGACAGCAGTCAGATTCGCCACATCCTCGTACGCCACGAGCAGGGCGCTGGGCACGCCGCGCAGGGGTACGCCGCCGCGAGCGGCAAGGTCGGCGTGTGCATGGCGACGTCCGGACCGGGCGCGACCAACCTCGTGACGCCGCTCGCCGACGCCCACATGGACTCGGTACCGATCGTCGCGATCACCGGCCAGGTCGCGAGTGCCGCGATCGGCAGCGACGCCTTCCAGGAGGCCGACATCCGCGGCATCACGATGCCGATCACCAAGCACTCCTACCTCGTGACCGACCCGGCGGAGATCCCGCGGACGATCGCCGAGGCGTTCCACATCGCCAGCACCGGGCGGCCCGGGCCGGTCCTCGTCGACATCGCGAAGGACGCGCTGCAGGCGTTCACCGAGTACGACTACCCAGAGTCGGTGTCGCTGCCCGGCTACCGTCCGACGACGCGGCCGCATGCCAAGCAGGTACGCGAGGCGGCCAAGCTGATCGTCGAGGCCCGCCGGCCGGTGCTCTACGTCGGCGGCGGCGTCATCCGGGCCCAGGCTTGGCAGGAGCTTCGGGTCCTGGTCGACATGGCGCAGATCCCGGTCGTCACGACGCTGATGGCCCGGGGCGCGTTGCCCGACTCGCATCCGCTGCATCGCGGGATGCCCGGTATGCACGGCAGTGTCGCGGCCGTCGGATCGCTCCAGCGGGCCGACCTGATCGTGTCGCTCGGTGCCCGGTTCGATGACCGGGTCACCGGCAAGCTGTCGTCGTTCGCCCCCGACGCCAAGGTGATCCACGCCGACATCGACCCGGCCGAGATCTCGAAGAACCGGGTCGCGGACGTGCCGATCGTCGGAGACTGCCGCGAGGTGATCGCCGACCTGGTCGTCGCGTTGCAGGCCGAGCACGGCGCCGGTCACAAGGGCGACTACGCCGCCTGGCGCGACTGGACCGGCGGCCTCGGCCAGCGCTACCCGCTCGGCTACGAGACGCCGGGGGACGGGTCGCTCGCCCCGCAGTACGTCATCGAGCGGATCGGCGCCCTGACCGGCCCGGACGCGACGTACTGCGCCGGCGTCGGACAGCACCAGATGTGGGCCAGTCAGTTCATCAAGTACGAGCACGCCACGAAGTGGATCAACTCCGGCGGCCTCGGCACGATGGGCTTCGCGGTGCCGTCGGCGATGGGGGCCAAGGTGGCGCGGCCGGACGAGGTGGTGTGGGCGATTGACGGCGACGGCTGCTTCCAGATGACCAACCAGGAGCTGGCCACCTGTGCGATCGAGCGGATCCCGATCAAGGTGGCGGTAATCAACAACTCCTCGCTCGGCATGGTCCGGCAGTGGCAGACCCTGTTCTATAACGGCCGCTACTCCAACACCGACCTCCACTCGACCCGGATCCCGGACTTCGCGAAGCTCGCCGAGGCGTACGGCTGTGTCGGACTGCGCTGCGACAAGGCCGACGAGGTCGACGACACGATCAAGCAGGCCCTGGAGATCGATGACGCGCCGGTCGTGATCGACTTCGCGGTGCATCGCGACGCGATGGTGTGGCCGATGGTCCCGGCCGGCACCAGCAACGACGACATCCAGATCGCGCGCGACATGGCGCCGGAGTTCGACGAGGACGACCTATGAGCACTCACACCCTTTCGGTCCTGGTCGAGAACACACCGGGCGTCCTGGCCCGCGTCTCCAGCCTGTTCTCGCGCCGCGGCTTCAACATCGACTCGCTCGCGGTCGGTCCGACCGAGATCCCGGAGATCTCCCGGATGACGATCGTCGTCAATGTCGAGAGCAACTCGCTGGAGCAGGTGACCAAGCAGCTCAACAAGCTGGTCAACGTGCTCAAGATCGTCGAGATGGATTCGTCGACGGCCGTCGAGCGGGAGCTTGTCCTGGTCAAGGTCAAGGCCGACGCGTCGACCCGTGGACAGGTGCTCGAGACCGTTCAGCTGTTCCGTGCCAAGGTCGTCGACGTCGCTCCGGACGCCGTCACGATCGAGGCCACCGGCAACCCCGACAAGCTCGCGGCGATGCTGCGAGTCCTCGAACCCTTCGGCATTCGCGAGCTCGTCCAGTCGGGCATGGTGGCGGTCGCTCGCGGCGGCCGGTCCATCACCGACCGGTCGCTTCGGTCCCTCACCAGCGCCGGATAAATTCGCGTACAAGCGCCAAACGAACTAGGAGAACCTCTCGTGGCCACCGTGTATTACGACGACGACGCCGATCTCAGCTTGCTCCAGCAGCGCCATGTCGCGGTGCTCGGCTATGGCAGTCAGGGGCACGCGCACGCGCTGTCGCTGCGTGACTCCGGGATCGACGTACGGGTCGGCCTGCTCGAAGGATCTAAGAGTCGGCCGAAGGCGGAGGCCGAGGGCCTGCGGGTGCTCACGCCGTACGAGGCCTGCGAGGAGTCCGACGTCATCGTCGTCCTCGCTCCCGACCCGGCCCAGCGGGCGCTCTACGCCGAGGCGATCGAGCCGAACCTGGTCGACGGCGACGCGCTGTTCTTCGGCCACGGCTTCAACATCCGCTTCGGCTACATCAAGCCGCCGGCCGGTGTCGACGTGTGCATGGTGGCGCCGAAGGGCCCCGGGCACCTGGTGCGGCGCGAGTACGTCGACGGCCGCGGCGTACCCGTCCTGGTCGCCGTCGAGCAGGACGCGACCGGCAATGCCTGGCCGCTCACCCTGGCGTACGCGCGGGCCATCGGCGGCCTCCGCGCTGGCGGCATCAAGACCACCTTCACCGAGGAGACCGAGACCGACCTGTTCGGCGAGCAGGCCGTGCTGTGCGGCGGCGTCTCGCAGCTGATCATGAAGGGCTTCGAGACCCTGACCGAGGCGGGTTACCAGCCGGAGGTCGCGTACTTCGAGTGCCTCCACGAGCTCAAGCTGATCGTCGACCTCATGTACGAAGGCGGCATCGCCAAGCAGCGCTGGTCGGTGTCGGACACGGCGGAGTACGGCGACTACGTCTCCGGCCCGCGGATCATCGACGACAGCGTCAAGCAGCGGATGCGCGAGGTGCTCGCCGAGGTCAAGGACGGCACGTTCGCGCAACGGTTCATCGACGATCAGGACGGCGGCGGCAAGGAGTTCGCGGAGTTCCGGGCCGAGGCGGAGAAGCACTCGATCGAGCAGGTTGGGGCGGATCTGCGAGGGATGATGGCGTGGATCAAGACGCACGACGACAGCGACTACACGGAGGGCACGTCGGCGCGCTGAGCCCTGGAAGTTCTGCGGCTAGGCGGCTCGCCCGCGTCGAGAGTTGGCGCAAGATTCAGACTTGGAGCGGCGAAAACCTGAATCTCACGCCAACTCTCGGTCGGACCGGCAGCGACCTGACATTCGGTGACCCTTTTGGGCTCTAGCGTGGCTCTTCGTTGCCGGTGCGATGGTGGCTGGGTTGCTGAGGAGGGCCGATTGTGCGTTGCCCTCGGTGTGGCTCGTGGCTGGGTGCCGGCGCGTCCCGATGCGGTCCGTGCGGCGCGGGCGTCGGCAGCGACTCCTCCCGCGTCACCGGCGTACTCGACGAGGTCGACGACGCGCCGCCATGGACATCGGGCTGGACCGGGCGCCCACCGGACCGACGGCAGACTCGCCAACGGCGGGCTCTGGTCGCGGCCGGTGCGGTCGGTCTGGTGGCGATCGGCGCGGCCGGCGCCACCTGGGTCCGGGACGAGCCGACCCGGCGACCCGAGGCCGCCCATGCGCAGTCCCTCGTAGCATCCAGTCAGGTCGTGGCGAGTGCCGGTGACTTCGCCGACGTCTACCGGACCGTCCACGGCGGTGTCGCCCAGGTCATGGTCGAGACCTGCGACGACGGCGACTTCACGGGTACGGCGTTCCTGGTCGGACCTCGGCTGATGGTGACGGCTCAGCACGTCGTCGACGGTGCCTCGCGGGTACGGGTCGACTTCGACGACCGGACTCTCGACGCCGGCATCGAGGGCGTCGATCTCGGACGCGACCTGGCCCTGCTTCGGTTGGAGCAGGCGGTCGACGGACACGTCTTCGACTTCGTGGACGACGACGCGGTACCGGGCACCCGGGTGGCCGCGATCGGCTATCCGCTCGACGAGCCCAAGACGCTCACCGAGGGGACCATCTCGGGGCTGGATCGCGAGATCGACACCGAGTCCGGCTCGTACGACGGCATGGTCCAGACCGACACGGCGATCAATCCCGGCAACTCCGGTGGACCACTCGTCGACCTCAACGGGGATGTCGTCGGAGTGGCCGACGCGATCCGGAAGAACGCCCAGGGGATCGGCTTCGCCGTCCCCGCCTCGTCGGCCGACGACCTGCTCACCGAGCCGCTCGACGCGCAGTCGCTCGAGACCTGCGACTGAGGCCGGGTCCATCCGCCGCGGCGCGATTTGGGTCGGTTAGACTTGCCAGTCGGCACAACGATGTGCGCCCGTTGATCCCCACGAGTTGTGCTAGGACCCAGACGTGACCCGACCCGTCGTCCTGATCGCCGAAGAGCTGTCACCCGCCACAGTCGACGCCCTCGGCCCCGATTTCGATATCCGTTACTGCGACGGCGCCGATCGAGCCGACCTGCTGTCTGCCATCGCCGACGCCGACGCCCTCCTCGTGCGCAGTGCGACCAAGGTCGACGCCGAGGCACTGGCCGCCGCCAAGCGACTGCGTGTCGTCGCCCGTGCCGGGGTCGGTCTCGACAACGTCGACGTCCGCGCCGCGACCCAGTCCGGCGTCATGGTCGTCAACGCGCCGACCTCCAACATCGTCAGCGCGGCCGAGCTCGCGGTCGCCCTGCTCCTGGCCGCGGCTCGCCATGTCGTGCCGGCCAACGAGGCACTGCGCCGCGGCGAGTGGAAGCGCTCGAAGTACTCCGGCGTCGAGCTGTACGAGAAGACCGTCGGCATCGTCGGCCTCGGCCGGATCGGCGTACTCGTGGCGCAGCGGCTGTCGTCGTTCGGCATGAAGGTGATCGCGTACGACCCGTACGTCCAGGCCGGCCGCGCCGCGCAGATGGGGGTACGTCTGGTCGGACTCGACGACCTGCTCGCCGAGAGCGACTTCATCACCGTCCACCTGCCCAAGACGCCAGAGACGATCGGGCTGATCGGCGACGAGCAGCTGCACAAGGTCAAGCCGCACGTCGTCGTCGTCAACGCCGCGCGCGGTGGGATCGTCGACGAGGCGGCGCTGCACGACGCCCTGGCCCAGGGCCGGGTCGCTGCTGCCGGTCTCGACGTCTACGCCTCCGAGCCCAACACCGACTCGCCGCTGTTCGCGCTGCCCAACGTGGTCGCGACGCCGCACCTCGGCGCCAGCACCGCCGAGGCGCAGGAGAAGGCCGGCGTCTCGGTGGCCCGTTCGGTGCGCCTGGCGCTGTCCGGCGAGCTGGTGCCGGACGCGGTCAATGTCCAGGGCGGGCTGATCGCCGAGGACGTACGCCCCGGCATCCCGCTCACCGAGAAGCTCGGCCGGATCTTCACGGCGCTGGCCGGCGGCATCGCCCAGCAACTCGACGTCGAAGTACGCGGCGAGATCACCCAGCACGACGTCAAGGTGCTGGAGCTGGCTGCGCTCAAGGGCATCTTCGACGAGGTCATCGAGGAGCAGGTGTCCTACGTCAACGCGCCGCTGCTCGCGGCCGAGCGGGGTCTCGAGGTACGCCTCGTGACCGAGGCCGAGAGCGAGGACCACCGCAATCTCGTCACGCTGCGCGGCACTCGCGCCGATGGCGAGCAGGTGTCGGTGTCCGGCACCCTGATCGGGATCGCGCAGCGCGAGCGGCTGGTCGAGATCGACGGCTTCGACGTCGACGTGGAGCCGACCGACCACCTGGCATTCGTCACCTACGACGACCGGCCCGGCATGGTCGGCGTCGTCGGCCAGATCCTCGGCGAGGCGAACGTCAACATCGCCGGCATGCAGGTCAGCCGCGACCGCAAGGGTGGCCAGGCGCTGGTCGCGATGGCCGTCGACTCGCCGATCCCGGCCGACGTCGCCGACCAGGTCCGGATCGCCATGGACGCCTCGTCGATCCGGCTGGTCGACCTCGCGGACTGAGCGTCCGGCCTCAAAGGCGCGGGACCAGGGTGAAGTAGCGGTCGACGGCGTCGCGGTTGCCGCGTAGGTCGAGTCGGTCGGCCGGCAGGCGACCCCAGAGGAACAGCGCCAGGTCCGAGGCCGTGGCGACGAAGTCGACGTCGCTCGGCCCCGCGCTCGCGGCGTCGTCGAGGCGCACCGTGTCGCCGTCGAAGCGAACCGTCCACGCGCCGGCGCCGTCGCTCGTCCGGAAGCCGTACTGCTCGCCCTGGCCCGGCGGCCCATTCAGCAGTGCCCGCCGATAGGGCGCCATGACCTCGAAGGTCTGCCGGACCGCGTCCGCAGCCAGCTCAGTGTCGATCGGCGCAGGAGTGCCGACTGTGTTCTGCGCGTCCCACCGGTGGACGGCCGCCTCGATGCACTGCATCCGCCGCCAGAAGCCGACCGACTGATCGGGCGACCAGGTCCACACCGGCTCGGCCGGATCGCGCTCGGCGAACAGATCCGCGAGCGCGCTGGCGCCAGCCGCGAACCAGTCGACCATGCCGTCCGGCAGCGGCCCAAGCGTCGGAGTGTTCCCGAGCGACATCGGCCAGTCCTCGCCGCCGGCCGGTAGGTCGAGCATCCCGAGGTCGGTCCAGTCGGGCTCGTCTCGCAGGCCGCCCCGCACGATGTGGATGATGCCCCGATGGACGCCGCCGAGGTGGGCGACCAGATCGGTCATCGTCCACTCCGGGCACGACGGCACGATCGGCGCGTCACCGGCGCCGACGGCCCGGGCGGCGGCCTCGAAGGCCTCGACCTCGCGACGGAAGTGGGCGACGTAGTCCACGACGCCACTGTGCCGGACTACCGCTGGCGTCAGGCAGCCGACCGTCAGCGCCGGGTCGCGACGATGACGGCCGCGTCAGGCGCGACCATGACGTCGACGGCGGTGAAGCGCTCGTCGGTCAGCCACTGCTCGCGGAGTACGTCGACCCGGCCCTCGAAGATCGGCGGCCAGGTCGTACACGGTGTGAAATCGTCGAGCACCACCATGCCGCCGGGCTCGATCAGATCCGCCACTGCGTCGACACTCTCCTTGGCGTCGCGCACGTCGACGAACAGCAGGGAGAACGGCGCGTAGGTCGCGAGCGTGGTCCAGTCGCCGGCGATCACCTCGACGTCGGGCTCGTCGGTGAACAGGTCGCGGACCTTCTCGACCAGGGCCGGCTCGATCTCGACCGTGACGACGCGGGCATTGTCGTGCTTGCCGGAGGCGAGCCAGGCGGTGCCGACGCCACAGCCGGTGCCGAGCTCGGCCAGCGTGCCCGAACGCGAGGCGGCCAGGCTCGCCAGCAGGCGGCCGGTCTCGGTGCGTGACGACCGCAGATAGCCCTGGGCCCCCGACAGCGACAGGGCCCGCCGGACCAGCGCGGGTACGTCAGGCGGCGCGCTCACGATGGCTCCTCGTTCCCCTCGCCGGACCCCCTGGCTCACTCATTGGCCGAGTGTCCCATAGGCGTCGGACCGGGTGCCACGTCCCAGATTCCGAGATGACCGTGTTAAGGCTTGGTCACTCGGCATGGCCGCGTCTAGGCTGATCCAGTCATGCGGACGTTCGTACTTATCCTCGTACGCCGCGGCGAGACCCACTAGGGCCACCCTCGCCGCGGAGTTCGGCGTTTGGGCCCGGAGTTCCGCCGCGAGGATGCACCGCAAACAGCGAACCCTCGTCCGCATTCACCCTCTGGCGTGATCCGCCACCGCGGGGAGTGCTGCTCCGGAGCTCCAACCCGGCGCAGTTGCCGCCGCGGACATCAACCAAAGAAATTTCGCCAGAGGAAGTGAGCAAGACATGTATGAGATGTACCCCGAGGACTGGGGCCCGGCCCGACACCGTCGTGAGGCGGCCGAGGCGGTCCAGACGGCCCTGGATCTGCGGGACAACGGCGGCGAGCCGCCTGAGGACAACTGAGCCGAGGGCAGACCTAGGCTTATCCGCCATGGGACAGAGCATGAAACTCGCGGTCATCGGCGGCGACGGCATCGGGCCGGAGGTCACGGCCCAGGCCGTACGCGTCTTGGACGCTGCTGCCGACCGACACGGGTTCCAGATCACACGTACCGAGTACGAGCTCGGCGCCGGCCACTACCTCGCGACCGGCGAGGTGTTGCCGGACCCTGTGCTCGACGAGATCCGCGAGCACGATGCCATCCTGCTCGGTGCGGTCGGCGGTCGACCCGGTGATCCCGCGTTGCCGCCCGGCCTCCTGGAGCGCGGTCTGCTGTTGCGGCTGCGCTTCGCTCTGGACCACTACGTCAACCTGCGCCCGGCCAAGCTGTTTCCCGGTGTCACCTCGCCGTTGCGAGACCCGGGCGCCATCGACTTCGTCGTGGTCCGGGAGGGGACCGAGGGCCCGTACGCCGGAAACGGCGGACTGCTGCGCCGCGGCACCCCTGCCGAGATCGCGACCGAGGTCAGTGTCAACACCGCATACGGAGTCGAGCGCGTCGTACGCGACGCCTTCCGGCGAGCCCAGGCGCGAACGCGCCGCAAGCTCACCTATGTCCACAAGACCAACGTGCTGACCTACGCCGGCAACTTGTGGGCCCGGACGGTCGCCGCGGTCGGCGCCGACTTCCCCGAAGTGGAGGTCGACTACCTCCATGTCGATGCGGCCACCATCTTCATGACCACCGATCCTTCTCGGTTCGACGTGATCGTCACCGACAACCTGTTCGGCGACATCCTCACCGACCTGGCGGCCGCGGTCACCGGCGGCATCGGCCTGGCGGCGAGCGGCAACATCAACCCCGACCGCACCGCCCCGAGCATGTTCGAGCCCGTCCACGGATCGGCCCCGGACATCGCGGGTGAGGGAATCGCGGACCCGACGGCGGCGATCCTGTCGGCGAGTCTGCTGCTCGATCACCTCGGACAGTCGGCAGCCGCCGCCGATATCGAGCAGGCGGCCACCGCAGACCTGGCCGCGCGCGGTGACCGTCCCCGTGGCACCGCGGAGGTCGGCGAGGCCATCGCGCGACGCGTCTCGGAGGGGGTAGCGGCGGCCGTCTGAGCCCGTCCCGACCGGGTGCAACGGCGCTTGCGTACCACTGCACGCTTTCCGATGCTCCCTATGGGCACGGCCTCGTGAACGGCTACCGTGCATGGCATGACAACCGCACCGTTGTTTCGCGTGGAGACGACGACGTCTCCCACGCCTGACGCCCGACGCGAGGAGATCCTGGCTGCGCCGGGCTTCGGGGTTCATTTCACCGATCACATGATCACCGCGACCTGGACGCCTGAGCGGGACTGGCACGACCTCCGGCTCCACGCGTACGGCCCGCTGACCGTCGACCCGGCGACCGCCGTACTCCATTACGCGCAGGAGATCTTCGAGGGATTGAAGGCCTACGCGCACGACGACGGCTCGGTGTGGACGTTTCGGCCGGAGGACAACGCGCGGCGGTTCCAGCGGTCGGCGGGTCGCCTGGCGCTGCCGGAGATGCCGGTCGAGACGTTCGTGGCGGCGCTCGATCTGCTGGTGAGCACCGACCGGGGCTGGGTGCCGCACGGCGGTGAGACGAGTCTCTATCTGCGACCGTTCATGTACGCGTCCGAAGCGTTCCTCGGTGTGCGGCCGAGTCAGCACGTGACGTTCTGCCTGATCAGCTCGCCGGCGGGTGCCTACTTCAAGAGCGGGGTGCGGCCGGTGTCGATCTGGCTGTCCCGCGACTACTCGCGGGCGGGGACCGGTGGGACCGGTGCGGCCAAGTGCGGCGGCAACTACGCGGCCAGTCTGTTGCCGCAGCAGCAGGCCGCCGAGCACGGGTGCGAACAGGTCGTGTTCCTGGACGCCGTCGAGCACCAATGGGTCGAAGAGCTCGGCGGTATGAACATCTTCTTCGTCCACGACGACGGCAGCATCGTCACACCGCAGCTGACCGGCTCGATCCTCGAGGGCATCACCCGCGACTCGGTGCTCACCCTCGCGGCCGATCTCGGTCACAAGGTCGACGAGCGTCCGGTGTCGATCGACGAATGGCGGGACGGGGTGACCAGCGGTCGCATCGTGGAGGTGTTCGCCTGCGGCACGGCGGCGGTCCTCACCCCGGTTGGCATGCTGCGCTGGGACGGCGGGGAGCTCAATTGCGGCGACGAGACCGGTGAGGTGACCGCCTCACTTCGTCAGCGGCTACTCGACATCCAGTACGGCCGGGCAGATGACCCGTACGGCTGGATGCACCGTGTCGTCTGAGGCACCTCCCGAAGAGACTCTCGGACGCTATCGCCTGCTCCGTGAGATCGGCGAAGGCGGCATGGGGGTCGTGCACCTCGCGGCCGCCCCCAACGGCGACCGGGTCGCGATCAAGGTCCTGCGTCCACAGGTGATCGGCGACCGCGAGGCCCGTACCCGGCTCGAACGGGAGGTCGCGACGATGCGCCGCGTCCGCAGTCCGCGGGTCGCCGAGTGCCTCGACGCCGATCCCTGGGGCGCGATGCCGTACGTCGTCACGCGCTTCGTCATGGGCATCCCGCTCACCGAGTACGTCGCGGAGTACGGCCCACTGGCACCGCCTCGGATCCACTCGATCGCGACCGGCATGGCCGAGGCACTGTCCAGCGTCCATGCGGCCGGGCTGCTGCACCGTGACATCAAGCCCACCAACGTACTGATGGAGCGCGACCAGCCGGTCCTGATCGACTTCGGCCTGGCGATGGCGGCCGAGGACGCCCGTCTGACCCACACCGGCTGGCTGCTCGGCACACCGAGTTATCTCGCGCCGGAGCTGGTCTATGGCGCCGAGCCGACGCCTGCCGTCGACGTGCACGCCTGGGCCGCGACAGTCTGCTACGCGGCGACCGGGCGGAGTCCCTACGGCGGCGGTCCGGCGGTGGCCGTCATGGACCGGATCCGGCGTGGCGAGTGGCAATTGCGTGGGGTCCCGGAGCCGATGCGCCGGATCATCGGGCCGTGTCTGAGCTACGACCCGCGGCAGCGGCCGTCGGCCGACCAGTTGCTCAGGTGGCTCGCGGTGACACCGCCCGATGCGGTCGCTCCTACCCCTCCGCAGTCGACCCGCCCGGTCACGGTGCAGATGGCCACCCCGGTCACGCCGTCGGCCGCGGCACCCCGACGAGCGCCGGCGCCTGCCACTCCGGCGCCGCCGCCACCGTCTCCGGAGCCGACCCCGTCGATGGTCGAGCTCGCCAAGCTCATGCGGATCGTCGCCGGTGTGCTCGCCGGACTGCTGCTGGCCGGAGCGGCGGCGGTCGCGCCCTACATCGTGGCGGCGATCGTGGCGGTGCTGATGGTGATCGGTGGTGCGCATGCGCGCAGCCGCAGCGCGTGGGGGTGGCCGTGGCTGGGCATCGCGGCTGTGCCCGGTGCGGTGTTCGGCGCCGCGGTCGCCTTGGCAGCGATGATCGTGCTGGTCGGCGTCCTGGTCGTCTTGGGTGCCGAGGTGCGCCAGACGATGGTCGTCGGCGGCGGCGCGTTCGCCCTGATGGTCTGGTGGCCCGGCTTCCATGCCGCGCGGGACTCGGTGCGGAAGCTGACCCACTGGTTGTTCCGGCCGAATCCAGTCGGCGCGGTGGCGCTGGTCTTCCTGGCCGCCGGAGCGTGCGGCATGATCGCGGCCGCGCTGGCAGGGGATCCGTACTGGTGGCCGTTCGCCCACGAGCCCTGGTTCGGCTTCGGCTGGCGGGTCGGCTGACCCCCTGCCAGCCATCGGAGGGCTACCCGGTGAAGAGGTCCTGGACCGGGGTGCCGGTCAGCTCGGCGATGTCGCCGCCGTACGCGACCTCGATGGTGGTCCGGCGCCGCAGGGTCGGGTCGTCGGGGTCGACCGGCTCGTCGTAGCCGGCCGCGATGTCGCTCAGGCCGAGCTCGACGCGATCCGGCAGTGCGGTCGGATCTTCGGAAAGCAGCCGGTGCGCGACGCCGGTGAGCACGGCATCCCACGCGGGCACGTCGGCGGGCTCGACCTGGACCACGGCGAGCTCGGGCAGTCCGAACCTCGAGTGCCCTCGCGTCGTCGTCGCGACGTGCTTGTCGTCGGACTCGCGCTCGAAGACGAACCAGTCGGCGGTCCGGGTCGGGTCGGCATCGGGGCGGAGCCGCGGCCACACGCGCGGGATGGCGAGGTCGATCCCGATGCCGTCCACATGGTCGGCGAGCAGTGCGGTGGCGGCCCGGACGGCGTAGTTGGCGCTGACCGCCTCCTCGATCGGAGTACGCAGGATCACCGACCAGGCTCGAGTCGGGGACACGATGATGTCCTCGGCCACGTCCGGCACCGGACTGGTAGCGCGCAGCAGCGGGAGCGGTGGGATCGGCAGCTCGGCGATGTCGTCCGGCTCGATCAGGCGGATGTCTCCGACGTGTTCGGCCAGCGCCTTGTGGCTCACCGGATGCAGCCGGTCGGCCGTACGCGAGACCACGACGTCCGGATCGGCGTCGGTCGACGCGGTCGTCAGGACCAGGTGGCTGGCGATCACGCTCTTCACCGCTCGACCCTATGTCATCGGCTCCGGCCGGCTCGGCGGGCGGACTCGACCGGGCCATTGCAATGGGCGTCCACATTCTGAGATCGTGGCTCCGGTCGGTGGACATCGCCGTGGGAGACTGCCTCCGTGACGATTCGCAGCATCATCATCATTGCCGAGCGCGCCGGACCGTAGCCAGCAGCCACCGTCCAGCGCGCGAACCTCTCGTACTCACGAGAGGTTTTTCTTTTGCCCGACCAACCCACGAGGGACCAGGAACGTGACCAGCCAGGCCTTGCATGTGTACGACACGACGCTGCGCGACGGGGCGCAGCAGGAGGGACTGAACCTGTCGGTCGCCGACAAGCTCACGATTGCCGGTCACCTCGACGACCTGGGCGTCGGCTACATCGAGGGCGGCTGGCCCGGCGCGAATCCGAAGGACACCGAGTTCTTCGCCCGTGCCCGCGACGAGCTGCGGTTGAAGCACGCGACGCTGGCGGCCTTCGGCTCGACTCGCCGGCCCGATCGGACGGCCGCCGACGATCCCCAGGTCGCGGCCCTGCGCGCGTCCGAGGCTCCGGTCGTGACGCTGGTCGCCAAGAGCCATGACCGGCACGTCGAGCAGGCGCTGCGGACCACGCTCGACGAGAACCTCGCCATGGTCCGAGACACCGTCGCCCATCTGCGGGCCGAGGGACAGCGGGTCTTCCTGGACGCCGAGCACTTCTTCGACGGCTATCGCGACAACCGTCCCTACGCGCTGGAGGTCGTACGGATCGCCACCGAGGCCGGAGCCGAAGTGGTCGCGCTCTGCGACACCAACGGCGGGATGCTGCCGCCATGGGTCGCCGATGTCGTGGGTGACGTCGTCGAGACCACCGGCGCCCGGATCGGCATCCACTGCCACAACGACACCGGCTGCGCGGTCGCGAACACCCTCGCCGCGGTCGACGTCGGCGCCAGCCACGTCCAGGGCACGCTCAACGGCTACGGCGAGCGCACCGGCAACGCCGACCTGGTCGCGGTGGTCGCCAACCTGGAGCTGAAGCGCGACCAGGCGCTGCTGCCGACCGGGCGGTTGCGGGACGCGACCCGGATCGCGCATGCCGTCGCCGAGGTGACCAACGTGCCGCCGTCGTCTCGGCAGCCGTACGTCGGCGTCTCCGCCTTCACCCACAAGGCCGGCCTGCATGCGAGTGCCATCCGGGTCGATCCCGACCTCTACCAGCACACCGACCCGGGGCGCGTCGGCAACGACATGCGGCTGCTGGTCAGCGAGATGGCCGGCCGGGCGAGCATCGAGCTGAAGGGCAAGGAGCTCGGCTTCGACCTCACCGGCAACGCCGACCTGCTGGGCCGGGTCACCGGCCGGGTCAAGGACCTGGAGCGGGCCGGCTACACCTTCGAGGCCGCCGACGCGTCGTTCGAGCTGCTCCTCGTCGAGGCGGTCGAGGGCCGGCGCCCCGCGTACTTCGCCGTCGAGTCGTGGCGGGTGATCACGGAGTCCTCGCCGAGCGGTGAGGCGCTGTCCGAGGCGACCATCAAGCTGCGGGCCAACGGCTCGCGGATCGTTGTCACCGGCGAGGGCAACGGCCCGGTCAACGCACTCGACCATGCGCTGCGGCAGGCGATCGGCCAGGCCTATCCGGCCGTCGCCGAGTTCGAGCTGACCGACTACCGGGTACGGATCTTGGACCAGGGGCACGGCACCGACGCGGTCATCCGGGTCCTGATCGAGACCTCCGACGGTCACGACAGCTGGGTCACGGTCGGAGTCGGCCACAACATCGTCGAGGCGTCGTGGCTGGCGCTGCTCGACGCTGTGACATATGGACTACGCGCACATCGGGCAACACCGATAAAGTCCGGCGTGTGAAGTTCGCCAGGCAGGTGTCGGTCTGAGATGCCGACCTGGATTGCGCTGCTGCGAGCGATCAACGTCGGTGGCCGCAACATGGTCTCGATGCCGCAACTGCGCAAGGCGCTCGAGGCCGACGGATTCGCCGACGTCCGAACCTACGTCCAGAGCGGCAACATCGTCGTACGGTCGTCGCGTCGCTCCGCAGACTCAGTCGGCAAGCAGATCGGTGGCCTGATCGAGCGCGAGTTCGGCCTGACCGTGCCGGTGGTGGTGCGTACGCCGGACCAGCTGGCCGGGGTGATCGACGCGAATCCGTTCCCGGACGCCGCCGTCGAGCGGCCCAAGCTGCTCCACGTCACGTTCCTCGATGCCGATCCCGATGCCGCCGGCGTCGATGCCGTCCACTCCGACGAGCTGACCGGTGACGTCTGCCGCGTGGTCGGGCGCCAGCTCTATGTCGACTATGTCGACGGCGTCCATGGCAGCAAGCTGACGCTGACGTACTTCAGCCGGCGGCTCGGCGTCGACGGAACGGCCCGTAACTGGCGTACGGTTCTGGCCGTCGCTGAGCTCAGCCGATAACGCTCGGAGTCACTGTCGTCGACTCTCCGACCAGGGCCAGCAGCCGGTCGCATTCGGCCCGCAGCCGCTGCCGAAGTGCCGCGGCCCGCTCGGCGAAGTCGCGCTGGTGCCGGACGTACTCCGCGCGGCCGGCCGCCGACTCGACCCGGATCGGCTCGTACCCGAGGTCGCTCAGGTCGTACGGCGACGCGCGCATGTCGACGGCCCGGATCTCACGGGCCAGCGCGAAGCAGTCGGCGACCAACTCCGACGGCGTGAACGGCGCTAGCTTGTAGGCCCAGCGATAGAGGTCCATGTTCGCGTGCAGGCAGCCCGGCTGCTCGGCCGCGATCTGGTCGGTCCGGGTCAGCTGCGCCGCGTTGCGCGGCCGAGCCGGGCTCGTGAAGAACCGGAAGGCGTCGTAGTGCGTGCATCGGATCGGGTGCGCCTCGACGACCGCATCGGTGCCGTCCCGGCCGAGCCGGAGCGGATAGTCGTGCCGGACGTCGTCCGGCTGCTGCCGATAGACCATCGCCCACTCGTGCAGGCCGAAGCAGCCGAGCTGTGCCGGCCGGTGCGCGGTGGCCGTCAGCAGGGTCCGGACGAACCGCAGCGTGGGCAGCCGGCGGCGGAGCCGTTCGACGTCGGCCGAGACGCCGTCGGCATCGGCGCAGTAGCCGGTGTAGTCGAGATAGCCGGTCGCACCGGCCCCGGTGAGCGTGACGCCGGCGCCGGGATGCCAACGACCTAGCCGGGCGGGGGAGTAGGAGTAGTAGGTGAAGCAGAAGTCCTCGACCGGGTGCGTCCGGCCGCGCCGCCGTCGTTCGAGATGCGGCCGGATCCAGGGCTCGACGCGGGCCTCGTGGGCGGCCGCGCGGGCCTGCCAGGCCGGCTCGGCGAGCACCTCGTATCGCAGCACGCCGCCACCGTAACCCCGAGGAATGGGCGGCGGAACTCGACCACTGAGCGGCTTTACATCGCCAACCGGCCCGGGTTCTCGGGACCTTTGCCCGCTTGCTGGTCCGCTGCGCCGACGAAGACAGTGTTCAAGGGCTACGAACGGGGACGGGAACATGAGGTATCGCATTCTCCGCTTGGGGGCCGCTGCAGTATTTGCACTCGGCGCTGGCATGGGAAGCGCCGTCGCCGCCGACCCGGGGGATGAGGAGACGCCGGACACGTCGGCCGCCGACGAGTCCGATACGCCACTCGAACGGGTCAATGCGTACGTTCAGCCGAGCATCGTCTACGAGGGCGTGGAGTGGACGGGCTATGTCTATGACACGTTCAACAAGCGCTACCTCAAGAGCGGCCGGGCGTTCGTTATCCATACCCAGTGCACGGGTTTCGTCGTCAACCCGGACGGCTACGTCGCGACGGCCGGCCACTGCGTCGACCCGAAGGGCGATGACATCATCGGCATGTTCATCTCAGCGGGGGCGCAGTGGGCCGTCGCCAGTGGCTACTACGCCGACAAGAGCCTGACCGTCGACGACGTCATCAAGTTCGGCGACTATCGGATCGAGGGTTTGGACACGACGAACCGTGGACCGGACCGCGAGGTCACAGTCGCCTGGGGAGCGACCGCGTCGGGCCTGGCGGCCAGCCAGCAGAAGACCGCCCGGGTGATCGCCTTCCAGCCGTTCGACAAGGGCGATGCCGCGTTGCTGAAGGTGGACGAGACCGACCTCAACGCGATCCCCCTCGCCACCGACGCCGAGGTCGGCGTCGGGACCGAGGTGGTGTCGATCGGCTATCCGGCGTCGGTCGATCTGGTCACCGATCCCGATCTCTCGCCGAGCTACAAGGAGGGGTCGATCAGCTCGGTCAAGACGGTCCAGGACGGGCTCCTCACCGTGTACGAGATATCGGCCGCGGTCTCCGGCGGCATGAGCGGCGGTCCGACGGTCAACCTCGACGGTGAGGTCATCGGCTTCAACAGCTTCGGGATCTCCGGCGAGGAGCAGCAGTTCAACTTCGTCCGGCCGGCCGAGATGATCGACGAGCTGATGGCCGGTGCCGGAGTGAGCAACGAGATGAGCGACACCAGCGAGCTCTATCGCAAGGGCCTCGACGCCTACTTCGACGAGGACAAGCAGACCGCCGTCAATGCGCTGTCGTCCGTCGTCGACGACCAGCCCTCCAACGGGCTCGCCCAGGACTACCTCGAGCGCGCCAACGACCTGCCCGACCCATCGACCGACGAGGGGGGCAGTGGCAGCACGATCCTGCTGGTCGCGATCGTGGCCGCCCTGCTCGGGGTGATCGCGCTGGTCGTCGTCCTGCTGCTGCGACGCGGCCGGTCCGGACCGACGATGGCGGGCACGCCGGCTGCTGGGCATCCGGCGGCACCGCCCACCTATCCGGCCGGCCCGGGTCAGCCGGCGCCGGCGCCGCCTGCTTCACCTCCCGCGGGCGTGGCGCCGCCGCCGGCTCCGCCCGCCGGTCCGCCGGCTCCGCCCGCCGGTCCACCGGCTCCGCCACCGTCAGCTCCGCCACCCGCCGCTCCTCCGGCACCGGCGCCCGGCGCGCCATCGGGTGGTGCTCCAGCCGTACCAGCGAGCGGGCCGACCGAACCGCCGCCACCCGCTCAGCCGCCAGCCACGCCACAGCCTTCGCCGCCACCCGCTCCGCCGGCCGCTCGTGTGTGCCCGTCCTGTGGGGCTTCCGTGGCGGAGGGGCAGCGGTTCTGCGGCTCCTGCGGGCAGCAGTTGTGACGCGCGGCGTCGCCGGCTCTCCGGCCGGAGCGACCCGGACGTTGGCGCGGCGCCTCGCGCGCAGCCATGGATCAGCGCGCGAGGGCCGCTAGCTTCGAGGGGATGGGCCGGGCCACCGTCTGGAGGCTGTGACCCGCGAACATGCGATGACGTTATCGAACACCTGTTCGAGGCGCAACCCGCCGTCCACGTCTGTTGAGGACGGCTTGCCACTGGCCGACGGATCGGCCACCGTACCCCTGTCATCACCGCCCGGGCGCCCCCGTCCCGAAACTCCTCGAAATCTTGTCGGCCGATGTGTCGATCGGGGCGGTCCTTGTTCGAAGCCCTAGGTAGACAGACGCTTCACCTACGTCGGAAGGACGACACGATGCGTTACATGATGCTGATCAAGTCGGAGGAAGAGGGCGCCGGTCCGGCCGACGGCCCGAGCCAGCAGATGATGGAGGAGATGGGCCGGCTGTTCGAGGAGATGACCAAGGCCGGTGTCCTGCTCGATACCGCTGGTCTCAGCCCCACGGCGGAGTCCACGCAGCTGCAGTGGGACCGCGGCAAGCTCACGGTGGTGGACGGGCCGTTCACCGAGGCCAAGGAGGTCGTCGGCGGCTACGCCATCGTCCAGGCGAAGTCGAAGGAGGAGGCGCAGGAGTGGGCGACCCGGTTCGTTCGCCTGCACGGCGAGGACTGGGCGATCACCGCCGAGGTTCGTCGAATCGACGAGCCGCCTGAGGACTGGACCTGAGCTCGGACGTCTTCACCGTCGCCGGTGCTGCGATCCGCCGACTGGAGACCTACCAGGTCAATCTGAGCTGACGGTCGACCAGTCGGCTGTTTGTCCGGGCCCGATCGAGGTGCTCTGATGGGTTCTCGTGACGGCTACGGACACGCAGCGCACCCTCGACGCGGTGTGGCGGATCGAGTCGCCGAAGCTGATCGCTCGGCTGGCCCGGCTGGTACGCGACGTCGGGCTGGCCGAGGAGCTGGCGCAGGACGCGTTCGTCGCCGCGTTGGAGAAGTGGCCGGAGACGGGCGTCCCGCCCAACCCGGGCGCCTGGCTGATGTCCACGGCCAAGCACCGCGCGATCGACCTGCTTCGGCGCAACGAGCGGTTGGCCCGCAAGTACGGCGAGTTGGCCCGGGACCTGGCGACGCAGGAGCATGAGCCCGGCGCGGACAGCAGTGCGGATCTCGAAGAAATCTCCGACGACATGCTGCGACTCGTCTTCACGGCCTGCCATCCGGTGCTCTCGCCGGAGGCCCGGGCGGCGCTCACCCTGCGCCTGCTCGGCGGTCTGACCACGGCCGAGGTCGCCCGGGCCTATCTGGTCACCGAGTCGACGATGGCGCAGCGCATCGTGCGCGCGAAGCGGACCCTGACCGACAAGCAGGTCCCGTTCGAGATCCCACAAGGACCCGAGCTCGGCGAGCGGCTGGCGTCGGTGCTCGAGGTCATCTACCTGATCTTCAACGAGGGCTACTCCGCGACCGCGGGTGACGACTGGATGCGGCCGGACTTGTGCGAGGACGCGCTGCGACTGGCCCGTCTGCTGGCCGGGCTGATGCCGAAGGAGCCAGAGGTGCACGGCCTGGCCGCGCTGCTGGAGATCCAGGCCTCGCGTACGGCGGCGCGGACCGGTCCCGACGGTGAGCCGGTGCTCCTGCTCGACCAGGACCGGCGTCGATGGGACCGGCTCCTGATCCGTCGTGGACTGGCGGCCCTCGAACGTGCGGAGACGCTCGGCGGCCGGGCCGGCCCGTACACGCTGCAGGCCTCGATTGCGGCCTGTCACGCCCGGGCTCGTACTCCCGAGGAGACCAACTGGGTCCGGATCGCCGCCCTCTACTGGGCGCTGTCGCAGCTCACACCGTCGCCGATCGTCGAGCTCAACCGGGCGGTCGCGATCTCACGCGCGATCGGACCGGCCGACGCACTGGTGATCGTCGACGCGCTCCGAGACGAGCCGACGATGGCGGACTACCACCTGCTCTACAGCGTCCGTGGCGACCTGCTGGCGCGGCTGGAGCGCTTCGACGAGGCGCGGGCCGAGTTCGAACGCGCTGCCGAGCTCACCGACAACGCCCGCGAGCAGAGCCTGCTGGCCGCCCGCGCGGCGGAGTGCGCGAGCGCCGCTCGATAGGCTCGCCCGGTGCGCATTGCCAGATTCAGCACCGACGACGAGCCCCGATACGCCCTGATCGGCGACGAGAACGGCGTCGAGACGCTCGCCGTCGTCAAGGGGGATCCGATGTACGCCGGCATCGCCCTGACCGGCGAGAAGACCCCGGTCGACGACGTACGCCTGGTGGCGCCGGTGCTGCCGCGGAGCAAGGTGGTCGGGATCGGACGCAACTACGCCGACCATGCCAGCGAGTTCGGCAACGAGGTCCCGGCCGAGCCGATGGTGTTCCTCAAGCCCAACACCGCCGTGATCGGGCCGTACGAGCCGATCGTCTATCCCGACCAGACCGAGGATCTGCACTTCGAGGGCGAGCTCGCCGTGGTGATCGGGCGGATCTGCCGCGACATCGACGCCGAGGACGTGCCGAAGGTGATCTACGGCTACACCGTCGGCAACGACGTCACCGCCCGCGACCTGCAGGCCCGCGACGGGCAGTGGGCCCGGGCCAAGGGCTTCGACAGCTTCTGCCCGCTGGGGCCGTGGATCGAGACCGATCTCGACATCGGCGACCTGGCGATCCAGACCCGGCTCAACGGCGACCTCCGGCAGGACGCGCGTACGTCGGACCTGATCTTCGACATCCCGACCCTCGTGTCGTACGTGTCGAGCTTCATGACGCTGCTCCCCGGCGACGTCCTGCTCACCGGCACACCCGGCGGCGTCGGGCCGATGCTGCCGGGCGACGAGGTGTCGGTGACAGTGGAAGGCATCGGTACGTTGACCAACAGGGTGGTATCTCGTGACTGATCGCACCGGGACCGTCAGGGTACGGTTCTGTCCCTCCCCGACGGGCAATCTCCACGTTGGCAACGTCCGCTCGGCGCTGTTCAACTGGGCCTACGCCCGGCACACGCAGGGCACGTTCGTCTTCCGGGTCGAGGACACCGACGCCTCGCGCGACAGCGAGGAGTCCTACGTCGGCCTGCTCGAGTCGATGCGCTGGCTCGGACTCGACTGGGACGAGGGCCCCGAGGTCGGCGGCGACTTCGGCCCCTATCGGCAGTCGCTGCGGATGGACCTCTACGCCGATGTGGCCGAACAACTGCGGTCGGCCGGGCGGGCCTACCACTGCTACTGCAGCCACGAGGAGCTCGAGCAGCGGCGGGAGCGGGCTCGTGCGGAGGGCCGTTCGAGCGGCTACGACGGACACTGCCGTGCGCTCACGGCCGAGCAGATCGCGGCGTACGAGGCGGAGGGCAGGCGGCCGGTGCTGCGGTTCCGGATGCCCGACGAGGCGGTGACGTTCACCGATCTCGTTCGCGGCGAGATCACCTTCGACCCGGAGCACGTCAGCGACTACGTCATCGTCCGGGCCAACGGCCATCCGCTCTACACGCTGACCAACCCCACCGATGACGCCACGATGCACATCACCCATGTCCTCCGCGGCGAAGACCTGCTGTCCTCGACGCCGCGGCAGATCCCGATGCATCAGGCGCTCGGCGACCTCGGCGTCGGCACGGGTCAGGTGCCGAGCTTCGGGCATCTGCCGTTCGTGATGGGTCCGGGCAACCGCAAGCTTTCCAAGCGCGATCCGGGTGGCGGCCTCGCGACCTACGAGGAGCGCGGGTTTCTTCCCGAGGGGCTGCTCAACTACCTGGCGCTGCTGGGCTGGTCGATCGGCGACGACCGCGAGATCTTCAGCCTCGACGAGATGGCCGGGGCGTTCGACGTCGCGCGGGTCAATCCCAACCCGGCGCAGTTCGATCTCAAGAAGTGCGAGGCGATCAACTCCGCCCACGTGCGGATGCTCGAGACCGACGACCTGGCGCAGCGGCTGGTGCCCTATCTGCAGGCGATCGGCGTGGTCGGTCCCGAGCTGACCGACGAGCAGGCGCAGTTGCTTCGGGCCGCGACACCGCTGGTCCGCGAGCGGATGACGGTGCTCTCCGAGGGCGCCGAGATGCTGGCCTTCCTGTTCGTGCCCGAGTCACAGTTCGCCGTGGACCCAGGGGATGCCGCCAAGGTGCTCACCGAGGACGGGCTGCGTGTGGTGCGCGAAGCGCGCGACACGCTGGCCGGGCTCGGGAGTTGGGACACCGCCGCGATCGAGTCGGCGCTGCGCACATCCCTGGTCGAGAAGCTCGGGCTCAAGCCGCGGCTGGCCTTCGGCCCGGTTCGAGTCGCTGTCACCGGCCGTCGGGTGTCGCCGCCGCTGTTCGAGTCGCTCGAGCTGCTCGGACGGGAGCGTTCGCTGGCCCGATTGGACTCAGCGCTGGCCTGACCTGCCGTTCCTGCGTGCCGATCGCGGACAACCTTTCGTGTCGCGTCGGCGTCGTACCCCTCGGATGGGGCAAGCTGCCCTTGGCGGGAGCGTGGGGAGGCGTGGTGGAGGAATCGGCGGTCGACTATGAACGGCTTCGCGGTCTCGTGGTCCGCGAACGCCGGCTCACCGAGCGTCATCCGGCGCTGTTTCCGGCGGCGAAGCTGGTGCTTCGGGCCCGGCGACGCTGGGGGTGGCTCACATCGCGTACCGCGTGGGCGCGCCGGCGCGTCGCGGAGCCACTACCGGTCCGGATCAAGCGTCACAACTCGCTGCTGCTGCGCCAGCTCGGGGAGTCGGAGATGGATCTGCAGCACGGCAAGGTGACCAACCTCCGGCTCGCCAGCCAGCGCCTCGACGGGGTGGTGATCCGGCCGGGTGAGACGTTCTCGTTCAACAAACTGGTCGGCAACTGCACTCCGCGCAAGGGGTACGTCGACGGCATGCGGCTGTCGAACGGCGAGGCCCGATCCGGCGTCGGCGGCGGCATCTGCCAGCTCGCCAACCTGGTCCATTGGATGGTGCTGCACAGCCCACTGACCGTCACGGACCGGTCGGAGCACAGCTTCGATCCGTTCCCCGACAACGGCCGCGTGCTGCCGTGGGGGACCGGCTGCTCGATCGTCTACAACTACGTGGACCTCTGCTTCCGCAACGACACCGACCTCACCTTCCAGCTCTTCGTACGCGTGGGGGAGCGCTACCTCGAGGGCGAGCTCCGGGCCGACAGCAGTCCGGCACACTCGTACTCGGTCCACGCCCGGGATGAGGAGTTCCTCCGCCTCGGATCCGAACACTTCCGGCGCAACGAGATCTGGCGCGACGTCATCGACCGGCGTACCGGAGCCCGAGTCGGCGCCGAGCGGCTGCGGTCCAACTGCGCACTGGTGAAGTACGTGCCGAGCGGCGTCGACGTGCGCGATGTCACGCCGATCGACGGGGGCCTGGTCGCCGACCCGAGGCGAGCTTGAGCCCAGGTCGTACCGATTGGCCCGCCCTTGGAATGCTCCGGTACAGTCACATGTTGGTTCGCGTGCGAGCCCCATGGGGTATGGGGTAATTGGCAGCCCGGCTGGTTCTGGTCCAGTTAGTCTAGGTTCGAGTCCTAGTACCCCAGCGACGTCCACTTGGCGAATTGGACCCTCGACGGCAGCGTCGGATAGAGTCCGATCCGCTCTTGGCCCCGTTGTGTAGCGGCCTAGCACGCCGCCCTCTCAAGGCGGTAGCGCCGGTTCGAATCCGGTCGGGGCTACAAGACAGACCCTCGCTTCGGCGGGGGTTTCGTCGTCTCGGGGCGCATCGCAGAGAATTGTGGGATGAGCGGGCTGCCCGCCGGGACAGTGACGATGTTGTTCTCCGACATCGAGGGGTCGACGCGTCTGCTGTCGCGGATGGGCGACCGCTATGTCGAGGCCTTGGATCAGCATCGGGCATTGTTGAGGGCGGCCTGGCGACAGTCGATGGGGCGGGAGTTGGGCACCGAGGGGGACAGCTTCTTCGTGGTCTTCGAAGGCGCTGGCCAGGCGGTGGCGGCGGCATTGGGGGCCCAGCAGTCACTTG